>Ga0256841_1000134_pt1 | contig 83504 bp, 85 predicted proteins | sample 356308metaG_FD_185971 | JGI IMG/M metagenome (GOLD analysis project Ga0256841, IMG submission 185971) | Hydrothermal vent microbial communities from Mid Atlantic Ridge, Atlantic Ocean - 356-308 | ecosystem: Environmental > Aquatic > Marine > Hydrothermal vents | place: Atlantic Ocean: Mid...
TCCACCAGCCCCACCACCTTGGAATTGCGGCCGTCGCGGGTGCGGGCCGGCAGGTCGGCGACCATTTCCAGGGTTCGGGCATCGAAGACCCGCACGCCGCCGGGCTCGTAGTTGGAGACCGCCACCAAGCGGCCGCTCTGCGAGATGGCCCCGCCCACGCTGTTGCCCGCCTGCACCACGCGCCTGACGATCCGGCCGCAGAGCATGTCCACCTGGGTCAGCCCGCCATCGCGGCCGAAGACATAAGCGTAGCGCTCGTCGGGTGAGTAGACCACCGAGGCGTGGGAGACATCGCCCAGGCCCTCCACCCGAAACAGGCGCTTGCGGGCGGTACGGTCCACGATCAGCACGCTCCCGGCGCTGCGCTCGATCACCACGCCCAGGTCCCCCGTGCCTCGCACGAGACATTCACCAGCGCCGGCGGCCGAAGCCGCGAGCAGCCACCCCAAGGCCAAGGCCGCGAGCCGGATCACCGCCGGGGCCCCCTGCGCAGTTCCTGTACCAGCCAACGGGCGTCCTCCTCGCTCAATAGGGGCCGCCACGGCCCCATGGGCGTGCCCGGGCGGCCGTCGAGAATGGTCGACATCAATGCCTCGTCGCTCTTGCCGGCCAGTGCCCCGGGCAGCAGAGAGGGGCCCAGCCCGCCCTTGCGCGTGAGTCCATGACAGGCGCCGCAGTCCTGCTCCAGCAGATTGAGCAGCTCGGCCTGCCGGCCGGCCTCCAGCGCGCCATGGCCGGCGGCGGCCCCCAGTCCCAGGGCGAGCGCAAGGATCGTTCGCGGCGTTCTCCTCATCCGGGTCCCTCCCTCTCGCCGCAGCGCTCTGGAAAAGCCGCCCAGAGCGCTGCGGCGAGAAGGCGGAGCGGCCAAAGGCCGCCCCGCCGCCCGATCGGGCGCCGAATCAGTAGATGTCGCCCACGGTGTTGTGGACGTTCCACTTGCCGGTCGGGGTGATCAGGCGCTTGTCCTTGATGCGCTGTTTCACCTTGCCCGTCTTGTCGTCGATGATGACGATCTCGCTGGGATTGTCCTTCTTGTCCCAGATGCTCACCCAGACCTCGTCGCCGGCCTTGTTGTACTCGAAGTGCACGGCGCGCCCGTGGTCGGCCAGGCGCTGGCAGTGGATCTGGTGCTTGGGATCCTTCTTCAGGAAGTAGCACACGGTCTGCTGGATCTTGGCGTCCTTGTTCAACGCGTGATCGAACCAGACCTTGTCGCTATTGGGATGGGTCTTGGTGAACAGCGAGCCGGAACCCTTGGTCTTGACCGTGTAGACCACCTTCCACGCGTGCTCGGGATGTTTCTCCGGATCCGAGCCCCAGACCACGTATTCGGCCGCGCCGATGTGCGTGGCGCCGGTGACCGGACCATACTTCGGATCCACCCAGTTGGCCGTGCGCCCGGGATGGGGCTTGGTGGACACGTCGATGATCGCCTCCAGCTTGTCCTCCTTGGAGTCGATGATGACCATCTTGTTGGCCATGTTGGCCGCCACCTGGAAGTAGCGTCCCGACGCGTCGAACCCTCCGTCGTGCAGGAACGGTGCGGCGTCCATCATGATGACCTTGAGATTGTTCAGATCGGAATAGTCCACACTCCAGACCTGCCCCGTTTCCTTGACGCTCACCAGCCATTCGGGCTTGAAGTGATTGGCCACGATGGAGGCCACGCGCGGCTCGGGATGGTAGGTGCCGTCGGTCACCGTGTAGCCGCGGGTGCTCACCAGCTTCTTGGGCTCCAGGGTGAGCCCGTCCAGGATGGCGATGTGCGGCGGCCAGTAGCAGCCCACGATGGCCAGCTTGTCCTCATAGCCCTTGTACTTGGACACGTCGATGGAACGGGCGTCCGAGCAGGGTTTGACCTCGGCCACCACGCCGGGCTCCTTCATGTAGAGATCGATGAGGGTGGCCTTGCCGTCGCGGCCGATGGCCAGGAAGTACCGCCCGGAGGACGAGGAACGCAGGATGTGCACGGCATAGCCCGTGGGCACGATGCTGATGATCTTCTTGGAATCACCGTCGATGATCGCCACCTTGCCGGCATCGCGCAGCACCACGCCGAACAGGTTCTGCACGTCGTAATCGTGCTCCGGCTTGCTGGGCCGCTGCTCCGGAGGCACCAGCACCTTCCAACTCTTGCGGATGTCGCCCAGGGAACGCTCCGGAGGCTGCGGCGGCTCCATCTGAATGTACTTGGCCATGAGCGTGGTTTCTTCCTTGCTCATGATGCCGTCCTTGCCCCAGGAGGGCATGCCGCCCGGCGTGCCGTTGAAGATGATGGCCTCCAGGGCCGCGGTGCCGAATTTCTTCATGCGCTCGGGCTCCAGGCTGGGGCCGGTGGCACCCTTGCGCAGCGTGCCGTGACAACCCGCGCAGCGGTCGAAGTACACCTGCTGGGCCTTGGCGAACTCCTCGTCGCTCAACAGCTTCTTCTCGCCCGCCTGGGCCGCGGTGGCGCCCAGCGCCGCCGTGACCGCGGCGCTCAGGGCCGCGTTGCGAATGATGGTCTTGTGACTGCTCTTCATGACGATCCTCCCCGATCTGGAGACATTGGCTACGGAAAAGGGCCGCCGGCCGAAGCCGGCGGCCCGGGCTCGGTGTCAGGCCGCGGCGGGCGCGGCCTGCGCGCCGGCTTGCGCCTGTTCGCTCTCGTGACCGACCTGGGTGGCCGTTCGGGTCTCTCCGGCGCCGATGGCGAGCAGATCCCACACCAGCAGCAGGTACCCTGCGGCCGTCACCCAGCCGAAGATCTGCCTCCACCACATGGCCTGCATGAACCACGGGTGAGTCTGCGCCTTGAAGTACCCGGCCCAGGTGGAGCCCTCGATGGCCCGCTCGATGAACGACTGTTCGTAACCGGCGATGAGCAGCGACATGGTCATGCCCAGCACGCCGATGCTGAGCAGGGCCAGGGCCCATTTCCATCGCCACGCCCCCGCGATGCCGGCCGACATATAGACGTTGCCCCGCCATTGCTGCGCGGCCAGGTAGAAGAAGGCGATGTTGATGGTGGCGTAGGCGCCGAAGAAGGCCAGGTGCCCGTGCGACGGCGTCCACTGGGTACCGTGGGTGTACAGATTGATCTGGGGCAGCGTATGCATGAAGCCCCACACCCCGGCGCCCAGGAAGTTGCCGAAGGCATGCGCGATCAACCACGCCAAGGCCGGATGGTTGGAGCTCTTGAGCTCGTGCTTGCCCGCGTCATAGAGCGAATGCACCACCATGGCCACCAGCGGGATCGGCTCCAGGGCCGAGAAAAACCCACCGATCTCGAACCAGTAGTCCGGCGTGCCGATCCAGAAATAGTGATGCCCCAGCCCCAGGATGCCCGAGCCGAACATCAGGGCCACCTCGATATACAGCCAGGTCTGGACGATGCGCCGCGACACGCCCAGGGTCTTCATCAGCCCCCAGGCCATGATGGCGCCCACCAGCACCTCCCAGGTGGCCTCCACCCACAGGTGGATCACCCACCACCACCAGTACTGGTCCACCGAGATATTGGGGGTGAAGAACATGCCGGCCAGATACAGGCCCGCCAGGGCGAGCAGATCGAGTGCGATCACGCCGCCGATGCCCGTGAACCGCCCCTTCATGAAGGTGGCCAGCACGTTGAAATAGAACACCAGCACCACCACAACGATGCCGATGTCGGCCCACCGCGGCGCCTCGATGTACTCTCGACCCTCGTTGATGAACCAGATGGTCTTGATGTCACCCGGCCCGTACTGCACGAACAGATACACGAGCACCACCACGGCGACGGCCAGCGTCAGGACCCAGAAGGCGATCTCGCCCAGCTTGAGCCCCACCACCGGGTGCCGGGCCTCGTCCTCCATCAGCCAGTAGACGCTGCCGAGAAAGCCGTAGAGCATCCACACCACCATGGCGTTGATGTGGACCATGCGGTTGACGTTGAAATCCAGGACCCCATACAGGAAGTCGGGCTTGAGATATTGCAGACCGGCCAGCAGCCCGAACAGGATCTGGGCACCGAACAGGATCAACGCCACCGTGAAATACTTGACGGCGAGGCGCTGACCCCCGGTCAGATTGCTGGAATCGAGAACTCCGACGCGGGTCATCATTCACCTCCCTGCGCGATCGACTTGAAGTTGTAGGGGAATCCATTGGTGTCGATGGCCGACATCCACTTGAGATAGGCGATGACGGCCTTGGCCTCCTCCTCGGTGAGATGGAGGTTCGGCATCCTGCGGCCCGTGCCGAAGGTGCGCGCATTGTTGGTCGGATCCATCAGGAACTGGAGCATGAGCTGCTCGCGGATGGTCGCCGCCCCCCAGGCCGGATCCAGCCAGGCCTTGGTGAGGTCTGGCGCGAAATAGGCGCCGTTGCCCAGCAGGGTGTGACAGTTCATGCAGTTGCGTCCCTGGATGGTGAGCTTGCCCTTGCGCACCAGGGCGGCAGCCTCCTCCTCGGAGAGCTTTTTGCCGAACAAGGGCTCTTCGGGTCCGATCTTCGGCACCTGGTAACCCCGCGCTTCGTCGGGCGCATAGCTGATGCGGTGATTGATGACGCTGTAGTCCGGCACCCGGGCGGAGCCGGCCATGATCTGCTTCATGGTGTCGAAGGTCAGCCAGATCAGGATGACGAAACTCAGGGCGGTCACGAAGATGGCCGTCTTGGCCCAGAACCCTTCGCGCGCCCACCAAGGTGTGGCTTCCATAGAGACCCCTCCTGTCATAAATTGTCCAGTCGCAACGAATCCTTAGTTCTGCGGTCAGATCAGGCCCGGCGCGGGGGAACGGCCTTGGCGGACCGCGGATCCCCCTCGCCTTGGGCGGGCTCGGCGTGCGTTCCCTCGCACAGGTGCCAGATGGCGTGCGGCGCCACGAGATAACCCACCAGCATCGCGACCACCAGCCAGGTCCAGAACCCGGTCAGATGGGTGGCGTCGGCGAGCGTGAGCACGGAGACGACCAGCACCGCATAGGCCGCGTAACCCCACCACACCAGCTTCGGACGCCCGTGCAACCGCCCCCAGGCGAAGAGCATCGCGTACAGGGCCCCGAACAGGATGACCATGGCCGCCGAAAAGAAGGTGATGAAGAAGTCGTGAAGCTCGACCGGTTGCAGCATGTCGTCGCGGGTCCTCCGTGGTCGTTCCATGCCCGAGTGGATACAACGACTCGCACGCCGCCTGTGGAATCGGCGGGGCACTCCGCCAAGGGACGTCAGTTTCACCATCAGGGCCTTCGGGGGGCCTTGATTTCGGTCATGGTTTACCGGCAACCGGGAATGCGAGGTTGACTCAGGTCAAAAGCCCCCGCGAAAGGGGTTGCCCAGCCCGGAAAAATCTTGGGAGGTCGCATACATGAAGCGTACACCGACGGCCCTGGCCGCCTTCCTCGAAGCCGGGTTCCGCCCCTTCTTCCTCGCGGCCACGCTGGGCGGCATCGCCCTGGTCCTCGTGTGGGGCCTGGAGTACGGGTTCTCGGGCGCCAGCCCCAGAACCGGGCTGCACCCGGTCGTCTGGCACGGGCACGAGATGCTGATGGGCTACACGGCCGCGGTGGTCGCCGGGTTCCTGCTCACCGCGGTGTCCAACTGGACGGGCCGGACCACGCTGACGGGGCCGTGGCTGGGGACGCTCGCGGCGGTGTGGCTGGCGGCGCGGATCGCCCTACTGCTGCCCGGGGAGGGACACTGGCCGGCGTTCGCCTTGGAAACCCTGTTCTTCCTGGGACTCAGCGTGGCCCTGCTCCGCCCGGTGATCGCCGCAAAGCGCTGGAGCGACCTGGAAGTGCTGGCCAAGGTGCCGACCCTGTGGGTGGCCGGGCTTCTGATCCACCTCGGTGCCGCGGGGATACTGAACGAGGGTATCCGTTGGGGGTTGTACACCGCGCTCTACACCGTGGTCGGGCTCATCATGGTCATCGGCCGACGGGTGATTCCCTTCTTCATCGAGCGGGGCACCGGGGGCCGGCTGACCTGGCGACCCCCCCGCTGGCAGGAGCTGATGGGGCTCGTGGTTTTCCTGGCCTTCTGGATCCTGGACGCATTCACGCGTGAGAAGGCGGCTGTGGCCCTGACCGCCGCCGTCCTGGTGGTGATCCACGGCATCCGCCTGCTCGCCTGGCATCACCGGGCCCTGTGGTCACGCCCGATGGTCTGGGTCCTCTACCTGGGCTATACCTGGATCGTCGCCGCCTTCGCGCTCAAGGCGGCCGGCTGGTGGTGGCCGCAGGCCGACGCGTTGGCCCTGCACGCCTTCGCCTACGGCGGCATCGGGCTGCTGACCATGGGCATGATGGTGCGGGTCACCCTGGGGCACACGGGGCGCAATCCCAACGCGCCGCCCCGTGGTGTGAGCTGGATCTTCTTGCCGCTGGCCCTGGGCGCGCTGGTCCGTGTCGCGCTGCCGCTGCTCGCCCCGGACCGGTACCCGCTGTGGGTCCTCGCCTCGGCGGGGCTGTGGCTGAGCGGCCTGCTGGCGCTGGCCACGATCTGCCTCCCCATGTGGATCCGCCCATCCGTTCCGCCACGCGGCATCCCCTTGCGTCACTGAACCGGCGCGCCAACGCCCCGCTTCCACGTCCTGAAAACCGACCGGATCGGCTTTTTTACAAACCCGTTGAAAAGCGGGCGACCGCCTCCATCTCCTGGGTGGTGCGCGCCGACGGTGCGTCACTGCGCATAACGAAAAACCGATGTTCAAGGAGAAAGACATGAAACACCTGCAACCGACCCATCCCTGGCTGGCGGCGGTACTGGCCTGCGCATTACTCGCCGGCGGCGCGGCCGCCGCGGAGAACAAAGCCGATGCGGAGCCGGCCCCGCAGGCCGCCGCAAAGGCGCAGCACCCTCACGAGGCCCAGTCCCCTGACAAAGCCGCCGAAAAACCGCAAAGCGGGGATCAGACCCGTGGCAAGGCGGCCGAGGAGCGGGCCAAGATCGTCGAGGAGGCGGTCACCGCCCTGGCCCGGACCAATACCGCCCTGCGCGCCTTGGACGCCGGGGACACGAACAAGGCGCTGGAGGATCTCGCGGTGGCCGTGGGCAAGCTGGAGTTGATCGTGGCCGCGCATCCGGACATGGCCCTCGCGCCGGTGGACGTGCGGGTCATCACCCAGGACCTGGTCGCCACCCCCGCGGACGTGAAAAAGGCGGTCAAGCAGGCCGAGGACCTGTTGGAGGACGGTCGCGTGCAGGACGCCCGCGCGATCCTGCGGGATCTCGGCAGCGAGGTGATCGTGCGCGTGGTGAATATTCCGCTGGCCACCTACCCGGATGCCATCAAAGCCGTCGCTCCGCTGATCCAGTCCGGCAAGATCGCCGAGGCCAAGCAGGCCCTGGTGGCCGCGCTGGGTACGCTGGTGGTCGTGGACAATGTGATCCCGCTGCCCGTGATGCGGGCCGAGCGCGCCCTCGACGAAGCCAAGACCCTGGCCGCAACCAAGCAACGCGATGATGAGCAAAACAAACGCTTGTCGAAACTTCTGCAGTACGCCCGCGAGCAGCTGGAGTTGGCCGAGGCACTCGGCTACGGCGACGAAAAGGCCTTTGCTCCCTTGCTGAAGACCATCCGGGAGATCGAGAAAAACACCGCCGGTGGAGGCACCGAGGAGGGCCTCTTCGACCGGATCAAGAAGGAGTTCGAGAAACTCCGCGCCAAGCTGTGACTTCGCCTGCCTTCAGGCACGGGTCCCGGGGGCCGGATTCCGCCCCCCGGGCCTCCTCATGACCCTGCTCGGCATCTGACACCGGCCGACTGCAGGGTTACCATTACCCCTCATGAACGAGGGGATTGTCGCCTTCATCCGATCGCTGGCGGGCAGCCTTCGGGACCTGACGCCGATCATCCTCGTCATCGGCTTCTTCCAGGTGGTCGTGTTGCAACAACCCCTACCCGAGTTCGGCAGGGTGTTCCTGGGCACCGGCCTGGTGGTGCTGGGACTGACGTTCTTCACATACGGCCTGGAGATGGGCCTCTTTCCCCTCGGGGAGTCACTGGCCTTCAATTTCGCGGCCAAGGGCAATCTGGCATGGCTTCTGGCCTTCGCCTTCGCGCTCGGCTTCGGCACCACGGTGGCCGAGCCGGCGTTGATCGCCGTGGCCGAGGAAGCCGCCGAGGTCGCCGCCCACGGGGGGATCGTTTCCAATGAGCCGGAAGCGCTCGAACGGTACGCGGACAACCTGCGCTATACCGTGGCCCTGGCCGTGGGCCTGGCAATCGTGCTCGGCGTCTACCGCATCATTCGGGGCTGGGCCATCCACTGGTTCATCATCTCGGGCTACGTGCTCGTGGTCCTCATGACCGCCTTCGCGCCCCGCTCCATCATCGGCATCGCCTACGACTCCGGCGGCGTCACCACCTCGACCATCACGGTGCCCCTGGTCACGGCCCTGGGGGTGGGACTGGCCTCCAGCATCGAGGGCCGCAACCCCATGGTGGAGGGGTTCGGACTCATCGCCTTCGCCTCCCTCACGCCCATGCTGTTCGTCATGGGGTTCGGCATGGTGATGCACGCATGACGGAAACCCTGGGCAAGCTGGCCTACACCGTGGGTGCCACACTCTGGGACGTGCTGCCCATCGCTGCCATCCTGCTCGCGTTCCAATTCGCCGTGCTGCGCCGGCCCCTGCCCGACCCCAAGCGCATCCTGTGGGGCTTCGGCTTCGTGTTGTTGGGCTTGGCCTTGTTTCTCGAAGGGCTGGAGCTGGCCCTGTTTCCGCTGGGCCGGTCCATGGCCCTGCAACTGACCGATCCAGACTTCCTGTCCGAAGCGGTGGGCCCGGCCGGCCCGGAACACCACTGGAGCCACTATTACTGGGTCTATCTGTTCGGCGCGGCCATCGGGTTCGCCACCACGGTGGCCGAGCCGGCGCTGATCGCCGTCGCGCTCAAGGCCGAGGAGGTCTCAGGGGGGGCCATCGGCGCCTTCGGGCTGCGCATCGCCGTGGCCCTGGGCGTGGCCATCGGCATCGCATTGGGCACCTGGCGTATCGTGACCGGTTACCCGTTGTACTGGTTCATCATCGCCGGTTACATCGTCGTCGTGATGCAGACCCTGTTTGCACCACGCATCATCGTTCCGCTGGCCTACGACTCCGGCGGCGTGACCACCTCCACGGTCACCGTCCCCATGGTCACCGCGCTGGGACTGGGCCTGGCCACGCACATCCCGGATCGCGACCCGCTGCTGGACGGCTTCGGACTGATCGCCTTCGCCAGTCTGTTTCCGATGATGACGGTCATGGCCTATGCACAACTTTCACAGTGGTTCGCACGCAGGAAACCGAGCTGAGGGACACCCATGCACTTCAAGCTGATCATCGCCCTGGTGGACGACACCAAGACCAATGCCGTGGTCGAGGCGGCGCGCTCGGCGGGGGCCACCGGCGCCACCGTGATCACCAGCGCCCGTGGCCAGGGGCTGGCGCGCCCCCGGACCTTCTTCGGGCTCACGCTGGAAACCCAGCGTGACGTGGTGTTCTTCCTGGTGGAGGAACACCTCTCGCGCACGATCCTGGAGACCATCTGCCGGGTGGGCGAGATGGACGAGAGCGAAGGCACGGGGATCGCCTTCCAGATCGACGTGGAGGACGCCGTGGGCGTGAGCACCCAGATCCGGACCCTGGTGCAGAGAGTCGAGGAGGCGTTGTGATGACCCAACGCAAGATCGTCCGCGTGCGCGACGTGATGAAACAGGACTTCGACCTGGTCGACGGCAAAGAGACGGTGCTCGACGCCCTGCGGCGCATGCGGCACCGCGAGGCCCGCGCGCTCATCGTGGACAAGCGCGACGAAGACGACGAGTACGGCATCGTGCTGCTGGCCGACATCGCCAAGAAGGTGCTGGCGCGCGACCGCGCCCCCCAACGGGTCAACATCTACGAGATCATGGCCAAGCCGGCACTGAGCGTGCATGCCGACATGGACATCCGCTATTGCGCGCGCCTGTTCGAGAATTTCGGCATCCAGCGAGCCCCGGTGATGGAGGGCCGCCGGCTGGTGGGCGTGGTCAGCTACAACGACATGGTGCTCAAGGGCCTGGAGGGGCTGGTGGAGGAAGGCCACTGCGGCAGCCAGACCGAATGAACCCGGAGCACCATCCTGCAAAACACCGTGGCAAGGACCCGGCCGACTCAGTCCCGAACGTGCCGGTCGGCCTCTTCGGCCAGGGCCTGGAGGGCGGGGCTGACACGGACCTCGTAGGGGGGCGCTGGGGCGAGCCCGCGCAGGGGCTCGGGCAGCATCCGCAGCTGCTCGCGTAGCCGCACGCGGATCACCTCGAGAGACTCGGGCGCCTCGAGGCGGCGGCCGTTGCGCATCACCTCGCGCAGCAGCGCACGGCCCGGCTGGGGGTCGCCCTGCACGGTGAGCACGTCGTGGTGGAACAGGCCATCGCGAACCTGCCGCCAGACCTGCTTGCGCCCCGGCCACGTGGCCTTGCCCTCGGAACGCTTGCGCCGGGGGACTCCGGCGTATTCCTCGAGCTTGTAGGCGCAGTCCAGATAAGGCCGGTCGGCCGAGGTGTCCAGCAGCGTCCCCACGCCGAACCCGTCGATGGGCGCGCCGGCGCCCAACAGCGCCGCGAGCCGATGCTCGTCCAGGCTCCCGCTGGAGAAGATGGTCACGTGCCCGCATCCACCTTCGTCCAGGATACGCCGCACGTTTCCGGCGTGCCGTTCCAGATCCCCGCTGTCGATGCGCACGCCGCGGATGCGGATCCCCTCGGCGGCCAGCTCCCGTTGCAAGCGCACCACCTTGTGCGCCGCGCGCTCGGTGTCGTAGGTGTCGATGAGCAACACCACGTTGTCCGGCTGCGCGCGGGCGAAGTCGCGGAAGGCCTCGGTCTCGCTGTCGTGGGCCTGCACGAAGGAGTGGGCCATGGTGCCGAATACCGGGATGCCGAAACGGGCCCCCGCCGAGACCGTGGCCGTGCCGGAGAAACCCGCGATCCAGGCCGCCCGCGCCGCATACAGCGCCGCCTCCGCGCCGTGTGCCCGCCGCATCCCGAAATCCACCAGCAGTTTTCCCGGTGCCGCCAGCACGCAGCGCACCGCCTTGGAGGCGATGAGGCTCTGGAAATGCAGGAGGTTGATCAGCCGAGACTCCACCAGCTGCGCCTGGGGCAACGGCGCCACCACGCGCAGGATCGGCTCGTCCTGGAAGACCACGGTGCCTTCGGGCACCGCCCAGACGCTCCCCGTGAAACGCAGCTTTTCCAGCCACCGCAACAGGTCCGGGCGAAAACGGCCGGTTCCCCGCAGCCAGTCGATCTCTTCCTCGGAAAACGACAGGCCCTCGAGATACTCCAGGGCCTGCTCCAGGCCGGCGGCGACCAGGAAGTTGCGTTCCCGCGGCAGCTTGCGCACGAAGAACTCGAACACCGCCGGGGCCTGCATGTCCCGGGCCAGGTAGCCCTGGATCATGGTGAGCTGATAGAGATCGGTCAGCAGGGGGCTTGTCAGCGAAACCGGCATCGTCCTATGGTCGGGCCTGGAGCGTCTACGCAGCGCACAGTGTACAGCCCACCCGAACCTCGCGGAATGCGGCCTTGTCCAACTCATTGGGAGCACCTGGAGCACGGCGCGGACATCGGCGTACGCGGCTGCGGCCCGGGGTTGGAGGCCGCCTTCGAGCAGGCCGGCGTGGCGCTCACCGCCATCGTCTGCCCTCCGGACCGCGTCCATGAGTCCGCCACCGTGACGGTCGATTGCGAGGCGGCGGAGCGGGAGCTCCTGTTCTTCCGATGGCTCAACGCGGTGATCTACGAGATGGACACCCGCCGCATGCTGTTCCGCCGCTACCGCGTCACCCTCCGGGACCACCGCCTGAGCGCCACCCTGCACGGGGAGCCCGTGGACCCGGCTCGGCACCGGCCCGCCGTCGAGCCCAAGGGCGCCACCTTCACCGCGCTGCGGGTGGCGCAAGACGCCGCCGGCTGTTGGTGCGCCCAGTGTGTCATCGACGTCTGAGTGAAACCGGCCCATCTGGATCGACATGGAACTCAACGAACTCGAACCCCTCGACGAGACCACCTGGAGGTACGCGCCCAGGGGCGCCATGCGCGTGCCCGTGATCCTGTACGCCCAGCGCGGGCTGGTCGAGGCCATGGACCAGAAGGTGCTGGAACAGGCGGCCAACGTGTCCACCCTGCCCGGCGTGGTCGGCGCCGTCTACGTGATGCCGGACGGCCACTGGGGCTACGGATTCCCCATCGGCGGCGTGGCGGCATTCGACCCGGACCGCGACGGCGTGGTCTCGGCGGGGGGTGTCGGCTTCGACATCTCCTGCGGGGTACGCACCCTCACCACCGGGTTGCGTGCCGAGGCGTTGGCCGACAACGGTACGCGCGAGCGGCTGGCCGACGCCTTGTTCGCCCATATCCCCGCCGGTGTCGGCAGCCGTGGGCGCATCCGCCTGAGCGACGCGGAAATGGACGACATGCTCGCCGGCGGCGCGCGCTGGGCGGTGGCAATGGGTTGGGGCCAGCCTGCCGACCTGGAGCGCATCGAGGAGGGCGGATGCATGGCCGGCGCACGCCCGGACTACGTCTCACCGCGGGCCCGGGAACGGCAGCGACGCGAGATGGGCACCCTGGGCTCGGGCAACCACTATCTCGAAGTGCAGGTGGTGGACACCGTCTACGACCCGAACACCGCCGCCCGGTTCGGCCTGTCCACGGGGGACGTGGTGGTCTCCATCCACTCCGGCTCCCGCGGGCTCGGACACCAGATCGGCACCGAGGCCCTGGCCGAGATGTGGCTGGCCGCCCGCGCCCACGGCATCACGCTGCCCGACCGGGAGCTGGCCTGCGCGCCGATCCGCTCCGAGACCGGCGAGCGCTATCTCGGTGCCATGCGCGCGGCGATCAATTGCGCCCTGGCCAACCGGCAGATCCTCACGCACCTGGCCCGGGAGGTGTTCGCCGAATCGTTTCCCGCAGCCCGCCTGGAACTGGTCTACGACGTATCGCACAACACCTGCAAGGCGGAAAACCACCGCCTGGACGGTCAGGAACGCCGCCTCTACGTGCACCGCAAGGGCGCCACGCGCGCCTTCCCGCCCGGCCATCCCGACATCCCGGCGGTCTACCGCGATCTCGGCCAGCCGGTGCTCATCGGGGGCACCATGGGCACCGCCTCGTACGTGCTGGCCGGCAGCCCGGGCAACGAGCGGCGCTCGTTCTCCTCGGCCTGCCACGGCGCCGGACGGGCCATGAGCCGCAGACAGGCCACCCGCCAATGGAAGGGGGCCGAGCTGATCCGCCGACTCCAGGCCGAAGGGGTGCACGTGCGCAGCCCCTCGGCGCGCGGGGTCGCCGAGGAGGCCCCGGGCGCCTACAAGGACGTGGACGCGGTGGTGGAATCCGCCGAGGCGGCAGGGCTCGCCCGCAAGGTGGCGCGCCTGCGCCCGCTGGTCTGCATCAAGGGCTGAACGACACGCCCGACCCGTCCGCGACCTGTGGCGCCCATCCGCCGGCCCGTGCGCCCGTCCGTCGTCCCGCCCGATCGGGGCGCCGAAACCCTTTGACCTGAATCAAACCCGCCCTCCCCGAGTTGGGCAAAGGTATGCGGGAGGAGGTCACGCCTGTGGCACTGTTCCCCGACCGCTGCACGGCCGGAGCCCTGCTCTCGGCGCAGCTCGCCCCGTATGCAGACCACCCGGGCACGATGATTCTGGCGCTGCCGCCCGGCGGGGTCCCCGTGGCCCATCGCGTGGCCACGCGGCTCGGGCTGCCGCTCGACCTGTTCATCGTGCGCAAACTGCGCGCACCGGGCGCGCTGGGTATGACCATGGGCGCGGTCACTTCGGGAGGGGTGCGCATCATCAACCACGACATCGTACGCATGCTGGGGATCCCGCAGTTCCTCCTGGAGGCGGTCGAAGCCGAGGAACGGGCCCGGCTCGAAGCGGTGGAAAAGAAACTGCGGGGCGACTGGCCGCCGCCCGAGATTCCGGGCCGGTGCGTGCTCGTCGTGGACGAAGGAATGTCCACCGGCGCAACCATGCACTGGGCCGTGAAGGCGCTGCGCCGACTGGGCGCAAAGACCGTGATCGCGGCCGCGCCCGCCGCCTCACGCAACGCCATGGAACTCGTGCAGGACAGCGTCGATACCCTCGTGGTGCTCGAAACACCCGACCCCTATATCAGCACCGCCCGGTGGTACGAAACCTTCGATCCCGTGGGCGAGGGTGAGATCGTGCACCTGTTGGAGAATGCGGCGGTCACCTTCTGCCGCGGCGGGCGCTCCGCCCACGTGCATTGAACCGATGGCGGACATCGCACACGGATGCCAGGCGAGCCCGGGGCAACCGGCCGGTCGTTCGAGACCCGCCGAGGCTGACGCGAGGACACCCGGCCGTGCCCACTGACCCCCCCGAGACCCAGCGTGGGGGCTTGCGCAATCCCGGAAACGGAAACCCCCCGCCGCTGCGCCCGCAGATCGACTTCGAGGGCATTCCCCGGTCGGATCGCGTGGCTGGCCTGATCGAGGCCGAGTGCCAGGCGTTGGGCACCGAATTCTCCGCCATCACCCAGTGTCGCGCGATCGTGCACGCGAGCCCCGCAGGCAGCGGCAAGGCCTGTACGTATCTTCTGCGTATAGAGGTCGATGCCGGCGGACGTCGGTTCTTCGTCGAGCAACCCTGTCACGCACCGCACAGCCGACAGATGCGCGCACTGGTGGCCCGGGCATTCACCACCCTGCGCCGGCGGCTGCGCACTTCCGGAAACGGTCACTGAGCATCCCGCCGGCATGCTCTATACTGGCCGCCCGTGGTAACGGCGAGATCCCACCCATGGCCGAGATCAACGCCTTTTCGCAGCTTCTCACCGCCCTGCACCAGGATCATCTGGACATCCAGGACGTGCTCCAGGTGATCGAACGGGAGCTGGAGCACATGCAGTCCGGTCGGGAAGAAGGTGACCTCCTGCTCCTGGCCGACTGCGCGGAATACCTGCACGAGTACGCCAATCTGGTGCATCACGCCGGCGAGGACGTGCTGTTCGACGCGCTGGCCGCGCATCTGCCGGAACTGTCTCCCACGGTCGCCGCCCTTCATGAGGAACACCGGCGGCTGCGCGGCCTGACCGAGGCACTGCGCGAGGCGCTCGCCTGCGTGGAATCCGACACGCCCTGCGACCGCGGGACCCTGCTGGCCCTGCTACGCGAGTACCTCGACGTCCAGCGCGCCCACCTGGAAACCGAGGAGCGGGACCTCTACCCCGCCGCCGCGGCCTGGTCGCAGGCGCAGCCCCGCCCGCTGCCGCGGACGGCGGGTACGGATCCGCTGCTGTCCGAACAGACCCGGGGCCGGTATCGCGCCCTGCACGACCACATCACGGGCCGGATCCGCCCGGCCCGAGGAGGGTGACGCCCGGCGACGCTCAGGGCTGATGCCGTATGCGCAGGTTGAGCTCGCGCAGTTGGGCCTCGGTGACCGGGGCCGGCGCGTCGGTGAGGGGGCAGTGCGCCGTCTGCGTCTTGGGGAAGGCCATGACGTCGCGAATCGAGCGGCTGCCCGTCATCAGCATCACCAGGCGGTCCAGGCCGAAGGCGATGCCGCCGTGGGGCGGGCATCCGTAGCGCAGCGCCCGCAGCAGGAAGCCGAACTGGGCCTCGGCCGTCTCCGGGCCGATGCCCAGAATCCGGAACACGGCCTCCTGCATTTCGGAGCGGTGGATACGGATGGAGCCCCCGCCCACCTCCACGCCGTTGAGCACCACGTCGTAGGCCCGCGAGCGGGCTTCGCCGGGAGCGGCCTCCAGCGCCGCCGGATCCTCCACGGCCGGGGCCGTGAAGGGATGATGCAGGGCGGCCCAGCGCTTCTCACGCGCGTCCCATTCGAACATGGGGAAGTCCACCACCCACAGCGCACGCCAGCCCTCGGCCACCAGACCCCGGTCCTCGCCCAGGCGCACCCGCAGAGCACCCAGTGCCTCGTTGACCACCGCGGCCCGATCGGCCCCGAAGAACAGGATGTCCCCGGTCTGTGCCCCGGTGCGTTCCAGCAAGGACTCGACCACCGCATCGGGCAGGAACTTGAGGATGGGCGACTGCAGCCCTTCCCGGCCCCGCCCGCGGTCGTTGACCTTGATGTAGGCCAGCCCCTTGGCTCCGTAGCGGCCCACGAAGGCCGTGTAGTCGTCGATCTCCTTGCGGGACAACGCCGCGCCGCCCGGCAGGCGGAGCACCGCCACCCGGCCGCGCGGGTCGTTGGCCGGCCCGGCGAACACCTTGAACTCCACGGCCCGCATGGCCTCGGTCATGTCCACCAGCTCCAGCGGGATGCGCAGGTCCGGCCGGTCGGTGCCGAAGCGCCGCATGGCCTCGTCATAGGCCATGCGCGGGAAGGGATCGGGCAGCTCCACCTCCAGCACCTCGCGGAACAGCGCGCGCAGCATGGTCTCCATCAGCGCCATGATCCCGTCCTCGTCCATGAACGAGGTCTCCACGTCGAGCTGCGTGAACTCGGGCTGGCGGTCGGCACGCAGGTCCTCGTCGCGGAAACAGCGCACGATCTGGTAGTAACGGTCCATGCCGCCCATCATGAGCAGTTGCTTGAACAACTGCGGCGACTGGGGCAGCGCGTAGAAGGCGCCCGGATGGAGTCGACTCGGCACCAGGAAGTCCCGCGCCCCCTCCGGCGTGGCGCGGGTGAGCATGGGGGTCTCGATGTCCACGAACCCGTGCTCGTCCAGGAACCGACGCATGGCGCGGGTGACTCGAGCGCGCATCAACAGGTTGCGCTGCATCGTGGGCCGGCGCAGGTCGATGTAGCGGTGACGCAGGCGGTGCTCCTCGCCCACGTCGTCCTCGTCGAGCTGGAACGGAGGCGTCTGGGCGGCATTGAGCACTTCCACCTCGTGGCCCAGCACCTCGATGCGGCCGGTGGCCAGGTCCGGGTTCTCGGTGCCCTCGGGGCGACGCCGCACCCGTCCGCGCACCCGCAGCACGTATTCGTTGCGCACCCGGTCGGCGACGGCGAACGGTTCGGGTCGGTCCGGATCGAACACCACCTGCACCAGGCCCGAACGATCGCGCAGGTCGATGAAGATCACGCCGCCGTGGTCGCGGCGCCGGTTCACCCAGCCGCAGACGGCCACCTCTTCGTCCAGGTGGGCCGTGTCGAGCTCACCACAGTAATGGGTACGCATGGGCATCGAGTCCTGTTGCCGGCGCGCCGGACGGCGCGGGAAAGGCGGGGATGTTACGAAGGGGGCAGAGCGGGCGCAACCGGCCCGGCCATGCATCGGAAGGAACGATTCGCCCCGCTCAGGCCGAGGCCGCCTTGGCCGGCTGGTCTTTCTTGGCCTTGCCGTCGGTCTTGGCCTTGGAAGCGGATTTCTCCCCGGACGAGGACTCGGCGAGGTTGCGCTGGTTACCGCTCTTGAAGTCGGTCTCGTACCAGCCGCTGCCCTTGAGCCGGAAGGCCGCCGCCGAGACCAGCTTGCGCAGCCCCGGCGCCTCGCACTCGGGACAGTCCCGCAGGGGTTCGTCGCTGATCTTCTGGATCACCTCCAGCCGGTGTCCGCAGGCCTCACACTCGTATTCGTAGATCGGCATGAGATCCCTCCTCACAAACGATTAGCGTTCCATTATATTGGGTCCATGACCGCGAATACCAACAGCGCGCCCGAATCGGAGCGCACGGTCCTGATCACCGGCTGTTCCAGCGGAATCGGCCGTCGGGCGGCCGAGATGCTCGCCGCGCGCGGCTGGCGCGTGTTCGCCACGGCCCGCAAGGCGGACGACGTGCACCGCCTGGCCGCCGACGGCTTCGAGGCCCTGCGTCTGGACCTGGACGCGCCGGCGAGCATCGCCGAGGCGGTGGAGACCGTCATGGAACGCACCGGCGGGCGCCTGTACGCGCTGTTCAACAACGGCGCCTATGGTCAGCCGGGCGCAGTGGAGGACCTGTCGCGCGAGACCCTGCGCGCCCAGTTCGAGACCAACCTGTTCGGCTGGGTAGATCTCACCAACCGGGTGATCCCGCACATGCGCCGGGCCGGCCGCGGTCGGATCGTCAACAACAGCTCGGTGCTCGGGCTGATCGCCCTCCCCTTGCGTGGGGCCTACAATGCCAGCAAGTTCGCCCTGGAGGGGCTCACCGACACCCTGCGCCTGGAGCTGCACGGCAGCGGGATCCATGTGAGCCTCATCGAACCCGGTCCCATCGAGAGCCGCTTCCGCGCCAACGCCGTGCGCCACCTGCGCGAGCGGATCGACCTGGCGCGCAGCCCCTTCGCGCGTCAGTATCACGGCGCCCTGCGTCGGCTGGAACGCGCGGGTCCCGCGGCCCCGTTCACCCTGCCACCCGAGGCCGTGGTGCGCCGGCTGATCCATGCGCTGGAATCCCCCCGCCCGAAACCGCGCTACTACGTCACCACGCCGACCTACCTGTTCGCCATGCTGCGGCGGCTCCTGCCCACCCGGGCGCTGGACCGGATCCTGCGTGCGGTCTCGGCGCGGGAGAACGTCTGACCTGAGGCGCCGTTGCCCCGACCTCCGGCATCCCCGAGCGGGCCGGCCGGCATTAAACTGCCCATGGGCTGCAACAACAGGAAAATCACCGGCAGGAAGTCAGCGCCCCCCCATGCGGTTCGTCCATCTTCCTCTCACCCATGGCACGTCGCTGAACAAGGAGCTGCAAGCCCGCGGCATCCGGGACCATCCCCGTCAGCTCGTGCTGGCGTTCGTGACTCGTCCGGACGACGTGCGCGCGGCCCAGGAGACCCTCGCGGGGGCGTTTCGCGAGTCCCGGCTGCTCGGCGTCACGGCCGCGGGCGCGCTCGCCGGAGAGGGGATTCACGATCGGGGCACCTTGCTCGCGTTGCTCGAATTCGACTCCACCGACATCGAGATCACGTGGGCGGACCGCGGCCAGACGGACACGGATTTCGAGCTGGGCCGGCGCCTGGCCGAGGGGATCCTCGACCGGGGACCTCCGGATGCCGCCCTCCTGTGGATCTCCGATCTCGCCTGCAACGGGGATGCGATCCTGGGAGGGCTCGGCAGCGGCGGGATGCGCAGCCCCGCCTTCGGCGCGCTCGCCGCCGACGACCTGAGCTACCGGCGCACGGCCGTGTTCTCCCGGGATCGAATCCTGGAGCGGGGGGCCGCGGCGGTCGTGCTGCGGGGCGCCGGTCTGCGGATCCAAGGTTTCCACAGCCTCGACTGGGTGGCGCTGGGGCGCACCCTGCGGGTGACCTCGGCCCGTGACAGCCAGATCGAATCCCTGGATGGCATCCCGGCCCTCACCGTGCTCCAGCGCTACCTCGGGAAAAAGGCCCCGGACCGGTTCGTGCGGCTGTCCGCCCAGTTCCCCCTCATCGTGGAGCGCCGCGGACACGAGGTGGCGCGCAGGTGCGTCGGCGTTGCCGACGAAAGTGCCCTGCGTTTTTCCGGCAGTTTCAGCAACGGCGACCTGGTCCGCTTCGGGCTCGGGAATCTAGAGCAGGCATTGCAGTCGATCCGCACGGTCCAGCGCGACCTCGCCCAGTTGGCGCCCGAAGCCATTCTGCTACTGCCGTCGGCGGCGAGGCGCCGGCTGCTACGGGCCTGCAGCGAGCTGGAGGTGCACGGCTACCCGGACATCGCGCCCACGGCCGGGATGTTCGGCTACGGCCAGTTCTTCCATGACGGCAGCGGCAACGAATTCTCCAACAACCTCCTGCTGGCCGTGGGTCTCAGTGAGGGGGCGGGCGAGGGTCGGAACGGGCCCGGCCACAGGAGCTCGGTGGACTCCCGCCCTCCCCACGGCTCCACCACGCAGATGGAGTTGGAGGCGATCGCCCAGCTCGCCATCGCGGCCAACCAGGACCTGAAGCACCTCAACGACTCCCTGGAACAGCTGGCGACCACGGACCCGCTCACCGAGGTCTACAACCGGCGCAAGATCCAAGCCCTCTTGGACCAGGAACTGGCCCGCGTCCGGCGTTACGGCACGCGCAGCGCGCTCATCATGCTGGACCTGGACGACTTCAAACAGATCAACGATGCCTACGGGCACGACGTGGGCGACTTGATCCTGCGCTCGGTGACCACCGCCATCCGGGAGCAGTTACGCACGACCGACGCCATCGGCCGCTGGGGCGGCGAGGAGTTCCTCGTGCTGTGCCGTGGCACCCAACTGGCGGACGCCGCCCAGCTCGCCGAGCGCATTCGCCGCTGCGTGGAACGCGCCCACGAGGACACGGGCAACGAGATCACGTTGAGTCTGGGCGTCACCGAACTCGCCGGCACGGACACGCTGCACTCGCTGCTCAGTCGCGCCGACAAAGCCTTGTACGCGGCCAAGCACGGCGGCAAGAACGCCGTGCGGGCCATCCCACCTCCCGGCGAACCGTGACACCATGTCGGGATCACCCGCCGCGGGGCCGGGGGCATGTCGAATCGAACGCCCCGGGGGTTCGTCCAGCACGGCGCACGCCCAGCCGCTCATTGGGTCCTCCCTCTGCGGGCTTCCTTGATCGTTTCGTAGGCGGCGATGATGTGCTGGGTCTTCTCCTTGGCCAGGCGCATCATCTCGTCCGGGAGCCCCTGCGAGGCCAGCTTGTCGGGATGGTGCTGGCTGAGCAGCCGCCGGTAGGCCCGCTTGACCTCGGCATCGCTGGCGTCGGGCGACACCCCCAGGGTCTGATAGGCCGCCGCCAGCGAATCGTGCCCCTCACGCCGGGCGCCGGCGCCCGTGCGACGCTGCCCGCGCAACAGGGACTCCAGACCGCGCAGATCCTCATCCGACAGACCGAGCCGCTCGGCGATGCGCAGCAGCAGGCGACGTTCGGCCGGGTCGATCCGCCCATCGGCGAAGGCCACCTCCAGCTGCACCTCCAGGAAGAAACGGGCGAGCATGGGCTGAAAGCGGATCACGCCACGCAACACGTCCAGGGCCGCGTCCAGATCGAAGTCCGCGGACTTGCCCTCCCGGAAATAACCGATGGCGGCACGGCGCTGCTCGGGCGAGAGGTTCATGCGCGCCATGATCTGCTCGGCGGCCCGGATCTCCGCCTCGGACACCCGTCCGTCGGCCTTGCTGAGATGCCCCATCACGCGGAAGGTGGTGCGGAAGAACGTCTCCTGCAGCCTCGACAGCGCCTCAGCCACCGGCCGCACCACGGCCCGCGCCCGGTCGTACATGTGCCCGAGGAACACCCCCACCAACGCGCCGAGCCACCCGCCCAGGAGCCACCCGGCCAGGCCGCCGACGAGCTTGCCCGTCCAGGACTGGAAGCGGGCTGGAAGCAGGGAAGCGGGATTCATGAGAGCGGCGTGAGCCGGGTGACTCGGCTGGGCTGTGGGTGGCGATTTCGCCAGAGTATAAACCCGCGCGACCGGCTACTCCGAAACGGCCGATCCAACGCGTCGGCCGTGCTCCAGGTAGGCGGCGATTCCCTCGCACAGGCGTGCGGCCAACGCCGCCCGAAACCGGGCATCGCGCAGCCGCGCCGCCTGCACGGGATCGGACAACGTGGTCGGCTCCACGAGCACGGCCGGCACCGCCGTGCGGCGCAACACCACGAACCGAGCGCGTTTCACCCCACGGTCGCGCACACCCTCCAGGCCCGCGCCCCGCGGCCCCGCCAGGGCCTCATGGATGTGGCGCGCGAGCCGCTCCGATGCGGCCGCCCGCCACGCCTCGCGCAAGCGCCGTTGCAGACTCGCAAATCCCGCAAAGCGCGGCCACCGGCGCGGCCCCGGCATCTCCCACCGGCCCGGATCCGGCGCCGGGCCGGCATAGTAGACCTCCAGAACCGCCCCCCGTGGTCGCGGCAGCGCGTTGAGGTGCACCGAGACCAGCACGTCCGCACCGATCCGATCCGCCCAACGGGCCCGTTCGTCCAGAGAGCGGTACACGTCGGCGGTGCGCGAGAGGGCCACGCGCAGCCCCCGCCGCCGCAGGCAGCCCGCCAGCCCGCGGGCCAGCAGGAGGGTCCAGTGCTTTTCCGGCGTCCCGTCGGGGGCGATGGCGCCCGGGTCGCGCCCCCCGTGCCCGGGGTCGATGGCCACCAGCGCACCGGCAGGTCCGACCCCCGTCAGGGCCGCCAGCGAGCGCGGGACCGGATCGGCGCCCGCCTCGATCCAGGCCGCTTCCGGGGCGTGATGCGCGGGGTTCAGACGCAGCGCGGCCACCGCCGCGACCAGCACGAACGACACCGACACGGCCGTCGCCGCCCACCGGACCCCGCCACCCACGGTTCAGGATCCCGGCCGGCTCAGGTAGGGGAGCGGCCAGAACGGACCCACCCACTCCCGACGCCACCAGTGGCCGGTTCGCGTCCGCTCCCGGGCGTCGGTGAACCGGTACCGCCACAAGGTGCTGCGCAGGTAACGCGGTGGCGCGTCCGCAAAGGGGTTGTGTTCCAGCAGCGCCGTGACCTCGGGGGCGTTTTCCAGCAACCGCTCCAGGAAGGCGGCGTACCAGTCCAGGAACAGCGGCCCCATGGGCACGAACCACATCATCCAATCCAGTCTCGGCTGATGCGGGACGATGAACCGCGGCGCCTGGTCCAGCCGGTCCGGTCGGTAGCGGAACAGGTACGGCCGCCAGTGCCGCCCGTCCCGGGAACCCTCGATCACGACCTCCACCCGCTCGGTCTTCATGGTGGGGAAGACGTGGTACGGGTGGGCCAGATGCCAACCCCGCCACAGGCGCATGGCTTGCTCCAGCGGGCCGGGCAGCGGCGTGCTCCGAACCATGTGCCAGGCCTCCACGGCGGCCGCCGTCAGGAGCAGCACCGCCATCACGCCGAGGCTCCAGCGCCGCCACCTCCCACCGGGCGGGGTCGGAGAGACGTCGGCCGCCAGGCGCGCGGCCAACCCGACGGGCAGCACCCGGCGCACGGCCCGGTCGTCGAACAGGAACAGACACAGGGCCATGGACAAGAGATTGAAGAAGTTGTGATTGGAAGTGGCGAGAATGGCCGCTTGCATGCCCAGCGTGAGCCAGGCGGCGATGAACCGCGGCGTGCGCGACAAGAACATCATGAACGGGACCACGATCTCGATCACCAGACTGAAGAAGGTCAGCGCCTCGTGGACCGGCAGCGGGAACTGGTGAGCCACCCAGGAGCCTTCGTGCGGCAGCGGCTGGGTCTCGAAGTAATAGGCCAGCGCGGTGAGCCCCGCCCAGGACGGATCGCCGCTCAGCAGCTTGGACAGGCCGGAGAGGAAACGCAGTCGAAACAGCAGGATCTTGTAGAGCCAGATCACGACCCGTGCGCCACCGGGCAGGAAGATGGCCAGAAACCCCGCCTCCAGCAGCAGGTAGTCCCACTGGAAGTTCATGAAGATCTGACCCGCCTGGGCGAGCGAGAGATAGAGCAGCCACAGGGCCACCAGCACCGGCCGCAGCCAGCGCCCCAGGATCAGGAGCACGGCGAGGACACATCCGACCAGCGTGGCCCCCTGCAACATCCAGTCCGAGGCCGAGATCCAGAAGACCATGGGATGCAGGACCCAGGCCATCGCCCCGGACTCCGCCTCGAGCGCCACCTGATAGGCCCGCAAGGGGAGGATCCCGCCCTCGCCCACCAGGCCCAGGACCTGGACGCTCAGGGAGGCGAAGGCGGCGAGATAGATCGCCCCCAGCAAGCGCAGGAACAGGCCCGCCACCAAGCGGTATTCGTCCGCTGCGCCCGTTCCCGGCACGGCGGCGGCGGATACCGGCCTTGAATCGGCGTCCGCCGCGCCCAACGTAGGGGAAGGCACGCGATTCATCCCCGATCTGCGGGAACCAACCATCACAAAGAGGAGCACCCGACCATGACCATCATCGGCGTCCGCCAATTCGAGCAACTGTTCCGCAAGGCCGCGTCCCTGGACGTGGACAAGAACGACCTGCGCCGGCTGAGCGCATTCACGAACGACAAACTCCACGGCCTGCTGCTGCGGGGGCGGGCCAACGCCAAGGCCAACGGCCGGGACATCATACAGCCACAAGACCTGCCCATCACTCGCGGCTTGCAGGAATCCATCCACGCCTTCCGCTCCCTGGACGAGGCGCTGGAACTCAAACCCATCCTCGAGACCCTCGCCACCCTGCCCGAGATCGGGGCCGAATACAGTGACGAGGTGGAGTCGCGGCTGCCGGAGATCGTCGGCGGACTCGTGGTGGCGCTGGCCAAGACCTTCAAGATCCTGGACCCCGCGCTCAAGAATCCCCAGAGTGAGCACTGGGACAAGGCGCAGCGGATCTTCGACACCCTGATCTGAACGTGGACCGCGGGCGGGGCTCGGCGCCGGCGCCCCTGCGCCGAGCCCACGGCGCGCCGCTCAACGGCCCCGGCGCGGGCCCCGCTCGGCCGCCGCCAGGATGCCGCGCAGGATCTCCACCTCCCGGCTGCTCGGGCGGGCGCGGACGCACAGCCGCCGCAGACGCCGCATGAGCTGTTTCGGATTGTCCGGGTCGAGAAACTCCAGGGCGACGAGTACCCGTTCCAGGTGTGCGTAGAGATGTTCCAGCTCGGCGGCGCTGGCCGGCGGGTCCGGATCCTCGTAACGCGCCCCCCAGAGCACCCCACCCGCGGCCACGCGCAGTTCCCAGGCCATGAGCTGCACGGCGGCGGCGAGGTTCAGCGAGGCGAAGGCGGGGGCGCTCGGGATGCGTACCAGGGCGTGACAACGCTCCAGCTCGGCGTTGGTGAGCCCGGTCCGCTCGCGGCCGAACACCAGGGCCACCGCGCCCGATCCGGCGGCTTCCACCAGCCGCGCGGCGGCCTCGCGCGGATCCCATTCCGGCCAGCGCAGACTGCGCGCCCGCGCGCTGGTGCCCACCACGAGCCGAGACTCGGCAAGCGCCGCGTCGAGATCCGTCACCACCCGGGCCCCCCGCAGCACGTCGTCGGCCCCGGAGGCCCTAGCGGTGGCCTCCGGATCGGGGAAACGCGAAGGGGATACCAGCCAAAGCCGCTCCAGCCCCATGGTCTTCATGGCCCGGGCCGCCGCCCCGATATTGCCCGGGTGGGTGGTGCCCACCAGCACCACGTGCACGCGTCCCAGGGCGGGCGCGCCGCGCTCGCCGCTCACTCCTCGGGCGCCTCCGGTTCCAGCTCGTGGCGCCAGCGGTGACTCTCGCGGTCGAACAGGGCCCGGGCCTCGTACGGCCCCCAACTGCCGGCCGGATAGGTGGGGATGTAGTCGCGTTCGGTGGCCCACACGCGCAACACCGGATCGACGATGCGCCAGGCCCACTCCACCTCGTCGTAGCGCAGGAACAGGGAGCGGTCGCCCTCGATCACGTCCAGGAGCAGGTCCTCATAGGCCTCGGTGGCCACGTCGCCCTCGCTCATGAGGCTGGCGTCCAGGCTGGTCTGGCGGGTGCGCATCTCCAGACCCGGCTCCTTGACCGTGATCTCCATGCGCAGACAGGCGCAGGGCTGGATACCCATGAGCACCCAGTTGTTGGCGATGCGTTGCACCGGCGTGTTGCGGAAGAGCTGCTGGGGCGGCGCGCGGAAGCAGATGGCCACCAGGGCCCGGTCGGCGGCCAGGCGCTTACCCGTGCGCAGATAGAAAGGCACGCCCCGCCAGCGCCAGTTGTCCACATAGAGTTTGAGCGCGGCGTAGGTCTCGGTGACGCTGCCGGCGGGAACCCCGGGCTCCTCCAGATAACCCGGCACGCGCTCGCCGCCCACGGTCCCGGCGGCGTACTGTCCCCGCACGGCGTGGGCGTGCACGGCACTGGGCGGGATGGGGCGCACCGAGCGCAGCACCTTGACCTTCTCGTCGCGCAGGGCCTCGGCCTCCATGCACGCGGGCGGCTCCATGGCCACCAGGGTGAGCAGTTGCAGGAGATGACTCTGGATCATGTCGCGCAGGGCGCCGGCCCCATCGTAATAGGCGGCCCGGGTGCCGACGCCGAAGGTCTCGGCGTGGGTGATCTGCACGTGATCGATGTAGTGGCGGTTCCACAAGGGCTCCATCATGGTGTTGGCGAAACGGAACACCAGGATGTTGCGGATGGTCCCCTTGCCCAGGTAATGATCGATCCGGTAGACCTGGGCCTCGGCGAGGAACCGGCTGATGCGCCGGTGGAGCTGGCGGGCGCTTTCCAGATCGTAGCCGAAGGGCTTTTCGATCACCACGCGCCGCCAACCCTCCTGCTCGTCGAGCAGGCCGTTCTCGTGGAGCTGCTCGACCACCACCCCGAATTCCGCCGGGCGGATGGACATGTAGAACGCCACGTTGGGGGAGTAGCCGCCGCCGGAGAGCACCTCGGCCAGGCCCGCGTAGGTGGCCGGTTCGGTGAGATCGCCCCGGTAGTAGGTCATGCGCGCGGCGAAGCGCTCGAACACGGCCTCGTCCAACCCGCCCCGCGCCTTGGCCTCGACCCATTGGCGTACCCGCACCAGCCAGTCCTCGCCGCTCCACGGGCGTCGGCCATTGGCCACGATGCGCAGGTCCGGGTGCAGCAACCCCGCGGCGTCCAGATGATAGAGCGCCGGGATCAGCTTGATCTGCGCCAGATTCCCGGTGGCGCCGAAAATGACGAAGGTGCAGGGCTCGGGCATGGAAGGGAGAGGCTCCGCGTGTTCGGTGGCGATGTATTATGTCACGCTGGTCTTCGGTTTCGAGACGGACCCACGCCATGCGCTCGATGCTCCCTGTCGCCCTGCTTCTGACCGCTGCGGCCGCACCCGCGCTCGCCGAACGCATCGGTCACGTGGACACACGCTTCAAGTGGCTGGGCCCGGACGACAAGATCGTCATCGAGGCCTTCGACGATCCGGGCGTACCCGGCGTGACCTGTTACCTGAGCCGCGCCAAGACCGGCGGCCTGTCCGGCGCCGTGGGCCTGGCCGAGGACACATCCGACGCCTCCATCGCCTGCCGGCAGGTGGGGCCCATCCAGCTCGCCGAGGACATCAAAAACGGCCAACGGGACGGAGAACGGGTCTTCCGCAAGCGCACCTCGCTGGTGTTCAAGGCCATGAAGGTGGTGCGCTTCTACGACGCCAGGCGCAACACGCTGGTCTATCTGGTCTACAGCGAACGGGTCATCGAGGGCTCGCCCAAGAACAGCATCAGCGCGGTGCCGGTGATGCCGTGGCCCGCCCCGTGAGCCCCAGGCCGTGAACGGGGACACGGCTCCGGCCTCGATGGACACCCCACCGCGCGCCCGCGGCCCGCGGCGACCGTGGTCCGGCGTATGGAACGTCTATTTCACGGCCAAGCTGGTGCTGCACGCCTTCGGGGCCATCGGATTCCATGCCCTGCCCAATCTCGCCCTGCTGCTGTTCGTGGCCATCCCCATCCGCCGGTGCGGCCTGCGGCGGTTGCGTGAGGCCGCGGCCCTGCTCCTGGCGGGTGTCCTGCTTTACCACGACGCCTGGCTGCCACCGCTGCGGCGGTTGCTGGAGCGCGCCGATCACGTGGAACGGTTCACGCCTTCGTTCATGCTGGAGTTCGTGGCCCGCTTCCTGGATCCGCGCCTCCTGGCCCTGGTGGTGGGGCTCGGTCTGCTCTATCGGCTGCTGTCGGCTCACGCCCGGCTGGCCGGCCATCTCGTGTTCGCGACGCTCGCCGCACTGGCGGTACAGGATGTGGCGGGACGGTTGTCCGAGCCGCTGCTGCGCCTGGGCATCGCCCCCACCCAGGCCCGGGAGGGCGCACCCCGGATGCACGACCTCCCCGGACCGAGGGAACTGGACCAAGCCCTGGACGCATTCCACCAGCGTGAGCAGCGGCGTCGCATCGTGCTGCGGCCCCAGCCCCCCGGCGCCCCCCCGTTCGACATCCTGTTCCTGCATCTGTGCTCCCTGTCTTGGGACGATCTGCGCTTCGCCGGGCTGGAGAACCATCCGGTGTGGTCGGATTTCGACTTTCTGTTCCGCCGTTTCAACAGTGCCGCCTCCTACAGCACGCCGGCGGCGGTGCGCCTCCTGCGCGCCACCTGTGGCCAGGGCCCTCACGCCGGCCTGGAGACGCCCGCCGAGCCCGGCTGCCTCCTGTTCGAGCAGCTTCGCGGGCTGGGATTCGACACCGCGGTGGCGCTCAACCACAACGGGCGCTTCGACCATTTCCTCGGGCATTTGCGGGCCAACGGCCTGGAGGGGGCGCCGCTGTCCCTGACGGGGCTCACCCACCGCCTGGAGGCCTTCGACGGCTCCCCGGTCTACGACGATGGGGAGGTCCTGCGGCGCTGGTGGACGTTGCGCCGGCAGTCCACCTCGCCCAGAACGGCCACCTACTACAACACCATCACCCTGCACGACGGCAACCGCCTGGTCGAGGGAATGGAGCGACTGAGGACCAGCCGCAGCACCTACCGCGCGCGGCTGCGGCACCTCCTGGATCAAATCCACGCCTTTCTGGGCGAACTGCGGGCGGCAGGCCGCCCGATGGTGGTGTTGGTGATCCCGGAACACGGGGCCAACATGCAGGGTGAGCGCCTCCAGGTCGCCGGGCTGCGCGAGATCCCCACCCCGCACGTGACCCGGGTGCCCGTGGGCGTGGCGCTCATCGGCGCACGTTCGGCCACACCCACCCCGGTGGAGATCACCTCGCCCACGAGTTACCTCGCCTTGACTGCGTTGCTCGAGCGCATCCTGGCGACCGATCCCTTCGGCCGGGGCCGCTTCGACGCCCGGGCGTTGGCCTCGGGACTGCCGGCCACGCCCTTCGTCGCCGAAAACGCCGGCACGGTGGTCCTGAGGCGGGCGGGTCGCTACTACCTGCGGTTTCCCGGGGAATCCTGGATCGCCTATCCCCAGCCCCTGATCGAGTGGCCCCGCTGGGCCAGGGCCGGCCGCGGCGCGCACCCGGATGGAACTTTCGAATAGGCGCAGACCGGTTCCACCGCTCGGCCCGATCACGCCCAGCGCATGCGCCCCATCTCCAGGGGATGGCTGAGCTGCGGGTGGTAGGGATAGGCGCGGAAACGGTAGCAGACCAGTCCAGGGAGCTCGGGCACGAACTCCAGCGTGAACAGCGCGGTGTCTCCGCCATCCCAGGGCTCGGGGCGGAGGCGGTAGGTGACGCGCGCCGGGCAGTCGCCGGTGTCTCCAGGATGACCCACCAGGCACTCCACGAGCAGATCGTCGGGACACAGGCCGCCCAGCGTCACCTCCAAGCGCACGTACACCGCATCCCCGGCGGCGATGAACCGCGGCGCCTCGTCCACGCGGCGCAGCCGCACGCCCGGCCACAGATCGCGCACCCGCGCTTTCCATTGCGCCAGGGCGCGGGCGCCGGCGGCGTCGTCGGCGCCGAGCCTGCGGCCGGCGTCACGTGCCGGGCGGTAGTAGTCCACGACGTAATCGCGCAGCATGCGCCCGGCGTTGAAGTGGGGAATGACGGTGCGCATGGAGGCCTTGGAGCGACGTACCCAGCCCTTGGAATAGCCCTCGCCGTCGCTGCTGAAGTACAGCGGGATCACCTGTTCCTCCAGCAGGTCCAGCAAGGCATCGCCCTCGATCCGGCGCCGTTCGGCCGGGTCCTCCACGGCCACCGCCGGCTGAATGGCCCAGCCGTTGCTTCCATCGTAGGCCTCGGGCCACCAGCCATCCAGGACGCTCAGGTTGAGCACCCCGTTGACGGCGGCCTTCTGGCCCGAGGTGCCGCAGGCCTCCAGCGGGTATTCGGGGGTGTTCACCCACACGTCCACCCCCGTCACCAGCCAGCGCGCCAGGGCCAGGTTGTAGTCTTCCAACAACAACACCCGCCCCTGGAATTCCGGCTGCAGGGAGATTTCGTGGATCCGGCGCAACAGCGCCTGGCCCTGCTCGTCGGCGGGATGGGCCTTGCCCGCGATGAGCAGGAGCACCGGTCGTTGCGGATCCCCGAGCAGGCGCTGCAGGCGTTCGGGATCCTGGAATAACAGATCGGCGCGTTTGTAGGTGGCGAAACGCCGCGCGAAACCCAACACCAGGACCTCCGGATGCTTGGGATCCAGGAGCTGCGTGAGATGCTCGATCTGCACCGGATTCAGGCCCTGCCTGCGGAATTGGCGGCAGGCGTGACGGCGCACGAATTCGAGCATGTCCTGCTTGAGGCTCTGGCGCGTGCTCCAGAAGGCATAGTCCGGAATCTCGTCCACCACCCTCCAGTACTCGGCGTTCAGGAGCTGATTGCGCCAGTTGCCACCGAAATTGAGGTCGAACAACGCCCGCCAGCGCGACGACAGGAAGGTGTACAGGTGGATCCCGTTGGTGACATATCCCAGCGGGTTCTCCTCGGGCGGCAATTCCGGCCAGACATAGGACTCCATGCGCGCGGCCACTTCCCCATGAATCCGGCTCACGCCGTTGCAATGCCGCGAGCCACGCAATGCCAAGGCGGTCATGTTCAATCCCCATTCCGTGCCCGGGGCCCGTCCCAGGCGGAACAGGGTGTCGAAGTCCACCCCCAGCCGTGCCGGCGCCCAGGAAAGCATGTGCTCCACCAGGCTGCGTTCGAACACGTCGTGACCGGCGGGCACCGGCGTGTGCGTGGTGAACACGGTCGAGGCGGCCACCAGCTCCCAGGCGGCGGAGAACGGCAGCCCACGCGCCACCTCCCGCGCGCAGCGCTCCAGCACCAGGAAGGCGGCATGCCCCTCGTTGATGTGCCAGACGCAGGGCTCCAACCCCAGCGCCGCGAGCGCGCGCACGCCGCCCACGCCGAGCACCAGCTCCTGCTGGATGCGCAGGGCGCGGTCGCCCGCATAGAGCTGGTACGTGATGGCGCGGTCCGCCTCGCCGTTGTCCGGGATATCGGTATCCAGGAGGATGAGCCGGATCTTGCCCACCTTGGCCTCCCACACGCGGGCGCGCACCTCCCGGTCGGCGATGGGCACCTCGACCTGAAGCGGCCGGCCGGCATCGTCGCGAAGCAGGCGCACGGGCAGTTCCCCGAAGTCGGTGTCGGGAAAGCGCACCACCTGGTTGCCGTGCCGGTCGATCTCCTGGGTGAAGTACCCGTGGCGATACAGCAGGCCCACCGCCACCAGGGGCAGCTCCAGATCACTGGCCGCCTTGCAGTGGTCCCCGGCCAGGATGCCCAGCCCGCCGGAGTAGATGGGCACGCTCTCGTGCAACCCGAACTCCAGGCAGAAATACGCCACCTGATCCTCGCGCGGGTCCAGGCAGCGTCCCATGTGGCAGAGCTGCGACTCGCCCATGTAGGTGTCGTACTCGGCGAGCGCCCGGTTGTAGGACTCCAGGAAAGTGAGATCGTGCGCGGCCTCGTCGAGGCGGGCCTGGGATACCCGGCGCAGAAAGACCTTGGGATTGTGGCCGCAGGCCGACCACAGGTCCTTGTCCAGGTAGAGGAACAGACTGCGCACCTGGCTCGACCAGCTGTAGTAGAGATCCTCGGCCAGCTCCTTGAGCCGCCGGATCCGTTGGGGCACCCGCGGGCGGATCTCGAGCGTATAGATGTGTTCAGTCATGGGGAGATGTGCCTCCTCGAAATCGCCTCAGGGACGTCGAACCGGACCGGGCGATGCCGTCGGCACGCGCCGCCACGTGGAAGATCAGGGCGGATCCGCTGGCGCCCCTGGATCACGGGACCCGCCCGCGCACTCTACTTCGATCCGCCCGCTCTGGTCCACGGACCGGCACGGCGAAATGGATCGAAGGGCGTTCGGGGAGCTCCCGCCGGCGCTCAGCCGCGCACGCTCGAATGCTCGTTCTCCGGGCGGGACTCACGTTCCCGGAAAACCCCGGCCAACACTTGTACGTTCTGCAGAACCCAGGCCTGGGCCGGTCGCGCCCGGGCGTGCCCGCAGAACAGGATCCGGTCCCCGTGCGCCACCTGGAGGCCGGGATCCGGAAGACGTTCGATCCATTCGCCGCGCTGCAGCGCCAGCGCCAGCGCCGGTAAGGAGCGGCCCGGACGACGCGGGTCGGCCAGGAGCATGCCCAGGTCCACCGGACGACCCTGCGCAAGCGCCCGGTTCACCGCGTGCGCATCCTCGTCGGCGATCTCGACCTCCCAGGAGGCCGGGGGTCGGTCCCCGACCAGCCCGGCCAGCCGGCTGGCGAGTTCGCAGGCCCATTCGTTGTCCTCCTCGCGCATCACTTCGAAAAACCGATGCAAAAGCGGCGTGTTCAGCAGGACCCGTACCTTCTCGGCGACGGTCCGGCTGGGGTGCATGCGGATGTCCGCCCGGATTTCCTGGAACAGGCGCTCGTTGCGCGCCTCGTTCTGGCGCAGCACCACGAACAGGTCCGGGTTGAGCCCACGCGCGGTCATGACGATGGAGAGATTGTTGGTGTCGTTGTTGGTGCCGGCCACGATCGCCGCGGCGCGCCCGATGCCCGCCTCACGCAGCGTTTCGGCCTCCGTGCCCCAACCCAGCACACAACCCTGGGGTGGCATGCCGGTGCGTTCGGGTGTGGCTTCGACCACCACCACCTCGATGCCCGCCGCCTCCAGGATCGGGATCACCGCCTTGCCGAACCGTCCGTAGCCGCACACGATCCATAGCCCCCGGGCGGGCGGATACACCGGCTCCGGCAACCCCCTGACGCCTTCCACGCCCAGCCACTCGTGGATCAAGAACTGACAGGGCGCGCGCAGACCCAGGCCCAGCAGATCGGCGAAGGTCTCGAAGGGATCCACGATGTAATCGGTCCCGAACGAGGCCATGTTGGCCTCCACCTCCCGCGAATCGGCGCGGCACACCACCACCAGATCCGGGCGCAGGAGCTTACTCGATATGGCCACCTTGAGATTGACCTCGTTGACGTTGGTCAATGCCACCACCCCTTCGCAGCGACGATGTTCCAGCCCGGCCTCGAGCAGGTGTCGGGGCACGGCGGCGTCGCCGCACAGCCCCGGCACGTAGAGCGGCATGGCTTCCAGTTCCAGTTCCTCGATCCGCAGGGGTTCGATGTCGATGACCACGGCGTGCTGATTGCGCTGGGCCATGGAGCGGACCAACGCCGAGCCCGTGTCTCCATAGCCGCAGACGAGGTAGAACGGGTCCACCATCCGGCGGATCCGGCGCGCGAAACGCTGTTCGGTGACGGCGCGCTTGAAGGCCGGATCCTGCACCAGGGCGATCAGGGTGCCGATGGAATAGATCCACGCCGTGACGGTGGCGTAGATGGCAAACAGCGTCCAGAAGCGCTGGGCGTCCGTGAACGGGTACGGGATCTCCCCGAATCCGATGGTGGTGCCCATGAAGCTGACGAAGTAGAAGGCGTGGAAGAACCCCATGTGCCAGGGTCGGCCCTGGTCGTCCTGCCCCGGAATGAGCACGAAGCCGAGTACGGCCACGGCGTACACCGCCACCATGGCCAGCAGCGGCGCCCGCATGCGCCGCAGGATCAGGAAGATGATGCTGTCCATCGCGGCTCGGACCGGGTGATCCGGATCAGCGGCGCAGGTTCACGGTCTCCACCACCAGCAGAATCACGGAGATGACGTTGGCGAGCACCGCACCGCTGGACAGCGAGACCACGCTGGCCATCGTGGCCGGCGTCAGCCCCGCGGCGCTCACATACACGGCGTAGGTCCACAGGGCCGAGGCCGCCAGCAGTTGCAGCACCGCCACCAGGCTGGTGGCCAGCAACACGGCCCCGATCTGGGTGCGGTCCCCCAGCTTGAGCACCGTGGCGATCAGGTTGACGACCACCACGGCGAAGAACTCGTAGACGGGATGATGGGCGGGATCGTCCATGTCGCCCAGCACGAAACCGAAATTCAGGGTCAGGGCCAGGACGATGAAGAAACCAAAGACGACTTTTTCCGGATTCATGCCGACTCCCCCTTTTGCGTATCGGCCCCGCGCAGCGCCGCGGCCAGCGCCCCCAGCCCGGGCAGGCTGCACCGCAGGCCAGCGATCCGCACTGCGTGCTCCAGAGCGCGGGCCGGCCCTTCCCCACGTAGGCGGGCATCGATGAAGGCCGCGTTGAACGTGTCCCCGGCTCCCAGGGTATCCACGACCGGTCCCGGACGCCAGGCCCGCGCGTGGTACAGGCCTCCGTGCGGCTCGCGCAGCCACGCCCCCGCCCCGCCCCAGGCGCACACCAGCAGGGCGCCGGGGGCGTTCGGGGCGACGGCCTCCAGCAACGCCTCCGGCGTCGCATGGCCCCGCGCACGCGCGTACCCCCTGGAGAAGAACAGCACATCCGGCCCCCGGAACAGGCACTCGATGTCGGGCCTCGGTTTCTCGATTTCCACCGACACCGGCGGCCGGTCCCGCTCGCCCGCCACGCGATCCAACATCTCGCGCACCGCTGCGGGTTCGCGTCCCTCGAAATGCACCCAGTCCATGCCGGTCGGCCGGGGCAGCGCCTGCGGCGGGAACTCCTCCAGGTCGCGATGATGCACGATGGTGCGCGAGGCCCCGGCCCGCGCCAGCCACACCTGGGAGACCGGGTGCCGTCCCGGGCGCCGCAGGCAGGCGCTCAGCTCCACGCCGGCGGCCTGGAGCAGGTCCGCCGCCAGCCTTCCGTCGGGCTCGTCGGCGAACACCGTCGCCAGGCGCGCGTGGTGCCCCAGCGCCACCAGCACACGGGCCAGGTTGGCCGCGTTGCCCCCCGGCTCCACCCGGGCACCCAGGGCCCGGACCTCGGCGTCCTCCGGCGGGTAAGCGGCGAGCTCCATGATCCGGTCCAGGGTCGCATTGCCCACCACGAGCACGCGCCCCGCGCCCGTCGAACCCGTCGCGCTCACCCCGCCCCCGCGCTGTGGCCGGCGGCCGGCCTTCGGTATACTGGCAGCCCTTTCCCGTCGATACGGACAGCGATTGCTCCCATGCCCTACGAGACCCCCCAGGATGCAGAGGACGCATTCTACGATGCCTTCGAAGAAGGCGATCTGGATCGCATGATGGCGGCCTGGTCCCCGGCATCCGACATCGTGTGCATTCAGCCCTTGCGTGACCCGGCCGTGGGTCCCGATGCAGTACGCGCCAGCTGGAACGAGGTCTTCGCCACGGGCAACCGGGTGGAGATCGAGATCCTGCACCGGCATTGGATCGAGCAAAACGACATGGCCGTGCATATCGTCAAGGAGCGCCTGACCATCGACGGTAACGTGGCCCGGCGCCCGCCGCCGTTGGTGGCCACCAACGTGTACCGGCGCGAGGAGGACGGCTGGCGCCTGATCCTGCACCACGTCTCTCCGCCGCCACCGCCGCCGGGCATGGGGCCACCCATGGCCGGGCCCGGCGCGATCCGGCCGCCCCGGCCATGAGCGCAGCGCCCGAGGCGACGCTCCTGCTGGCGCCGGGCTGCCCCTACTGCCCCCAGGTGCTGGCCGCGCTCTCCGAACTCGTGAAGCAGGGCGTGCTGGGACGGCTCGAGGTGGTCAACATCGCCGTGCACCCCGAGGCCGCCGAGGCGGTGGGCACACGCTCGGTGCCCTGGATCCGCATCGGCCCCTACGAGCTCACGGGCAATCACGGCGCCGCGGAACTACGGCAGTGGGCCGAGCGCGCCGCGCGCGGCGAGGGTATCGCCGCCTGGTACCACGACGCCCTGCAGGGCGGTCGTCTGCAAGAGGCGCTGGCACGAGTCAAGCGCAACCCCGAGGAACTGGAAGACCTCCTGGGCCTGCTGGAGCATCCCCCTGGAGACGAGGAACTCCCCATCACGGTGCGCATCGGCATCTCCGCCATCGTCGAGGACTTGGCCGGAACGGAGCTGCTGAAACGCGTGCGTCCCATGCTCGAGCGGCTCACACGCTCCCCCGAGGCCGCCACGCGCGCCGACGCCGCCCATTACCTGGGGCTGGTGGGTGACCCTTCGGTGGCCTCAATCCTGCGCCCCCTGACCGAGGACGAGGCCGAACAGGTGCGCGAGATCGCCCGCGAGGCCCTGGAGTCCGTGGGCCACACGATCCATTGAAACGACGCTTGCACCCGAACTGCCGAACGCACCATGAAGATCCTCGCCCCAGAGCAACGCGAAGCCTTCGACCGGGACGGGTTCATCGTCCTGCGGGGGTTCTACTCACCGGAAGAAATGCGCCGCATCCGGGCCTGGGTGGATGAGGTGCAACACTGGCCCGACGCCCCCGGCCGTTGGTGGCGCTACTATGAACCGTCCCTGAACGAACCGGGCCGACGCCTGCTCAACCGCGTGGAGCATTTCTACGATTACCATCCCGGACTGCGCCGGCTCATGGACGGCAGACTGCGCGAGGTGGTCGCGGAGTTGCTGGGTGAGCCGGCGGTCCTATTCAAGGAGAAGATCAACTTCAAGTTGCCGGGTGGCGACGGCTTCAAGCCCCACCAGGACCACCAGGCTGGATGGGGACGCTACGCGCGCCTGTGTATTTCGGCGCTGGTGGGGATCGACCGGGCGACCGTCGAGAACGGGTGCCTGGAGATCGCACCGGACCAGCACAGACAGGGGATGTTCGCGGAGTGGGAGCCACTGAGCGAGGCGGACATGGCGCGGATGACCTTCGTCGCCTGCCCCACCGAACCCGGAGACGTGGTGCTTTTCGACTCGTTCACCCCCCACGGCTCCAAGCCCAATCGCACCAACCGATCCCGGCGGCTCCTGTTCATCACCTACAACGGCCTCTCCGAGGGCGATCAACGCCGGCGTTATTACGCCGACAAGCGGGCCAGTTACCCGCAGGACTGCGAGCGCGAACCCGACCGCGAGTACGTCTTCCGCGTCTGAACCTCACGATTTCCATCCCTCCCCTCGGGCTCCCTGAACCACCGGAGCCTGCCACGTCGCTTCCACCCCCCGTGACCGGTGTCCGAAAACGCCGTTTTTAGGCCCGTTGTCCCAATCCGTTGTAGGCGCAGCCGTCTATCACAATTTTTCATATTATGCAATGACATGATTCAAAATATGGTTGGATCTCGCTGCGGTTTGAGGCACACTCGGCCACGCTCACCACCAAGACAACCCGTCCCATCCTCAGGAGGAAAAGACCGTGAACAAACACAAGAAATCCGTGTACGTGGCGGTCGCGCTCTCGGCAGCCTACGTGACCGCGGCCTGCGCCAGCCCCGAGGCCGGCAAAACGGCCCTCAAGGCCCAGGCTTCCGCCCATCGATCGGTGGATGCCTCCGGCGAAGCCATCGGCCGCACCTGTGCCGGCTGTCACGCGCTCAGCAAGAAAAACTACAAGGGCTTCGTTCCCGTCATCGCGGGTATGGAGAAGGACAAGATCGTCGAGAAGATGAAGGCGTTCAAGGCGGGTACGGCCAAGGACGTGACCATCATGGACCGGATCGCCAAGGGCTATTCGGACGCCGAGATCGAGGCCGTGGCGGCCTATTACGCCAAGATGAAACACTGACACCGGGAGGACAGGCACCATGGCTGGCATTTCCAGACGCGATTTCATCCGCGCCGCAGGCGGCGGCGTGGCCTTGGGCTCGCTGCTGTTCGGCGTCTCCAACGCGCGGGCGGGCGGTGGTCACGTGGTGGTCATCGGCGGTGGTTTCGGCGGCGCCACGGCGGCCAAGTACATACGGCTCATCGATCCGACCGTCGAGGTGACGCTGATCGAGCCGGCGAAGACCTACGTCACCTGTCCCGGGTCGAACTGGGTCATCGGCGGCCTGCGCAAGATCGGCCAGATCACCATGACCTACGACGGACTGAAAAGGCACGGGGTGAAGGTCGTCCACGACATGGTCACCCATGTGGATCCCGACAAGCGCAGCGTGAAGCTGAAATCGGGTGGCACCCTCACCTATGACCGGCTGGTGGTCTCACCAGGCATCGATTTCAAATGGGGCAAGGGCTACACCGAGGCGGTCAGCCAGGCGATCCCCCACGCCTGGAAGGCCGGCCCCCAGACCACCCTGCTGCGCAAGCAGCTCGAGGCCATGCCCGACGGCGGCACCTTCATCATCGTGCCACCCAACAACCCGTTCCGTTGCCCGCCGGGGCCCGCCGAGCGGATCTCCATGGTGGCCCACTACTTCAAGAAGCACAAACCCAAGGCCAAGATCATCGCCCTGGACCCCAAGGGCAAGTTCTCCAAACAGGGGCTGTTCATCGAGGGCTGGAAGAAGCTCTACGGCTTCGGCACCGAAAACAGCATGATCGACTACCACCAGACCGTGGAAATCGAAGAAATCGATCCCAAGACGCGGACGGTGGTCACGGGGGTGGACGAATTCAAGGCCGATGTCCTGAACTTCATCCCCGATCAGAAAGCCGGCGCCATCGCACGGGCCACCGGGCTGGCCGGCGACGGCGACTGGTGTCCCATCGACGGGCGAACCTTCGAGTCCACCCTGATCAAGGGCATCCATGTGATCGGCGACTCCTCCATTGCCAAGCCGTTGCCCAAATCGGGCTTTGCGGCCAACTCCGAGGCCAAGGTCTGCGCGGCGGCCGTGGTGGCGCTGCTCCAGGACCGTCCGGTTCCAGAGCCCTCCTGGGTCAACACCTGCTACTCGCTGGTGGCACCCGACTACGGGATCTCCGTGGCCATGGTCTACGAGATCGACCACGCCACGGGCAAGATCGCCAAGGTCAAGGGCTCGGGCGGGCTGAGTCCCGCCGATGCGCCGCAGAAAGTGCGCAAGAACGAGGCGCTCTACGCCCAGAGCTGGTGGATGACCATCACCGCCGATACCTGGGGCTGACCGGGCGGGTGTTGTCGCGACACCGCGTCCATCCAAGCGGCCCGGCCGCGAGCCGGGCCGCTTCGTCTCGGGCGACACACCCGACCTTTCAGGTGACACAGCGCCCCGCCGCGCAGAGCAGTTCGTAGGGGATGGTGCCGGCCCGTCGGGCCACCTCGTCCACCCGGACCTCCTCACCCCAGAGCACGGCCTCGTCCCCGATCCGAGGCGCGGGCAGGCCGCGCAGATCCACCGTGATCATGTCCATGGAGATCCGCCCCACCACCCGTGCCGGCCTCCCCCCGATGAAAACGGGCGTTTGCGGGGGGACATGGCGAGGGTAGCCGTCCGCGTACCCCGCCGCCACCACGGCCACGTCCATGTCCTCCGGACAGACCCAGGTGGCGCCGTAGCCCACCGCATCCCCCGCGCGCAGGCGCCGCACCGCGATCACCGGGGCCGACAGGCGCATGGCCGGCCGCCAGGCCAGGCCATCCCGTTGCGCCCCGCCGAGCAAGGGCCAGGCCCCGTAGAGCAAAAGCCCCGGCCGGATCCAGCCGGCGCGCGTCTGCGGAAACGCCAGCAGGGCCGCCGAGTTGGCGATGCTCGACTCGCCACGCAGTCCTTCCGTGACCGCGTGAAAGCGCCGCAGCTGCGCATGGGTGAATTCGGGATGAGCGGCATCGTCGGCGCAGGCCAGGTGGGTCATCAGTACCGGCGGCCGCAGGCAGTTGACATGGTCCTCCAGACGCCGCCACGCCTCCCGGAACGGCCCGGCCTCCAGCCCCAGGCGATGCATGCCCGTGTCCAGCTTGAGCCACACCCCCACCGGGGCGGGCAAAGACGCCGCGGTCAGCCGCTCCACTTGCCAGTCCTGGTGGACCACCGTCCACAGACCGAGACGCGATATCGCCGCCAGTTCCTCGTCGTTGCGGAAGCCTCCGAGCACCAGGACCGGCTGCCTGACCCCGGCCTCGCGCAACTGGACCGCCTCGGCCAGATTGGCCACGCCGAAGGCGTCGGCCTCGCCCAGCGCGCGGGCCACCGTCACCGCCCCATGGCCATAGGCATTGGCCTTGACGACGGCCAGCACCCGCGCCCGCGGGGCGAGCGAACGGATACGCGCCAGGTTGGCGCGCAGGGCCCCGGAGCAGACCGTCACCCGCGCCAGGCGCGTCATTCCGTATACATTTCCGGTGCGTAGTTCTCGAAGCTCGTGTACTGTCCCAGGAAGGTGAGTTTCACGGTCCCCACCGGCCCGTTGCGTTGCTTGCCGATAATAATCTCCGCGATCCCCTTCTCGTTGGTGTCCTCGTTGTAGACCTCGTCGCGATAGATGAACACGATCAGATCCGCATCCTGTTCGATGGCGCCCGATTCCCTGAGATCCGACATGATCGGACGCTTGTTGGGACGGTTCTCCAGGCTGCGGTTGAGCTGGGACAGGGCGATGATCGGGCAATTGAGCTCCTTGGCCAGGGACTTGAGGGAACGCGAGATTTCGGAGATCTCGGTGGCCCGGTTCTCGGTGGTCCCCGACACCTGCATGAGCTGGAGATAATCGATGACGATCAGCTGCAGATCGTGCTCGCGCTTGAGCCGGCGGGCACGGGCCCGGATCTCGGTCGGGGTGAGGCCGGCGGTGTCGTCGATGAAGATGGAGGTCTCGCTCAGCATGGACACGGCACTGGACAAGCGCGGCCAGTCTTCCTCCTGGAGCCGGCCGCTGCGCAGGCGCTGCTGGTCGATGCGCCCGAGGGAGGAGAGCAGCCGCATGGTGAGCTGCTCGCCGGGCATCTCCATGGAGAACACGGCCACGGCCACCTGCTTCTTCAGTGCGGCGTACTGGGCCACGTTGAGCGCGAAGCTGGTCTTGCCCATGGAGGGCCGGCCCGCGACGATGATCAGGTCGCCGGGTTGCAGCCCCGAAGTCATCAGGTCGAACTCGGTGTAACCTGTGGGCAGCCCCGTGATGGGTTCGTCCTTCTCGAACAACTCGTCGATGCGCTCGACGGTGCTGGCCAGAAGCTGCTTGATGTTACGGAAACCCTGGCGGCTGCGGCTGCCTTGCTCGGCGATGCGGAACACCTTCTGTTCGGCCTCGTCGAGCAGGGTCTTGGGGTCCCGCCCGTCCGGGTTGAAGGCGCTGTCGGCGATCTCGCTCCCCACCGCGATGAGCTGCCGCAGCACGGACTTTTCCCGGACGATGTCGGCATAGGCCCGGATGTTCGCCGCGCTGGGCGTGCTCCGGGCGAGCTCCGCCACGTAGGGCACGATGGCGGCCTCATCGAGCTCGCTGTGCTCCTTCAGCCAGTGGGTGACCGTGATGAGGTCGACGGGCTGGTCCCGGTTGACCAGATCCGCGATGGCCCGGAACAGGATACGATGATCGTGCCGGTAGAAGTCTTCTTCGCTCAGCCGGTCCGCGATGGCATCCCAGGCAGCCGGCTCCAACAGCAGGCCGCCCAAGACCGACTGCTCCGCCTCCAGGGCATGGGGCGGCACCTTGAGCGAGGCGGAATTCGTGGGCCGCCGGGACGGCTGGATCATCGACTGTGACATGGGTCCGACAGGGGTTGGCGGCGCCCGCGGCATTCCCGCCCGGGCACGCCAGGGATCCTACCGCGGCCCGCCGCGGCGGACCAGCCCTGGAAGGAACGCCCGCCCCGACTACTCGGCGATGACGATCACCTTGATCGTCGCGTTGACGTCGGTGTGCAGGTGCAACGTGATCTCCCGCTCGCCCACCTCGTGGATGGGGCCCTCGGGCATGCGCACTTGGCGCCGCTGGATCTCCACGCCGGTGGCTTCGCTGACCGCCTGCGCGATGTCCACCGGCCCCACGGAGCCGAACAGCCGGCCTTCGGTGCCCGCTTTGGCCGGGATCGTGATTTCCTGACCTTCGATCTTCTCCCGCTTGGCCTCGGCTTCGGCCAGGGCCTCGGCGGCGGCCTTTTCCAGCTCCGCGCGACGGGCTTCCAGCTCCTGGATATTCTCGGGCGTGGCGTACTTGGCCTTGCCCTGGGGGACCAGGAAATTGCGCGCATACCCCGGCTTGACGTTCACCACGTCGCCCAGGTCGCCCAGATTTTCGATCTTCTCCAGCAATATGACTTCCATCGTCGTCACCTTAGAAATTGGTCGTTTCAACCCTTTCCATCGCCTCTGGCGATGCGGGCGCGCAGATCGAACAGTCCGTCCACCACGCCCAGCCCCATCACGACCGGCAGCGCCTGGGGGAACACCAATACCAGCACCACGTAGAATCCCACCAGCCAGGGCATCGGCCGCGGCGAGCGATGGGCCAGCCAATGCACGAACCCGAGCCCTTCGAAGGCGAACGCAACGAGCAGGATCAAGGCGATCTCGAACAGGACCGGCTGGTGCCACAGGCTGGCCGCGCCCACCAGCAGCGCCGTCACCAGCGCCGGGCTCCGCCCCAGCCGCAAGCCGCGAAACTCCTGCCCGAAGCCCCCGGGATTGTACAACAGGGCCTGCCAGGCCCGTCCGATCCACAGCGCCAGCATCGTGGAGACATAGGCCGAGGCCGCCACCGCGCCCGTGGCCACCGCGGCCAGACTCGCAAGGGCCTTCTCCCGCTCGCCCTCCGCAACCCCCATCTCCTCCAGCGGGCCGGAGAGCCAGGGATCCAGCACGTGGCGCCACACCGCGGCCGGGTCCGGCACGGCTAGGTGAATGCCCAGCACGGCGAACACGGCCAACGCGGCGCCGACCGCCGTGGCCACGGCCAGCGAGCGCGTGGCCCCCAACGCCACGGCGCAGATCCAGACCGGAACCCAGTCCACCGCGGAGAGCACCGGGCCGAACCAGGCGCTGCCGAGCAGCGCCAGGCCCGCCGCCGCCATCACCACCGTGGCGGCCACCAGCACTTCGCCCCCCCGCCGGGCGCCGAAGACCAGGGTCACCAGCGCTAGCGCCCCGCCGCTGAGCAACATCAGCGGGGGAAAAACGAACGCCGCCGCTGCAAGACCCACCACCATGGCGACGGCCTGCAGCGGACCGCGCACGATGAATTGCGCCAGTGCGCGCATGTCCCTTCCCCCGCCCGGGCGCAGGCCCGGGAGGCATGCCGTGCTCAGTGGCGGTCGGTGTAGGGTAACAGGGCCAGGTAGCGCGCCCGCTTGATCGCTGTGGCGAGCTGGCGCTGATACTTGGCGCTCGTCCCCGTGATGCGACTGGGAACGATCTTGTAGGTCTCTGAAATGTACGCCTTGAGCAGGTCGAGATCCTTGTAGTCGATCTCCTTGATGCCCTCGGCCGTGAACCGGCAGTACCGGCGTCTGCGAAAGAAACGTGACATCGGAATCGTCCTCTATCGAATGAAACACGGCGTCCCGCAACACCCGATGGCGCGTGCGGGAAGACCCACGACTCGAGCTTCGAGGCCGCGGGTTCAGCCCTGCGCCGGCCGCTGACCGCCCTCTGCCGCCCGCTCGCCGCCGCGTGGGCGCTCGGCGGACTTTTCCGCGCGCGCCTTGGCCATGGGCGAGGGTTCGGTGATGGCGCGGTCCCGCTTGATGACCAAATCCCGCAGCACCGCGTCGTTGAAGCGGAACGCGGACTTGAGCTCGTTGAGCACATCGGCGCCACACTCGATGTTCATGAGCACGTAGTGGGCCTTGTGCACCTTGGCGATGGGATAGGCGAGCTGGCGTCTCCCCCAGTCCTCCAAACGATGGATCCGGCCACCGCCACCCTCGATCATGCCGCGATAGCGCTCGATCATCGCGGGGACCTGCTCGCTCTGGTCCGGATGGACCAGGAAGACGATTTCATAGTGTCTCATTCGAAGCTCCTCTCGGGTCGCAGCCTCCCGCCCTGCCCGGCGGTGAGGCAAGGAGTACATTCTTCCCGCAGCGTTCGTCGAACCGCTCCGGGTGGCTCGGGAAGCGCGCGATTCTACGCCGTACCTCCCCCCTGGCGCAATCGCCCGAAGCGTCTTTCCGAGGACAAATCGCGTGCGTCCCGGCGCCCGGGGCGTTATAGTGGCCGCCGGAGCCTGTCGATTTTGCGGCGGGGCCATGGTGGATACCCGGGCGTTCCCCGCGCCCATCGTCGATTCGTCCGCGTTGGTTGCACACGAAATCCGCTTTTGCATCTCCCGGCCAGCCCCCTGCGAGACCGCGGGGCCTCCATACGGCCGCAAGGCGCGGCCGCTTTCATATGCCTGAATCAGGAGCTCATTGAATGCAAGTCAGCGATCAAAAAGTCGTTACCCTCAACTATGTCCTCAAGGACGACGACGGCAATACCATGGACGCCTCCCAGGACGGGACGTTCTCCTACCTCCACGGGGCGCAGAACATCATCCCTGGGCTGGAAAACGCCCTGACCGGGCGTGAACCCGGCGAAACCCTGTCGGTGGCGATCCCGGCGGCCGAGGCCTATGGCGAGCGCGACCCCTCGCGGATCCAGCCGGTTCCCCGCGAGATGTTTCCGGCCGACGTGGACATCCAACCCGGCATGCAGTTCCAAGCCCAGGGCCCCGACGGTCAGACCATGCTGGTCACCGTGGCCGAAGTGCGCGAGGATGTGGTGGTCGTGGATGGCAACCACCCGTTGGCCGGCGTCGCATTGAACTTCGACGTGGAGATCATCGACGTCCGGGATGCGACTCCGGAAGAGATCGCTCACGGACACGTCCACGGCTGAGATCGGGTGTGGAAGGAGGGGGAGGCGGCCTGCGGGCCGGTGAGGCCCCTCCTTCCGCTCGCCGGTCACGCCTTCAAGGCCGCGCCGGAGGAGGAGAGGCGCTGCGCACACCGGGAGCGTGATATTCGAAGACCTCCCGTCCCTTGGGGTCCAGATGCAGCGTGATGCCCCGGCTGGGATATTCCAGACGCACTTGGCCGTCCTCCAGGACCCGCCGCCCTTCGGGCGCTCCGAAACGGGTCACCAGATAGGCCTCGTCCAGGCCGGCGTAAGCGGGGCTGTAGGTCAGGGCGAGGATGCGCTGGCCTCCCAGGGCCGCCCAGCGATCCGACGCGAGCGTATGGCGCACCGCCCCGGACGGCTGGGCCTCGCCGCCCGCCTCCGACACGCGCAGCCCCTCCGGGATCTCGAGCACCGCGATGATGCGGGCCTCCAGCCCGCCCAGATTCCGTTTGCCGAAGTAGGCCTCCAGGGAACGCCTTCCGCCCGGCGAGACGAACACGGCCACCGCCTCGGGCTCCCCGAACCGACGCACCGCATCATCGAACGTGGCCCGCCCAAGGGGCAGACCGAACACGCGGTGGCTCCCGTCGGGAAGCACCTCCACCTGCCAGGGCAGATCGGTCATCGCGCGGCGCGCGCCTTCCCGTGGCATCCAATACAGCGCCACCGCGAGGACCACGGCCGCCGCCAAAGCCAGTTGCCACCATCGACGCGCAGGTGTTCGTGCCATGGTGCCTCAGCCGCCGGGGAGGGACGCCTTGGGAACCAGGTAGTAGTCCGGGGGATGCTCCGGGATGAAGGCGCTGTTGGGAAACAGCGCCAGCATGCCGGCCAGCACCAGCGCCGACACGCCGAGCACCCGGTCCTCCCAGCACAGGATCCGCGCCTCATGCGGCCAGAACTGGCGCTGCAGTCGGCGCAGGACCCAGACCCCGGCCACCGCCGTCAGGGTCACCAGCAGGACCGCCGCTCCGAGCCGGATCCCCAGCAACTGATCGAGACGCCACACGCCACGGTAATCCGAGCGGTAGAAGTCTCCCCACACGGGGAAGACGTCGCCGAACAGCAACGTGCCCACGAAGAACCCCACGATGAACACCAGCGCGTCCAGCTTGCCCGTGGCCGCCGCGGCCGCCCCCGTACCCGGACAGTATCCGCCCACGACCATGCCCACTCCAAAGATCAACCCGCCCACGACCATGGGGGCCAGGAAGGTGGGCAGGAAGTACATGCGCGACACGTCCAGGACCCCCAGCAGGGAAAGCCCCCACAACCCCAGCGCCCCGGTCACGATGGCCGACCACATCACCACCGGCACGTCCACGTCCCGGAAGTAGAAGGCCCGCGCGATCTTGCGGCTGTCGGTGAAACCGGAGCGCTGGAGCACGAAGCCGAACAGGAATCCCAGGCCCACGGCGGCCCACAGATTCGCCTCGGGCGACAGGGCACCGGTCTTGGCCAGCGGGGCCATCACAGCCACTGTCTCCGCACGAACCAGGCGGCCGCATAGCCGCCGGCGAAGATGGAAATCATGAAGGCCCAGGACCCCACCGATAGCTCCGCGCCGCCCACCAGGGCTTGGCCGCTGGTGCAACCCCGAGCCAGGCGCGCCGCAAAGCCCACCAAGATGCCGCCCAGCGCCGCCAGCAGCAGACGGCGGCCCGGTGCGATGCCGGGGCCCCGCAGCACCTCGAAACGAAGCTGCCCGCTCAATGCCGCCCCGGCCACGGCACCGGCCAGGATACCGGCGAGCATGAAGACCAGATAGTGATGCAGGGGATGCCCCCCTTGCGCGAAATACGGGGCGAAATAGGCGCTGTGCTCGGTCAGTTCCGGGGCGATCCAGTGCTGGAGGGTGGCCGCCAAACGCGTCAGCCCGCCACTGGCCCCGAAACCACGGCCCGAGACCACGAACGTCAGCACCATCACCAGTCCGAGGGCGACACCGGCCGTGACCGGGCGCCAACAGGAACGCTCCTCCACTGTGTCATGCATCGGGTGCCTCCTTGGGCGGGCCGTATCGCCCCGCCTCGAAACGGTGGGCCTACCAGCCTACCTCCGCGACGCGAGAAGACCTTGATCTCGGGCAGACCCCCGCCTCGGGGCGACAATCTCACCGCGCCTCCGGACGCATGTGCGGGAACAACAACACGTCCCGGATCGACGGCGAGTCGGTGAGCAGCATCACCAGCCGGTCGACACCGATGCCCTCGCCCGCGGCCGGCGGCATGCCATACTCGAGCGCCCGGATGTAATCGGCGTCGAAGTGCATCGCCTCTTCGTCCCCGGCGGCCTTCTCGCGCGCCTGCTGGCGGAAGCGCTCGGCCTGGTCCTCGGGGTCGTTGAGCTCGGAAAACCCGTTGGCGATCTCCCGGCCCGCCACGAAGAACTCGAAACGGTCGGTGACCTCGGGATTGCGGTCGTTGCGCCGGGCCAGGGGAGAGACCTCCGTGGGATATTCGGTGATGAACGTGGGGTCCTGCAGGCGTTCCTCCACGGTCTTCTCGAACAGTTCCAGCTGGAGCTTGCCGATGCCCCAGGTGGGCTTGACCTCCCCGCCCAGGGACTCCAGTCGTTCCCGGGCCCGCTCCCAGTCCGTGAGGTCGGCCTCGGTCCACTGCGGATTGTACGCCAGCAGGGCCTCGCGCAGGGTCAGGCGCCGGAAGGGCCGGCCGAAGTCGCACGCCACCCCCTGGTAAGTGATCCGGGTGCCGCCGGTGATCTCCCGCGCCAGCCCCCGCAGCATCTCCTCGGTGAGGTCCATCAGGTCCTCGTAGGTGGCGTAGGCCTCGTAGAACTCGAGCATGGTGAACTCGGGATTGTGCCGGGTGGACAGCCCCTCGTTGCGGAAGTTACGGTTGATCTCGTAGACCTTTTCGAAACCGCCCACCAACAGCCGTTTGAGGTAGAGCTCGGGGGCGATGCGCAGATACAACTCCATGTCCAGGGCATGATGATGGGTGACGAAAGGACGTGCCGCCGCCCCCCCCGGCAACACCTGCATCATCGGCGTCTCCACCTCGATGAACCCACGATCATCAAGAAAATCACGTAGGTATCGGATGATACGGCTGCGCGTTCTGAAGATCTCCCGGACCTGTTCGTTGACGATGAGGTCCAGGTAGCGCATCCGGTAGCGCTGCTCCTGGTCGGCCAGGCCATGGAATTTCTCCGGCAGGGGACGCAGGCTCTTGGTGAGCAGGCGGAGGCTGTCCACGTTGACCGACAACTCCCCGGTCTTGGTCTTGAACAGCGTACCCTCGGCGCCGACGATGTCGCCCACGTCCCAGGTCTTGAAGTCGCGGTACAGGGCCTCGCCCACGTTGTCCCGGCGGATGAAGAGCTGAATGCGCCCGGACATGTCCAACAGGTTGGTGAAACTCACCTTGCCCATGATGCGCTTGGACATCATGCGCCCGGCCACCGAGACCCGGATGGGATGTTCTTCGAAGAAGGCGCCGGGCTTGTCGTCGTAATGGGCATGCAGCTCGGCGGCCAGGTGCTCGCGCCGGAACGTATTGGGAAACGCCTCACCCCGCTCGCGGAGCCGGCGCAACTTCTCGCGCCGCTCGGCGATCAGCCGGTGTTCGCCCGCCGCCTCTTCCTTTTTGTTGGTGTGTCGTGTCATCGATTCATCCTGGATTGCAAACGCCGAAGCCGCGGCGTATCCGCAGCGGCGCAGATCGCCGGGGCCTCTCTCACAGGTGCGCGGCCGCGGCTTCAGGACAAACCCGCTCACAGCCCGGACTTGAGGCTGGCCTCGATGAACGGGTCGAGATCACCGTCGAGCACGGCTTGCGTATTCCCTACTTCAACTCCAGTCCTCAAGTCCTTGATTCGTGACTGGTCCAGCACGTAGGACCGAATCTGGCTGCCCCAGCCGATGTCGGCCTTGGAATCCTCGAGCTTCTGCTGCTCCTCGCGGCGTTTCTGCATCTCCAGCTCGTAGAGCTTGGCCTTGAGCTGCTTCATGGCCCGGTCCTTGTTCTGATGCTGGGAGCGCTCGCTCTGGCACTGCGTCACCACGCCGGTGGGCAGGTGGGTGATGCGTACCGCCGACTCGGTCCGGTTGACGTGCTGACCACCGGCGCCGCTGGCGCGATACACGTCGATGCGCAGGTCGGCGGGATTGATCTCGATCTCCACCTCGTCGTCCACCTCGGGGGAGACGAACACGGCGGCGAACGAAGTGTGGCGCCGGTTGCCGGAATCGAAGGGTGACTTACGCACGAGACGGTGAACGCCGGTCTCGGTACGCAGCCAGCCGTAGGCGTGATCGCCTTCCACGCGCACCGTGGCGCTCTTGATGCCCGCCACCTCCCCGGGCGAGAGCTCCACGATCTCGGTCTTGAACCCGTGGCGCTCGGCCCAGCGCAGGTACATCCGCAGCAGCATCTCGGCCCAGTCCTGGGCCTCGGTGCCGCCGGAACCCGCCTGGATCTCCAGATAGGCATTGTGGCTGTCCATCTCGCCGGAGAACATGCGGCGGAACTCGAGCTGGGAGACCCGCTCCTCCAGCCGCCGCACGTCCTCGGCCACCGCCTGCAGCGTCTCAGCGTCGTCCTCCTCCGCGGCCAACTCCAACAGCTCCTCTGCCTCCTGGAGCCCGGCACGGATCTCGTCCAGGTTGCGCACCACCGACTCCAGGCTCGCGCGCTCCCGACCCAGACGCTGGGCGGTCTCCGGATCACTCCAGACGTCGGGATTCTCCAGCTCCCGGGTCACCTCCTCCAGGCGTTCCTTGCGGGAAGCGTAGTCAAAGATACCCCCTGAGGGCGGCCTCGCGCCCGATGAGGTCCTTGATCTGGCTCCTGAGCGGTTGAATGTCCATGAGAGTATTGCTCACCTCGTCTCGACGATACGGGGAAAATACCTGTTGTGATCTGTCAGAAGAGCGCTACAACCCATTATTCCATCATGAAGACAACCGCTTCATGAATCTTCATGAATCGGTGCCGTACTGCGTCGCCAGCCAGTTGCGGTAGCTGCCGTCCATGACGGCCCGCCACCACCGCTCGTTGGCGAGATACCAGTCCACGGTCCGGCGGATGCCGGAGTCGAAGCTCTGCCGCGGCACGAAACCCAGCTCGCGCTCGATCTTCCCGGCATCGATCGCATAACGCCGGTCGTGGCCCGGGCGGTCGGCCACGAACCGGATCAGAGACGCCGCCGACCCACCCCGCGCCGCCGGGCAGGCGGGGAAGCGGCGACGCAATTCGGGATCGGCGGCCATGCGCGCATCGAGCAACCGGCACAGCGCGCGCACCAGATCCAGGTTACGGATCTCGTTGCGCCCGCCGATATTGTACGTCTCACCGACCCTGCCGGCGTCGAGCACCCCTTCGATGCCCCGGCAGTGGTCTTCCACATAGAGCCAGTCCCGCACCTGCCGGCCGTCTCCATAGACCGGGATCTCGCGCCCCTCCAGGATGCGGATCAGCGCCAGCGGGATGAGCTTTTCCGGAAACTGGAACGGGCCGTAATTGTTGGAGCAATTGCTGGTGGTCACCTGGAGTCCGTAGGTGCGATGGTAAGCGCGCACCAGATGGTCGGAGGCCGCCTTGCTGGCCGCGTAGGGGGAATTGGGGGCGTAGGGCGTGCCCTCGGTGAAGGGCGGATCGGAGGGTCCCAGGCTCCCGTAGACCTCGTCGGTGGAAACGTGATGGAAGCGGTGCGGTCGACCGTCGCCGGCCAACCACACGGCGCGGGCGGCCTTGAGCAGCGCGTGGGTGCCATGGACGTTGGTGTCGATGAAGGCGTCGGGCCCGTGGATGGAACGGTCCACGTGGCTTTCTGCGGCGAAATGCACGAGCGTGTCGATGCGCTCGGCGCGCAGCAGGGCCTCGACCGCCTCGGCATCCCGGATGTCACCCTTCACGAAGCGGAACCGCGGATCGCCCTCGGCCGCCGCCAGACTGGCGCGGTTGCCCGCATAGGTGAGCGCGTCCAGCACCACCACCCGATCCTCCGGGTGCCGCTTGAGCCAATACAGGACGAAGTTCGCCCCGATGAACCCCGCCCCACCCGTGACCAGGAGTCTGCGCCCCATGGCCGTCCTCACCCGTCCGCCCCAGGCTCGGCCAACATCCGGCGCAGCTGCTCGCGCCAGTGGAGCGGCTCGAGTCGCAGCCGCCGCAGGGTCTCGCGGCAGTCCAGCAGACTGAACCGCGGCCGACGCGCCGCGGCGGGATAGTCCTCGGTGCCGATGGGCTGAATGCGCGGTGCGCGCTCCAGCATTCCCGCCGCGCGCCCCTCCTCGGCCACAGCCACGGCCAGATCGTACCAGCTCGCGCAGCCCGCATCGCTGTAATGGAGCAGGCCCCGAACCTCCCGGTGTTCCAGGGCGAGCGACCACAGCACGCGGGCCAGCCCGCGCGCCCAGGTGGGCGCGCCGAACTGGTCGGCCACCACCCGCACCGCGCCCCGCTCGCGCATGAGTCGGAGCATGGTGTTGACGAAATTGTGGCCGGCCCGGGCATAGAGCCACGAGGCCCGAACCACCGCTGCGTCGCAATCGGCCTCCAGCACGCCCTGCTCGCCCGCGTACTTGGTCCGGCCATAGACACTCTCCGGCCGCGCGGGGTCGTCCGGGCGCCGGGGTCGGCAGGGACCCTCGCCGAAGACGAAATCCGTGGAGACATGGATCAGTCGTGCGCCCAACCGCCCGCAGGCCGCCGCCAGGTACGCCGGTCCCCGCGCGTTGACCGCGTGGGCGAGGCCGGGCTCGCTCTCGGCCCGATCCACCGCGGTGTAAGCAGCCGCGTTCAGGATCACGTCCGGACGCAACGCATCCACCACCGAGGTGATCTGCTCGGGGCGGGTGATGTCGAGCTCCCCGCGGCGCAGGCCCCGGACCTCGGCGCCCGGGGGAGCGGTGTGGAGCAACTCCCGGCCGAGCTGGCCGCCCGCGCCGGTGACCAACACCCTCATGGAAACACCTCCGCCTCGCCCAACCAGGCCCCGGCGGCGTCCTTGGCCGAGACCAGCGGCGCGGCGCCCTCGATCAGGGGCCAGTCGATGGCCAGGTCCGGGTCGTCCCAACGCAGGCAGCGCTCGCACTCGGGCGCGTAGTAGTCCGTACACTTGTAGACGAACTCCGCCTCCTCGCTCAGGACGTAGAAACCGTGCGCGAAACCGGCCGGGATCCAGAGCATCCGCTTGTTCCGCGCCGACAGGCGCAGGCCCACCCAGCGAGCGAAGGTGGGCGAGCCCCGCCGCAGGTCCACCGCCACGTCGAACACCTCGCCCTGCACCACGCGCACCAGCTTGCCCTGCGGATGGCAGAGCTGATAGTGCAATCCGCGCAACGTGCCCTGTACCGAGCGGCTGTGATTGTCCTGCACGAAACGCGCATCGATCCCGGCCGCGGCGAACCGCGCCGCGTGCCAGGTCTCCATGAAAAAGCCGCGGGCATCCCCGTGCACCACGGGCTCGACCAGCACCACGTCCGGGATCTCGGTGGGTGTGAATCTCACGTCAGCGAGCTCTCGCGCACCGGTTCCTCCAGCAACCGCAGCAGATAGCGCCGGTAGTCGTTGTCGGCGAACCGCTCGGCCAGGCGCGCCAGATCTCCGGCCCCGATATAGCCCATGCGGAAGGCCACCTCCTCGGGGCAGGCGATTTTGAGCCCCTGCCGCTCCTCGACGGTGCGCACGAACAGGCCCGCCTCCAGCAAGGAGGCGTGGGTGCCCGTATCCAGCCACGCCACGCCCCGGCCCAGGACCTCCACCCGCAGCCTGCCGCGCTCCAGATAGCGCCGGTTCACATCGGTGATCTCCAACTCTCCGCGTGCCGACGGCGCGAGCCCCCGCGCCACCTCCACCACCTCGGCATCGTAGAAGTAGATCCCCGTGACCGCGTAGTGCGAACGCGGCCGGGCGGGCTTCTCCTCGATGTCCACCACCCGGCCTTGGGCATCGAACGACACCACCCCGTAGCGCTGCGGATCCTTCACGTAGTAGCCGAATACCGTCCCGCCACGCTCGCGCGCCGCCACCCGGCGCAGAATCCGACCCAATCCCTCGCCGTAGAAGATGTTGTCCCCCAGGATCAGGCACACGGACTCGCCGTCCAGGAACGGCTCGCCGATGAGAAACGCCTGCGCGATCCCTTCGGGGGCCGGCTGTTCGGCGTAGTCCAGCCGCAGGCCCCACTGCGAGCCGTCGCCCAGCAACGCCCGAAAGGCCGGTAAGTCCCGTGGCGTGCTGATCACCAGGATCTCCCGGATGCCGGCCAGCATCAACGTGGTGAGCGGATAGTAGATCATCGGCTTGTCGTAGACCGGCATGAGTTGTTTGCTCACCGACAGCGTCAGCGGATGCAGCCGGGTGCCGGACCCGCCGGCGAGGAGGATGCCTTTCATAGATCGCCCGCTCCCTGCTCTGGAACGGGCGGCCGCCACAGCCGCCCGGTGAGTGGCCACTGCCACCACTCCCAGGGCCGTTCCCGCACGTCACGCTCCAGCTCGGCCACCGCCTGGGCCATGGCGGCCTCCGGGTCGGCCGGCAGCGCCCGCAGCTCCACGCCGACCCGCCAGCCGTGTTCCTTCACCACGCCATAAAGCAGCCCCGCCCCGGTGCGCCGGGCGACCCGCAGGATACCGGCCGCCACGTGCAGGCGGCCGCCGAGAAAGGGATATTCCAGGACGAGCCGGAAGCGCGGATCGAAGGCGTCCAGCAACATCACCACCGTCTCGCCACCGGCGACCACCCGGTACAGGCGCCGCATTCCCTCGTTGATGTGGATCCACGCCCCGCCGATCCGCCCGTGCAGGCCCGTGACCTTGAAACGGAGGAAATCCCGCTCCACCGGGTCGATGGGCAAGCGGGGATCTTCGATGTCCACGGTGAGCATGCCCAGCCGATGACCGCGCAACGCTAGCGACAGCAGCAACAGGTTGAGCCGCCCGTAGTGGGCCATGACGAGAACGATGCCCCGCCCCCTGGACTCGAGGTCCGAGAGCACGGCCTCGCCCTCGAGCGCCATGAGCCGCGCGCCCTGTTCCCGCCTCAGCCGACGGATCCACCACGCATCGAGGGTCTCGCGAGCGCGCATCTCGGAAAAGCGCCTCAGCATCGTCTCGGTGTCGGTCACCCCGGCCGCCCGCAATCCGTGGCGCACACGGGTTGCCGAGCCCTGGTCACAGTTCCGTTCGAGGCGCCCGAGCATTGAGGCGAGTCGGTAGCCCACCGGCATGGGCAGGCGCGCCAGCGCAGGAAACATCCAGCGGTAACGCAGCACGGGACTCTGCACCCAGCAGGCCATCGCCGGCGGCCCGGCGGTCAACTCTGTTCGAGCAGATGCTCGAACCGCGCCTTGACCTGCGCGGCGTCATAGGCCGTCTGCGCGGAGATCAACCCCCGGTCCAGCAGGCCTTGCAAGGCGTTGTCCATGCTCTGCATGCCGAACGCCGCACCGCCCTGCATCACGCTTTCGATCTGATCGAGCTTGCCCTCACGGATCAGATTGGCCACCGCCGGCGTGTTGACCAGCAACTCCACGGCCGCCACCACGCCGGAGCCGTCGGCCTTGGGCACGAGCTGCTGCGAGACCACGGCCCGCAGCGAGGTGGAGAGCATGGTGCGCACGTGCGGTTGTTTGTCCACCGGAAAGGTGTTGATGATCCGGTCCACGGTGGCGGCCGCCCCGTTGGTATGCAGGGTGCCCATCACGAGGATGCCCGTCTCGGCCGCGGTCACCGCCAGGCTGGTCGTCTCCAGATCGCGCATCTCACCGACGAGGATCACATCCGGGTCCTCGCGCAGGGCCGAGCGCAGGGCCGCCGCGAACGTCGGCGTATGGTCGCCCACCTCCCGCTGGCTGATCAGGCAACGCTTGCGCCGGTGCACGAACTCCACCGGATCCTCGATGGTCAGGATGTGTCCATGCAGGCGCCGGTTGATCGAATCCACCATCGCCGCCAGCGTGGTGGATTTGCCGGAGCCCGTCTTTCCGGTGACCAGGATCAGACCGCGTTTCTGCATACAGAGGGTCTCGATGACCTGCGGCAGCCCCAGGGACTCCAGCGTGAAATCCACGGCCGGGATGTGGCGGAACACCGCCCCCATCCCGCCGAGATGCCGGAACACATTGACCCGGAACCGGGCACCGTCCGTGCGCACATAGGCAAAGTCGGCGTTGTCCCGCGCGTTGAACTGTTCCCGCACCCGCCGCGACATGATCGAGAAGAGCAGCTCGTTGGCCTCATCGCGTTCGATCGGATCGTCCGGCAGCTCGTCCAACACCCCGTGACGCCGCAGCCGGGGACGCAAACCCGACACCAGGTGCAGATCAGAAGCCCCTTGCGCGATCACGAAATCGAGCATTGCGTCCAACCGGCTCATGGCTTCATCGAGGCTCCGGAGGGAGGATGTCGGGATCGGTCACGAACCGCGCGAACAATTTCTTGTCGTTGGCGTGCAGGTAGGCATCGTCCGGATCCACCTCCTTGTTTTTCACCGCCTCCAGCAGGGCCTGATCCATCAACTGCATGCCCTGGTCCCGGCTCATTTGGATCTGACTGGGGATCTGGAAGGTCTTGTCATTGAGGATCAGGTTGGAGATCGCCTTGTTCATCAACATGACTTCGACGATGGCCTTGCGGCCCCGGCCGTCGAAGGTGCGCACCAGCGTCTGGGTGAGCACGGCGTGCAGGTTCTGCGAGAGGAAGGCCTTGCCCTGTTCACGTTGCTCGGCGGGCAGGGCGTCCAGCAGCCGGTCCAGCGACTTGACCGCCGAGGTGGTGTGGAGCGTCCCGAACACCAGGTGCCCCGTCTCGGCCGCCAGCAGGGCCATGGTGATGGTCTCGGGGTCGCGCATCTCGCCCACCAGGATCACGTCCGGGTCCTCGCGCAGGGCCGCGCGCAGGCCCTCGGAAAAACTGGGCACATGGGTGCCCACCTCGCGCTGGATCACCTGGGATCGCTTGCTCGGGTGGATGAACTCGATGGGGTCCTCCAGGGTGATGATGTTGCAAGGCTCGCGCTCGTTGATCGCGTCGATGGCGGCGGCCAGGGTGGTCGACTTGCCGGTCCCCGTGGAGCCGGTCACCAGCACGAGGCCCTGGCGGAAACGGGTGATTTTTTCAGCCACGGGCGGCAATCCCAGCTCCTCGAAGCGGGGCACGCGCGAGGGAATGTACCGCAAGGTCACGCCCAGGCCCGTGTTCTTGCGGAACAGGTTGACGCGGAAGCGCCCCACCCCCTGGGACATGTAGGAAAAGTCGAGATCGTGACCCTCGGCGAAGCGTTGGCGCTGGGACTCGGTGAGGATCTCGTTGACGTAGCCCTCCAGCTCCGCCCCGCCCAGCTCGCGGAACTTGATGGGCAGCAATTCCCCGTGCATGCGCAGCATGGGCGGGACGCCCACCGCCAGGTGCACGTCGGAACACCCCTGTTCCAGTCCCAACTTCAGGAATGCGTCGATACGTGGCATCCGTTCTCCGTTTCAGCGCACCACGACCGTCTGGGATCACGAACCGGGCAGGTTTCGCAGCACCTCGTCGACCCGGTCGCGAAGCTCGGCCATGGACTGGTAACGCTTCTCCGGTGAAACGGCCATCGCCCGCTGCACGATCGCGCTCAGCACGTGGGAAAGCCTGGGATTCTTCGATTTCGGGGGTTCGGCCTTGCCTTGCACGTGCTGATACATGATGGACATGCTGTCTCCGCCCTTGTAGGGCGGCTCGCCCGTGAGCATTTCGTACATGATAACACCCAGGGCGTAAATGTCCGTGCGGGCATCCACGGGCTTGCCGAGCACCTGTTCCGGAGCCATGTAGGTGGGCGTACCCACCAGCAGGCCGGTGCGCGTCAGACGCGTTTCCATGTCCCGCGAAGCCGCGGCCACGCCGAAATCCACGATTTTCACGTGGCTGTGGTCATCGATGAGGATGTTGCTGGGCTTGAGATCCCGATGCACCACGTTGGCCGAATGCGCGGCGATCATCCCCTCGCAGACGTCACGCACGATATGCAGGGCCCGCTTCACATCCATGGGCCGGCTCATCTCGATCTCGGCGGTGACCGTATGGCTCGGGAAATACTCCATGGAGATGGCCGCCGCCTCACCGAACCGCAGCATGTCATAGATGCGGATCACGTTTGGATGGGTCACCCGGCGCGCGAAGCGCAACTCGTAGATGAATCGCTTGAGCGCGGCCTCGTCGGCGGCCATCTGCGGATTGAGGAATTTCAGGATCACCTGCTCGTCGACCATGAGATCCTGCATCAGATAAACGGCCCCGAACGCCCCCTTGCCCACCTGACGGATGAACCGATACCGATCACCGATGACATCGCCGGGGCGCAGCTTACCCGGATCCACCGCCTCGAACTGCAGGGCGCCCGGCGCCCGGCGCCCGTCCTGACCGGCATCGGCCAGCAACTCGGCCGAGCGCAGTCCGGAATCGCGGGCCTCCGTGTCCGTCATGCAACGGCGTTCGATGGCGCGCAGGGCCTCGTCGGCCGCAGCCAGGAGCCCTTCGGAACCGCCGCGCACCGTTTCCTGGATGGCCGCGATCACACGGGCGGCGTGCCGCTCGTCGGTGAGGTCCCGCAGGGCCTCGAGCGCCGCCTTCCGGGTGATCTCGTCACCCTCGCGCAGCTGCTTGAGCACCGGCTCGACGGCCTCCGGGGCGCCCAACCTGCCCAGGGCCCGCAACAGCACGATCACCATCTGGGCCGAGGGGTGCGCCTCTCCGTTGCCTTTCCCGCCTCCACTCTGTCGAGCGGCGGCCCGAGCGCTTTCTTTCTCCAGCAGGCGGATCAGAATCGGGACCGCCCGCTTGTCGCCGAGCTCGGCGAGCCCGTCCACGGCACGTTCGCGGACCCACCAGTCCGAGTCCTGCAGCGCCCGGAGCAGCGGCGCGAACCCGCGCAGCACCTGCGCCTTGTCGCCGCGGCGGGTCGAGGCCTCGATCAGGGCATTCATCACTTCGACGGCCGAGCGCCGGATGTAGGGATCTTCGTCGCCGATCAGCCGGATGACGGCCTCCACCACGCGCCCCCCCCCCACCTTTCCCAGGGCGTCGGCGGCACGGCTGCGCACCCACCAGTCCTTGTCCTTGACCGCTGCGAGCAGGTGCTTGACTGCCCGGCTGTCGGCGATCTCGTTGAGCACCTCCACGGCCGCCCGACGGACGTATTCCGATTCGTCCTGGAGTAGCGCCACGAGGTGGCGCACCGTGTCCGGATGATTCAGCTCCACCAAGGCATCCACCGCCTTGGCCTGGATCTGCAGATCGGGGTCGCGCAACAGCGCGCACAGCTCCTCCACGTCCAGGGCGGCCCCCATGCGCGTCAGGCCCTCGAGCGCGGCCATGCGCACCGCCTTGCTTTCGTCCTTCAGCAGACGGTGCAACGCCCGCTGCGACAGCACACTGTCGAAACGTGCGAGCAAGCGCGCCACCTGGGTCCGCAGGGCGGGGTTGCGGGCGTCCAGGCGCGTGACCAGCTTCGGGATGAACGACTCATCGGCCGCCTCGCCCAGTATCCGGAACAGCAGGGCCAGGTCGTTGTGCTCGACCTTCGAGCTCTGGTGAAGCAACAGTTCCGGGTCGAGCCGCTTGGCATGTGCTGACAAAATGGCCAGCAAGGCGGGCTTGGATACATTCTCCCGGTCGAACAGGGGCAGCAGGCGGTGCGGGTCGAAGGAAGAGGCCCCCTTCAGCACCTGGACCACGCCGCCGACGACGGCCGAGTCCTCGGACTCCAGCGCGGCGATGAAATGCGGCGTGGTGTCCTCGTTCACCAGGCGGCGCAAGACCTGGACCACCCGCTGATAGGCCTCGCGCCGGGTGCTGCCCAACCGCTCGATCAGCTTGGGCACCGCCACTCCATCCATTTGGCGCAGGCGGCGGACCAGCTCCTTGCCTTGGTCACTGTCCAGCGACGCCAAACCGGTGAGCTGGTCGATCAGCCGTTCGACGCGGATGGCGTCCAGGAGTCCCATGGGTGGGCTACGATTTCAAAGCAGAGGCACCGCCCAAACACAGTACCGCTTGTTCAGGAGCACGACGGTCCCGTCGTCGAGCTCCAGGCGGACGAACGGACCGGAGACGTAGTTGAGATAATCGATCAAGCGTGAATGCTCGGGGGGGAGATACTCACGCACGTTCCCCTCCACTTCGCGTCCGTCATGGAGCCGGAAACGGCACGGTACGCGCGGCGCCGTGTCGGCGTCGGGCCGTGGCGGTTCCCGGAACCGGACCTCCACGAGGTAGCGCTTGTTGTAGCAACGGATCTCCCCCGACTCCAGACGGACCACCACGAACCGCTCGCGTTGATTGAGCAGTTCCGGCGGACCCTCGCCCTCCCCGCTGTCCGGCCCCGGGGGAAGCAGGAACAGCCGACCCTGCACCGGGCCGTCGGGGTCCACCACCAGCTCGACGGGTTGCTCGCGCTTGGGAATCCGATAAGTATTGGAATGCATGTCTCCTCCGGCGGCAGAGCGGGCCCTCACGCAGGTCCCGGATCCGCTCAATACAGCAGCCTCCCCGCCCCCCAGAGGAGCAGACCCGCGCCCGCGCCGGCGGCCACATCGTCGAGCATGATCCCACAACCGCCGCGCACCCGCTTATCCAGCCACGAGATGGGCCAAGGTTTGATGATATCGAATGCGCGGAACGAGGCGAAGCCGGCCATCAGCCAGCCCGCCTCGCTCGGCAGCACTGCCATGGTCACCAGATAGCCGACCACCTCGTCCCAGACGATCCCGCCGTGATCGTGGACGCCCAGGTGCCGACTGGTCCTCCCGGCCGCCCAGCATCCCAGCACGAAGGCGAAAAGACAAGCGACTCCATAAACCATGGGACCGAACCCCTGGAGCACCACGACCACGGGGACCCCCACCAGCGTGCCTGCCGTGCCCGGGGCCACCGGGGCGAGCCCCGCCCCGAACCCGAAGGCCAGCAGATGCGCCGGATCCGACCAGAGGAAGCGCCAGCCGGGCCGCGCGGCCGAAACGCTCACGCGCCCTCCACGAAATGATCGAAGCCGCCGCCGGCCTCCCAAATCTCCCGATACCCTCCCCGTTCGAGCCACAGCCCCGGCGGCTCCGTGACGGTACCGATCCGCGTGCACGGCGGCTCGCCCGCCTCGAGTTCGGCCCCGAGCCGCGCCTCCTCCCCGGGGGGGAGCGTGAACAACAGCTCATAGTCGTCCCCCGCCGTGAGCGGCAGCCGCCAGCCCTCCGGCTCGTGCGCCATCCAGGCCGCGAGTGCCTCGGAGCACGGCACCCGCTCCCACTCGATCACCGCGCCCACCCTGCTGGCTCGGCACAGGCGTCCCAGATCGCGCATCAGACCGTCGGACAGGTCGATGGCCGCGGTGGCCCGACCGGCCAAACGCCCGCCCAGGGTCAGCCTCGGTTCCGGATAGTGGAGTCGCCGCACGCACTGGCGCCGCGCCGGCCCGGACAACGCCGCCCGGCCTTGCAAGACCGCCAACCCCAACCCCGCATCCCCCAGCGTCCCGCTCACCCAAATGCCGTCCCCAGGACGCGCCCCATCCCGACGCAGGGCCGCCCGTGGCGCAACCGTACCCAGCACCGTCACGGTCACGCTCGTCGGCCCGCGGCACAGATCACCACCCACCAGCGCCACACCAAACCGGGAGGCCAGCGTCAACAGACCGTCGGCGAAGCCCCCCAGCCAGGCGGGATCGGCCCGCGGCGCGGTCAGCGCCGACAGCGCCCAGCACGCCGTCCCGCCCATGGCCGCAACGTCACTGAGATTGACCGCCAGGGCCTTGTGGCCCACCGCATCGGGAGGCGTCTGCTCGGGGAAATGCACCCCTTCCGTGAGGGTGTCCGTACAAGCCACCAGCAGACCAGAGGCCGCCGGCTGGAGCAGGGCGGCGTCGTCTCCGATACCCAGCGCCACGTCCGGGCGCCGCGGGCCTCGCTGGAACCAGCGCTCGATGAGCCCCTCTTCGCCGCTCACGACCCACCGGTTTCGAAGGGGCGCAGCTCACGGGCCAGGCGATCCAACACCCCGTTGACGAAGCGGTGGCCGCCCTCGGCGCCGAATTTGGCCGCCAGGCTCACCGCTTCCTCGATAACCACCCGGAACGGGACGTCCAACCGGTGGAGCAACTCATAGGTCGCGATCCGCAGGACCGCCCGCTCCACCGGGTCCACCTCGGCCATGGGCCGGTCCAGGTAGGGCGCGATCCGGGCATCCAGCGCATCGGCCTGTGCCGTCACCCCCCGTACCAATTCCCCGAAATAGGCTGTGTCGGCCCGAGACCAGTTGTCGTCCTCGGCGAACTGGGCGACGATCTCGGCCGGACGCTGTCGCGCCAAGTCCCATTGATAGAGCGCTTGCAACGCCAAGCGGCGCGCCCAATGGCGGCCGTGACGCAGCGCGCGGCTCGAACGGACCGGTGCGGTGTTCATCGACCGGCCGCGACCGCCCGCAGCAAGTTGACCATCTCGATGGCGGTGAGCGCCGCCTCGGCGCCCTTGTTGCCGGCCTTGGTACCGGCCCGCTCGATGGCCTGTTCGATGGTGTCGGTGGTGAGCACACCGAACACCACCGGCAGATCGAAAGCGGCGGAGACCGCCGACAGCCCCTTGGCGCACTCGCCCGCCACGTAGTCGAAATGCGGCGTGGCGCCCCGGATCACGCAGCCCAGCCCCACGATGGCGTCCACCCCTCCGCGTCGGGCCACGGCGCGCGCGGCCAACGGCAGCTCCCAGGCCCCGGGGACTTGGATCAACTCCAGCGCCGCCTCCGGCACCCCGCTGCGTGAGAACGCATCCACCGCGCCGTCCACCAGCCGGTCCACGATGAACTCGTTGAACCGCGCCGCCACCAGGGCGAACCGCGCCCCTTCGGGCGCCGTCAATGCTCCCACCGTTGTCGGGATCGTCATGTCTCTGAACTCCTATCCACCCACATTCGATCATCGTGGCGCGAAGAAATACGCAAGCGCCACGCCCCTTCGTAAGACGTGAAACGGCGTCAGGGGGAAGGGAATCTGTCACGCCCCGTCCAATCTAACGCCACCGCACCTCGTTTGCATCCCCCGCATCAGGCGCATGATATGATCTTCGCCGTCGGCCAACCGTGGAATGCCCGCCCATGAGCGCCACCGTCCTGGAACTCTACGACCGCCTCGCCGCCGCCACCGACGACCGCCAGCGGATGCGCATCCTGGCCGAGGCCTTTCAGACCCTGGCCGAACACAGCGTCCACCCCGGCGAGGTGGCCAGCCGCGAGGATCTGCACCAGACCGAGCTCAAACTCACCCGCGAAATCGAGCAGATTCGCCTGGAGATCGAGCAGGTCCGCGGCGAGATCAAGGAGGTGGAACTCAAGCTGACCCGCGAGATCGAGCAGCTCCGCGGTGAGCTCAAGGTGGACATCCAGCGCACCCAGGGCACGCTGCTGCGTTGGAGTTTTCTGTTCTGGATCACCCAGTTCGGGGCCGTGCTGGCCGTCTTGTGGCGCCTGGGGGCGGCGGGCTGAGCCACCCCCGCCCGATCCTCTCCTCACCTGCCTCAGTCGCTCACGTACTCGGCGATCTCCAGGCCGAAGCCGCCCAAGCCGTGGAAGCGCTGCGGCGCGCTCATCAGGCGCATGCGCCGCACCCCCAGGTCGAGCAAGATCTGGGCGCCGATACCCAGGGTGCGACGGTCGGCCGGCTTGTGATCCGGATCGGGGGGCGCCTGCGTCGTGTGCTTGAATGCCTCCACCGCGGCCAGCACATCCCTGGGCCCCATGGGCCGGTGCAGCACCACGATGACGCCGGCACCCGCCTCGGCCACACGATGCATCACATCGCGCAGCGGCCAGCCGCAGGGCGCGCCGCGGGCGTTGAGCACATCGCACAAGATGTTGTCCAGGTGCACACGGACCAGGGTCGGCACCTGCGGTGTAATCTCGCCCATGGTCAGGGCGAAGTGGATGTCGTGGCGGGTGATGTCCTCGAACACCACCAGCCGGAAATCGCCGTATTCGGTCTGCAGGGGCAGCGTGTCGATGCGACGGACGGTGCGCTCGTGCTCGATGCGGTAACGGATCAGGTCCTCTATGGTCCCCATGCGCAGCCCGTGCTCGCGGGCGAAGACTTCCAGATCGGGCCGGCGCGCCATGGTCCCATCCTCGTTGAGGATTTCCACGATCACCGCCGCGGGCTCCAGTCCCGCCAAGCGGGCCAGGTCACAGCCGGCCTCGGTGTGCCCGGCACGGGTGAGCACACCGCCCGGTTGCGCCATCAGCGGAAAGATGTGGCCGGGCTGGGTGATGTCCTCGGGTCGCGCGTTGGGCGCCACCGCGGTGCGGATGGTATGCGCGCGATCGTAGGCGGAGATACCCGTGGTCACCCCCTCGCGCGCCTCGATGGAGACGGTGAAGTTGGTGCCGTGGGCCTCGTCGGTGGCATCGACCATGAGCGGCAGATTGAGCTGCCTGCAGCGCTCGCGCGTGAGGGTCAGGCAGATGAGGCCCCGCCCGTACTTGGCCATGAAGTTGATGTCCTCGGGCCGGACCAGCTCGGCGGCCATGAGGAGGTCGCCCTCGTTCTCCCGATCCTCGTCGTCGACGATGATCACCATCCGCCCGGCACGGATATCGGCGATGATGTCCTCGATGGGGTCGAACGGACCGCTCGTCTGCTCCGGTTCCTTCATCGGTTCGGTCTCGTCTGTCGCTTGCGTGGGTCCACCGGGCGTCACCGGGCCAGGAATCCGTGCCGGGCGAGAAACTCCCGGTCGATGCGGGCGCCGGATTGGGCGGCGCGCTCGCCCAGCAGCAGCCGCTCGATGTACCGCGCCACCAGGTCCACCTCGAGGTTCACCCGGGTGCCGGGCCGGTAGTCCGCGATGATCGTCTGCGCCAGGGTATGCGGGATGATGTTGACGTCGAACACCGCGCCCTCGACCGCATTGACCGTGAGGCTGGTGCCGTCCACCGCGATGGAGCCCTTGGGCGCCACGTAGCGCGCCAGCCCGTCCGGGACACGGATCCGGAACCGCTCGGAGCGCGCCTCGGAGCGCCGCTCCAGGACCTCGCCCACCCCGTCCACGTGGCCGCTGACCAGATGCCCGCCCAACCGCGTGGTGGGCAACAGCGCCTTCTCCAAGTTGACCCGCGCCCCCGGGACCAGGTTCCCCAGGGTGGTCCGCGCCAGCGTCTCCCCGGAGACGTCCATCCAGACCCCCCCTGCGGACAAGTCGGTGACCGTGAGGCACACCCCATTCACGGAGATGCTGTCGCCCTGAGATACGTCGGCGAGATCCAGATTTCCGGGTGCTACACGGATCCGCACATCACCGCCACGCGACTCCACCGTCGCGATCTCGCCCACCGCCTCGATCAAGCCCGTGAACATTCGCTCAACCTCCTTCCGGGATCCAGACGAAGCGCAGATCCCGACCCACTTGCCGCAGCGACTCCAGCCGCATGGGGATGCGCTGCGCCATGCGTTCCAACTCCGGCACCACGGCCAGACCGCGCGCCGCATGCCCCATCACGTGAGGCGCCATGTAGACCACCCATTCGTCCACCCACCCGCCGGCCAGCAACGCCCCGGCCAGCGTGGCGCCGGCCTCCACCAGGACCTCGTTGACCTCCCGGCGCGCCAGCAGGTCCAGCACCGCACCGAGCTCCAGCCCGCCCGCGGCCGCGGGAACCCTCCGCACCTCGGCCCCCGCCGCCTCGAGCGCCGCGCGCCGCGGCGGGTGGTCACGGGCCGTGAGGATCAAGGTACGGCCCGACAGTCCCAGCATGCGCATTCCCGGCGGGCTTTCCAGAGACGGGTCGAGCACCACGCGCAACGGCTGGCGCACGGGACCCTCGATGCCCAGCTCCGCGGCCGCCAGGCGAACGTTGAGCGAGGGGTCGTCGGCCAGCACCGTGCCGATTCCGGTGAGGATGGCATCCACCCGGGCGCGTTGGCGTTGCACGTCCCGGCGCGCCGGGGCATCGGTGATCCACTGGCTCTCGCCGCTGGCCATGGCCGTGCGCCCGTCCAGGCTCACGGCACTCTTGAGCCGCACCCAGGGCCGCCCCCGCCGCATGCGCGAGACGAAACCGGGATTCAGGGCCTCGGCCTCGCGCGCCAGCAGGCCCACCGCCACCGCCACGCCCGCCTCGCGCAGCCGCGCCAGGCCGCGGCCGGCCACCTGTGGGTTGGGATCCTGCATGGCCGCCACCACCCGCGCCACACCCGCCGCGATCAGGGCCTCGGCACAAGGCGGGGTGCGGCCATGGTGCGCGCAGGGCTCCAGGGTCACGTAGGCGGTGGCGCCCCGCGCCCGCCCGCCCGCGGCCCGCAGGGCCACGACCTCCGCATGCGGCCCGCCGGCCCGGGCGTGGAAACCCTCACCGACCACCGATCCGCCATGCGCGAGCACACAACCCACGCGTGGATTGGGGTGCGTGGTGTACAACCCCCGCCGCGCCAGGCGCAGCGCCCGCGCCATGAGCGCATGGTCGCGGGCGGTGAAACCGTCCGGTCCGCTCACGATTCCTCGTGCTCGCCCCCGAGCAGCGGGATCTGACTGCGCCGCATCTCGGGCGTGGGCTCGCCTTGCAGGTGTTCCACCAGATCCCGGAAGGCCTGCACGTCCTCGAAACTGCGATACACGGAAGCGAAGCGCACATAGGCCACCTGATCCAGCCGACGCAGCTCCTCCATGGCCCATTCCCCGACCCGTAACGCCGCCAACTCCCGCTCGCCGCAGCGCAGCGCCCGCCTGCGGATTCGCTCGATGGCCGCATCCACGGCCTCGGTGGGCACGGGCCGCTTCTCCAGGGCGTGCTCCAGACCCTTGCGCAGCTTGCCCACGTCGAAGGGCTCGCGCCGCCCGTCGCGCTTGACCACCCGCGGCAGCGCCAGGCCCGCCGTCTCGTAAGTGGTGAAACGCTCCCCGCAGGCCGTGCACAAGCGGCGCCGGCGCACCTGGTCGCCCTCGCCGGCCAGGCGCGAGTCCACCACGCGGGTGTCGGCGGCATTGCAAAACGGACAACGCACGGGACGACGCCCTCAGGCCGGCGCGTAAACCGGGAAACGCGCGCACAGTTCGAGCACCCGAGCCCTGACCTGGGCGATGCGCGGCTCCAGTTCCTCAGGCTTGCCCACCACGTCGATGAGGTCGCACATCCAGCCGGCCAGCTCCCGACACTCATCCTCCCCGAAGCCCCGCGTGGTGACCGCCGGCGTGCCGACCCGGATGCCGCTGGTGACGAAGGGCGACTGCGGATCGTTGGGCACGGCGTTCTTGTTCACCGTGATATGGGCCCGACCCAGGGCGGCGTCCACGTCCTTGCCGGTCAGTCCCTGTCGGATGAAACTCACCAGGAACAAATGATCGTCGGTGCCGCCCGAGACCACATCGTAGCCCCGCTCCAGGAACACCCGGGCCATGGCCTTGGCGTTGCGCACCACCTGCTCCTGATAGACCCGAAACTCCGGTTGCATGGCCTCCTTGAAGGCCACCGCCTTGGCGGCGATCACATGCATCAGCGGCCCCCCCTGCGTACCCGGGAAGACCATGCTGTTGAGCCGTTTCTCCACCTCCGGATTGGCGCGGGCCAGGATCAGGCCGCCGCGCGGGCCGCGCAGCGTCTTGTGCGTGGTGGTGGTGGTCACGTCGGCCAGTGGCACGGGGCTGGGATAGAGCCCGGCGGCCACCAGGCCGGCCACGTGCGCCATGTCGGCGACGAGCCAGGCTCCCACGCGATCGGCGATGGCGCGGAACCGCGCCCAGTCCACCACCCGGGAGTAGGCCGAAAAGCCGGTCACGATCAGCTTCGGGCGATGCTCCATGGCCAGGCGCTCGGCCTCGTCATAGTCGATCTCCCCAGTGGCCGGGTCCAGCCCGTACTGAACGGCGCGGAACAACTTCCCCGAGAAATTGACCCGCGCCCCGTGGGTCAGGTGGCCGCCATGGGCCAGGCTCATGCCCAGGATGGTGTCGCCCGGCTCCAACAGGGCGAGGTACACCGCGGCATTGGCCTGCGAGCCCGAGTGGGGCTGCACGTTGGCGTAATCCGCCCCGAACAGCGCCTTGGCCCGTTCGATGGCGAGCCGCTCGGCCACGTCCACGTGCTCGCACCCGCCGTAGTACCGACGGCCGGGATACCCTTCCGCGTATTTGTTGGTCAGCACCGAACCCTGGGCCTCCAGCACCCGCGGACTGGCATAGTTCTCCGAGGCGATGAGCTCGACATGCTCCTCCTGCCGGCGCTGTTCGGCGCGGATCGCGGCGGCCAGCTCGTCATCGAACCCGGCGATGGTCATATCCTGTGTATACACGGCGGGAGATCCTCCTCAAGCGGGTGGACGAAGGAAAAGCGATACATTATACCCAGTGGTGAATGGACGAAGGGGGCGGCGTGAACGCCGAGGAAATCTTTCGCCAGGCGCGCGAGCGCGGCAAGGTACGGCGCGAACACTGGGAAGACGGTGAGTACCTGCGCCTGCTGGACGAGTTCCACGGTCTGCCCCGCGGCACGGTGAAGATCGCAGACACGCTGCTGTGCGGCTATCCGCGCATCGGCCGCATCCTGCGTCTGGCCAGCGGATTGCGCGAGGTGTTCTCGGCACCCTTCTTCGTGGAGGAGAAGGTGGACGGCTACAACGTGCGGGTGGTGCGCGTGGGCGAGCGGGTGCTCGCCTTCACGCGGGGCGGCTTTCTCTGCCCGTTCACCACCGACCGTCTGGCGGACCTGATCGACACGTCCTTCTTCGAGATCCACCCGGGGCTGGTCATCTGCATGGAAGTGGCCGGGCCCGACAACCCCTATCTCCGGGGCACCACGCCCCAGGTCACCGAAGACGTGCGGGCCTTCGTGTTCGACATCGCCCGCAAGGGCCGGGTGGGTTTTCTCCCCTACGCCGAGAAACTGGCCCTGCTCGAACGCCATCGGCTGCCCAGCGTGCAGCGCTACGGCCGCTTCACGGTCGAGCAGGTGGAGGCCCTGCGCAGCCTGCTCTGGCGGCTCAACGAGGAGCAACGCGAAGGGGTGGTGATGAAGGAAGACAGCGCCCAGGACCGGCGCATCAAATACGTCACCAGCAACTCCAGCGTGGCCGACATCCGCAACACGGTGCACAACCTCCTGCACCTGCCGCCGGAATACTTCATCCACCGCATCCTGCGCCTGGCCCTGTTCCGCGACGAGGTGGGCCGAGAGGCCGCCGAGGACATCGCCGAGCGCCTGGGGCACGCCTTCCTGGACGGACTCGACGAGGCCATCGCCCAGTACCGCCGCGAGGGCAAGGTCTATTACGCCTTCCGCTGCCGCCTGCGCGATCCGGCCAACGCCGACCGCCTGCTCGCCCACATCCGGCGAGGCGACCGGCGCATGCACGTGGTGGAAACCGCCCGCCGCAGCGAAGGCGGCTACACCGTGCTCGAGTTCCGCAAGGTCTACGACGACATGACGGGATTGCTGGCCCACCTGATGCGTGGTGGGCAGGTCTTCGACTGAACCGAGCCCGCGCTTGACCGGGGGTTCTCCGCTCCGGCCGCTCGGGTATCCTATGCGCCTTTTGGAGCAGGCCGGCCGTGGGCCGCGGCGAGGAGCGATCGATCATGCACGACAGTTTCGGCACCCGTGCCACCCTGGAGGTGGACGGCCAGACCTATGGGTACTATCGGATCTCCGCCATCCAGGGCACGGACCGCCTGCCCGTGGCGATCCGCATCCTGCTGGAGAATCTGCTGCGGCACGAGGACGGCGAGACGGTGCGCCGCGCGGACATCGAGGCCCTGGCCGGCTGGGATCCCGGGCAGGCCGAGCCGCGGGAAATCGCCTTCAGACCGGCGCGGGTACTGATGCAGGACTTCACGGGCGTGCCCGCGGTGGTGGATCTGGCGGCCATGCGCGACGCCATGCGCACCCTGGGGGGCGATCCCCGCCGGATCAATCCCCTGCAACCGGCCGAGCTGGTCATCGACCACTCGGTCCAGGTGGACGCCTTCGGCCGGCCCGAGGCCTTCGAGATCAACGCCGAGCGAGAATTCGAACGCAACCGCGAACGGTATCGGTTCCTGAAGTGGGGCCAGAAGGCCTTCGAAAACTTCAAGGTGGTGCCGCCGGACACCGGCATCGTCCATCAGGTCAACCTCGAATACCTCGCCCGCGTGGTCTTCAGCGAGGTGCGTGACGGGGAGACCCTCGCCTTCCCCGACACGCTGGTGGGTACCGATTCCCACACCACCATGATCAACGGGCTGGGTGTGCTCGGTTGGGGCGTGGGCGGCATCGAGGCCGAAGCCTCCATGCTCGGCCAGCCCATCTCCATGCTGATTCCACAGGTCGTGGGCGTGCGCCTGGCGGGCGAGCTGCCCGAAGGGGCCACGGCCACCGATCTGGTCCTGCGCATCGTGGAGCTGCTGCGCCGCAAGGGGGTGGTGGGCAAGTTCGTGGAGTTCTTCGGCCCCGGACTGGACCATCTGTCCCTGGCCGACCGCGCCACCCTCGCCAACATGGCCCCCGAGTACGGGGCCACCTGCGGCCTGTTCCCCATCGACGAGGAGACCCTCGCCTACCTGCGCCTCACCGGGCGCGGCGAGGATCAGGTGGCCCTGGTGGCGGCCTATGCCCGTGCCCAGGGCCTGTGGCGCGATGCCGCCACGCCGGATCCCACCTACAGCGATGTGTTGGAGGTGGATCTGGGGGAGATCGAACCGGCGCTGGCCGGGCCGCGCAGGCCGCAGGACCGGGTGCCCCTGCGCGAGGCGGGCCCAGCCTTCGGCAAGGCCCTGCGCGAGCTCAAGGCCGAGCGCGGCATTCCCGACCGAGGTCCGGCGCACATCGAGATCGACGGCCAGCCGGTGACCCTCGGCGACGGGGCCGTGGTCATCGCCGCCATCACCTCTTGCACCAACACCTCCAATCCCTCGGTGATGATCGGCGCGGGCCTGGTGGCGAAGAAGGCCGCCGAACGCGGCCTCGCCCGCCGGCCCTGGGTCAAGACCTCGCTGGCCCCGGGTTCACGGGCGGTCACCGAATACCTGCGCAACGCCGGGCTCCTGGAGCCCCTCCAGGCCGTGGGCTTCGACGTGGTGGGTTACGGGTGCACCACCTGCATCGGCAACTCCGGCCCGCTGCCCGAGGCGGTGAGCCGGGCCATCCGCGAGCGGGATCTCACCGTGGTGTCGGTGCTCTCCGGCAACCGCAACTTCGAGGGCCGGGTCCATCCGGAGGTACGCATGAATTACCTCGCCTCTCCACCCCTGGTGGTGGCCTACGCCATCGCCGGACGCATGGACATCGATATCCACCGCGACCCCCTGGCCACCGACGCCAGGGGCGAACCCGTCCATCTGCGGGACCTGTGGCCCACGCAACGGGAGGTGGCCGAGGCGGTGGCCGCCGCAGTGCGGGCAGACGCCTTCCGCAAGTCCTACGCCGACGTGTTCTCCGGCGACGCCCGCTGGCGGGGGCTGGAGGCCGACGCGGGACTGCTCTACCCCTGGCCCGAGTCCACGTACATCGCCCGGCCGCCCTTCTTCGAGGGGCTGGGGCGGGAGCCGGAGGCGGTGGAGGACATCCTGGGCGCCCGCGTATTGGCCCTGCTCGGCGATTCGGTGACCACCGATCACATCTCGCCGGCCGGAGCCATCAAGCCCGACAGCCCGGCCGGGCGCTGGCTCATCGAGCACGGCGTGGAGCCCCGGGACTTCAACTCCTACGGCGCACGCCGGGGCCACCACGAGGTGATGATGCGCGGCACCTTCGCCAACATCCGCCTGCGCAACCTGCTCGCGCCCGGTACCGAGGGCGGCGTCACCCGCCATCAGCCGAGCGGCGAGACCATGAGTATCTTCGACGCCGCCATGCGTTACCGGTCCGAAGGCGTGCCCACCCTCGTCATCGCCGGCAAGGAATACGGCTCCGGCTCCTCGCGTGACTGGGCGGCCAAAGGGCCACGCCTGCTGGGCGTGCGCGCCGTGATCGCCGAGAGCTTCGAACGCATCCATCGTTCCAACCTGGTGGGCATGGGCATTCTGCCCCTGGAATTCCCGCCCGGAGAGAACGCCCATAGCCTGGGCCTGGACGGCACCGAACGTTACGACATCACGGGCCTGGCCGGCGGTGAAGCACGCACGGTGCGGGTGGCCGCCGTGGCCGAAGGCGGCGCCACCCGCCAGTTCGAGGCCCGGGTGCGCATCGATACGCCCCAAGAGGTCGCCTACTACCGCCACGGGGGCATCCTGCCCTACGTACTGCGCCAGCTCGCCCGGGGATGAACCGCCGTCGCGCCGCGCTGTGCGGGGCCTGGCTTTCCGCCGCCGCAGTGGTGCTCGGCGCCTTCGCCGCCCACGGCCTGCGGGGACGGCTGGAACCGCAATGGCTGGACATCTTCCACACGGGGGTGGAATACCACCTGCTGCACGCCATCGGCCTGCTGGGCGTGGCCGCGGTGTGGGATTTGGGCGCCGAACGCTGGATGCGCTGGTCGGCCACGGCCCTGTGCCTGGGGTTGCTGGTGTTCTCGGGCAGCCTGTACGCCCTGGCGCTCACCGGCCAACGCGCCCTCGGCGTGATCACGCCCCTGGGTGGGGCGGGAATGATCGTGGGCTGGATCCTGCTCGCGATCGGTCTGCGCCCGCGGCGGGGCGGCCGGACCTGACCCGGCCCCATCTCCTCATCGGCCGGCTCAGCGATTTCGGGTGCGCGGCGGGCGATGCAACCGAGCGTCGATTTCCATCAGGGCCCTGCGTTCACCCATCCGCCGGACCGCCTCCTCGATGAAGGCCATGGCTTGTGCGTACTCGGCATGCACGCCGGCCCAATGCCGGGCCAACCCCAGTGCGAAACTGCGAAAACGGCGAAACACCAGAAAGGCCACCGTGGCCACGCCGGCCGCCTGCCATACACGCCCCTGCCACAGGAGCCAGCCCGCCACGGCATAGCCCGAAAACGCCCCCAGGGCGATCCAGCCACCGATCCGGTGGATGCGGTCCACCAGGTCGCGCACCCGGTCGTGCTGGTCCGCCAGGCATCGGGCGTCCAGGGACGGAGAGCGCTTTCCTGTATCGGCCCCCTTATCCATCAGCCATGCGAGCGATCGACCCGGGGCGCTGGCACAGATCGAAGGCGGACTCCAGCGGCGAGGGGCGGGCGAACGCATAGCCCTGGAAGTAATCCACCCCGAGTCCGCGGACCAGACGCAGCAAGTGCTTGTTCTCCACATATTCGGCGATGGTCTTCATCCCCATCACGTGCCCCACCTCGTTGATGGCCCGCACCAATGCCGTGGCCACCTCGTCGTGTTCCATGTCGCGCACGAACTCGCCCTCGATCTTCAGGAATTGCAGCGGCATCGAGCGCAGGGAAGAAAAGGACGTGAGCCCACTGCCGAAGTCGTCCAGGGCGAACAACACTCCTTCTCGATGGAGGGCCGTCATCAGCTCGGTCGCGCGGCCCAGGTTGGCAATGGCCGCCGTCTCTGTGATTTCCAGGCACAGAGCACCGGCGGGCATGCCGTGCGCCCGGACCCGTTCCGCCGCCCAACGGGCGAACTCCAGGTCGCTCACGGTCTGGGCGGAAATGTTGACGAACAGGGTCGGGCGGCGTGCCGGCGGCGCATCACCGAACCGTTCCATGTACTGCGACATGGCCTGCTCGAGCACCCACCGGTCCAACTCCCCCATCATCCCGAAGCGCTCGGCCGCGGGAATGAAATCGCCGGGCAGATAAACCTTGTCTCCCGCCTCGTCCCGGATCCTCAGCAAGACCTCGCAGTCGAGCGGTTTCCCGTCCATGATCCCGCTGGGCGCGATGGGCTGACCGAACAATTCCAGACGGCCTTCTTGCATGGCCGCCCGCACCCGGTTGAGCCACCAGACCTCGCAGGACCGCTGCCTGACCTGCTGATCGCTGTCGGTGTAGACGCGCACCCGGTTGCGCCCTTCTTCCTTGGCCAGGTAACAGGCCGAATCCGCCCGGCTGAGCACCTCTGCGCAGCCAAGCTCGTCCGGCGTGATGACCGAGATCCCGATGCTCACCCCGACACTGTACATCCCGCCGTGCCACGCGAACCGATACCCGGCCACCGCCTCCTTGATGCCCTGCGCGATGACCCGTGCCTGAGTCACGTCACAACCGTCCAGGATCACGCCGAATTCGTCCCCGCCCAGACGGGCCAGGGTGTCCCCTTTCCGTACGCGCTCCTGCAACAGGTCGGCGATCTGGCGCAGCAGCTCGTCTCCGGCCATGTGTCCGCAAGTGTCATTGATGAACTTGAAACGGTCCAGATCGAGATACAGCACACTCGAAGTGCAACGTGCGGTACGGCACAGACTCAGGGTGATCTCCAGGCGCCGTTCGAACTCGTAGCGATTGAACAAACCCGTCAGCGCATCGTGCGAGGCCTGGTAGCTGAGCTCGATGGTCCGCTCGTTGACCAGATCCTCGAGGCGGTCCCGGTGCTCCTCCAGCTCCTGCTCGATGGCCGCCCGCAGGCGAATTTCCCTCTCGTAGCTCCGCTGCACGGCCTCGACCCGGCGCAGGACGAGCCATCCCACCATGGCGCCGGCCGCCAGCATCATCGCCAGAAACAGCAGCCGGGCCACCATCAGCTCACGGTAGCCGGTCCGCGCCTCGTCGGTGGCTCGGAGGAGCTGCCTGTGGTACGCATCCCCCAGCGCGGCGAGCGTGTCCTGGACACCTCTCAGGCCCGCCAGCAGTTCACCCGACCATGCCGGGGGGCGCCCCATCCCCTGACCGCCCGTCCCCGCTTCGACCCGGGCCTGCTCGACCAGCCCGCGCAATGCCGCCTGTTCTTGCCGCAGACGCTGCAGCAACCGCTGCACCTGGGACGGCGTGCCGACCCCCTCGCTCGACGGCACGGAACCCATTCCCGCCGGAAGGGTCGGCAGGCGTGCCGAAACCGCCGCTTGCTCCGACCCGGTCGCGAATCGGTGCAGGACCTCCTGTATCCACCGGTCCATGGCGCGTCGCCACCCCTCCACCCGGTCCAGCCCGGCGGCAACGCCATCGACGCGGGTCTGCAGCGCATGAAGACGCGCGCGGGCCGCATTCGCGAACACGACCTCTCCCGCCAGCAGCACGCCGAGCAGGAAGACAAAGCCCGTCAGGACCGGGCCTGTTGCACGGATCCCCGTGTGGCGTTTTCTCCCGGGCCGCATCACGTTGTGCGTTCGAGTGGCATCGATCCCGGCCGCCGCGGCTCCCGTCACGGTTGGACCGGAGACGTACGGCGGCTTCTTGGCCCTTATAACAGAGCGCACGATCCACGCGCACGGCCGGCAGGACCACCGGTAGCGTTCGCACGCATCTCGGTACACGGTCCTGTGGCTCCGCCGCGAAAGAAGCAGAGGGGGTTGGCATTGAATAAGAATGTTAGTTTATACTTATATTGATGTATTCTCGTGGACCAACCCAAACGACAGGAGAAACGAAAAAATGAAGAAGACCATCCGCAACATCGCCCTGGCTGCTGCCATGGCGGGCGCGGGCAGCGCCCAGGCCTGGTGGGGACCGTTCGACGTCTTCGACGGCAACGGTTTCGGTGCCTTCGACTTCGACTTCCACGCCAGCGCCCACTCCGGATTCTGGGGCGACTACTGGGATGCCCCGTGGTGGGCCTATCCCTATTACGGCTATCCTGCGCCCGTCGCCTATCCGGCGGTGCCGGCCCTGACCGAGGAGCAGATCAAGGCCCAGCAGGAGGCCCTGGAGGCCCAGCGCAAGGCCTGGGCCGATGCGCTGGCCAAACAGCAGCAGGCCGCCGCCGAATACGCCAAGCAATTCCAGAACCTCCAGCCCGTGGCGTTCGATCCCGCCGCCCTGGCCGAACAGCACCGCCAGATGATGGAGCAGGAGCGCGCCAACATGGAGCAGCTCATGGAGCAACGCTGGGAGCAGATCGAGGCCCAGCACAAGGCCATGGTGCAGCAGATGGACGAGGCGCGCGCCCAGCGTGAAGCCGAGGTCGAGAAGCGTCGCAAGGCCATGGAAGATCGCGTGGCGTTGTTCGAGCGCGGCTGATCTGCCCGGCCCATGCGCCTTCAGGGCCCGGCGGGCGATGCCCCCCGGGCCTTTTTCGTCCCCTGCGCCCGGCGCTGGCGGTCTTCCTGCCAGCGTTGCAAGGGGACTTCCAGATAACCTTTCTCCAACACGTAATGCAGCACGTTGCGCAGTCGGTAGAGGCGCGCCACCGAATCCAGGCGGAAGACCTCATGCCCGCGCTCATCGAAAAACACCAGTGAGGGCGCGTAGAACAACCCCAACCGCTCGGCCCATTCCCGGGCCGTCGACCGCTCGCCCGCCGGCGTGATGACTGGGGTCTCGGCCCACATGTCCAGCTGAACCACCTGGAAACGCTCGAGCAGGTCACGGGTGCGCGCGTCTTGCAGCGGATCCGAATGCAGGATGTCGCAGGCATGGCATTCGCGCTGCTCGAAGAACACCACCAGGGGACGGTCGGCCGGAATGCGCCGGCGGCACAGCGCATGGGGCGGTGCGTCGAAGAAGGGCTCTTCGTTGAGATCCCCGAGATCGAACTTGGGCGGCGGATCCGCGCGGGCCAGATAGTCGCGCAGGGATTCGGTCAGATAGAATCCGTCGACCACGTATTCGAGCGCGGCGCGGAATTTGTAGGGTGGATAGTAGCCCCGCAGGCGCAGCGCCTCGCGACCCCACCCGTCGTAGAAGATCAGCGAGGGCGTGAAGTGGGTTCTTTCGCGCACGGCCAGCTCGCGTTCGGTGAGCACCCGCCCCTGCAGATCGGTCACCTCGCGTGCCCCCCAGATGTCGATGGCGATCACGTCGAAGTGCTTGCGCGTGTAGGCGACGATGTCGGCCTCACGGCCCCAGTTGACCTGCATCAGCGCCTCACAATAGGCGCAATCGCGCTGACCGAAATAGACGATGATGCCGCGCTTGCCCCGTTCGAGCGCCTCGCGCAGATCCTCGCGCAGATCCAGGAAGGAATGCTTGAACCAGGGCGGGTGTTCCACGCCCCGGCGCCTGGGGGTATCGTCGATGCCGGCGATATCGAACCCGTCGTCCAGGGCCGCGGTCTCGGCGACCGCCGTGTACGGCGCCGCGGCCACCCAGCACAGCGCGGCGGCCAAAAACCACCGTATCACCGCAGCACTTCGACCCCTCCCAAGTAAGGGCGCAGCACCGCCGGCACGCGGATGGACCCGTCGGCCTGCTGATAGTTCTCCATCACCGCCACCAGGGTACGGCCCACCGCCAGGCCCGACCCGTTGAGCGTGTGCACCAGCTCGGGCCTGCGGGTGGCGGGATTGCGCCAGCGCGCCTGCATGCGCCGCGCCTGAAAATCCAGGAAGTTGCTGCACGAGGAGATCTCCCGGTAGCGCCCCTGACCGGGCAGCCACACTTCCAGATCGTAGGTCTTGGCCGCCGAAAAACCCAGATCGCCCGCGCACAGGACCACGACCCGATAGGGGAGCCCCAGCTTTTGCAGAATGTGCTCCGCGTGTCCGGTGAGGGTCTCCAGCGCCTCCCAAGACTCGTCCGGCCGCACGATCTGCACCAGCTCCACCTTTTCGAACTGATGCTGGCGGATCATGCCGCGGGTGTCCTTGCCGTAGGAGCCGGCCTCGGATCGGAAACAGGGCGTGTGACAGACGAAGCGCAGAGGCAGGTCCCGATCCTCCACGATCTCCCCCCGTACCAGGTTGGTGACCGGGACCTCGGCGGTGGGGATCAGATAGTAGCCCGCCTCACCCGCGATGCGGAACAAATCCTCGGAGAATTTCGGGAGCTGCCCCGTGCCCCGCAGGCTGTCCGCGTTGACCAGATACGGCACATACACCTCGCGGTAGCCGTGTTCGGCGGTATGCACGTCCAGCATGAATTGGATCAGCGCCCGGTGCAGGCGCGCCGCGTGTCCGTGCATGACCACGAAACGCGAGCCGGTGATCTTGGCCGCGGCCTCGAAATCCAACCAGCCCGGCGGCCCGCCGAGGTCCACATGGTCCTTCGGCTCGAAATCGAAGCTTGGCGGCTCACCCCAACGGCGCAATTCCACGTTGTCCGACTCGTCCCGCCCGCCGGGCACCGAATCGTCGGGCAGATTGGGCACCCCGAGCAGCAACGCCTCGAACCGGGCCTGGACCTGCCGCAGTTCCTCCTCCACCGCCTTCAACCGCTCGCCCAGCTCGGCCACCGCCGCTTTCAGTGGGCCGATGTCCTCACCGCGTTGCCTGGCCTGGCCGATGGCCTTGGAGCGGGCATTGCGCTCGGCACGCAGCCGCTCGGCCTCGGTCTGCAAGGCCTTGCGCCGGGCCTCCAGGGCCTCGACGGCCGCCACGTCCAAGACAAACCCACGTCGGGCGAGCCGTTCGGCAACCCCCTGCGGGTCGCTACGCAACCATTTCGGATCCAGCATCGCTTTTCCCAGTCAGCCCTACAATCCGTGGGCCCGGCCGACACTCACACCAACCGCGCCGGGAAGGTGAGGATGTGCTCGGGCTCGACCACCTGGCGCAGATCGGCCACCACCGCCTCGATCTTGTCCGGGTCATCGAAAAACTCGATCACCACCGGCAGATCCAGAGACAGATCCAGCAGCGAGGCACCATGAATCCGGCCGCTGTGACCGAAGCCGCTGATGCCTCGGAACATGGTCACGCCACGCACTCCTTCCCGGTCGTGCAACAGCCGGAAGATCTTCTCGTGCTTGTGCGCCCGCTCGGACAGGTAGATACGCACCACCGTGACATTCATAGGCTCCTCCCGAGGACCACACCGGCCCAGGCGGCCGTGATGCAAAAAACCACGTTGGCCACCACGTTCACCATGGCCCGCAGCGCCTGCCCGTCCTCCATCAGCATCAGCGTCTCGTACGAGAACGTGGAAAACGTGGTGAATGCTCCCAGAAAGCCGATCAGCACGCCCGCCCGCCACTCGGGCGCCAGGGCCATGCGCTCCAGAAACAACACGCTCAGCAGCCCGATCAATCCCGAGCCGAGCACGTTCACCGCCAGTGTCCCATACGGGAAACCACGCCCCAGCAATCCATACACGGCCAACGCCACCCAGTAGCGCATCAGCGCCCCGAGCGCTCCGCCCCCTGCAATCGCCATCACCTGTGTCAAGCCTGTCCACCCCTGCGCCGCGGGCCTCCGCCAGCGGACAGCGTAGCCGCGCGGCGGGCGCTTTTCCAGAACCGACAGGGATCAATTTCCCATGCCAAATCGTGGATACCCGCCGTCGATCGGCGGTTTGGGTATAGTTACGCCGGTCGCAACCCGGCGCCTGGAGACGTGCTCACCGACACCAAGGACAAGCTGCCCCCTTCCACCGGGACACCCGCCGAACGGCTCGCCGCCCTGCGTGACGAGCTGGCCGGCTGGCTTCCGGGCGAGGCGCTCGTCACCCGGCCAGAGACGCTGCGGGCCTATGAATGCGATGGCCTGCCCGCCTACCGGCGGGTGCCCGGCCTGGTGGCCCTGCCCTCCACCGCCGAGGAGGTGGCCCGTATCCTGGCCGCCGCGCGCTGGCACCGGGTGCCCGTGATCGCCCGCGGGGCGGGCACCGGCTTGTCCGGCGGCGCGCTACCGGACCCGGATGGATTGCTGCTCTCGCTGGCCCGCCTCAACCGCATCCTGGAGATCGACCCGGACAACCGGACCGCCCGCGTTCAGCCCGGCGTGCGCAACCTCGCCATCTCCGAAGCCGCCGCCCCCCACGGCCTTTACTACGCCCCCGATCCCTCCTCACAGATCGCCTGCTCCATCGGTGGCAACGTGGCCGAGAATGCCGGCGGCGTCCATTGCCTGAAGTACGGCCTCACCGTCAACAACGTAGTCGGCCTGCGCATGGTCACACCCTGCGGGGAAATCCTCACCCTGGGGTCCGAGGCGCTGGATGCGCCCGGTTACGACTTGCTCGCGTTGCTGCACGGCAGCGAGGGCATGCTCGGGGTGATCGTCGAGATCACGGTCCGGCTCCTGCCCCGTCCCGAGTCCGTCGCGGTGCTCTTGGCGGCCTTCGACACCATCCCGGCCGCGGCCGAGGCGGTGGCCGCCATCATCGGCGCGGGCATCGTTCCGGCGGGCCTGGAGATGATGGACAATCCGGCGATCCGTGCCGCGGAGGACTTCGTCCACGCGGGTTATCCCGTGGAGGCCGCCGCGATCGTGCTGGTGGAGCTGGACGGCACCCCCGAGGCGGTGGACGCGGCGGCCGAGCGCGTGGCGGCGCTTCTACGGGAGCACGGATCCGCACAGGTGCGGCTGGCGCGGGACCCGGACCAGCGGGCGCGCTTGTGGGCGGGACGCAAGTCGGCGTTCCCCGCGGTGGGACGCATCTCCCCGGACTACTACTGCATGGACGGGACCATCCCGCGTCACCGCCTGGCCGAGGTGCTGGCGGAAATCGCCCGGCTGTCGAAGGACTTCGGCCTGCCGGTGGCCAACGTGTTCCATGCCGGCGACGGCAATCTCCACCCGCTCATCCTCTACGACGCCGCCCGGGACGGCGAGCTGGAAAAGGCCGAACGGTTCGGCGCCCGGATTCTCGAGTTGTGTGTGGCCGTGGGCGGTACCATCACCGGCGAGCATGGGGTGGGGGTGGAAAAACTCGACTCCATGTGCGTCCAGTTCGCTCCCGCGGAACTGGAGTGCTTCCACGCCGTGAAGCGCGCCTTCGATCCGGACGGACTGCTCAACCCGGGCAAGGCGGTCCCCACCCTGCACCGATGCGCCGAGCTGGGGGCCATGCACGTGCACGACGGCCGCCTGCCGCACGCGGACCTGCCCCGGTTCTGATGCCTTGCGCCGACCCGCCGCTGGAAGCCTTGCGCGAGCGCGTCCTGGAGGCCGCCGACCGCGCCGCGCCGCTGGAGATCGTGGGCGGCGGCAGCAAACGGTTCTACGGCCGCGAGCCGCAGGGCGAACCACTGTCCACGGTCGCACTCACCGGCATCGTGCGCTACCAGCCCAGCGAGCTGTTCGTCACGGTACGCGCGGGCACGCCGCTGGCGCAGTTGGAGGCGACCCTGGCCGCCGAGGGCCAGATGCTGGCCTTCGAGCCGCCCCATTTCGGCCCAGGCGCCACGGTCGGCGGCATGGTGGCCGCCGGGCTGGCCGGGCCACGCCGTCCCTGGACCGGCGCGGTACGCGACCATCTGCTGGGCGTGCGGGTCCTGGACGGCAGCGGCCGGTTGCTGCACTTCGGGGGCGAGGTGATGAAGAACGTGGCGGGCTACGACCTGTTCCGGCCCATGGCCGGCGCGCTCGGCACCCTCGGCGTGCTGGTGGAGGTCACCCTCAAGCTCAGCCCCGTGCCCGCGTGCACCCGCACCCGGGCGCTGCCGCTCAACCCCGACGAGGCCCGTTCGGCGATGGGACGGTTGTGGGGCGGCGCGGAACCGGTGACGGCCACCTGGTATGACGGCGAGACGCTCTACGTGCGCCTGGCCGGGGAGGAGCCTGCCGTGGCCCGTGGCGAACGGCGGCTCGGCGGGGAAGCGCTCCCGGAGACCACCACGCTGTGGCGGGATCTGCGCGAACACCGTCTGCCCTGGTTCCGGGAACCGGGTCCCCTGTGGCGCCTGTCGGTCCCCCCCGCCGCCCCGGCCATCCGCCTGCCCGGCGACTGGGGCGTGGAATGGGCCGGGGCGCAGCGCTGGCTGCGCAGCCCGGCCGAAGCCGGGGCGGTGCGGCATGCCGCCGCGGCCGTCGGGGGGCACGCCACCCTGTTCCGCGGCGGGGCGCGCAAGGGTGAGGTCTTCCATCCCCTGGATCCGGCCCTGCTGACCCTCCACCAGCGCCTCAAGGCCGTCTTCGACCCGAAAGGGATCTTCAACCCCGGGCGGCTCTACACGCAACTGTGAGGTTCCTCCATGGATGTCCGACTCGCATCGCACCTGCGCGAGAATCCCGGCGCGCGCGCCGCGGCCCGGGTGATCCGCCAATGCGTGCATTGCGGCTTTTGCAACGCCACCTGTCCGACCTACCAGCTCCTGGGAGACGAGCTGGACGGTCCCCGCGGGCGCATCTACCAAGTGCGGGAGATCCTCGAAGGCGTCACACCCACGCCCCACATGCGGCTGCATCTGGACCGTTGCCTGACCTGTCACGCCTGCGAGACCACCTGCCCTTCGGGCGTGGCGTATGGCGTGGTGGCGGATTTCGGCAGGGAGTACCTGGAGCGGCACACCAGACGGCCCGCCGGCGAGCGGTTGCGGCGGGCGCTGGTGGCATGGGCCCTGCCGCGCCGGCGGCTGCTGGCGCCCCTGGTGGGACTGGCCCGGGTGGCCGCGCCCCTCCTGCCGGCCGCGCTGCGCCGCACCCTCCCGCCCCGGCCGCGGCTGCCCGTGCGGCCCGGGTCGGCGGACTCGGCCCGCGTGTTGCTGCATCGGGGGTGTGTGCAACCGCTCCTGCGCCCCTCCATTGACCGGGCGGCGGCGTGGCTGCTGGCGCGCTCGGGGCATCCCTCGGCCCCGGTCCAGGGTTGTTGTGGCGCGATCGAGTTCCATCTGGGCCGGACCGGGGCCGCCCTGCGGCGCATGCGCGCCAATCTCGACCGGTGGTCCCCGTTGCTCGAAGGCGACGAGGTCACCTTCGTCTCCACTGCTTCGGGCTGCGCCGCCTTTCTGAAACGCTACCCCACGATCCTTGCCCAGGACCCGCATTACGCACCCAGGGCCCGGAGGCTCGCCACGCGCCTGCGAGAACTGGCCGCCCTGGTGGATCCTCCCCCTCTGCGTCCATCCTCGCCGGTGGCCTTCCACGCCCCGTGTACGCTACGACACCATCTGCGCGAGCACGACCGGGTCATGGGCCTGCTCCGTGAGTCCGGCGTCACGCTGGTCCCCACCACCAACCCCCATCTGTGCTGCGGCTCGGCGGGGACGTACAGCCTGTTCCAGCCCGGCATCGCCGCGCAATTGCGTGCCCGCAAGCTGGCCGATCTCAGCGGTGCCGGACCCCGGGCGATCCTCACCGCCAACATCGGCTGCCTGGCCCATCTGCAGGCGGGCACCGAGCTGCCCGTCCTGCACTGGGCGGAGTGGCTGGTCATGCAAGCGGACTCCTGAGCCGCCCGGTCGGCCCACCGGCCGATCAGCGGGACTTTCGCGGCGCGACGTGCCGCTGGCCGGGTTACACTCAGGACATTCCCAGCGAGCCGCCGCCCATGCCCACCGACGATCTGGCCACCACCATTTTCCTGATCTTCACCGGTGCGGCCGTGCTGGCCACGGTGGCGCTGTTCCTGCGCCAGTCCCTGCTCGTGGCGTACATCGCGCTGGGCGTACTCATCGGCCCTTCCGGCCTGGGACTGATCGCGGACGCCGAAGGGGTCCGGCGTATCGCGAGCTTCGGCGTCACGTTCCTGCTCTTTCTGCTGGGCCTCAACATGTACCCTCAGAAGCTCGTCCAGCTCGCCCGCGAGACCACCCTGGTGACGGGCCTGAGCTCCACCCTGTTCGCCCTGTTGGGCTGGGCCGCGGGCCTTTGGCTGGGTTTCACCCACGCCGAGGCCCTGGTGCTCGGTGCCGCACTCATGTTTTCCAGCACCATCCTGGGGCTGAAGTTGCTGCCCACCACGGTTCTGCATCACCGCCGCACGGGGGAGGTGATCATCAGCATTCTACTGCTGCAAGACCTCGTGGCCATCGCCATCCTGGTGTGGGTGGAGTTCGCGCGCACCGGCGCGACCTCCGCGGCTGGAATCGCCCTGCAGGTCGCCGCGCTGCCCGCGATCATCGCCTTCGCCGTACTTTTCGCACGCTATGCACTGGTTCCGCTCATGGCGCGCTTCGACGCCATCCAGGAATATCTGTTTCTGGTGGCCCTGGGATGGTGTCTGGGGGTGGCGGAGCTCGCCCACGCCGCCGGCCTGTCCCACGAGGTGGGGGCGTTCGTGGCCGGTGTGGCGCTGGCCACCAGCCGCATCGCCGACTTCATCGCCGACCACCTGCGGCCCTTGCGGGATTTCTTCCTGGTCCTGTTCTTCTTCTCGCTCGGGGCGGGATTCGATCTGCGCATGTTGGCCGCCATCTGGCTGCCGGCCGTCGTCCTCACCCTGGTCGTCCTGGTATTCAAGCCCCCGGTGTTCCGGTGGCTCCTGCGCTTGTCGGGCGAAGCCTCGGGACGAGCCACGGAAGTGGGCATCCGGCTCGGTCAGATCAGTGAGTTTTCCCTGTTCATCGCCCTGGCCGCCCAGCACGCCGGAATCATCGGCGAGCGCATGTCCTATCTCATCCAGACCGCCACCCTGCTCAGCTTCGTCGCCTCCGGCAGCCTGATCGTGATGCGCTGCCCCACCCCCATCGCCACTTCGGAGCGGCTGCGGCGCGACTGAAACGGACGGCGCTTCGTCCGCGGCGCGGCACCGCTTGGAGAAATTTCCATGCGTGTGATCCAGGGCCCGCTAAAATAGCGTTCCGTCACGGTTTCGGGCACACGCCCGGCAACTTCGAAAACCCATCCTGCGGCTGGCCGGCGGGGGGCACGACCATGAACCATCAGTCCATCGCCGTACCGACCCTCTCCCTCATGGCCACGCTGGCGGCTCAGCCAGCGTTTCCCGATCCTTCGGGGATCGCGCCCACCTCCATGGCAACCTGGCTCGCACCCGCTCCGGACTCGGCCTGGCGTCTGTTCGAAACGCCCGCGATCGAGCCGCCGGATGTGCGGGTGGAGGAATTCGGCGCCCGGGTGTTGGGCACGGAACGCCTCGAGCTGGGTCTGACCAGCCGCCGCAGCAGCGGACTCTACGACCCCCCGGCCCAGCGCTGGAATCAAACCGACGTGGGCCTGTTCACCATCGGCCGGGCCGGCGGCGCGCGTCTGGGGGCGCGCTGGAGCACGCTGTTGGACCCAGACACGGACACCCTGTTCCAGGGCCTGCGCGGCGATCTGGCCGCCGGATACGTGGCCCGCTTCGGTGAACGGTTCGATATCCACCTCGGTCTGGGGACCACGTGGACGGATGCGGACTACTGGAACGGCAGGCACGCGCGGCTGTCCCCCGCTTTGGCGCCCGTCAGCGGCGATGGTTTTCGCGATGCCTCCCTACAGATCGGCGCGTGTTACCGCTTCACCCAACACTGGTCGGTGGGGGCACGCCTGGGATACCGTCACTACATGGAAACGCCCGCTTCGGGTATTGCCGGCGCACCGGTCGAGCAAGGGGATTTCGTGAGTGGGATTCAGCTCAACTACCGGCTGACGAACACCCAGCCGCCCGCATCGGGTCTGTTCTCGGATCCCTGCGGGGACTACTGACCGGCGGCCGGAACCACCGGCGGCCTTCGCGGAACGCCTGGGCCTCGGTCCGTTTCGCCGACCCCGGTGCCATCCGGACCTGCCCTGCCATGGGCACGCCTGCGGTGACCCCTCAGCCGGTACCCTGTTCGGGGCGTTCACCACCCTGGCTCGCACGACCGAGGAGTTGGCGCTCGTCCGG
>Ga0256841_1000135_pt1 | contig 82975 bp, 67 predicted proteins | sample 356308metaG_FD_185971 | JGI IMG/M metagenome (GOLD analysis project Ga0256841, IMG submission 185971) | Hydrothermal vent microbial communities from Mid Atlantic Ridge, Atlantic Ocean - 356-308 | ecosystem: Environmental > Aquatic > Marine > Hydrothermal vents | place: Atlantic Ocean: Mid...
AAAATAGCTTTCAGTAATTTTTCCTCGGGCGTGGGATCGCTTTCACCTTTGGGTGTAATTTTACCAATCAGTATATCGCCTTCTTTTACTTCGGCACCTTCTCTGATAATTCCGTGTTCGTCAAGGTTTTTGGTAGCTTCTTCACTTACATTCGGAATGTCGCGTGTCAATTCTTCGGCGCCGCGTTTTGTTTCCCTTACTTGCAATTCAAATTCTTCAATATGAATTGAAGTATAAACATCTTCGGCAACAATTCTTTCACTTATAATTATCGCATCCTCAAAATTATAACCGTTCCACGGCATGAAAGCAACGGAAATATTTTTACCGAGCGCCAGTTCACCATGATCGATTGCAGGACCGTCGGCAAGTACATCGCCTTTTTTAACTTTTTGTCCTACTTTAACAATCGGTTTTTGATTAAAACAAGTTTCCTGGTTGGTTCCCGAGAATTTAATCAGATTATAAGTAACACGCCTTTCATCATCGAACGAAGTTAAAGCTTCTTCACTGTTCGGATCAAAATCGTATTTAACAATAATTTTCTGTGCATCAACATATTCAATTACACCGTTGTCTTCAGCCAGCAGTACCGAGCGGGAATCGTGCGCGACTTTTCCTTCCATTCCCGTTCCGACTATCGGGGCTTCGGTAACCAACAAAGGTACCGCTTGCCGTTGCATGTTCGAACCCATCAAAGCCCTGTTTGCGTCGTCATGTTCGAGGAACGGAATTAACGATGCGGCGGCACTAACCAACTGCGCGGGGGCAACATCCATATAGTGAATATCTTTGGGTTGAACTATCGGGAATTCACCTTTATGACGGCATTTGACCCGTTCATTCAAGAATTCTCCCTTTTCGTTTACCGGAGCATTAGCTTGTGCAATTGTATATTCGTCTTCTTGATCTGCACTCAAATATTCCACTTCTTTCGTTACGCGTCCGTTTTTAACTTTTCTGTAAGGGGTTTCCAAAAAGCCGTAATTGTTTACTTTTGCATAGATTGTAAGTGAGGAAATCAAACCGATGTTGGGACCTTCGGGTGTTTCGATGGGGCACAGGCGACCGTAATGGGAATGGTGCACGTCGCGAACTTCAAATCCTGCACGTTCGCGGGTTAGTCCGCCCGGACCTAGTGCAGAAACCCTGCGCTTATGCGTAAGTTCGGCCAAAGGATTGGTTTGATCCATAAATTGGGAAAGTTGGTTTGTTCCGAAGAAAGCATTTATCACACTGCTCAAAGTTCTTGCATTCACCAAATCTTGCGGTTGCATATTGTCGGTATCGCGCATATTCATCCGTTCTTTTATGGTTCTTGCCATGCGTGCCAACCCGACGTTAAATTGCTGCATTAATTGTTCGCCAACCGTTCTAACCCTTCTGTTTCCCAAATGGTCTATGTCGTCAACATTCACATTTCCGTTTTTAAGATAGATGATATTTTTCATTATGGTTACGATGTCTTCAACCGTAAGCACACGTACATCGAGTGGAATATCCAAACCGAGTTTATCATTCATTCTGAATCTACCGACTTCACCCAAATCGTAACGTTTTTCGTTGAAGAACAATTTATCGATAAGGGCTTGTGCCGTTTCAACATCGGGCGCTTCACCCGACCTCAATTGCCTGTAAATTGCAAATAATGCTTCTTCTTTCGATCTTGCGGGGTCTTTTTTCAATGTATTAAGAATAAGATCTTGATCCGGAGAAATTTCCGTGGTGATAAGTTTAATTTCTTTAATACCGGATGCTTGAATGTTTTCAATAATTTCTTCGGTAAGCTCTTCGTCTTTTGCAACGAAAATTTCACCTGTCGTGGTGTCTATTACATCTTCAACAACAAGTCTTCCGCTGTGTTTTTCCGGATCCAGGTTTTTAACCTTAATAACCTCAATCATATTGAAAAGATTCAATATCTCTTCATCGGTGGTATAACCGACTGCCCGCAGGAGGGTGGTTGCCTGAAATTTCTTTCTTCTATCTATATAAATATACATTACATGGTTGATATCGGTAGCAAACTCAACCCAAGATCCTCTGAACGGAATAATTCTGGCTGAATAAATCGGTGTTCCGTTCGGGTGAATCGATTGCGCAAAAGCCACACCGGGCGATCTGTGAAGCTGACTAACAATTACTCTTTCGGCACCGTTAATAATAAACGAAGCACTATCGGTAATAAACGGAAGGTTTCCCAGATAAACTTCCTGTTCAACGGTATTTACGTATTCTTCCGTTTCATCATCTTTTGTTGAGAGCCGTAACTTTGCTTTTAATGCGGAAGAATAAGTAAGCCCTCTTTCCGCACATTCGGCAATCGAATATCTCGGTTTTTCTATATGATAACTAATAAAATCGAGCCGGTAAAATTCTTTGTTATCCAAAATCGGGAAATTCGCATTAAATACTGCTTGCAATCCTTTGTTCTCTCTTTTTTCCGGAGGAACTTTTAATTGCAAAAAATCTTCAAAAGATTCCAATTGAATGTTTAATAGATCGGGTATATCGATAACGGGAGTAATTGAAGCGAATGTTACTCTATTGTTTTTTTTGTTTACTTTTACTTTCTCCAACTTTTACCCCTTAAATTTTAACGAAAATGTGAAATATTTTTATTTCATAAATGCAATAAAAGTGGTAACGCGTAAATTGACCGCATTACCACTTTAAAAACCGCATAAAAACGACATATTTAATTATTTAATTTCAACTGTAGCGCCGGCTTCTTCAAGTTCTTTCTTGATTTTTTCAGCTTCTTCTTTTGAGACGCCTTCTTTGACCGGCTTGGGAGCGGAGTCAACCAAATCTTTAGCTTCTTTAAGACCAAGACCGGTATGAGCTCTAACAACTTTAATAACATTAATTTTCTTTTCGCCGAAACTTTTAAGAATAACATCAAATTCGGTTTTTTCTTCTTCAGCGGCAGCTTCACCGCCACCGGCAACGGCGCCGCCCATAACAACGGGTGCGGCTGCAGTTACACCGAATTCTTCTTCGAGTGCACTTTTGAGTTCCGCAGCTTCAACTAAAGTTAATTCTTTAATTTTTTCAACAATTTCAGCTATTTTCTCTGACATTTTGGTATCTCCTGTTTTATTACTTTCAAATTTTAATTAAGCAGCTTTCTTTTTGCTTATTTCATCAACTAAACTAACAATATCGCGCATTACCGCATTGATTGCACCAACAATTCCGGATGCAGGGGATGCGATACTGCCGATTATAGAGCTTATTAACTCTTCTTTTGACGGCATGGATGCCAATACATCCAATTTCCCAGAATCATAATATTGGGATTCGAGATAACAACCTTTGAAGACGAGTTTCTTTTTTTCCTTAAAATACTTTTTAATGATTTTTGCCGGAGCCACGAAATTCTCGCCCGTAAAAGCGAGAGCATTCATTCCAACCAGGCTGTCGTTGAAATTTTCGTAACCGCCCAAATCGTCTATGGCTCTTTTAATCAAAGTATTTTTGAAGACTTTGTAAGTAACTCCTTCTTTGCGAAATTCCCTTCGCAGGTTGTTAATATCCTCAACATTTACTCCTTGATAATCTACCAGATAAACCCCGGTTGAATTTTCAAAGAGCTCTTTGATCTGAGAAACAATTTCCGCCTTATTTTTTTTATTCATATTTCACCCAGATCGTTTAATCAGTAATAGTAATTAATTTGAAGCATTTATTTATGAGTGCGTAATTTCTATTTTTTCACCGAAGCTATGGCTTCGTCCTTGTCAATTTTCAATCCCGGTCCCATTGTACTGGACAAATACAAACTTTTAACATATTGACCTTTTGCGGAAGCGGGTTTTAATTTCAAAACAGTTCTGAGAAATTCTTTAAAATTATCAGCCAAAGCCTGATCGTCGAAATTCAATTTGCCCAACGGGACGTGTACAATTCCGTTTTTATCGACACGGAATTCAATTTTACCGGCTTTAACTTCTTTGACCGCTTTTGCAACATCTTTTGTAACCGTTCCGCTTTTGGGATTGGGCATAAGACCTTTGGGACCTAAAAATTTACCGAGTTTTCCGAGCTCTGGCATTACATCGGGTGTGGCAATAATAACATCAACATCCGCCCAACCCGATTTAATTTTTTCCAAGTATTCTTCGAAGCCCGCATAGTCGGCTCCGGCTTCCAAAGCTTCTTTGGCTTCGGGACCTTTGGCAATAACAAGTACTTTAACTTCTTTACCGGTACCGTGTGGAAGCGAAACCGTTCCGCGCACCATTTGATCTGCATGTTTCGGGTTAACGCCCAGCTTAATTGCACAATCCAGCGTTTCGGTGAATTTCACATTGGATACTTCTTTCAAGGTTTTTATAGCATCCTCAAGTGAATATTCTTTTTTAAGGTCCACTTTCTCTTTTATTTCTTTAATTCTTTTTGATACCTTCATAGGAAAACCAAAATTAAGTTATTAAATTAGCCTTTAACTGTGATACCCATACTTCTCGCCGTTCCGGCAATCATACTTTTGGCATGCTCAATATCGTTTGCATTCAAATCTTTCATCTTGATATTTGCAATTTCTTCCAATTGAGCATCGGATACGCTTGCAACTTTCACTTTATTCGGTTCGGATGAACCTTTTTCAATTTTAGCCGCTTTTTTCAATAAGATTGAAGCCGGAGGAGTTTTGGTAATAAATGTGAACGATTTATCGTGATAAACCGTAATTACAACAGGAATAATCATCCCGGCTTGATCGGCGGTTTTGGCATTAAATTGTTTGCAGAATTCCATTATGTTTACACCGCGCTGACCTAATGCCGGGCCCACCGGAGGTGAAGGATTAGCTTGACCTGCCGGAATTTGTAGTTTAATGTAACCTTCAACTTTCTTAGCCATAATTCAACCTAAAATTATTTAATGTTATTTTTCCAATTCAGCTTGAACGAAATCGATTTCCACGGGAGTTTTTCTACCGAATATCGAAACCATTACTTTCATTTTCATTTTATCTTCGTTAACCTCTTCAACGTAACCGGTAAAGTTGTTAAACGGTCCGTCGATAATTTTCACATAATCACCTGCTCTGAACATCGTATCGCTGCGTTCGGTTTCGTCTTCGAGGGCAATTCTACCGACAATTCTTTTAACTTCTTCGGGTTGAAGAGGATTCGGTTTATTTTGATCGCCCAAAAATCCCATTACCGAAGGAGTGTTAACAATAAAGTCTTTTACTTTGTTATCCAAATCGGCGTGAAGCAAAATATACCCCGGGAAAAAATTTCTGAGTTTTGTTTTTTTCTTTCCGTCTTTTACTTGAAAAACTTTCTCAATTGGTATAAGTACTTCTTTTATTTTTTCACGGAGTTCTTCATTGTCTTTTAACTCCATTTCGATAAGAGTTTTGACTTTATTTTCGTGCCCCGAAAACGTTCTTACCACATACCATTTAAAATTAGAATTTTCCACTTCTTAAAATATTCCTTGAAATATTTGAGTAATAGCCATATCTATCACATAAGTAAATCCGGCAATAAGAAGACAAACAACAATAACAATAGTGGTAGATTCTTTCAGTTCTTCTTTAGTCGGCCACGTTACCTTTTTCATTTCCTTGATAACGCCGTTTACGAAATCGATAATTTTTTGTTTCATAATACACTCAAAATTAAAAGATGCACGTCAGGAGGGACTCGAACCCCCAACCTGCGGTTTTGGAGACCGCTGCTCTACCAATTGAGCCACTGACGTATTATTTAGTTTCCTTAAATATTACGTGTTTGCGTACAACGGGATCGTATTTTTTATATTCTACTCTACCCGGATGGTTACGTTTATTTTTTTTAGTAGTATATCTGTAACCGGTGCCCGCAGTACTTTCCAAAATTATTGTTAGTCGTGCATTTTTAGATTTTGCCATGATAAACTTTCACCAATAATTAATTTTTTTCTATTACAAAGCAGAGCTGACGACCGGGATTGAACCGGTGACCTCATCCTTACCAAGGATGTGCTCTACCGACTGAGCTACGTCAGCAAAAAACAAGGATGAAATTTGAATTAAATTTATTCGCACTTCATCCGAAAATAAAAGGGCTTGATAAAGCCCGGAAACAAATTCAAAAGGTAACTCCGAAAAAAGAGTTGAGCGGGAGACGGGACTCGAACCCGCAACCAACAGCTTGGAAGGCTGTGACTCTACCAATTGAGTTACCCCCGCAAAATTAGTGGGTGGCGAGGGATTCGAACCCCCAAAGGCGTTCGCCAACGGATTTACAGTCCGCCCCGGCTCTCCAACTCCGGCGTCCACCCAAAAATTGTACCAATCAAATAAAAGACGAACAACAAAAATAGAATGCTTTTTTTAAAAAAGCAAGGAATTGAACAAGAGAAAAAAATATTTTTTTCAGGGTTTTTTTATGTTTTATGTGTGATTTTACAAGTGTTTAACTCGTCGGTTTCAAAATTATATTTTTTTTAACCATCCGTTAACGAATGAAGCTACTTCTTCCCATCCCGGTTCGGAAATCAACCAATGTGCATGGTCGTTAAATTCTTTATACGACGCTGCTTTCTTATACTTTTTCGCAACTTTCCGTACAACTTGTGGCGGGGTTATTCTGTCTTCGGAACCGGAAACTACAAGTACCGGACAATTTATTTTTGTCTCATCCACCCTTGTAGCACCGGTGGAATCGAAAAACCAATATCCAATTTCAAAGGCAGCCCTTCCCGATTCGTATACAAACTTACTGTAAACTTTCTTCTGTTCCTCGCCGGGTAACAAATGAAGCATTGAGTAAACCGCTTCATCAAAAGTTTGACGCATCGGCTTTTTCCAAAATCCCCATTTGGTTTGAATGCTCCAGAAACTTTTTATAACCGAGGGTCTTATTGCATTTATTCCAGCCGGTGAAGCGGGTGCCAAAAGAATCAAAGCTTCAGCCAATCCAAGGCTTCCTAAAATTTGTGCTAACAATCCACCCATTGAGTGACCCATTATGAGGGGTTTGTCGTCCAACTTTATTATTTCTTTCCGTAAGTCGGCAACATAATCTCTAATACTCAGGTAGCCTAATGCCGGATTTGGAGGTGATCCGGGATTAACATCATGATAACGGAGTGTGGTTGTTACACACCGGAAACCCTCGCTTTCAAAAAATTTCTTATAGTTTTCCCAATACCAACCGCCGCCCCACATTCCGTGGATCATAAAAATTGTTTTATTTAGCATTTTAACCACTCCCGTGGTCATTTGACACTATTTAATAAGAAGCATTTTCCGGACTTTCCGCAAATTTCCCGCTTTCAATTTATAAAAATAAATTCCGCTTGGCAATCCGCCAGTGGCGGAGAGGGCATCGAAGTGAATTGAATATTGACCCGGCGGTTGTTTCCCGTTTACCAACGTGGCAACTTTTCTGCCAAGCACGTCATACACCGTTAAAGTTACATTAAGCGGGGAAGGAATGGAATATTTAATTGTGGTGGAAGGATTAAAAGGATTAGGAAAATTTTGCATCAAATCGAATTTAAATGAAAGATTTTCCGTTTCACGGTTCGAAAGCAATACATCACTATAATAAAATGTTAAAAGTAATTCGCCTATTTCATTTCCGGTTAAAATAAGCTCTCCTTCTCCCTCGGTAAAATCTGAATTTATTTTCGACCCTTCTGCAGTGTCCTTGATATTTAATGTTACGCCATGCGGCAATTCCCATTTTAATTTGATGGAATCGCAATCCGATGCGGATTGATAATTTAATTTACATTTATGATATTTTCCGGAGATATTTTCAATATTTGAATAAGAAGAAACCGGAGCCGCATCCGAAATAATCCTGACATCAAAAATTCCATCCGGCGGTGGAGGTGGAATTTCAAACTCTCCGAAATTTACATCGGGATTAATTGAGGCGAGCGAATCCAAGCCGAAAACGAGCGGGATAGTGTCGTTACAATTCGATGCAATCATACCAATATATATTTGAGGTTGTTTTACGGTTTCAGGGTCCGGGTTTGTCCGGTTCGAATTTTGTATACTTACGTCAATTTCCCCTTCCCCGTTCGATTTTACCCAATATCCTTTTCCCGGTAAAAGAATATCTACCGGTTTATAAAATTTGTCGAATTCAAAAAAAGAACTGCTAATTAAACCCGGCGGATTGGTTTTAATGTTCGAAGCTACCACGGGTTGCTTGAATACCCCGATTAAATTCCATCCTTTGTTGATTTTAACCTTTTGCCCGCTCTCATTGCCGTAAATAATTCTACTGCCGTTATTGCTCTGTTTCAACCAGTACCCTACGCCAATTTGCAAGGTTTCTTCGGCTTTGTACACCGTATCGTATTTCAACACTGTGGCGGAATCGTTCCCGAATATTCCGCGAATGCTCATATCATTTGCTAACAGCGGCACGGAAATCAAATTCCATCCGGCAGAAAAATCGAGAAGGGAGTTATCCTCATTTTTATAAGCAATTAAAAGTTCACATGTATTTGCATCATTTAAAATTAAACTGTCTGTATTTTTCATATTCAAGTTTATGTAAGAGCCGTCTATCGTATCGCGGAGGAAAAAACTTCCGTATGGCAGATTGTTCTTATTCCAATAAAATTTTACCGTATCATTGTTAGAATTTCTCCGGAATTTAATTTTCCAAGTTATTTCATCATTTAAATCATTCCGGAAATCGACCCGGGTTGTCGAATTGTCATCCAATAGAAATCTAACATCGAAACTGCCTGGCTGAGCGGGTGGCAATTGTTCTTCCCCGAGAAATTTATCTACCGCATTTGTACCGTAACCCGATTTACCGAAAACCAATGTAACAGAGTTGGTATCCGTTTGTTTAACCGTAATTTCGCTTTCCCAGGAAATAACGGCTGTATCGGCATCATTCAGAAATAGAGCCCACTCGCCCGGAGAAGGCGGGAAGAATGAGTGAATACCGTTATTTGCCACATTTTTCTCACCGGTTGTGAATTTACCGTTTACCGGATTAAACCAAAAAGCATCGACGTTATTCGAAAAAACCTGCATGTCGATTGAGATGGAATCGTTTCCGGGGAGGAATGCCGCACCGAATTTACCCGATTCCGCTACGGCTAAAACCATTTTTCGTATTTCGGGTAAATTATCATTATTCAAAACGGCTTCATGTCGTGGAACAAGTTCCCACCAATTGAACGATTCGAAAAATTCCACAATGTATTTCATCTGTGTTGAAGAAATGTACGACATTGCAGTATCGAACGGAATGTAGAGTTCATCGTCCGAATCTTCTGGGTAATTCCAAATACCCAGCGCACCGTAGGTATAACCGCAAGAACCGGAAAGTACGGAAATCCAACCGAGTTCCCTTGCATTTTCGTCGGTACCCTGCCGTTCGGGATTTATAATTTGCGGAGCGTATTTTCCTGCCGAATAATATGCTTCGGTATTGATTACCGGCAAAACCGGTGGCAAATTGTACAGGTTGATATTCCATTTCCTTGCTTTTCTGTAGCATTTCTCCAAGTCGCCACCATTGTGACCGGTTTGGTTTAATGCAATTTCCATATATTCTTTATCTTTGAAAGGTCTAACGAATTCATTCAATTCGGTATCGCTGTAAGAATGACCGGCATGCTGTGAAATCAATTGCTTGGAATATGTGAGTGTAAATCCGGTCGAATCGTAATCGGCGTTCCATTGTGGTTGATAAGTGTCGAAAGCGGGAGATAAAATTACATGATAACCTTCCATTCTTGCATTTATATTTCTGGCGAACAGTTCCGCATCATCGTTTGTCAGCTTATCGTAAACAGGTTCGGCAAGACCGACAAGCAAAACCACCATACCTTTCGAATTTGCGTACTCAACAAATTTATCAAATTCTTGCCAATAAGCCGGATTCCATTTGTCATCGGAGAAGAAACACACGTCGCCTTTCCGGTTAACGGGGTACGAAGTAAATTCGGTATATCCGTGAGCTTTCGCGGGAGCAATCTGAACCACCGTGAATTTTTTCGAGTGCCGGTCATCAATATATTTTTTCCATTGGTCGAATGTGGCGCTCATCGGAAGTGGCCACGCGGTTCCGCCCATCCAGAAAAATGGTGTTCCGTCCGCATAGGTGAGATATCTTTTGTTATCCGATACTTTTAATCCCCCGTGCAAATAAATTTTATTGTTCCCGTTGTATTCCGAAACCGAGACGGTGCCGCTTATTCCGTGCAAACCACTGTTCGTTGTATCCGAGCAAAACGTTCGCCAATGCCAAATGCCTGAAGCGGGAAAATAATATCTGATTTTGAATGTGGAATCACCGTCCCAGAAACCGTATGTTTCATAAACCGTTGTGCTGTCATCGTTCCAGTAACGTACTTGCAGAATTACATCTTTATAAGGATTCGGGTAGGAATTTTGACTGGTGAGTATATGTTCCCACATTTTATTTTCAACTGCCACACCGGTATCGTTTTCCGTTTGAATTTTAAGGTAAGAACCGTTTTGCTTCCCATTCAAATTTAAATTGAATGCGAAAACGGTAAAAATCATCAAAACGATAATTTTTTGAATATTATTATTTGTATGATTTTCAAACATTTATTAATTCACAAATATTTTCTTCATTAAGTTATAGAAAATTATCGGTCGCGCAAGTAAAATTATTAATGGGGAAGGTGAACAAAGCTATTTTCAAACATGCAGCATTAATTTTTAACCACAAATTTTCACTGATTTCTCCATACATCCGGTATGAAATATAATCCGCTCAAGCCGGAGTATGATAGTCTTTATCATTGTCATTTCGGCGAAAGCGGGAATCTGAAAGCTCAATCAGATGCTGAAATAAATTCAGCATGACAACTGTGAGATGCTGAATCAAGTTCAGCATGACAAGTCTTTTTGTGGCGTCTTTGTTTTTCAGCCTACATTCCGTTTCGTACCGTCATCCCGCACTTGTTCCGGAATCTAATAAGAACCGGCTTACGACCATTATCATTCGGCGAAAGCGGGAATCTGAAAGCCCAATCAGATGCTGAAATAAATTCAGCATGACAACTGTGAGAGACTGAATCAAGTTCAGCATGACGATTTTTTTTCGTATTGCCGTTATTTTTTAGAACGGTCATCCCGAACTTGTTTCGGGATCTAATAAGAACCGGCTTACATATCTCCTCATTCTGGCTTATATGTGAATCACTATTTTAATATTTTAATTTTATCAATATTATTTAATCAAAACCATCGCCCGCGATTGTATAAATTCCCCTTCTTGTAGTTTATAATAGTAAATACCGCTCGGTAAGCCGGATGCATTAAATTCAGCGATATATTCTCCCGGTGCCTTTTCCTCGTTTACCAACGTTGCAATTACTCTTCCCAGCACATCATATACAACCAGCTTGATGTTAACCCTATCCTTTTTGCCGGACATAACGGAATATTTAATTTTTGTAGTTGGATTAAACGGATTCGGATAATTTTGAGCCAAATAAAAATCAACCTTACGGGAATAATTATTATTTTGTATGTCTGTTGCCATATCGTTTTTAATTATGTAAAATCCGCCATCGACGTTGGCTATATATGCAATATTATCCTGGGCGTCAATTCCCCATGCGTCGAATAACTTATCATAATTAGCCACTTGATAAATGCTGTCGGTATTCGAAATGTTGAGTACGGTTAACCCGTGGTATCCGTTTGCTATGTAAGCGAAATCGCCTATTACTTTTATATCCCTCATTTCACTTAATCCGGGGTTGTACTCCGTGATTATCGCCGGATGTCCGGGGTTAGAAACATCGACTATGATACAGCCGTGGTAATAAGAAGCAATAAACACAGTATCCCCGACGATATCCATTTTAAGGGACGTGCTTTGCAAATCGAGATAACCGTTTTCAACCGGATGTTCCGGATCGGAAATATCCAGAACATAAAACATTTTATTTTCGTCTATACAATACAGTAAATTGTTATGGGAGCGTGCCGACCATATATTTGAGCCGGTTGAATATGAGCTTAATTTCCTTGAACAATCGTAGCGGTCAAGTATCACCACACCGGAATCTCGGGTAGAAATGAAAATCAAACTGTCGTTTACAGCAATGTCATTCATATAACTATTGATATTACAAGATTCAATTACCGCAGGCGATGCTGGATCACTTACGTCAATTACTTTCATTTTACCACTTGAATTATCGCAAGAATAAATTTTATTTCCGTATTTATCGAAATATTCCAAGCGTCCGTCGATTCCCGTTACTCCGATTTCCGATGGATTTGTTGGATCGGATACATCAAAAACTCTCAATCCGTCATTACCATTTGCCACATAAAGAAAGTTTCCTTCAGCAATTACATCCCGTGTTCTTCCCCACGTATCGAATCGCCCGAGAAATTGCGTATTGCTTAAATCCGTAACGCTTACACCTTGATGATCTTCGGCTACATAAATTTTGCCGTTTTCAACAAATGAATGTCTTGCGGGACCTTCAGTGTAAAACATATTTTCATATACCAAATGCGCCGGATCCGTTGCGTCGAACATATATACCACATGAGTCGCTGAACACAAAAATCCTTTCCCGTTATTTATTATAAAATCGTTTCCACTTTGCGAATTACCGGAAACCAACACGGGATTCATACGGTCGGAAATATCCAATACCTTCAAACCGAACGGTGAGGTTACGTAAGCGTAATTTCCGATAGTAGTTACATTACCGGTATTAATTTCAACCGGCACTACATTTACCAGTCCGGCACTGTCCAAACCGTTCATGTTCCAAACGTATAAGCTGTCATTAAAATTAACAAGATACGCGTAACCACCGGATATACTGAAAAATCTATAATCCCGCTCAAAGTTTTTAACTCCCAGCAAAACGGGATTAGCCGGATCGCTTATGTTGTAAAATTCAAACTCATTCCAGGTAAGAATGTAAAGAATGCTATCTACTACTTCCACATCACGGATTGGAATATTGGTTACAATTTTGGCAATGGTAATAGGTGAATTAAAAGGCCGGCGAATATCCATAATCAATAACTCTCTGGTATTCAGTGCATAATAGAGAAGCGAATCGACAAGTTCCAAATCGATTGCAATTCCGCCAAGTTGTTCCTTGAGAAGTTCAACGGGGTTTGCCGGATCAGAAAAATCGACTATTTCCAAATTAATTCCATTGTCGAAATATGCGATATTGTTTTTAACTTTCACGAATTCCGCCGGACCGTTTGTAATAGAGCTTAACAATTGGCAACCCGTACATTCTTGGGCAAAAATCACTCCGGCAAGTAAAATCAGATAAAATAATATTGCGGGATAAATTACGTGCGGTTTCATAAATCCCCCCGATTAATTTATTATTTTCCGGTAAAATCCGGCAATTTATATTAATATTAAATATTAATCGGGCTAATGGGAAAATGGGAAAAATTCATACTGAAATATAAATTTTCAACAGAAACAAACAAAAGGTTTCTTTGAAAAATTTTTCAATCTGTAAATTTTGTATTGATGATTCAATTTTTAAATTTAAATAAAATAAAACTTTGCAGAAGTTTGATGAACCAAATTTTATATCGATTTCACCAAATAATTCAAATCTACAAACCGGAATAATTCACTTTGTGACAGATTTTTAATCCACTTTTTTTCTTTACCTTTTATCACTTTTATCAATCCGCTTTGAAATCCGTTCGGACTGTGTTTTAATTGCAATCGGCACAATAATGTGTTCCAATCTTTAATATTTTCTTTCACAAAGCCGGAAATCCAAAATTCAACTTCCCATCTTTTCAATTCTTTATTATAATTATATGTTGTGGTTCTATCTATAAACGGGAAAGCGGACAGCTGTTCTTCAAAAACTTTTCCTGCTGTTTCGGGCAAACCGGAAACATAATTTACGTTGCCTGCTTCTATGACATTTATTTCATTTTCATTAAAAACCGTTTCAATAAATTCCTCTAAAGATAAATTTTTCTTCCAACCCACTACTATCTCACCTTCAACATAAGATTTGAGATTACTTTTCGGTCTCAATATTTCTTCTTCACATCCTCCGAAAAGCAAATTAAAAAAAGATACTATGTAAAATATAAATTTATTCATAATTAACTTTTTAAGAATGATATTGTCCGGAAATCCGGTAAAAGTTGCAAATAAAATCCAAGCTGACTGTCATTATGATAAAAACACTTGTTAATTCCCTTACCTCTTGTAAATGATTTCTTTGCCCGAGTGAATTACTCCCGATTCAAAAACGGTTTTGCCGTCAGCAGAATTTTTTCCTTCCGTAATGAAAAGCCGGTAAGAAGCATTTCCGGAAATTTTTTTTATTTTGACTTCTTTTATATAATCCCCCCGGAAATTCCATCCCCATGCGTTGTTCTTTTTTAACTCTACTTTAATTTCTTTTCCGTCTTTCACATAAACACAGTAACCTTCCAACTCAATATCGGAACCGCTTACTATTGCAATTATTCCTAAAAGTTTATTCCCGCTCAAATCTTTAGCTCCGGTTTCAAAAGAACCATGCAGCATTATAAATGCAAACAATATTAATGCTAAATTTTTAGATTTATATTTATTCTTATTCACAATTTCTCCTTTGAAAAATATGTTAATTCATTATCGCATAACCGTAATTGTATCTTAAATATAAAGAAAATATAAGTCTTGTTAATTGATTTGCAACACAAATGCCAATTTAATGCATAACAGCATCGATTGACAGGAATTTATCATAAACGAGGCAATGGGACAGAAATTTAGTGATTCCATAATTCTCTGTCGAGGCTTCTATATTGAATTGCTTCGCTGACATGTTGCGGTAATATATTTTCTTCACCTTCCAAATCGGCAATTGTTCTGCTTACTTTTAGAATTCTATCGTAAGCGCGTGCGGAAAGCCCGAGTTTTGTCATCGCCATTTTAAGTAATTCCGCTCCGGACTGATCGAGTTTACAATATTCCCTTACTTCTTTTGTGCCCATATCCGCATTGTTGAAAATATGTTTTTCATTAGCGAATCTCAATTGCTGAATCTTTCTTGCGGCAACCACTCTTTTGCGGATTTCGGCTGAAGTTTCACCTTTGGCTTGGGATGATAATTCCTTATACTTTACTGCCGGAACTTCAACATGAATATCAATGCGGTCGAGCAACGGACCCGAAATTTTAGACATATATTTTTGAATCATTCCAACCGTGCAAGTACACTCGTGAGCCGGGTCAGTATAATAACCGCACGGGCAAGGATTCATTGCTGCGGCAAGCATAAAGTTTGCCGGAAATTCGAGTGACATTTTTGAACGGCTGATTGTAACTTTGTAATCTTCCAACGGTTGCCTAAGAACTTCGAGAACATTTTTTTTAAATTCCGGAAGTTCATCCAGAAAGAGAACGCCGTGGTGTGCAAATGAAACTTCGCCCGGGCGCGGAAAAGTTCCACCGCCAATTAATGCTGCATCGGATACGGTGTGGTGCGGACTCCGGAAAGGGCGTTCTGTTATTAACGCTTTGTCTTTGGGCAATATTCCGGCAACCGAATGAATTTTTGTTGTTTCCAATGCTTCTTCAAAAGTGAGGGGCGGTAAAATTGAGGGCATTCGTTTCGCTAACATTGTTTTCCCCGAACCGGGCGGACCTATCATCAAAATATTATGACCTCCGGCGGCGGCTATTTCCAATGCTCGTTTTACATTTTCTTGCCCTTTAACATCCGAAAAATCGAGATGATAAGTATTCACACCTGCAAAAATTTCTTCTTTATCGGTGAACACCGGATCAAAATTTTGCTTGCCCGTAAGGAAACTTACTACTTCATTCAAGCTTTTCATTCCATAAACTTCAATTCCGTCAACAATCGAAGCTTCACGCACGGAATCGACCGGTAAAATTATTTTTGAAAAACCTTTACGCTTTGCTTCCGCCGCAATGGAAAGGGCGCCTTTTATCCTTCGTAATGTGCCGTCAAGTGATAATTCACCGAGGATAATGGTACTATCTAAATATTCAAAATTTAAGTTTTCACCGGTTGCCAAAATTCCAATTGCAATCGGCAAATCGAACGAACTGCCTTCTTTTTTTATGTCGGCGGGCGCCAGATTAACCGTGATTTTTCTCAATGGAAATTGGTAACCGCTGTTTTTTATTGCGGCACTCACGCGCTCGCGGCTTTCTTTTACGGCACTATCGGGCAAACCTACAATTGTAAAACCGGGTATTTGCTTTTCGGAATTTGTTTCTACACCGATTATTACCGCATCGATTCCATAAGTTGCGCTTGCATAAACTTTTGAAAACATACATTTAATGATAATTGTATTGAACTGTTTGAATTTTAATAAGGTAAGTTACCAAAAAATATTATTTAGCCAAAATCATCTTGTAGACGGAATTGGTTTTGGGACTTGCAACTTCATAAAAATAAATTCCGGATGGCAAATTTGAGCCGTCAAATTCGAATGAGTGTAATCCTTCGTTGAGATAACCTTCATGCAAAATTGCTACGGTGTTTCCAACCAAATCGTATACCAATATTTTATATTCACCGGGCACAAGCACGTCCACTTTAATTGTGGTTAATGGATTAAACGGATTGGGATAATTTTGTTCTACCAAGAAATCTTTATGCTCCGCTTGACCCACTTTAACAGTTGGCGAGTAACTAACCGTACCGTCGGTGTTTATTTGTTTAATCCGGTAAAATACTATTTTCGTATCTTCTTCTTTATAATCGGCAAAGTAATATTTCTTCCCGGGTTGGTTATCTGCTTCAGATTCATAGATACCTGAAAAAGTAATACCGTCGGTGGATTTTTCCAAAATAAAAGTTTGGGCAAAACTGTAATCAGTTTCTTTCCATTCAATCGAATTGTAAGATTCCGAAATCGAAACGTTCAAATCCGGCACGGTAGAAAATATCGGGGCATCGGAGCGAATTGTTTTTATTCCCTCGAATGATATCTCCGTGTTTTTGTTATTCAATTCAATTCCGGTCAAATTGGCGTCGAAATCCATATTGAACAAAACATTTGAACTATCTGCCGAATAATGCAGAAAATGTTTGCCTTTGAGTGAATTTTCAATTGCGTTCCCGAAATTCCAGATTTTTAACAAATCGATATTAAATTTACCGTTTCCTTTTCCCAAAAATTCCACTACCAGGGATTTCATTCCTGTTTCATTGCTTAAATTGAATTCACAAAACTTACTATCGTTTACGTATATTTCACCTTTTTCGGAATCCATATCACACAACACCGAAAAGTGATACCAGGTATTATGGGATATAAAACAACTGTTGAAAAATACAGGGGTTTCCCCGTTTATTATTTCCAAGGACTGGAATTTATTTACCGAAACGGCGAAAAAGGGTTTTTCATTTTCCGGATTTTGCAACGTTAAAAATTCAGGTTGCTGCGAATCGAATTTAGCCCAAAATTCCACCAGCAACTTTTTGATTTCTTCAGCTTTTTTCAAATGAATTTTAATGTTGGACGTATTAACCAATTGTGCCGACTTCCCCGCCGGACGCTGAACACGGTACGGGTTTACGATGACATCTTTTACCAATTTAATTTCTTCACCTTTTTCAACCGGTTTATTGCCGGACCCAAAAGCGGTAAATGTAAATTTTGTAGTTTTCCTTATACCCCCGAAATTAAATACCAGTTGGAATTTTTCCATTTCACCGGTGTCTATTTCCTTTCGCGAAACCACTACCCGGTATTCCGGTAAAGCGGTTCCGGGATTTGTTTTCTCCAGAAATTTTATTTTTCTTTCATCCGCAAAGGTCCTCACCAAAACTTTGCGCAGGTTAATATTACCATCCGGCTGAACAATAAATAGTAAAGTATCGGTATTTAGCGGAAACTCGGAAACAATTGAAATTTCGAAAGGGGCATCGATCCTTACTGAAGCGGGGTTAAAAACTTTAAGTTCTTTTTCGTGACGGTTGGCAAAAAGCAGAATAGAACTCAACAATATGTAAATAACTGTTTTTTTCATCATGCAGATGACATATTTTGTCCCTTAATCTAATCAATCGAAAGCATAAATTCAACAGTTTTAAATGGGCTGTTGTACGTTGGGGAAAATTTAAGGCATCCGGAAGACCGGACACCCTTTAGCTTAATTTGCGAGTATCGAATCCATTTTGACAGTATAAGTTATCTTATTCGATTTTCCTGAAATCCAAACAACGTTTTTCTTTGGTGAAGAAATTCCCTGCCAGTATTTAACATTCTTAATTTGCGGGTCAACTTCCTTCCAGTTTTCACCTAAATCTGCAGAGGCAACTATTCCGTTCACTATTCCGAAAACATAATTTTGTTCGCCTCTTACCTTTGCAAAACGCGTTGGGTAAACGACAGGCAATTGTTCCCATGAATTTCCGGCGTCTGTGGTTCTCATTGGTGTTAAGTTATATGCCAAAACCGTTACTTGTTCCGATAAATTTACCAAAGTCCAAATATTTTCCCTGCCGCCGGGGTAAACTGTATCCCAACTTGCCCCACCATCATTGGTTTTGAAAACATAATTATTTCCCGGAAAAGTTCTAATCCAACCGACATCCGGACTGGAAAAACTTACAGCATAATGAGTCGTCCCATAATCGATTTGAGTATTTTTATTTACCCATGTTTTACCGCCGTCCGACGTATGTAATATTTCAATGGGATTTGTTGAAATTTCGAGGGGATCACCCATAGCAACGCCAATATTTTTCGTAAAAAATTCGATGTAGTTAATAAAGTTCCCATTATGTTGGATAGACCAGTTATAACCGCCGTCGTCCGAAAAAAATATTTCTCCCGCTTGAGTGCCAATCCAAACATTAAGCGAATCAAAAGATTCAATGGTATAAATTTCTCCGCTTACCGGTGGTTCAAGTAACTTCCAAGAAGAGCCGCCGTCTTCGGTTTTAAGAATTACCTTAAGCGTCCAATCGCTTACCCATGCAACTCTTTCATCTGCAGCGGCAATTATTCTCAAATTACCGTCGTTTGTGCCGCCAAGTAAAGAATCCGGAAAATTATCGATAATGGCAAAACCCGCTTCGTTAAATTCAGGTGGTGTCCAAACGATTTTATCATCATCTGTTTGCCCCGGAGGCTCGGTTATATCCGAAACACCGCAATAAGTGACAAACATAAAAATTAACGGTAGAAGTATTGAATATTTTTTCATCTCAACCCCCTAATTATTTAAACTTTCAATTGTTGTGCAAGGAAAAGTTTCAGCCAAATGGAACACTGAACCGGCACTATTACCCGGAAATTGGGCAGCATACGAATCAATCCAATTTCCATCTGCGGTATAATAATCAATCCAATATAAATATGGAGCATTTTGATTAAAAATACAAGGTAAATCAAAATTTATAATATATTCTACTTCAACATCTCCAAAAGGACCGTGATATTCAAGTTTCAAGCAACATTTTGAAGGGTTTTTATATCTTTATTAACAATTACCGTTGAAAAATTATTTGCGAGGGATAAATTATCCATGTAACCGTACAGCATATCGGCAGTAACCGACTCAATATCTTTGATTATCTCTTCCGGCATTTTAATTTCACCGTAGTAATGAAGGGAATGTGCAAGTTTTTGCATTCTGTTCGGAAAGCTTTCAAGCGATAAAATATATGAGCCTTTCAAATATTCTTTGGCCCTTTGCAATTCGGCGGTAGTAATTTTTTTGTCAGTTAAATTGTCGATTTCTTTATAAATTAAATCCACTGCAAAAGGCAGTTTCTTTCCGTTTGTAGAAAGATAAATTCCGAATGCGGAAATTTCCATGTATGAGTTTAAGAATGAATTTACTTGGTAAGCAATACCGTTTTCTTCGCGCAAAGACTGAAATAACCTGGAACCGCTGCCTTCCCCCAAAATAACTGAAAATAATCTTGCGAGAATTCTGTTTTTGCTGCGGTAGCCGTCCAAATATGAGCCCAAAATCAAATGAGATTGATTGATTTCCTTCCGGATGTGAATTTTTTGAGGCTGGTAGTGCGCAAACTGCCCGGGTTTCCGCAAATCCACTTTCCGGAAGCCGTTGAAAAATTTGTCAACCATCTCAACAATTTTCTCGTGCCGCAGGTTACCGCAAAACGAAACAATCAAATTGTTTGCGCCGTAATTTTTTTCTATGAATTTGAATAAATCGTCCCGCTTGAAATTCATTACCGTTTCAACTTTCCCCAATATCGGCAATTCAAGTGAACTGTCTTTGAATATCAGAGATTCGAACTCATCGAAAATCAAATCTTCCGGGGAATCATGAGAATCGTATATTTCATCGCAAACAACTTGTTTTTCTCTTTTGATGTCTTCTTCCCGGAATACGGGGTTTTGTATAATATCGGAAAGCACCTCAAAAGTTTTTTCAAAATTTCCAGCGGTTCCGTGTGCGTAAAAACAAGTATATTCCTTTGCTGTAAAAGCATTAAGATAACCGCCCAACGATTCTATTTCAAAAGTAATTTTTTTAGCACTTCTATTTTCAGTTCCCTTGAAAATCATGTGTTCCACAAAATGGGCAATTCCGTTCAAACCGGCAGGTTCGTTCCTTGTGCCGGCTTGGAACCAAAATCCGAGCGCAAACGATTTAGCACCCGGTACGTTTTCGGTTACCACTTTAATTCCGTTGTCAAGGGCGGTCAGTTTATATTCTTCCATTCGATTCCCGGTTCCGCAATTAAGTAATATTCAGCAAATTATTTTTCATATTTTTCAACATAGTCGGCAAAGAAATTACCGATTCTTTCGTACGCTTTGGTCAAAATTTCTTCGTTTGGTAAAAACACAATTCTGAAATGTTGGGTTCCGGGTACTTGTCCGAACCCGCTGCCGGGCACAACTACAACTCCTGTTTCTTTAATTAATCCGGCAACAAAATGGTTATCGGAATTTTTAATATGAAGACGCGGGAAAGCATAGAATGCACCGCGTGGAATTTCGCAAGTAATTCCGGGAATTTCGTTCAACATTTTAACTGTTAAATCGCGGCGGCGGACAAGCTTTTCCATCACGGTTTTAAGATGACTTTGATCACCATCGAGGGCGACCGGAATGGAATATTGAATCGGGTGATTTGCAGAAAGCCGTGAACGTAAAATTTTATTTATCGCTTCAATGTAATCGGAAAGAACTCTACGGTTACCCGAAACTATTCCCCAACCGATTCTGAAACCCGGAGCGAGATAATTTTTCGACAGTCCGCCGAAAGTTATTACCGGCACTTCCGGATTGAGCGATGCAATGGAAACGTGAGTTTCACCGTCCATCAAAAGTTTATCGTAAATTTCATCGGCAAAAATCACCAGATTGTGTTCCAGCGCCAAATCAACTATTTGCTGCAATGTTTCTTTCGTGCTGTTGGAGCCGGTCGGGTTGTTCGGATTAATTAAAATTATGGCTTTTGTTTTTTCATTTATTTTACTTTTAATATCTTCAATATCCGGTTGCCATCCGTTGCTTTCATCCAGGTAATACGGATTTTCCACCATTTGCAATTTGCTTTGAATTGCAGTGTACAACGGGTAACCGGGTGTTGGTGTTAAAATATTTTCACCTTGATTTACCAATGCGGTCAAGCAAATATCAATTGCTTCGCTTGCGCCGGTGGTAACAAAGATATCTTGAATGTTGTTAATCCCTTTTCTTCCGGCTTCGCGCCGGATCGATTCCCTTGCTTCTTCAATTCCCGAAGAGGGTCCGTAACCGTTTTTATTTTCGAGCATTGCTTTATAACTTGCTTCAATCATCGGTCGCGGGGTTTCAAAATCGTAAATATTCGGATCGCCGATGTTCAAGTACAACATCTCTTTCCCCGATTTGGCAACTTCATCGGCAATAAGTAAAACATCCCTTACCGCATAGGTAATGTTTCTTGTTCGCTCTGCAGCTTTGATTTCTTTAGTACTCATATTTCCCTCATTATATTAATTTCAATTTTCACTGTCATTTGCTTTGGGTTTAATAATTATCCCGTGGTTTTTCCTTCCATTTATTTTAACAGTTAAAGGATTTTTGAAATGAAGATGCTTCGTGTAATTTTTTCTGTCAACCGGCTCAATACTTTCCAGCCACTCCCAATCGAGGAATGAATTATTGTTTAAAGTATGAACTGTAAAATATCCGACCATTAAAGATGTAATGTTATGGAAAAAATGTGTGCCTTGCGAAGGTTGCACACTCATGTCTTCAAAATCGGTTTCGACAATCACTTTTGCACCCGAAATTTGTTCCCAAACGACGGGAATACCCAGCCAAGGATCGAGCGAACCCCAGCGGCCCATACCGACGAGCAAATACGGTGCATTTTCCGAATTCAATCTTGTGTTGTACTGGCTAATTTCCAATGCGGTTTCACTGCTTTTTGCACGCAAAAAAGTCTTTCTGTCAACCATTACAATATCGTGAATATCATTCATTACCCCGTGCCCCAACACCTGATCGCTTTCACACAGTAATTCTGATTTTTCCACATCCTCGATTTTTAAATTTTCCAATTCTTCTTGAATTACAATCGGACGAAGTTGAACAACACCAAATTCGTTTACGGGATAATTATTGTTTTTCAAATTAACTGCAAATTCAATTTCCACGGGTGTGCCCATGCCCCAATTGCCCAAATTCAATAATAAGTTCAGAATATCGGGAAGCGGAAAAATTTTATGACGTAAAATTGGCGCCATGGTAACCAACCGCATACCGTTTCTAGCTATCCCGTCGTAAATCATATCATTTTCGGGTGAGTACGTTGAACCGACATAGTTCAATGTGCCATCTTTTTCCGCCACATCCAAAGTGTACGATTCGATTAGCAAATCGCCGGTTTCTTTTTCGAAGTTTACTTCTTTATTTAAATTTAAAGCAAAAAACTCAGTCTGTGCGTTTTCCAAACTTTCACGGATTGAATGAAATTGAAAAATATCCATTGGGTAGCGCGGACAAAAACGCACGCATTTACCGCCATCTACAACCGTTTTGCCCAGACCCAGAGCAACGCCCGCAATACCGTCTTGCGGTTTTTGTGGTTTGATCGGATAAAAATTGTAAGACTTGGCAACGCCGGAAATATCGGGATAGAACCTTTCGTCATGTTTTTTCCCGACCAACTTTTGCACTATTACCGCCATTTTCTCTTCTTCCAACCGGTAAGAGGTCATTCTAACGTATTCTTTTGCACGTTTGTAAAATGTTGAAGCATAAACTTTTTTAATTGTAATCAATAATTCATTCAATCTTATCAGCGGGTTGGAGTTATTATTCGGCAGCATATACGTTTCGTAAATTCCCGCGAAAGGATGATATTGCGAATCTTCCAAAAGACTGGAAGATCTTACTGCAAGCGGAGTTGTAACGATATCCAAAAAATTTGCAAGTTCCGATATTATTTCGGAGGGGAAGTGTTCGGCTTTTAAGAAACGTTCCGTAATTTCCTTATCGTCCGTGCATTCTATTGAGAATCTTCTCAGATGGTTTTGCTCGAGGAATTGATCGAATACATCCGTTGCCACAATTACCGCAGGCGGTACAAATATTTCAACGTCGTTAAATTTATTTTCCAATTCATAATCGCTTAGCAAAGTATTGAGAAAACCTAAACCTCTTGCTTTCCCGCCGAGGGAACCGCCACCAATTCTTGCAATGCTGCGTTCGGGATTGAAATTCTCTTTATCGAAATAAGTGATAACTCCACGTTGCCGGAGTTGTTTGTATTTTTCTATTGAATTTATAAGATCCTTTCTCAAATCGTCGATGGTTTTATAGTCTTCAACTTTTCTGGGTCTTAAATATTCTGCCAGGCGGAATTCCGTCCGGGCTTTCAACCAATTGGAAAAATGATTTCTCTGTGCGTGGAAAACAATGCTTTCATCGGGTACAACTTTCAATAATTTCTGAAGTGAAGTCAAATCGTGTGCCCTGCCCACTTCTTTGCCGTCGGGCGTCCGGAATATAAAATCGCCAAAGCTAAAATATTCAAACATAAACTGTCTGAGTTCGTCCAACAAAGTAAGAGAATTTTTCAGAATAAAGGCGCACTTTGCTTTATATGCTTCTTCCCTGTTCGATTCGTCGTTGGAGAGCAGCAATACCGGGATATCCGGCAGTTCCCGTTTTACGGCACGGGCAAATTTCACTCCCGCTTTCGGATCTTTAACGCCCTTGCGTGGAAAATCAACATCGGAAATGACACCTAAACAATTTTCTTTATAGAGTTTGAAATAATTCCATGCTTCTTCGTAAGTGCTGCAAAGCAGAATTTTGGGCCGGGCACGCATTCTCAAATATCTGTGTGTTAAGTTCACACCTTCCGATATAAGCCTGTGCGATTGATTAAAAAGTTCCGTATAAAGCAAAGGTAAAAATGAAGAATAATATTGAACATCGTCTTCGATAAGAATAATATTTTGCACACCAACAATTCTGGTATCGTGATCTATGTTTAATTTATCTTCCAAGTATTTCACAATTCCGATGATCAATCTGAAGTCGCCTTGCCACATGAACACCTTTTCAAAAACCCTGAGTTTTTTAATTGATTTAAGGTGTTCAAGTTCGCGTTTGTTATGTGTAAGAAGAACAATCGGAATATCGAAATGCGATTCACGAATCAATTCCGCAAAACGGACGGCTTCCATATCTTCGATGTGAAGCGTTGTTATTATTAAGTCGAATCTTTTTTCGTCTTTTAAAAGTTGCAAAGCTTTTCTTGCAGTAGAAACCCTTGTCAATTCCGGAGTATGGCTTAGTTGCAAATCCCGGTACTCGTGCCGTAACAGTTCATAAAGCCTTCCGTCTTCTTCAAACAAGTACAGGTCGTATAAACTTGAAACCAGAAGAATATCACGGATTCTGAAGCGCATCAAATTATGGAATGGCAGCGTCTTTTTCCCGAATCCGTATTCCACCCAAAACTTTTGCTTTCCTTTAAGTGATTTTTCGGTTTCGGTTTTAATCTTGTAGCTCATAGAAGCAGAGACCTTTTTTCGATTGACTACTGAAAATTAAGAATAAATATGAACTATTAGAAATTCCGGTGAGGTAAATTTTAATAAAAAAGCCGCCCGTTAAAAGGGCGGCTTGGATAAACAGATTTACATTTACACAACGCCTTGATCCATCATAGCATCGGCAACCTTCAAGAAACCGCCAATATTGGCACCGTTAACATAGTTGCCCGGCGTTCCGAATCTTTCTGCCATTTCAACGCAGGTTTTATGAATGTTTTTCATAATGTTGCGCAGATGATTATCAACTTCTTCCCTCGACCATTGCATTCTTATGCTGTTTTGAGACATTTCCAAGCCTGAAACGGCTACACCGCCGGCATTTGCGGCTTTAGCCGGTCCGTAGAGAATTCCTTTGTCCAAAAATAATTGAACTCCTTCCAGAGTGGTTGGCATGTTTGCACCCTCAGTTACAACAAATACACCGTTATCCAACAAGTGTTGTGCATCTTTAGCGTTTATTTCGTTTTGAGTTGCCGAGGGGAATGCACAGTCGGCTTTGTGGTTCCAGAGCGGATTGTAATCCAACGAAGGATCAACCGGTGTATAAACAGCATTCGGATATTTTTCCGCATATTCTTTTATTCTGCCGCGTCTAACGTTTTTCAATTCCATAACATATTTCAGTTTTTCCTCGTCGATACCTTCTTCATCGTAAATGTAACCGTTGGAGTCGGAAAGAGTAACCGGTTTGGCGCCAAGTTGCAACAATTTTTCTACTGTGTATTGGGCAACGTTACCGCTACCGGAAACCAAACATACTTTTCCTTCCAAAGTATCGCCGCGGGTTGCAAGCATTTCTGCGGCAAAGTAAACCGAACCGTAACCGGTTGCTTCGGGCCGTATTAACGAACCGCCCCAGTTCAAACCTTTACCGGTCAAAACGCCGGAAAATTCGTTTTTCAATTTTTTATACTGACCGAAGAGATAGCCGATTTCCCTTCCGCCTACTCCGATATCACCGGCCGGAACGTCGGTATTCGGACCGATGTGACGGAACAATTCACTCATAAATTGCTGGGTAAATCTCATAACTTTCAAATCGCTTTTACCTTTGGGATCGAAATCGGAACCGCCTTTACCGCCGCCCATGGGAAGCGAAGTAAGACTGTTTTTGAATACTTGCTCGAATGCTAAAAATTTCAGAATGCTAAGGTTTACCGAAGGGTGAAAACGCAAACCGCCTTTGTACGGACCGAGAGCGCTGTTCATTTCAATTCTGTAACCCCGGTTGATATGAATTTCACCTTCTTCGTCTACCCAAGGAACACGGAATTGAATTACTCTTTCCGGCTCAACAATTCTTTCCAATATTTTAGCAGCGCGGTACTCCGGATGCTTTTCAAAAACGATATCCAACGATTCTGCAACTTCCAAAACAGCTTGATGAAATTCCGGTTCGTTCGGATTTTTTGCTTTTACCTCGGCAAGCAGATCTTGAACATACTGTGACATTTTGTTGCTCCTTATTTAATTAGTGAATTAGTTTAATTTTATATTTTTAATACTGAAACATATCAGTACATGTCCATCCCCGGTTTAATTATTACTCCCTCGTTTTGCTTACCGCTTATTTTTGTTATTAACGGTTTATCGAAAACCAGATGCCGTGTAAATTCGAATTTATCTGTTTCTTTCTGTTCTTTTAACCATTTCCAATCCACGAAACAATTTTTGCAATTCGATTTAATGGTAAAATAACCTATCCGGAACGCCGTAATGTTATGAAAGAAATGCGAACCTTGTGAAGGTTCCACTTTAAAATCCTTGAAACTCGATTCCACTATTACCGACGCACCCGAAATTTGATCCCATGTTACGGGAATTCCGAGCCACGGATCCATACTGCCCCATCTGCCTACGCCAATTAATATATACGGCTTTTTCTCACCGGTAAGTTTTTCGTTAAATTTACTTATTTCGAGCGCCACATCTTTGCTTTTTGCCCTGTCGAATGTATCGGCATCTACCACCACAATGTCGTACACATCTTCAATTATTCCGTCACCCAATACTTGAGAGCTCCGGCAAATCAGATTTTCATTTTTAACGTTTTTCAAATCTAAATCGATTGATTCTCGACTTAAAACCATGGGTCTCATTTGCAGAAGTGCGAACTCCATCGGTTCGCCTTTCGGAACCTTGGTATTCATTGCAAATTCAATTTCCACTTGCGTTCCCATTCCCCACGAACCATAATGCAAAATGGTATCGAGTATTGCCGGAAGCGGAATAATATTGTGTTTCAGAATAGGGGCAAATGTAACCAAGCGCATTCCGTTTCTTGAAAGACCGTCGTAAATGGCTTCGTTTTCTTGTGAATATGTCGATGCAATATTTGCAAGTGTTCCGTCTTTTTCCGCAACATCAAGTTCATATTCTTTTACAAGGTTATCCAACAAGTTCCGGTTATCCAACGAAAAATCGGCTGACAAATCCAAGGCATAAAATTTTTGTTGCGTGTTTCTCAATGTTTCCTTGGTTGAGTAAAATTGAAGCAAATGTTTCGGGTATTTGGGACAGAAACGGATTGAATTTCCTCCTTCAACGATAATTTTTCCAAGTCCGAGTGCCACGTGTGCAATTCCGTCCGTTGCTTTTTGAGGCGGAATGGGATAAAAATTATATGATTTGGCAACACCGGAAATATTCGGATAAAAACGGTTTTCGTAATGTGCGCCCACAATTTTCTGAATTATTACCGCCATCTTTTCTTCTTCCAAGCGGTAAGATGTGGCTTTCAAGTAATCTTTTGCCCTTTTGAAAAAGGTGGATGCGTAAACCAATTTGATTGCCAATAACAGTTCTTCCAATCTTTCTTCCAGATCTTCGTCTTGATTCGGAATCATAAAAGTTTCGTAAACGCCGGCAAACGGTTGAAATTGCGAATCTTCCAACAAACTGGAGCTTCTGACCGCAAGCGGCACTTTCACGATGTGTAAAAATTCCATCAACTTTACGGTTACGTCGCTCGGAAATTTTTCGGCAAGGATAAATCTTTCAACTATTTTGGAGTCGTCTTGTTCATTAATTGCAAAATCGAACAAATCGTTTTCTTCAATAAATCTGTCGTAAATATCCGTTGCCAGAACAACAGCAGCGGGCACATAAATGTCAATTCCCTTAAATTTACCGGACAATTCCAAATTACTGATCAGGTTATTTATGAATCCGAGTCCGCGCGCTTTTCCGCCCAAAGAACCGTAACCGATTTTGGCAAAGCTGTTTTTCGGGTCGAATGTTTCTTTTGTAAATTCGGTTATCGTTCCTTGCTGCCTGAGTTCCAAGTAATGTTTTATACTGGCAAGAAGCATGCTGCGCAGTGCTTCGGGGGATTCGAAATCGGATATTTTTCTGGGTCGAAGTTGATTGGCCAACCAGAATTCCGTGCGTGCTTTTAACCAAGTGGAGAAATGGTTTCTCTCGGAGTGATAAAGTATTGATTCAATCGGTACAACTTCGAGCTGTTGTGCAAGTTCACGTAAATTTGCCGCATGTCCCACCCTTTTGCCGTCGGGTGTTTTGAAAACAAAATCCCCGAAACTGAAATTCTCGATCATAAATTTTCTGAGGTCGTTAAGCAACCTCGGCGAACCTTTCAGTAAAAACGATGCGCCAATTTTATAAGCCGTTTCCTTCAATTCTTCTTGGGTCGATTGAAGCAGAACGGGAACATCTTCGGTAACGGATTTAATCCGTTTTGCCAATTTAATTCCGGCTTCGGGATCTTTTACTCCGTTATGTAAAAAATTAATATCCGAAATTACGCCGAGTATGTTTTGTTTATATTTTTCGAAATAATCCCAAGCTTCCTCGAAAGTTGTACAGAGTAAAATTTTGGGTCGGGCACGCATCCTCAAAAACCGGTGCGAAGCGTTTACACCTTCGGAAATAAGTCTTTGAGATTGTTTGAAAATTTCCGTGTAAATAAGCGGAAGGTATGCGGAATAAAATTTAACATCATCTTCCACTAAAATAACCACTTGAACCCCGACGGCTTTGGTATCCCTTTCAACGTTTATTCTGTCTTCCACGGATTTGATTATACCGATAAGCAATTTATAATCGCCTTGCCAGATAAAAATTCTTTCGAAGATTGAAATACGCGGGTCGTTTTCTATTTCTTTTCTTTCCTGATTATCGTAGGCAAGCAGGATAATGGGAATTTTTATTCCGAAAGATTTTATTTCCTGCGCAAATTGCACAACATGCATATCTTCAACGTGCATTGTTGTTAAGATTAAATCGAATTGATTTTCTTGCAGCAGAAGTTCAATTGCTTCTTTCGATGTTGTAACGTGAGTAATTTCGGGGGCGTGGCTAAGGTTTAACGATTGGTATTCTTCTCTGATAAGTTCATATAATCTTCCGTCTTCTTCAAAAAGATAATTATCGTAAAGGCTGGATACCAGAAGAATTTCCCGGATTTTGAAACGCATCAGCTTTTGGAATTTTTTCACACGGGTGCTGAATGCATCCAACACTATTTTTTTTTGAATATCGTCATCCATAAGGTTTCACAATTCAACCGCAGTTTGATTAACAAAAAATTAAACCAAGCCTTGATCCATCATTGCATCGGCAACTTTAAGAAATCCGGCAATATTTGCACCGTTTACATAATTGCCCGGTGTTCCGAATTTATCAGCCGTTTCCAGACAAGTGTTATGGATCCGTTTCATTATTTCGTGTAGTCTGTTATCAACTTCTTCTTTCGACCAGGGCAAGCGCATACTGTTTTGCGACATTTCGAGCCCCGATGTAGCAACGCCTCCGGCATTTGCAGCTTTTGCGGGACCGAACAAAACGCCCGCCTCTTGAAACATTTTCACCGCCTCCAAAGTTGTCGGCATGTTTGCCGCTTCGCAAACCGCAATGCATCCGTTATCAATAAGGCTTTTTGCATCGTCTGGATAAATCTCATTTTCCGTTGCACACGGAATTGCAATGTCAACTTTAACGCCCCAAGGTTTTTTACCTTGAAAAAACTCAACGCCGAATTTTTTGGCGTAGTCCTCAACAGCATCATTATTGCTGGCACGAAGTTTAAGCATGTAATCGACCTTTTCACCTTTTACGCCGTCCGGGTCGTAAATAAATCCGTCGGGACCGGAAAGGGTTACAACCTTACCGCCGAGTTCGTTAATTTTTTGAACTGCGCCCCAGGCAACATTTCCAAATCCTGAAACAGCAACGGTTTTTCCTTCAATTGTCATTCCTTTGGTTTTCAACATTTCTTCGGTAAAATAAACCACGCCGTAGCCGGTTGCCTCGGGTCGTATAAGCGAACCACCCCAATTTAATCCTTTCCCTGTCAATACTCCGCTGAATTCGTTTTTCAATCTTTTATATTGCCCGAACAAGTAACCTATTTCCCTTGTACCTACTCCAATATCACCGGCGGGAACATCCGTATTGGGTCCGATATGACGAAACAACTCAGTCATAAAACTTTGGCAAAAGCGCATTATTTCATTATCGCTTTTACCTTTGGGGTTAAAATCGGAGCCGCCTTTTCCACCGCCCATCGGTAGGGTGGTTAAGCTGTTTTTAAATACTTGTTCAAACGCAAGGAATTTCAAGATTCCGAGCGTAACGGAAGGGTGAAAACGAAGACCGCCTTTATAGGGACCGATTGCACTGTTCATTTCAATTCTGAATCCCCTGTTTACGTGATATTCCCCTTGATCGTCCATCCATGGCACACGGAACATGATAACCCTTTCGGGTTCAACCATCCGTTCGAAAATTTTTGCGTATTGATATTCGGGATGCTTTTCAAATACAAGTTCAAGGGATTCGCCAACTTCCCGCACTGCTTGATGGAATTCGGGTTCGGCGGGATTTTTCGCTTTAACTTCTTCAATAATTGATTCGATGTATTGTGACATTACTTTCTCTCATATTTATAAAAAAATTGTGAATTAACCGTTGGATTTATCTTGCGGATAAAAGCGGAATTACGGACCGGAAACAATTTATTCAAAAAATATTTCATATTGTCTTTCCAGATAATTTTCGGCAACAAAAAAATACCTTTATATCTTAAACATATATTGTAAAAGATAGTTTAGCAAGAAAAAATTTATAAACGGAAAAAATTTATCGGAGGGAAGAAAAATCAAAACGCAGGGCAAAAGGAAAAGTTTCAAGCGGATTTTTTATTTGCGATCGATTTATCGTTAAGTTTGAAAATTTTAGGTTTCTTATCGTTTTCGTAGTTACCCATGGAATCGCTTACATACCACCAACTTTCCGGCACTTCCACTATGTAATTTCCGCTCTTTTCGTGTGCCGTTTCCAAAATCAAATCGAAAACATCAACCGGCAAATCTAAACTTATTTTTAATTTACTTGAAAAATCATAATTTTGATTTTGAGCTTTAACGTAGTATTGGGAAAAGTGAAAAACCGCGTCGGAGTTTTTCGCAGCGGTAACAACAGGAAATGTATGTAAAAGCAATATAAAATCGAGTTTCAAAGAAGAATATTTTTCGTACAAATAATCGAGGTAAGTTAAATTTGCCACACCTTCGTTTCTGTTACCGAATAATTGCCATAACCCCGTAATTCCGGGTTTCGATTCAAGTTTGCTTCTTTCCTCATAAAACTCGGGGAAATCCTTTTTCAAAATTTCCAAATCGTGTATCATCAATGGTCGCGGACCAACAATGCTCATTTGCCCCATCAAAACATTAATAAATTGGGGAATTTCATCCAGACCGGTTCTACGCAACCATTTTGCAAACGGTGAAATTTTTTCGCTCAAAAACGGTTTTAGAAAAATATTATTGTTATCTATTAATTTCGATTGATGACTGGCTTCGGTTTTTATGGTTTTTAATTTGAAAATTTTAAATCTGTGCTTTTCCAGTGTAAGTCCGCGTTCTTGTACAAAAACCGGGAATTCACCGAGTTCAATAAAAAGAATTATTGAAAAAATTATTACGAGCGGAAACAGTGCAATTAGAAGAATAATTGCAACAAAAACATCAAAAAATCTTTTTATCATAAAAATGTTATTTTCATTTCCGGGAATATGTGAACTAAAAACATTCATAAATATACACAAAAGTATTTGAAATCAAAAAATAATTGACCATAAAATATAGTCAGATATTAAGATAACCGCCGACGCATAAACAAAAGCTTTAATTGTAGAAAGACCCACTCCCTCAGCGCCGCCGCCGGTATGAAACCCGATATGACATCCCAAAAGTGCAGTCATTCCACCGAAAACCATCCCTTTGAACATACCGAAAGTAAAATCACCCATAGCAAAAAATCTTTTCACGGAAAAGAAAAATACGTCAAAAGATATGCCAAGAAAATAGTTGGATACAAGGTAAGCGCCAAAAACAGCAATAACATCGGCGAAAATAATTAATAACGGTAACATAACAACAGCGGCAAAAAATCTCGGCATAGCCAAAAATCGAACCGGATTAATTCCCATGGTTTCAAGGGCATCAATTTGTTCGGTTACTTTCATCGAGCCGATTTCCGCTGCAATTGAGGCTCCAACTCTGCCGGCAATAATTATTCCTGTTAAAACCGGACCGAGTTCGGTAATAATTGCCCTGCTTGTTGCAGTTCCCAAGAACGACAAAGGTGCAAGCCCTTTTAATTGATAAGCCGCCTGCCAAGCTGCAACAGCACCGGTGAATATTGCAATGATTATTACAAGCGGCAAGGAATTAACCCCAATGTGCTCCATTTGACTTAAAACCAATTTCCGCTTTTTCAAAACCGAAGGGGTTTGTTTAATTATTCCAAAGAACAAATTTGCAACTTGACCCAACTCCTGAAAAAAAGATAACGAAGCCGCACCCAATTTTTCAAAAATGACGGTTATCATAGCAAAGTTTCATCCCATCTTTTATATTTTCGAAAAAAAATTGTTTTTATAAACTAAAGAAAAGAAAAATCTTATCGAATAAAACAGTAAGTTACCATTTTTCTGCAGATATACAAAAACACATGGTTAAAATTAGACATAAATAACTTATTTTTGTATTGACTATGTGTACATTTTTTTATTATTTTATATGACCGAAGCAGTAACTTCGTAAACGGAAAAACGGAAAGATAGATGAACTTTTTAGTACAAAATCTCATTTTAATACTATCTCTAATTCTTATTGACGACAGGTTTTCCATATTCAATCCCGGTCGGTTATTCCGCCGGGATTTTTTTTGATAAAAAGTTTTTTTCAACCCAAAAAGCAAAGGGGAAGCTATGATTGACATTATTTTTAAGGATGTTGAACAACCAAAAGATGTAAAATTGCCGGACAATTTGATTTTCGGACGCACATTTACCGATCATGTGTTCGAAATGGATTATGATGATGCCCTGGGAGGTTGGCACAATCCTACAATCAAAAAGTTTGGCGATTTGAAAATGAGCCCCGCAACGATGGTTCTCCACTACGGTCAAGCAATTTTTGAAGGGATGAAAGCTTACAAACAAGATAACGGCAGGATCGCATTATTCCGCCCCGACGAACATTTTAAAAGATTAAACCGCTCTGCCGACAGAATGTGTGTTCCCTTGATCGATGAAAAATTTTTGTTGGATGCACTGATCGAATTAATAAAAATCGATAAAGATTGGATACCGACAAAACCCGGGCACGCTTTGTATATCCGCCCATTGATTTTTGCAACCGACCCGTTTTTAGGTGTTAGAGCATCGAATAATTATAAATTGATTATTATGCTTAGTCCGGTTGGACCATATTACCCCGAAGGATTCAAACCGGTACCAATTTTGGCCACCGACAAATACGTACGTGCCGTTCGCAAGGGTGTAGGCGAATGCAAAACCGCCGGGAACTATGCTGCAAGTTTAGCCGCACAACGTGAAGCCATTAAAGAAGGGTACACTCAAGTTCTCTGGTTGGATGCAATAGAACAAAAATACTTGGAAGAAGTTGGGACAATGAATATCTTCGTACAATTTGAAGATGAAGTTGCAACTCCGCCGCTTACCGGCAGTATTTTACCCGGTATTACACGCAAATCGGTGTTGCAAATATTAAAAGATTGGAATTACAACGTAAACGAAAGACCGATTGCGCTGCAAGAAGTAATCGACCGTTACCACGACGGATCGCTCGTGGAAATTTTCGGTAGCGGAACCGCTGCAGTAATTTCTTCTTTAAGCAAATTGAAATATCACGATACCGTCCTCACTTTCAGTGAAGACAAAGCAGGTGAACTGGGAACAAAATTATATAACGAAATTACAGACATCCAATACGGTAGAAAAGAAGACAGATATAATTGGTTGAAATACATCGATTAAAGTAATTCTTGCCTCCTGGAAAAGGTCGCTTTTAAGCGGCCTTTTTTATTTTAAAATTTCCCTTGACAAAGTGTACAAAAGTTCACTATATTTGTAGTGAACAAAATACCACTAACCATGAGAAAAAAATTAACACAACGGCAACTTGAAATTCTGAATTTTATTGAAGAATTTGTTGAAGAATACAACTATCCGCCCACATACCGTCAAATAGGTGAGAAATTCAATATAGCCAGTACTTTCGGTGTTAAAAGGCATATCGATGCACTGGTAAAAAAAGGATACCTTACGACCGAAAGCAACTCTTCCAGATCCATTGCGGTTAAGGGACAAAAGAGAAACGGGGATTGCAAAGAAAATTCAACCGTATCAATTCCACTTATAGGGCGCGTTGCCGCCGGTTACCCCGTTTTGGCCGAAGAAAATATTGAAGGACAATTTAATATCGATTCCGCTTTACTTAATAACAATACAAATTTATTCGGACTGAAAGTACGTGGCGACAGTATGATTAATTCCGGAATTTTCGACGGCGATTTGGTGATTGTAAAATCACAGAATTATTGCAATAACGGAGATATTATCGTTGCCCTTGTTGAGGATGAATCCACTTTAAAAAGATATGTAAAAAAAGGACGCAAAACTTTTCTTATGCCGGAAAATCCGGATTTCGAACCTATTGATGTTACAAAAAACAAAAATTTTCATATTGTCGGGAAAGTGATAGCCGTTTACAGGAGTTTTAACTAATATGAAATCGGAAATTTTTAACAAAGCCATTATGCAAAGACACAGAATTACGTTTTTGTACGATTTCCGGATAATTACGCTTGAACCGTATTACATTGGAATAAACAAAAACGGAAACAAAGTGGTTTACGGAAGAGTAAACGGTACAAACAAAATTTGTGCATTTGAATACAACAAAATAACAAATATTAAAATTCATAATTCTCATAAATTTTCACCAATTATTCCTATTCTGCCTTCGCTAAACTAAAATGGAGGAGAAATGGATAAATCGACATACCAAATGAACGTCGATAGTTTGATTGAGCACTTCTGGAAACACGGCTTCCTTACTCTCAGAAGAAAATTCGGTACTTATTTGCCGGAACCGGATACAATCGGCAAATACGAAGTTGATGCCATAGGCAAACAAAAATCGAAATATGCAATCGGTATAATATTAACGGAAAAAGATTTGGACAACCCGAAAATATATTCGAAACTTGAATTCCTCTCAACAAGGGAAACAAAATTTTCCCGTAAAAAAGTAACTCTGTTTGTCGGGGTGCCAAAAGCACTATTAAACAAAGCAAAACTCATTGTCTCCAGTCTTTCGGAACCTGCACGCAAAAACATTAAACTTGTTCCGATTTCCTCCGGAACACAGCGATACAATTAAAATCCGGGCGTCCAGAAAAAAAATTCCTCTTTTTGAAAACAAATTCCGAATTGGATTGTATAAAAACCGGGCTTCTGAATTACCGGATACAAACCGGCATATCTTTAGCTCCGATTTAAAATGATTAATTCGATTTTCAACTGAAACCAAAATAAACAATAAAAACAAAGAACAAGGCTCTACCTTGACATTTATTCAACCGTCGTTTATTTTGGAAGGTCTAATTAAAATTAATGAGAGCATGAATTGGCAAAAAAATTAAGTAAGAATGATTTACTCCGACTCGATGATTTGAAAGAGACCGGAAATATTCCAGAACACATTGCAATTATTATGGACGGAAACGGGCGGTGGGCTCGAAAACGTGGACTTCCCCGCGCTACAGGTCACAAAAAAGGTGTTGATACGGTTAGAATAGTCGTTGAAGCTTGCATTAAATTGGGGGTGAAATACCTCACATTGTATACTTTCAGCACTGAAAATTGGAAAAGACCAAAAAACGAAATTACCACATTAATGAAATTGATGGTGAGAAGCCTTCAAACAGAAACCAACGAATTGCACGCAAACGGAGTACGAATAAACACAATAGGTGAAATAGATGCTCTCCCCGATGCAGTGCAAAACGAATTGAAGCAAGCCATTGAGAGAACCAAAAACAACAATAAACTCGTACTCAACTTGGCGGTTAGCTACAGCGGTCGTTGGGAAATTACCGAAGCGGTAAAAAAAATCGCACAAGAATATAAAGACGGTAAAATAGAACTTTCGGATATTAACGACGAATTGGTTTCAAATCATCTTACCACCGCGGGAATGCCCGATCCCGATTTAATGATTAGAAGCGGCGGTGAATATAGAATAAGCAACTTTTTAGTCTGGCAAATTGCATATTCCGAATTGTATGTAACAAAAGTTTTATGGCCTGAATTTAAATGCAAAAACTTAATTGATGCCATAAGGGATTATCAAAAAAGAGAAAGAAGATTCGGTTTAACCAGTGAACAATTATCAAACAACTTCAAGCGATCAAAGAATGTTAAAAACCTGTCTAAAGAATTGGTGTAGTCTCTGCCTTCTAACTTTTTTAATTGTTACCAATTTAAGTTTTGCTCAGTTTCAGAAGGCAAACTATAAAATTTTGGGAATATCGGTTGAAGGCAACAAAACAGCGGATTCGAGAACCGTAATAGCCAACAGCGGCTTGCGTGAAGGAAACGAAATTGAGGTGCCCGGTGACGCAACAAATAACGCTATTAAAAGATTGTGGGCTTTGGGCATTTTCAAAGATGTACAAATCATAATCGATAAAAAAATTGACAACGGCGTTTTCCTTCTGATTAAAGTGCAGGAATTACCCCGTGCCGAAGATATACGGGTGCGTGGTAACGACGAACTGGATGAAGATGATATAAAAAAAGAAGTTCAAATTATTAGAGGTCAAACTTTAAAACCTCAAGAAATAAAATCCGCTCAATACAAAATCAAAAAACTATACGAAAAGGAAGGATTTTTAAACGCCCGCATCACTCCCCTTTTATATTCTTTTTTCGATGCCGATACAAGCGAAGATGAAATAACGGTTACTTGGCGCAACGACAAAGATTTATCCGATGAATACCAAACGAAATACGATTATTCCCCGGGCAATAGAACAAATCTGGTAAGAAAAATCAAGGACCGAAAGCTCTTACTGTTCGATATAGACGAAGGCGATAAAGTTATAGTTAAAAAAATTAAATTTGTAGGAAATGAAAACTTTGACGATGACGATTTAAAATCGGAATTTGACGAAACCAAAGAAGACGCATGGTGGAGATTTTGGAGCAGTGCAACTTTTAATAAAGAAGACTTCGAAAAAGACAAAGAACTGTTAACAAAGTTTTACAAGAAAAACGGTTTCCGCGATTTTGAAATTTTGGGAGACACGCTTCTTTTTTCACCCGATAAAAAATTCGTCGATATTATAATCAGCGTTGACGAAGGTCCGCAATATAAAATTAGAAACATTATTTGGGAAGGAAACGCGGTTTACCCCGCCGAGGCATTGAACAGACGGCTCGATTTCAGAAAAGGCGATATTTACGATTTCGAAAAGTTTAATCAAAACCTGTACGGCAACGAAACCCAAACCGATGTTGCATCACTTTACATGGATAACGGCTACTTGCGTTTTACACAAGAAGTAAGTGAAAAACTCGTTCCGCCGGATTCGGTTGATATAATTATTCACGTTACCGAAAACAATAAATTCAGAATCGGGCGGGTGGACATAACAGGAAACAACAGAACAAAAGACAAGGTAATCCGGCGGGAACTTTACACCATTCCGGGCGACTATTTCAGACGCAGCGCAATTTTCAGAAGCATGCAACAGTTAGCTAATCTTAAATATTTTAATGTTGAAAAACTTTACAAAGAAGGTGTTAATCCCCGTCCGGTTGACGACAGTACAGTTGCGCTGGTTTACAAAGTAGAAGAAAAATCAAGCGATTATCTGAATGCTTCTATCGGTTATAACGGGGTTTTCGGATTCAGCGGTTCAATAGGCGTTACACTCTCGAACTTTTCTATCTCCGAACCTTTCCAATTGGGCGGCGGGCAACAACTCGATTTTAATTGGCAATTCGGTGTTGGAAACTTCTACCGTACGTTCAACTTCGGGTTTACCGAACCGTGGTTTTTGGATACCCCCACTTTGTTGGGTTTCAATTTGTTCGACACACGCCAACGATACATATACGATTTAAGGCAATCGGGAATAACATTACGGTTGGGTCGCCGCTTAACCTGGCCGGACGATAGATTTTACGTTCAAGGAATAATGAAATTTCAATACAACAACGTTATTGACGGACGCGGATTTTATTTGGAAGGTTTAACCAGGCAATACACCCTCGGTGCTACCATCGCACGAACGGATATTGATAATCCCATCTTCCCGTCAACAGGTTCCAAAATTTCACTTAATGCGGAACTCTCGGGCGGTCCGTTCCTTCCGGGAAATGTGGATTATGCCAAATTCCAATTCAAAACGGAATGGTACAGAAGATTGTTCAACTCGAACAGGGTAACTTTTTATACCGGAATTGACTTGGGATATATTCACGAAATTGTTGACGGAACACCGATTCAGCCGTTTGAATTTTTCTACATGGGTGGTAACGGTTTGGTTATTGCAACCACTCCGCTTAGAGGTTACGACGACCGGTCGGTTGGTCCGCGCAGAACAGCCGAAGGAGAAACTCAAGTTCTCGGTGGACGTGTAATGGCTAAATATACAATGGAACTTAGAGCGGCTTTGGTTTTGGAACCCATGCCGATTTATGTTTTGGCTTTTGCCGAAGCCGGTAACACATTCTTAAATCTGGAAAGCGCCAATCTTCTCGATCTCCGCAGATCGGTTGGACTTGGTGCACGTATTTTAATCAACCCAATCGGTTTAATCGGATTCGATTACGGTTACGGTTTCGACCGCCGCGCCGTCGATGGTAAAGAACCGCAGTGGGTATTTCATTTCCAATTCGGAAGAGGATTTTAATCAACAAAATAGAAGAGGTAACATTGAAAAAAATAACTTTCATCTTGGCTTTATTTTTATCGGTTAATTTATTTGCACAAACCACATCAGTGAAAATTGGATGGGTCGATTCTCAAATTATTTTACAGCAATATCCACCTGCAATCAAAGCTCAAAGCGATCTCGATGCTTTGGCTCAAAAATGGACTAAGCAAATTGACGATATGACCCGCGAACTTCAAAAGGCATACGAAGACGCTCAAAAGCAACTTCAGAACATGACGCCCGAAAAACAAAAGGAAGTTCAACAAGAACTGATTTTGAAAGAACAAAAAATTCAAGAATTCCGTCAGCAAAAATTCGGGCAACCGAACGGCGAATTCTTCGCAAAGCAAGACGAACTTCTAAAACCGATTAAGGAAGATATCCTGAAAGCAATTGACGAAGTCCGCAAACAAGAAGGAATGAATTTCGTTTTCGACAAAGCAGGTGGTTTGGTATTGCTTTTTGCAGATGACCAATTCGATATAACAAATGCAGTACTCGATAAACTGAAAAGAGGGAAAAAATAAATCTCTTCCCTTTCCGTGCAAAAAAATTCCGATTAATTATTTATTTTTATAAGCAAAGTCGTAATGGCTTTGCTTTTTTATAATTTAAAAACCCAATACGCTCATGAAAAAAATTACATTTGTATTTTTCAGTATGCTGTTTGTCAGCACCGTTGCCAACGCGCAATTAAAAATCGGCTATGTCGATTCCGAAGCAATAATGAAGCAACTTCCCGATGCGCAAGATGCACAAAAGAAAATCGATGCCTTCATCCAAGAATGGCAAGAAGAAATAGGAAAAATGGAATCCGAATGGAAAAAGCAATATAAAGAATACGAAAACCGCAAACTTATTATGAGTAATCAGAAACGTGCGGAAGTTGAAAAGGAACTTGTGGCGCTCGAAGATAAAATTCAGGAATTCAAACAAAAAAAATTCGGTGTTAACGGCGAACTTTTCCAAAAACAGGAAGAACTGATGAAACCGATTCAAAACAGAATTTTTTCCGCGATAAAAGAGGTAGCGGAAGAAAACGATCTCGATTTTGTTTTCGACAGAAGCGGTGATTTGATTTTCCTTTACGCAAAAGAAGAATACGATATTACCCCGCTTGTTCTGGAGAAACTGCAATAAATGAATGTCAGCGTTAAAGATATTGCCCGGCTTGTAAACGGTAAAATCACCGGGGATGAAAATACAAATATTACCAACGTGGCAAGAATCCAAGATGCCGTGGAGGGTGATTTAACTTTTCTCTATTTACCTCAATATAAAAAATATCTTAAAACCACAAAAGCTTCCGCCGTTTTTGTTAAACCGGAAGAAAATTTTGAACGGGATGATATCACTTATATTGTTGTCGACAATCCCGATAAAGCTTTTCAAAAAGTTATTCTGGAATACTTCAAACCCGAGTTCGACCTTACGGGAATTGACGAAGATGCGTTCGTTCATCCATCGGCAAAATTGGGAAAGAATGTAGCAATCGGTAAATTCGCTGTTATTTCCGGAAACTGTAAAATTGGAGATAACACAAAAATCTATCACGGAACGGTTTTAATGGAGGATGTGGAAATTGGCAGCGGTTGTTTGATTTTTCCCAACGTCACCATCCGTGAAAAATGCATTCTTGGAAATAATGTAATTATTCATTCCGGAACGGTAATAGGCTCGGACGGTTTCGGATATTCCACGGACGAAAAAGGAGTGTATCATAAAATTCCCCAAATCGGAAATGTTGTTATTGAAGACGATGTGGAAATCGGATCGAATGTTTCCATAGACAGAGCGGCAGTGGGTTCAACCGTTATAAAAAAAGGCGTGAAACTGGATAACCTCGTTCAAGTTGCACACAATGTAACAATCGGTGAAAACACCGTGATGAGCGGACAATCGGGAGTTTCGGGCAGTACGAAAATCGGGAACAATTGCATTATCGCCGGTCAAGTTGGAATCGCCGGTCACCTCGAAATTACAGATAAAGTGATAATCGGGGCGCAATCCGGTATTTCAAAATCTCTCACAAAACCCGGAATTTATTTCGGCTATCCCGCAAAGGAAATGTCAGTTGCCCGCAAATTGGAAGCCCATTTTAGAAATCTGCCGAATTACAGTCAAAAATTAAAAGAACTCGAAAACAAAATAAAAGAATTGGAAAGTAAATTGGTTTCTTCAAAAGAAAAGGATTTAAGCTGATGTTCGAATTACAACGTACAATAAAAAAGGCGGTTTCAATTAAAGGAACCGGATTACACACCGGAACCGAGTGCACAATGACTTTCAAACCGGCACCGGAAAATTACGGCATACGTTTTATCAGAGTCGATTTGGGTGGAGCGCCCGAAATTCCGGCAGTTGCAGAATACGTAGTTGATGTATCCCGTGGAACCACCTTGGGTATTGGCGATGCCAAAGTTTATACAGTTGAACACGTTTTGGCTGCAGTAAGCGGTTTGCAAATAGATAATCTGATAATCGAACTTGATGGCATTGAGCCCCCGATTGAAGACGGAAGCGCCAAACCGTACGTCGAGAAACTTTTGGAAGCGGGCATCACAACACAGAAAGAACCGAAAGATTATCTGATTATCGACGAAACAATAATGTACCACAATGAAGAAGAGCAGGTGGATATCGTTGCACTTCCACTCGACGGATACCGTTTAACCGTGATGGTCGATTACCGTAATCCGGCACTTGGAAGCCAGCATACCGGTCTATTCGATCTGGAAAAGGAATTCGTCACGGAATTTGCACCGGCAAGAACTTTTTGCTTTTTGAGCGAAGTGGATTCCCTCCTCGAAGCGGGATTGATTAAAGGCGGAAACCTCGATAATGCCGTCGTTATTGTTGATCATGACCTTTCCGAAGAAGAACTGAAAAATCTTACCGAAAAATTGGGAATCGGTGAGGATGTGAAAATCGGTCAAAACGGATTTTTAAATGAGAAATCACTTAGGTTTAAAAATGAGCCGGTTCGTCATAAACTATTGGATTTAATTGGCGATTTGGCTTTAATAGGCGTGCCGATTAAAGCCCAAATTTTAGCCGCCCGGCCCGGACACAAAGCAAACGTTGAATTTGCAAAGAAAATCAGAAAATTATATCAACAGAAAAAACTTGTAAAAAAATATCAACATATTAAAAAAGAAGGAATGGTATTCGACGTTAACGCAATTATGAAAATTTTACCTCACCGCTACCCTTTCCTTCTTGTCGATAAAATCATCCATTTGGAAATGGATAAAAAAGTTGTTGGTATTAAATCGGTTACCATCAACGAACCGTTTTTCCAAGGTCATTTCCCGGGTCAGCCCATTATGCCGGGAGTTCTTATCATCGAAGCAATGGCGCAAACAGGGGGGCTTTTGATGCTGAACAGTTACATCGACCCTTCGGAAAAACTTGTTTATTTCATGGGTATTAACAAAGCCAAATTCCGCAAACCGGTTGTGCCCGGCGATCAACTTGTTCTTGAAGCCGAATTAATAAACCGGAAAAGAAAAGTCGTGGTAATGAAAGCTCAAGCATTTGTAGACAACAACTTGGTTGCCGAAGCGGAACTTACGGCTGCTATTGTTGACCGGGAAAACAAAAAAGAAGAACAATAATATGGTTAACATGCACCCTACCGCATTGGTTAGTCCCAAAGCAAAAATCGGCAAAGATGTTACAATCGGTCCGTTTGCGGTAGTTGAAGATGATGTTGAAATTGGCAGCGGGACAAAAATCGGTCCCCACGCTGTTATTTACAACGGTTCACGCATCGGGAAAAACGTTAAAATTTTTCAATCGGCTTCCGTGGGCAATCTACCGCAAGATTTAAAATTTGCCGGTGAAGATTCTATTCTTTACGTCGGCGATAACACAATCATAAGGGAATTTGTTACTTTGCACAGAGGCACAATTGAAACCGGTTTTACAAAAATAGGAACCGATTGCTTGTTAATGGCATACGCTCACGTGGCACATGATTGTATAGTAGGAAATAATTGTATCATTGCAAACTCCGTCCAGCTCGGTGGGCATGTGATTTTGGAAGACTGGGTAATCATAGGAGGCACATCCGCCGTTCACCAGTTTTGTAAAATTGGCAAACACTCTATGATAGGCGGCGGCTACAGGGTTGTGAATGATGTTCCTCCCTTTATTCTCGCTGCTCATGAACCTTTAAGATATAACGGATTAAATACCGTCGGTTTAAGACGCAGAGGATTTTCAAACGACACAATCTACAAATTGAAAAGTGCATATTCCTTGATTTACGATCCGAAACTGAACTACTCACAAGCAATAGAGGAATTAACCAAACGGTATCCGGACGATCCCGAAATTAAATCGATTATTGATTTTATTTCCAACAGTAAAAGGGGAATTATTAAGGGATGAAATGGCGCTTGCTGAACACCGGATTCAACAGCGGCGCTTACAATATGAAATTCGACCTCGACTTGGTAAACTCCGTTAAACCTTCGGAAGCCTTTTTAAGATTTTACCGATGGAAACCGTATTGCATATCGTTAGGGCATAACCAAAAAATCGACGACATTAATCCGGAACTTGCTAAAGCAGATAAAATCGATATTGTAAAGCGCCCCACCGGCGGAAGAGCAATCCTTCATGCGGAAGAATTAACTTATTCCGTAATTCTCCCCAACGAATCAGGTTTGACGAATGAAGAAATTTACAATTTAATCTCCAATGCATTAGTTAAAGGTCTAATATTTTATAATCCGGTTTTCAAACTTTTGGAGCAGGAAAATCTTCAACCCGATTTCAAAAAAGAATACGGCAAACCGCAAAGCATTCTCTGCTTTTCCAGCACGGCTCGTCACGAAATCAAGTTCGATGGTAAAAAGTTAATCGGGAGCGCTCAACGCCGCATGTTGAACGGACTTCTTCAACACGGCTCAATACTTGTTGGCGATTATCATAAAAACATAGTAAAATATTTAAATGTTCCTCCGGAAAATAAAAAACTGATTGAAAAAATCACCTCGGAAAAAACAACAGAAATATCATCAATACTGAAAAAGGAAATCGAGTACGAAGAACTTACCGCGGCTATCGCCCGGGGCTTCGAATCGGTTTGGGGCATTAAATTTTACACTTAAACAGCTTCACGTTCATAATTTATTTCAATAATTATGTTTATTTTTATAAGATAATTTTTTTTGAAACGGAATGCGGATAAATCCCACTTACATATTTTTTTTAATCTTTACCGTTGCGTCTTCTATTTACGGACAAAATTCCGGTGAACAAATACGTGCATATTTACAAAATGTTCCCGTGTACGATATTTGCAGTGACGGTGAAAACATTTGGTTTGCAACCAACGGTTACGGAATTTTCAAATACTCACCCGGAAAAAATAAATGGGAAAATTACTCAACAAATAATAAAAAACTGAAAATCGATTTTTTCTATTGCATAACCGCCAATAAAAATTTTGTTTGGGCGGGTTCAACCGACGGACTTTTTATTTTCAACAAAAAAAGAAAACGGTGGAAAAGAAGAAAATTCGGCAAAGGCGGACAGCTTGGAAATTGGATTCGAACGGTAAAGTTCGACAAATTCAACAATGTGGTTTGGATAGGAAGATTTCAATATTTAACGATGTACGATATAAAGAAAAGAAAATACCGCGATTTCGACTTGAAAATAAACGGGAACGAAAAAACCAATAACATAAGAAGTATTCTGGTTGAAGGCGACAGTATTTTATGGATAGGAACCGAAGGCGGTTTGCACAAAATCCGTAAAAAGAAATTTATGAAACTTGATTCGACGAAAACGTTTTACGATAACTCGATGAATTATTTTAACGGTGAAGGCGACGAAGTTTCTGTCTCGGCAATTTTAGCCGAGCGCAATTATTTGTGGCTCGGCACCGATGAATTTATCACGCCGCAAAATCCTAATTTTAACCTTGGCGGACTTTTCCGGTTCGATAAACAACATGACTGGATTAAACTTGATGCATCGAACGGTTTGCAAGCAAACGGTATTTTTTCACTCGAATTGACAGGCAACACCCTTTGGGCTTCCACTTACGAATTCGACCAATCGAAAAAAGAAGCTTCGGGACGCGGAATAACATTAATCAACAGAATTGATTTATCCACCAAAAATGTTGTGAACGAAAATTTACCCGATAACATTTTCAAAATTTTCTACGACGGAAAATATGTTTGGCTCGGCACCGCCTCAGGCGTGTTTCAAATTCCAATGACAAATAAAATTGTTCCCCGGTTTGATTAAAGGTTTAACTATGCTTAATATTTCAAAAGACGAACTCAACGGAATAAGACAATCGTTCGAAGGCAAAAAAATTGCAGTTGTTGGCGACATGATGCTCGACGGCTACTTTTGGGGCGACGTTAAAAGGATTTCACCCGAAGCTCCCGTGCCGGTGGTTGAAATTGAAGAAGAATTTTTCCGGTTCGGCGGAGCGGCAAATGTGGCGCTGAACATTCTGAAACTCGGCGGCATCCCTTTCCCCGTTGGCATTATCGGAAACGACGAAGACGGAAAAAAGTTTAATGAGCTGTTGCAAAAAGAAAACATTAATTCAGATGGAATTATTGTCGATTCATCCCGCCCTACAACAATTAAAACAAGAGTAATTGCGGAAAACCAGCATATCGTTAGAATCGACCGCGAAAGCAAAACTGATATTTCCGGTGACATTGAAAACAATATCCTTTCCGTTATTAGAAATAAAATAAGTGAGTTGGACGCAATTATTCTTCAAGATTATAATAAAGGTGTTTTAACCAAACGTTTAATTAAAGAAATAATCAAGCTTGCAAACGACCACAACAAAATAATTACCGTCGATCCGAAATTTGATAACTTTCTTGAATACAAAAATGTAACGGTGTTCAAACCAAATAAAAAAGAAACGGAAAATATTTTCGGAATAAGAATACAAAGCGACGAAGATATTATAAAAGCCGGCGAACGGTTACTTGACAAACTGCAAAGCAAATATGTTTTACTCACACTTGGTGAACTAGGCGTTGCACTGTTCGAAAATAACAACTCTGTAAAAAGAATTCCGACAAAAGCCAGAAAAGTAGCCGATGTATCCGGTGCCGGCGATACGGTGATTTCGACCCTCACAATGGCGCTTGCAGCCAACGCCGATATTTACACCTCCGCATACCTTGCCAATTATGCGGGCGGACTCGTTTGCGAGGAAGTTGGAATCGTACCGGTAGAAATTGATAAATTGTTCAACACAATCGAAGAAAAAGTTTTATGAAAAATTATTTAACCGGTTTGGAAGATTTGATTGAGATTAGACGGCAGCTTAAAACTTCGGGTAAAAAAGTTGTTTTCACCAACGGATGTTTCGATATAATTCATGCCGGACATGTTGATTATTTGGTGAAAGCAAAATCTTTCGGTGATGTTTTGATTGTGGGATTGAACAGTGACATCTCGGTCAGAAAAATCAAAGGTAACAAAAGACCGATTATTCCCGAAGACGAGCGCGCTTTTGTTTTGTATAATTTGAAACCAGTCGATTATGTCGTTTTGTTCGATGAAGAAACCCCGATAAATCTTATACAAAATATTTTACCCGATTATTTGGTAAAAGGCTCCGATTGGGAAATTGAAAACATCGTTGGTAAAGACGTTGTTTTGGCAAACGGCGGAGAGGTTAAAACAATTGATTTTATTCACAAGCAATCGACTTCGAACATTATTAAAACAATTTTGGAAAAGTACAAATAAACCTTGGAAGAAAAACAGAAAGATAAAAAAAAGAAATTCGAACGCTCTTTATTCCGGAAAATATTGAACGGAATAATTGCATTCTTTGCGATCCTCATTGTAATTGTACTTGTGTTTTTCGGATTTACGCAAACGAAATCTTTCCGTACATATTTACGTTCCCAAATAATTCAAAATGTGAATGAATCGGTTAACGGTAAACTCGAAATAGGAAAAATCGACGGCTCCATTTTAACTTCTTTGATTTTACGTAACGTTAATCTTACAACTCCAACCGATACTCTTTTCCATGCCCGAAAAATAGAACTAAAAACCAGTCCGTTACATTTACTTTTACGGAAAATTTACATCCGCAAATTTGAAATCAAAAATGCAAAAATTTCATTGCTGCAAAATAAAGACGGTTTTTGGAATTACGAACTTTTGACCGATACCGCCGCAGCAGATTCGACCACACCGGATAATGAAAAAAAAGAAAAACAGGAATTCCCTTTCGGAATACAAATTAATAAACTCGACTTGAAAAATGTTGCTTTCGTAAGGCGCGCAAAAGAATATCCGGTTTCAAATACACTTTACAATCATGTAAATTTTGACGATTTAAAAATTGACAATTTATATTTGAGTGCTAAATTTAAAGCCGACTTAAAAAAACAATTCGTCTATTTGAATTTGATTAATCTTTCGGGTTACCCAAATTTCCGGTTCTTCCATCTGCGGGAACTTTCGGGAAACTTCGCATTTACCAGTAAATTTGCGAAGGTAACGGACTTCAATTTAATAACCGATAGTACAAACGTAAAACTTTCCGCAAAATTAAACGGATTGAATCTTTTCGGCGGTCCCCCATTGGAAAAGTTCAGCAATTACCCTATGGAAATAAATTTAAATGCTTCTAAATTTTATTTTGACGATTTATCCACATTTATTGATGCCACCAAAATCCTGAAAGGAGCCGTAGCTGTCGATTTCAATGCAAAGGGCAAATTCGGAAATTTCAACGTCAATAAATTGATTGTGGACTATCTGAATACGCATCTCGAGCTCTCGGGCAACGTAAAAAATCTGCACAAGCCGGAAAAACTTTTTTTCGATGTAAATTTCAAAAATTCTAATCTGTTGGCAGACGACGTAATTAAATTGCTTCCCTCGATTTCCATCCCGGAATTTTACGGACTTGCCTTCAACAATATGAATATTAAATTCAAAGGTGAACCAACGCGTTTCCATTCGATTTTATCAGGCAATGTTGGCGAAGGTTCGATTGATCTTGATGCATATATGGATTTGCAAACCAAAGAACCCGAATACGATGTCGTATTCAATACAAGAAACTTGGATTTACAAAGCATTGTTAAAACCAAAACACTGCTCAACGGCACCGGAAAAATCAAAGGCAAGAGTTTTACCCCTCAAAATATGGAAAATGAGATATTGCTTCAATTCGGTAATTCGAAATACAACGGCTACGATATTGATTCCCTCTTCTTTTTTACAACGGCAAACTCCAAGGTATTCGACTTGAATATAGAATCGGTTGTTAACAATTCCGGAATTAACGTAAACGGAAGACTGGATTTACGGGAGAGAAAAAAGCCGGTTTACAATTTGAAAGGCAACGCATTGAATTTAAACTTAGCTAAATTTACAAATGACTCTTTGGACTTTTCAAATTTAAACTTTACTTTCTCCGCAAAAGGCAAATCCCTCGATATCGATTCCATGAACGCAGTTTTTAACGTGCGTCTCGATTCTTCTGTGTACCGCAACAAGGAAATTGATAATACAAACATCAAACTGGAACTCTTAACGGATAAATCGCAACGGAAAATCAAATTGAATTCGGATTTAATCGACTTCAACATCGAAGGCGATTTCTCCCTCGAAAAGAGCATTGAACTTTTAACATACGAAAACGAAACCATAACGGAAATAATTAAAAATAAAATCAGCGAATTAAATCCGGCCAAATTCATACTTAAAAAAGAACGGCTCGATACACTCTCTCACATTCCGCCAATTGCTTACGAAAATATAAATTTTAATTTTAACTTTGAATTTAAAGATTTGGAACTTCTTGCACTTTTCACAAACTTGGAAAAACTGGACATCGAAGGCAAGGGAGAAGGAACGGTAAAAAATTCCCCCGATAATTTTTCTGTATCAACAAATTTTTACCTCGATTATTTCTTGAATAAAAACCACGACAACCTGGTTTACTTTTCCGGTGCCAAAATAAAACTTCATTTCAGCAGAGACAATAAAGTTTTGGCATTCGATAAACTCTTCGGCTCCCTTTCTATTGATGGTAAACACATTTACGCCGGTACGGATTTGAAAGATGCGACAATCGATTTTATATTCAACCAAAGCAAATTATTTTACAGTGTTGCAGGTAAAGCCCAAGAAGATTTATATGCCGAAGCCGAAGGTGAGTTATTAATGGAACCGGAACAACAAAAAATTTCGGTTGAAAACTTGTGGGTAAACTATAAAAACACCGACTGGGAAAACGAAGAAACATTTTACATTACAATTGCCGATTCTTTTGTTTCACTGGATAATATTGTTTTAGTAAACGATGACGCAAGCATTACACTAAACGGTATAATGAACCGGAATGGAGAACAAGACATTACGATTAAGTTAAATAAATTACCCGGCAGAATACTCAGCAAATATATTTTCGACAGGAATCAGCAATATTTTGATGCAGACATAAATTCAATTGCGGAAATAAAGGGAACCCCGGATTCACCTCTCATTTCTTTCAAGTACAATATGAAAAATATTAATTATCAAGGTATAAACTTTGGTAGTTTAATATCTAATTTCAATTATAAAGACAAATTGTTAAAATTAAACACTTCCTTTATCGATTCTACAGGCAATTTCAACAAACCGTTGTTTTTAATGCAAGGTTACGTTCCGGTGGATTTGCGGTTCGGAAAAATCGAAAACAGATTTCCGGATAGCACGGAAATGAATATTCAAATCAATTCCGATAATTTCAAGCTTGCCCCGTTGGAAAATTTGATTACCCCAATTAAAAAATTAAGCGGAGTTTTCATTGCCGATATTTCGATTAACGGAACAGTTCACAAACCGGAATTTTCAGGTTTTGCCAAACTGAATAAATGCCGGTTCACCGTTAAACCTACAAATTTGGAATACAAACTTGACGGGGAATTCGATTTCATCAATGAGGAAATTGCAATTAATAATATTGTGCTTAAAAATGCAGGCTTTTCAAAAAAAACCGGTGAACTGAAAGGCAACGGCAGGATTTACCTCAGCGGATTTGGAATTAATAAGATTGACATATCTACTAATGGTTCGCTTGCTTTGCTTAGCCAACACTCGAAAGGAGCCAACCCGGTTCTTTATGGCGATTTGTTTGTAAAAACGGAAGAACCTTTGAAATATTTATTCAAGAATAAAAAATCTTATCTGAAAGGAAAAATTAACATTGTTGATGCGGATATTGTTTATCTTTCGGGACAACTGGCACAAGATTTCTCGGATAGAAAAATAGTATATAATTTTATTGCAGATACATCCAAACTTAAAAGAAACGAAATTGAATTCAGAAAAGCATTGCAAGCTACTTTATTAAACAAAGGTGAAAACGGTAATCCCAATTTGAATTTCGATTATGATTTAAGTTTTGATATAAGATCAATTGCAAAGTTTAAATTTATTTTTTCAAAGGTGTTAAACCAAAAACTAACGGTGGAAACAAGGGGAAGTTTGAAATTTGCCAGTGTGGACGGTATTCCCAAAACACAAGGTGAACTTAAATTACTGCCCGGTTCCAAACTGGAGTTTTTCAAACCTTTCGATGCTACCGGCTCAATTAAATTCGAAAGCGATATTGCCGACCCATTTTTGGATATTGTAGCAACCTACATCGGAGAAGTTGAAAGGGAAAATTCGACCGAAGAAGTTGCCGTTAAACTAAAAATCAAAAGTTCCCTTTCGAAACTGAAGGAAAATTTATCGAACGATCCTTCGATCTTTTCGATATATGTAGGGCGTGAAAGTATAGCAAATGAAACACCTGACCCACAATACGATGCATCGAATGCTTTGCAATTCATTTTGTTCGGTCAGCTTTCACTCGACAAAAATTTAAGCGCAAGCGAAAAAAGCAAACTTGCGGCTCTCGGTGAATCGGCTGCTTACGCATTGCTCGGTTCAACGTTGAGTTCGTTTGTACATTCTGCCGTGGGCGATGTAATAAGCAATATTCAACTTAAAAAATCGGGTGAAGTGATTTTTTCCGGAAGAATACAAAATATAAAATACAGTTTCGGCGGGAACACCCAATATTTTCAAATAGATAAAGCGGATATAAAAATTGAATATTTGTTCAATCCGAATTTTTTAATACGACTCGAACAAAAAGATCCCGTTGTTGAAACTGCAACGGAAGAAAAAGTCCGGGAATTAGGAATTAAATACAGGTTCAGGTTTTAAATGAAAAAGAAATTAAAAAAGTTTTTCGCAACCAATCCCTCGAGGGCATACAAAGCGAAAACAATAGCAAAAAAATTAAACTTCAATGAGCCGCACGAATATGCAGAACTCAAAGCATTTCTTCACGATCTTGTTGAAGAAGGTTATTTAACCCGTGTCGGCAAACGCTTCAGATTAAAAGACGTAACTAAAAAACTTACCGGCACACTGCAAATTTCTGCCGATAATAACTTCGGGTTTGTTATACCGGACAATCCCAAAATAAAAGATATTTTTATCGCGGAAAAAAATCTCGGTACCGCATTCGACGGTGATATAGTTGAGGTTCAACTGTTCGCTAAACGCAAAGGGAAAAATCCCGAAGGCGAAATTATTAAAATTATAAAACGCGCCACAACGGAAATTACCGGTGTACTCCGGAAAACTGATTCGTTTTATTTTGTTGAACCGGATAATAAAAAAATATACCGCGATATCTATGTGCCGCGTTCAAGACTGAGAGGGGCAAAAATCGGCGATAAAGTTGTTGTAACGAACATAAAATGGAACTCGCAATTACTCAATCCCGAAGGAGAAATTATGGATGTGATAGGCAAAGCCGGTACTTACGATACCGAAATGTTCTCCATCGCAAAAGAATTCGATTTACGATATAAATTTCCACCGAAAGTTTCCGCCGCCGCAGCTAATATTCCAGTTGAAATACCTCAATCCGAAATAAAAAAACGGCTGGATTTGCGCCGAAAAAATATTTTTACAATCGATCCGGAAACGGCAAAAGATTTTGATGATGCGGTCTCAGTAGAATTTTTGAAAAACGGAAATTACCTTGTGGGTATTCATATTGCCGACGTCAGCCATTATGTTAGACCCGGAACACCCGTTTTCAAAGAAGCTCAAAAGCGTTCAACCAGCGTTTACCTTGTTGGCAAAGTAATCCCGATGCTTCCCGAAAAACTTTCCAACCAAGTTTGCTCGTTGGTACCCAATGAAGACAGATTAACCTACTCGGTTATTGCCGAACTTACCCCGTCTGCAAAAGTTGTTAATTACAAAATTGTAAAAACAGTAATCAGAAGTAAACGCAGGTTTACCTACGAAGAAGTTCAAAAAATAATCGATTCACAAAAAGGTGAATTTAACAAAGAAATATTAACTCTCAATACTTTAGCCCGGATGTTGCGTAAAAAACGGGAAGCGAAGGGAAGCATTAATTTTGTAAAACCGGAAGTTGAATTTGTACTGAATAAAAAAGGCGTTCCTTTGGATGTCCGGATCAAAAAAATTCAAGAGAGTAACAATTTGATTGAAGAATTTATGCTTTTGGCAAACCGGATAGTTGCACGCCATGTAAACTTGAATAAGCGGAAACACAACTATCCTTTTGTTTACCGTGTACACGATTTACCCGATGAAGAAAAATTAGCCGAGTTTGCCAGCTTTGTAAGATCACTCGGCTACTCTTTCTCGCCTAATGCAGCGAACAGCTCCAAAGAAATGCAAAAATTGTTGAAACAAGCTAAGGGAACACCGGAAGAAGCCGTTATTAACGAAGTTGCAATAAGATCAATGGCAAAAGCCGTTTACTCCCCAGAAAATATCGGGCATTACGGATTGGGCTTCCGTTATTACACTCATTTTACTTCACCAATCCGTAGGTTTCCGGATTTACTCGTACATATTCAAATTCATGAATACATCGAACACAACAAAGGAAAAGTTTTTAATTACCCGCAGCTCGAAGAATATTGTGAACATGCCTCGGCTCAAGAACGGAGTGCAGTAAATGCAGAAAGACTTTCGGTAAAATTGAAACAAATGGAATTTTTACGGAACAAACTTGGCGATGAGTTCGATGCAGTAATCTCGGGTGTTACCAATTTCGGTTTATTTGTTGAATTGGCCGATACTTTGGCCGAAGGATTGGTAAGCATTCGCGATATGGACGACGACTTTTACGTCTTTGATGAGAAAAATTACACTCTCTACGGTAAGCATAAAGGTAAAAAATACCGCTTGGGCGATAAAGTAAAAGTAAGATTGATTAGAATTGACGAAGAAAAGAGGGAGATAGATTTTATACTTTCATAATTCTGGAAATATCTTTATAATAATTGAAAAATTTCGGACGGTTAAACTATGAGAACTCTGATTTTATTCTTTACATTCCTTTTGGCATTTTCGGTGTCCTATTCCCAACAATTCGGGCAGAATAAAGTAAATTACAAGGAATTCGACTGGTATTATATCCAAACCAAACATTTCGATATTTACTTTACAGCAGACGGCAAAGACATTGCGGAGTTTGCCGCCCACGTTGCGGAAACCGCCCTCGCAGATATAGAAAGTGTTTTAAATTATCAAATTAATAATAGAATAACTTTAATAGTTTATAATTCACATAACGACTTTCAAGAAACGAACACTACTTTCGGTTACCTAAGTCAAGGCGTCGGAGGCTTCACGGAACCATTTAAAAACAGAGTTGTGTTTCCGTTTGAAGGATCATACCGGAAATTCAGACATGTAATCCATCATGAATTGGTTCACGCCGTTATGCGCGACTACCTTTACGGCGGAACACTTCAAAATATTATTTCCAAAGGAATAACACTTGAATTGCCCCAATGGTATCATGAAGGAATGGCGGAATATTTATCGTCCGATTGGGAAACCAATTCCGATATGTTTATTGCCGATGCAATTATTAATGAATACTTGCCGGACATCAACGGATTGTACGGCTATTACGCTTACCGCGGCGGACAATCCCTTTTCCGTTACATTGCTCAAACATACGGAAAACAAAAAGTCGGCGAAATGCTTTCACGGATTAAAGGTGCAGGAAACCTTGCCGACGGCGTAAAATCCGCAATCGGCTTGGATATGGAACAGCTGAACGAAAGATGGAAAAAATCCCTAAAAAAACAATATTGGCCCGAAATCGAATTTAGAACCGATCCGGATGAATTTGCAAAAAGACTGACCGATCACAAAAAATCATTCGGGTTTTACAATACAAGTCCCGCAATTTCACCTCAAGGGGACAAAATCGCATTTATATCGGACAGGGATATTTATCTCGATGTTTACATCATGAATTCGTTCGACGGAAAAATAATTAAACGCGTGGTTGAAAGCGGAAAATCTGCAGACTTCGAAGAATTGAATGTACTTTTCCCTTCCCTTACATGGGCGCCAGACAATAAAAGAATTGCACTCTCAGTAAAAAGCGAAGGTTACGATGTAATTTCGGTTATAGATGTTGATGAAGACGAAAACGAATTCCTTCCATTTAAACTGGACGGAATCGAATCGGTGAGCTGGTCTCCCGACGGTAAAAAAATAGCATTTCTCGGTAGCGACGCAAAACAATCGGATATCTATCTCTACAACTTTGAAACTAAAAAATTAATTAATTTAACAAATGATATTTTTAGTGATTATCAACCCAGCTGGACCGCCGACAGCAAAAAAATAATTTTTTCCTCGGACAGGAAAGATTTGAATAAAGATAATTTTCCGCAAGACGGTTACTCGATGACTACCCACGACTATCAACATCTCGATCTATATATGCTCGATGTTGAAACCGGCGATATAACCAGATTAACCGATTGGGAATACTGCGACGAAATATCGGCCGTGTCTTCACCCGACAGTAAGGAAATTTTATTCGTCTCCGATAAAAACGGCATCAATAACATTTACAAAAAAAGAATTGTTCTGGAAAAGGACGATACCGTCTCGTCGGTTCTTGAATTAAAAGCAGTTCCGCTTACGAATTCCGTTAACGGATTAAATCAATTATCGACTTCATACGACGGCAAAAAACTTGTTTTTTCCTCTCTCTTCAAAGGTGGCTACGATGTGTTTTTGATTAACAATCCGTTTGAACTTAAAGCCGTAAGCGACAGTTTGAAGCCCACAAAATTTATGGCCTCCTTATTAAACAAAGATAAATTACCGGTTACCGTTACCAGCACCGACACAACCGTTTTTACCGATTCGACAAAAGCTATAGGGCAATTACAAGAATCGGAAAAAATTTTAACCGACTCAACAGCGGAAAAAGTTTCTCCGCAAATCTTTACCGGTCAATATGTGAAAGAAACGGAGATTGAAGATACAACTTCCCGGAATTATTCCCGTTACGTTTTCGGAGGGGACAATGTGATAATCGATTCCTCAAATTTTAAATTGAATAAGGAAAGATTATTTAAAGAAAAACTGGATGAAAACGGGAACTACCTCGTCAATAAATATAAAATTAACTTCTCACCCGATTTGATTTATGCGAATGCCGGTTACAGCACGTTATACGGTCTTTTGGGTACAACGGTTTTATCTTTCAGCGATGTTATGGGCGACCATATTTTAACGGGAATCACCAGTTTGCAAATAGATCTTAAAAACAGCGATTACGGAATTGCCTATTATTATTTACCGAAAAAAATCGATTGGGGAATAGAAGCGTATCATACAGCAAGATTCATTTATCTTTCCAACGGTTTGTTCTCGAATCTTTACCGTTTCCGTAATTTCGGCGGGATAATTTCCGCCAGGATTCCGATGGACAGATTTTACCGAATTGATGCCAGTATAAGTTTGCAACGGGTTTCTTCGGAGAACCTCGATAATTTCCTTGTTCCTATTGACAAATCCACTTATTTGATACCTTCATTAAGCTTCGTGCACGATAATACTCTTTGGGGTTACACCTCCCCGATTGAAGGCGTAAGGTATAATTTTACAGTTTTTGGAAACGCAGCATTTTTTAATAAAAAACAGAGTTTCTATTCTTTTATTTGGGATTACAGAAAATACTTCCGGTTTTGGTTCGACAATTCATTTGCTTTCCGTTTTTCCGGCGGATATTCCGGAGGCGGGAATCCGCAAAGGTTTTTCATTGGTGGTACGGAAAGTTGGTTGAACAGGGAATTTGCAACGGGCGACATTCCTGTTAGAACCGCATCGGATTTTGCTTTCCTCACTCCCGCACTTCCCCTTCGCGGATACAGATATGCAGAGAGAATCGGAACAAAATACGCTTTGCTGAATCTCGAACTCAGAATGCCGCTTATCCGTTACCTTTTAACCGGACCGGTGCCCCTTTTATTCAGAAATATTTTAGGTACCGCTTTTGTTGATGTTGGTTCTGCTTGGGATAAAACCGAAAAATTGCAATTTATTAGCAGGGACGAATTCGGTGAATGGAAAACCAAAGATTTGCTAATCGGTACCGGATTCGGTGCGCGTGTGTTTTTCTTGTTCCTTTGGCGTTTCGATGTGGCTTGGACTTATGACCTGAAGAATTTTTCCGTTCCGAAATATTATATTTCAATAGGATTGGATTTTTAAAGGAACCGGATTACGCCGATTCCTTCTTTGAATCCGTTGATTTTGCTGGTTCGGTAGATTTACCGCTTCCTGTATCTTTCGATTTATTATTTGATGAAACCCCAGAGGAATTGGAATTCTTATAATCGGTTAAATAAAAGCCGCTGCCTTTGAATACCAAGCCGGCTCCATTGCTGATTAATCTTTTAACCTTTCCACCGCATTTGGGACAAATTTCCACCGGCGCATCGCTCATCTTTTGAAACTCTTCAAAAAGATGACCGCATTCCAAACATTTGTACTCATACGTAGGCATACACTCCTCCGAAAAATTTATATTTTTAAATTTACTGATTTGCTTGTGAAAAATAAATAATAATATTATTATCGTTATTTTATTATCTTTAGTTAAAAAATGTTCCGGTATAAATGAAAAAGAAGATTTTCCCTGGCATTCTGCTGTTATTGCTTTTGCTATCCGGTTGTTTGAATTACGAACAAATCACAACGATTAAAACCGACGACTCCGGTAAAATGTTCATTCACTATTGGATGAAGCTTCCATCGAATCAAGATTCAATTTTAATCGACCAACTTGGAATTTTCAATAAAGATTCCCTTAAAACTCAATTTTCCGCTTCATTTACAACAGTAAAAAATGTTAATGTTTTTAATGATTTCAACGACAGCACAATTCATGCCCAAATAGAGTTTGAGTTCACAAAATTGGATTCACTTAACCTGCTTAAACCGTTCAGAAACAATGAACTTTCAATTAAAAAAGGACCTGAAAACACAAAAATATTTTCGCAATTCATTCCGCCGTTTGCTACGGGTTTCGGTTTTGAGCCCAAACAATACAAACTGAAATACATCTATTATTTGCCTGGTGAAATAATTAAACACAATGCCCGCGAAATTTCGAACAACAAATTAACTTGGGAATTTACTCTGGAAGATATCGGAACCGGGAAAACCATTACAGCAACATATATTCCCTTCAAGTTAAAAGAAACACCGCCAATTATATATATTTTATCCTTTTTGGTTTTGTTGATTGTTATTATTTTCTTATTTAAAAAAAGAAAGGAATGAACCGGAAATATAACTTGCAACCGGGCGGCACGGAAATTTCCATAACTGATTTTGTTTATTTGACTTAGCAAATTGATTTATTTATATTTGCAGACTGTGAATTTCTGACATGTATATAAATTTAAGTTAAGATTTTGATGGAAGATACACCACGTATTTTTTCCGGAAGTTCGAATCCGGAATTGACGCAGAAAATAGTAGATTATCTCGATTTACCGTTAGGAAATGTTGAATCGAAGTACTTTAGCGATGGCGAAATTTGGATAAAATTTAAAGAGAATATCCGGGGCGGTGATGTATTTATAGTTCAATCGACGCATCCGCCGGCGGATAATTTAATGGAATTACTAATAATGCTCGATGCTGCGAAAAGATCTTCCGCACGCCGGGTAACTGCGGTAATTCCATATTTCGGTTATGCACGGCAAGACAGGAAAGATCAACCGCGGGTGGCAATATCGGCTAAACTCGTTGCAAACTTAATTACGGTTGCCGGAGCCGACCGGGTTATTGCAATGGATTTGCATGCAGCTCAAATCCAAGGGTTCTTCGATATCCCTTCCGATCACTTGTATGCTTCACCAATTTTTACAAGTTTGTGGAAGGATAAATCGGATAACCTTGTTGTAGTTTCACCAGATGTGGGCGGAATTAAACTCGCACGCTCTTATTCAAAAAGAATTGGAGCAAAGCTTGTTGTAATTGATAAACGCCGCCCTAAACCCAATGAAACTGAAGTTATGCACATAATCGGTAACGTTGAAGGGAAAGATGTTTTAATTGTGGATGATATAATTGATACCGGCGGAACATTTGTTTCGGCAATAGAAGCCCTGAAAAAAAGAGGAGCTAAAAAAATTTACGGAGCAGTTACACATGCGGTTCTTTCGGGACATGCAATAGATAAAATTGAAAACTCGGCTATTGAAAAACTTTATGTTACCGACAGCATCCCGATGAAAAAACAAAGTGAAAAAATTGTGGTTCGAACCGCTTCCAAATTATTAGCCGAGGCAATTATAAGAACTCACAACAACGAATCCATCAGTTCGTTGTTCGACGTAGATAAAAGTTAAATAATAATATATTAATGGAGTGATATAAAAATGGCAGAGATTAAGCTTCAAGCAAAAACGAGAGAAATTTCCACAAAAGGAAAAATTAACGAACTAAGGCGGCAAGGTTTTGTACCGGGTGTTTTCTATATTAAAAACGAAGATCCAATATACTTCTACGTACCGGAATCCAGTTTACGACCCTTGGTTTACACTACAGAAATGCATTTGGTCGATTTGATTATCGATGACGATAAAAATTATAAATCCATTGTTAAAGACGTTCAATTCGATCCGCTGACCGATAAAATGATTCACGTCGATTTACAAGGCATAACCGTCGGTCAAGCTATCGAAGTGCAAGTACCGATTCTGCTTACCGGACAAGCTATCGGTATCAAAGAAGGCGGACGTTTACAACAAGTAATTCATAAATTGGATGTTGAATGCTTGCCGAAAGATATACCCGAACAATTGGAAGTTGATATCTCCAATTTGAAAATAGGCGATAATCTTTTGGTAAAAGACCTCTCATACGATAATATTAAAATTCTGACGGAAGAGGACGCTGTTATAGTTACGATACTTGCACCTAAGGGAACCGAAGAAGAAACCGAAGCGGAAGAGCTTGGTGCGGAAGCTCCGGCAGAACCGGAAGTTATTTCCAAAAGTAAATCTGACGAAGAAGACCAAGGTTAATTCCGGAATTGAAAGTAATTTTTGGAATAGGCAACCCTGGTGAACGATATAAATTCACGAGACACAATATTGGTTTTATCATTATCGATTACTTTGCAGAAATACATAATCTGGAATTCAAACCTTCTAAATTCAATTTTTATTATGCGGAAGGAAACATGGAATCCTTCCGCTATATATTGGTTAAACCCACTACGTACGTCAATAACAGCGGAATTGCCGCCAAAGAAATTTTTGACAATTACAATGTTGATCTGTCGGATTTTTTGGTAGTTACCGACGATGTGAACCTGGATGAGGGGAAAATCCGTATCAGAAATTCCGGTGGTGATGGTGGACACAACGGTATTGCTTCAATAATCTATCATCTGGAAACGGATAAATTTCCCCGTTTGAGATTCGGTATTGGGAAAAATTTCCGCAACGGTGAAATGGCGGAATATGTTTTAAGCAAAATAGACGAAAAAACTTTTGAATCCATCAAACCAAAAATTGCCTTTGCCGCAGAACTGTTGGAAAATTTTATTTCGGGGGGAACAAAAAAAATGCTCGATTTTTACAGCAAGAATTTAAGTAATTAAAAATAAATTAATTCAGATACTAATTAATAAAAAGGACATAATATGGAATCACTTATTTACGTTATTCCGTTCTTTGGTCTCGCTGCACTACTATATTCTTTTTTCAAGAATATATGGATATCCAAGCAAGAAACCGGCACCGAAAAAATGGTTACTATTTCAAACCATATTAGAGAAGGTGCCATCGCATTCCTAAAAACCGAATATAAAGTTTTAATAGTTTTCGTTATTGCAGTTGCCCTTCTCCTCGGATTCGCAAATTCCGGCAGAGAAGATTCCTCATGGGTAATTGCAATATCGTTTGTAGTCGGCGCTTTAAGCTCCGGTTTGGCTGGCTATCTCGGAATGATAGCGGCAACAAAAGCCAACGTAAGAACTACAAACGCAGCCCGGAAAGGATTGGGTCCCGCTCTCGAAATTGCATTTTCCGGCGGTTCAATAATGGGTATGAATGTAGTGGGTCTCGGTATATTCGGGCTCGGTACTTTGTTTTTAATTTATTCAAATCAAGCATGGGATTTGGCAAAAGTAATAAATGTATTGTCCGGCTTTTCACTTGGTGCTTCGTCAATAGCTTTGTTCGCTAGAGTTGGCGGTGGAATTTATACGAAAGCCGCAGACGTGGGAGCCGATTTGGCGGGTAAAGTTTACGAAGGAATTCCGGAAGACGACCCGCGTAACCCGGCCACAATAGCCGATAATGTTGGCGATAATGTTGGCGACGTTGCCGGTATGGGAGCCGACTTGTTCGAATCTTATGTAGGAGCAACAATCGGTGCTATGGTTCTGGGAGCCGTTTTCACAAATGTTTTCCCTAAGGATCAAAGCCTTGCCGGTGTACTTCTTCCTTTAACTTTGGCAGGGGCTGGTATTTTGCTCTCTATCTTCGGAACGTTTTTCGTAAAAGTTAAAGAAGGCGGAAATCCGCAAAAAGCGCTTAACACAGGGGAATTTGTAACTTCGGCACTAATGTTAATCGCATCCTACTTTATCATTCACGCAATGCTGCCGGAAGAATGGACAATGGATGGATTTGAATATACCGCTAACGGAGTGTTTTTTGCGACGATTATAGGCTTAATTGCCGGCGTTTTAATCGGTTTGATTACCGAATACTACACGGGTACCGATTACAGGTCGGTAAAAAATATTGCCGCACAATCCGTTACAGGTGCGGCAACCAATATTATTGCGGGTTTAAGCGTTGGAATGTTATCCACAGCTTTACCGATTTTAATTATTTCCGCAAGTATTATCGGTGCATACGAATTTGCAAATTTATACGGGATCGCAATCGCAGCTCTCGGTATGCTTTCAACAACGGGAATTCAACTGGCAGTTGATGCATACGGACCGATTTCCGATAATGCGGGAGGGATTGCCGAAATGTCGGAACTTCCACACGAAGTAAGGGAAAGAACCGATAAACTTGATGCAGTAGGTAACACCACCGCTGCAATCGGGAAAGGTTTTGCAATTGGTTCGGCTGCTCTGACCGCCTTGGCGCTTTTCTCAGCATTTATGCATCAAGCGGATATTCAAACAATTGATATTTCCAAACCGGTAATAATGGGCGGTTTGTTTATAGGTGCAATGCTACCCTTTTTATTTTCATCCATGGCGATGAGCGCCGTTGGAAGAGCGGCAAAGAAAATGATACTTGAAGTTGGCAGACAATTCAGGGAAATTGCCGGACTTAGGGAAGGTAAAGCCGAAGCCGAATATGCAAAATGTGTTGAAATTTCCACACAAGCTGCTATCAAAGAAATGATTCTGCCCGGTTTGCTTGCAGTAATTGTACCCGTAGTTGTCGGATTTATCAGCAAGGAAATGTTAGCCGGATTATTGGCAGGTTTAACAGCCAGTGGCGTGCTAATGGCAATTTTCCAAGCGAATGCCGGCGGTGCATGGGATAATGCTAAAAAATTAATTGAAGGCGGAATCGAATTCGACGGTGTAAGATACGAAAAAGGCTCCGACGCACACAAAGCTGCAGTTGTGGGCGATACCGTTGGTGATCCGTTTAAAGATACATCCGGACCCTCTTTAAATATCTTGATAAAACTTTTATCCGTTGTATCTTTTGTTATTGCACCATTGATAAGATAAACTTATATTTGTGAATTAAAATTTCGTAAACCCTGCTTTTCGAAGTTGCATTTTCGAAAGGCCAAAGACCAAAGGGAGGTTCTTTTATGAAAGAAAATCATTACGAGAGCGTTATAATTATTAATGCAGCACTCGAAGATACTCAAATTGAAGACACTGTTAAAAAAGTCGAAAACTTCATCACCAATAACGGCGGTAAAATAACCGACATTGAAAAATGGGGTAGAAAACGGCTCGCCTACCCAATCAAAAAATCCAAAAGTGGTTTTTATGTTATTTACAGATTTACCGCACCGGCCGAAATGATTAAAAAGCTGGAACGGATGTATAAATTGGATGAAACCATTTATCGCTTTCTTACAATTAAATTAACCAAAAAAGATTTGGAACATCTTAAAAAGAAATTGGCCGAGAAAAAACCGGAAGAAAGCGAAAAATCGGAATCCTCTCCGGAACCTAAATCGGAAGAAGCGGTTGTTGCCGAAGGACAATCTGAACAATAAAAATTGTAATGTATAAATATCAATTAGATATGTATGGAGGTAAGTGATGGCTGATTTGAAAATGCCTGAATTAAATTCTGTAATTATTGCTGGTAATTTAACTAAAGATCCGGTTTTCCGCGAAACCACAAATAAAACACCTGTGGTAAACTTCCACATTGCGGCTAACAGAAGATACAAAGACAGTCAAAATCAATGGCAAGAAGATGTTTGCTACGTAGGTGTGGTTGCTTGGAATAAATTGGCGGAAAGTTGTAAAGACCGGCTAAAAAAAGGTAGCGCCGTTCTTGTCGACGGTGAACTTCAGAGCAGAACATTTAAAACCGACGACGGAAGAAACAGAACAATTGTTGAAATTAAAGCTAAAAGAATTCAATTTTTAAATAAAATCAATAAATCTACCGAAGAAACAAGCGAAACGGTTACCGACGTCGCAGTGGACGAAGAAGCGGTTGAAGAAAAAGATACTACCGATTTTACCGATAATTCTTTCGATAAATTCTTAAGCGACGAAGAATCCGATTTGCTTAGCGGAGATAATTAATTTTGAGGAAGAAAATGAAAACTAAAAAAGTTAGAAGAGTTATAACAGATTACATCGATTACAAGGATGCAAAAAGATTGCAAAAATTTGTATCCGACCAAGGAAAGATTATTCCACGAAGAATTACCGGACTTAGCGCAAAACAACACAGGGAAGTTGTTAGGGCTATTAAAAGAGCAAGACAAATAGCAATTATGCCGTTTGTGTCTGAGTCGGTTAAGTAAAGGAGATTAAAGGAAATGAAAGTAATTTTAAGAAAAAACTTCGAACAACTCGGGCGTGTTGGAGATATAGTTGAAGTTAAAGACGGTTATGCGCGTAATTTTCTTCTTCCGCGCCAAATTGCATATATCGCAACAAAAGGAAATATTCGCGCACTGGAAGAAGAAAAAAAACAAATTGAAAAAGCCGAAGCCAAATTACTCGAAAGTGCAAAGAAAACAGCAGAAGAATTGGCTAATGTTTCTATCACCATTCCCGTTAAAGTGGGTGAAGAAGATAAAATTTTCGGCTCCGTTACTTCTCAAATGATTGCCGATGCTCTCAAAGAGAAAAATTACGATATCGATAAAAGAAAAATTGAAATCAGTGAACCGATTAAAGCGCTCGGTATTTACGACGTCAAGATCAAACTGCACCCCGAAGTTACCGCTACGGTTAAAACGTGGATTGTAAGAGAATAAACTGATAAAGGCTGTTCCACACCGGACAGCCTTTTTTTTGTGATTTGCATCACATTCCATAACAGTATTTCATTTTATGTTAAACATTATTTTTTTCACAGTTTAACAATTACAAGTTTTTATGCCGAAAATAATTTCAATTGCTTCACCCAAAGGCGGTGTGGGAAAAACTACTACTGCCGTCAACCTATCGATAGCCTTAACAAAACATTATAAAAAAACCTTATTAATTGATGCCGATCCCGGAAAATATTGTACACTTTCTCTGGGTCTGCGCGAAAATGAAATTTTCGGCGATATTTTCGATTTATTCACTTATACCAAAACATTTTCCGAAATAGTACATAAATCCTCCATTCCATTTTTGGAAGTTGTTCCGTTTCGCGATATTTCGGTTGAAGAAGACCAACAATTAACTAATCTTGCCAAAAACGAATTGGTGCTGAAGCAGGCTTTGGAAAACAATTCAAATCATTACGATTTTATAATTATAGATTGCCCGCCGTATCTAAACGGTGTTACAACCAATGCAATGCTTGCTTCGGATTCCGTTATAGTACCTATAAAATCATCAAATTATTCTGTTCAAGCCGTGAAAAAAATCTATGATTTTATCAAACAATTAAATTCGAAGTTTAACACTTCAATCGGAATTGAAGGAATCCTATTGACCATGTACGAAGCCAACACCAAAACGTCTTTCCTCACTAAAAAACTCTTATTCTCAACATATCCCAATTTAACTTTCAAAACAACAATACCAAAAAATGTAAGTGTTACCGAATCAACTTTTTACAAAAAACCGGTAATTACTTATAATCCTTCGGCCAAAGCCTCATTGGCATACATGAAACTGGCGGAAGAATTAATAGAAAACATCGAAACAAATTTTTTAATGAAATCGACTGGGTTAACCCACGAAGATTTTCATTATTGATTGGCGATTTCCCTTGAAATATCGCTACATTACATACCAATAAAATTGAATTTTTTTCAATTTCTGTCTATATTAGAGGTCTTATTTTAAATTAAACGGCTAATAAATCACTAAATTTTCGAGAAGGTAATGAAAGAATTAAGATTTAGAATTTTCGTTATAATTGCTGCATTTGCATTGAGTATTTACCTGCTCTATCCTACCTACAAGGATTATCAATATACCCAACAAATTCAACAAAAATTAGAATCCATAAAAGACAGCGTACTGCAAAAAAATCCTTCAATTGCGAAAGAAGAATTGCAACAGATACTTGAATTGAAAGAAGACAGTTTAAGAGCCGCCAATCCGGATATCAGAAAAGCGCGGGAGAACAGAATTAAACTCGGTTTGGACTTACAAGGTGGTATGTATTTGGTAATGGAAGTAAATACCGTTAAACTTCTTGAAAGATTGGCAAAAGACCCTGATGCTACTTTTAAACAAATTTTGAAAGAAGCCGAGAAAGAAGCAAAAACATCGGACGAGGAAGTAGTTAAAATCCTTGCGGCAAAGTTAAAGGAGAAAAATATACGCCTTAGCAGATATTTCGGTTCAATCCGGCAAGAAGATGATGAAATCATCAAAGATCTTCTCGATCAGGAAAAAGACGCCGTTACAAGGGCAATAGAAATCATCCGGAACCGTGTTGACCAATACGGTGTTTCGGAACCGAGTATCCAGCAACAAGGAGCCAGAAGAATAGTTGTGGAATTACCCGGCGTTGCTAAAAAAGAAGAAGCTAAAAGCCTTCTGCAAGGCAGGGCTTTGCTGGAATTTAAACTTGTTAAAGATCCGAATTTCGCTTTTCCCATTCTCAATAAAATAGACGAAATATTAGCTAAGAAATACAATACCGATTCTACAGAAACTGCGCAAGACACAACCGCCGATGAAAACCTGACGGAAGAAGAATTTGCAAAGAAACATCCGTTTTTCACAATTGCACGTTTGGTTTCTCAAAATTCGGCGGACTTAATCGTAAAAGAAAGTGATAAAAACAAAGTATTGCGTATGCTTAATATGCCGGAAGTAAAAAAGGTAATTCCGGATAACGTTGAATTTTTATTCTCGGCAAAACCGCAATTTGTGCAGGACGGAATAAAATATTTCCGGCTTTATATGGTAAACAAACAACCTGAATTAACCGGCAATGTGATTGTTGATGCAAACGCAACTATTAATCCGCAAACAACCGCTCCGATGGTTACAATGGATATGAACCCCGAAGGCGCACGTGAATGGGCAAGAATTACCGGAGCAAACATAGGAAAACGTTGCGCAATTGTGTTGGATAATTATGTTTACACCGCGCCGGTCATCCAAAACAAAATTCCTTCCGGGCGTTCGCAAATTACCGGTATGGAAGATTTGGAAGAAGCTAAATTAATTTCCATTGTTTTAAAAGCCGGTGCCTTACCTGCACCGATCGATATTATCGAAGAAAGAACCGTTGGTCCTTCGCTAGGTCAAGATTCCATTTCCCAAGGATTCAACTCAACTGTAATCGGCTTTTTGTTGGTAGCCTTCTTTATGATTATTTATTATAAAACTTCCGGTGCTTTTGCGGATTTGGCTCTGCTTGCTACTGTGGTATTTATTCTTGGTGTTCTCGCCGGATTTAAAGCCACACTTACCCTTCCCGGTATTGCGGGTATTATTTTAACAATCGGTATGGCTGTCGATGCCAACGTTCTTATCTTTGAAAGAATCCGTGAAGAACTCTCCACGGGAAAGACCATTAAAGCCGCTGTTGATAGCGGTTTTGCAAATTCGTATTCCGCAATATTCGATTCCAACATTACAACATTTTTTACTGCCATAATTCTTTATCAATTCGGAAGCGGTCCAATTCAAGGTTTTGCACTTACTTTGATGATTGGTATTGTCTCTTCATTGTTCGCCGCTTTGGTTATTACCAAAGTGCTGTTTGAATATATGATTTACAAAGGTAAAAAAATTAATGTTGGATACAGAAAAAGAATTTTTGACGGTGCGAATATCGATTTCCTCGGAAAAAGAAAAATTGCTTATACAATTTCCGGCACTTTAATCCTTCTTGGAATAATTAGCTTGTTTACAAGAGGCTTGGAATTGGGGATTGATTTTAAAGGCGGTTCGGAAATCGCCCTGCAGTTTGAAAAACCAATAAATATTTCCGAGATTAGGGATGAACTGAATACACTTGGTTTGGGTAATATCGAAGTTAAAACATTCGGTGGAGAACAAGGTGTTTTGATTAGAACGGAATTACAGGAAATACCGAAAGAAATTATGCCCAATATTTTGAAGACGCTCAACAATACTATTAAAGAAGCGGATCCGGGAATTTCCGCAACAATAGTGGATTCATCGGCACACAGCATTACTTATCAATTGCCCGATTCAAAATCTGCCGCTTTAATTGCCGAAAAATTATCGGAAAAAGGATTTCAAGCTACTAAACTTGCCGATGATCCCAACAAAGTAATTGTAAGATTGAGCATTGCCAATTGGATTGAGGAAAACTTGCAACAAACTTATACCGACAATCCTTTCAAAATGTTGAAAGAAGAAAAAGTCGGTCCCAAAATAGGTAAAGAACTCAAAGAAGATGCGGTAATTTCCGTTATACTTGCTTTGATTGTGATTCTGGTTTACTTAGGTTTTCGCTTTAAATTCGCATTTGCAAACGGTGCCGTTCTGGCATTGTTCCACGACGTGATGATTACGCTTGGAGTATTTTCTTTGTTATACGGCGTTTTCCCCTTCTTGAATTTGGAAATTTCAATCAGCGTTGTTGCAGCATTCTTAACACTTGTGGGTTATTCAATCAACGATACCGTGGTGGTTTACGATAGAATCCGTGAAGATTTGAAAATCCATAAAACCAAACCGCTAGAAGAAAACATGAATAGTGCAATTAACAAAACGTTAAGCCGTACGATTGTTACAAGTTTGACTACCTTATTAGTGGTTTTCGTGCTGTTGATATTTGGCGGTGAAGTGTTAAGAGGTTTTGCATTCACATTATTCTTCGGTATAATCGTAGGTACTTATTCATCAATATTTATCGCAAGTTCGTTTGTTCTCGATTATGCCAAAAAACGCGGAACAAAAATTCAATTCTAACTAATTCCGGCAGACATTGCTATAAAAAACTGGGCGGCGTAATAGCTGCCCAGTATAAATACTTCTGCAAATTTAACTTCACGTCTGAATTTGTTAATTGCCAACATTCCGTCTGAAAGTATAAATAAGATTGAACCGCACAAAATAAAAATACTTGACGTATCTTTATAAGTTAAAAACCGGTTAATTGCCATCCAAACCATAGATGAAGCAATAAGCATGTATATAATTACCGGAATATTATACTTCCCCAACCCTTGCCGGATAATTAAATAGATAAAAATGGAAAACAATAAAAGAGGGATTAATCCGCCATAAAAAAATTCACTGCCGGTTATAAAAGCAAGCGCATAAAAAATGTGGGTAATTAAGAACGCAACAAGTCCGTGCAAAAAATATTTTTTTTCAAACATTAAAAAAACGTCTCCCAAAAGAGAAAATATCAAGCCTGCCAAAATTCCGATGCCCAATTCAATGTGACTTTCAGAAAGATTTAAAACCGCTAGCATTATAATCAATATTGTCGTAAACGGTTTCAGAATAAGAAAGGCTTTGCGGGATTTATATTTAGATATAATTGTAAATATTATAAATATGATTATTACAATATAAATTATATTCATTGGATTTTTAAGCCAACTTTGAAACCGGATTGATGAATTCATCTGAACGTGACTTGTAAATTTCGTTAATCCGTTTCGTAACTTTAACAACGACCAAAGTCAAGTCATCATTTGCAGGTTTTCCATCATTAAAATTATTAACGCTTTCGGTTATTTTCTGTAAAATTCTTTTTGAATCGAGCGTACCGTTTTCCTTCAAAATTTTCTCAAGCCTTTCCTCACCGAAAAGCTGACGGTTTTGATTCATTGCTTCTTCAATGCCATCGGTGGTAAACAAAAACAAATCGTCTGGTGCCAAATGTATTTCAATCTCGGAAAGAGTGGATTCAAAAACCTCTCCTTTCTCCAAGCCGAGTCCCAAACCTTTCGGTGCAAAAGTTTTTATTTCGCCGTCTCTTAAAAGCTTGATTGGCGTATGCCCCGCCCTGCTTAATCTTACGGTTTTGTTGGAAGTATCGAAAAGGGCAATTGTGGCGGTAATAAACCATTGCTTGTCCAGATTTTCAAACATGTGCCGGTTTAACTCCACCAGAATATCCCGGGGAGTTTTATTTTCAGTGCAATAAAGTCGAACCATTGTTTGTAATTTAGACATATAAAATGATGCCGAAAGTCCTTTCCCTGAAACATCTGCGATAACAACAAAAATTTTCGTAGATGAAATTTTTATCAAATCGTAATAATCGCCGCCGATGTGCATAGCCGGCTGCATAAAGCCTGCAATATCCAATCCGTGTATCTTGGGAATATCTTGCGGAAGTAATTGTTGTTGTATTTTTTTTGCAAGAATCAAATCCCTTTCCAATTTTATTTTTTCCGTTTCAGCCTCGTAAAGTCTTGCATTCTCAATTGAAATAGCGGTTTGGTTGGCTGCGGCAACAAGTAATTCCAAATCCTTCCCGGCAAATTGAGCGCCGGAATGTTTCAACCCGAACAAAAGCATTCCGTTAATTGAAGTTTTATTTACCAAAGGTATAACAATATAAATTCCTTCGTTCCTTAATCTTTCTGAAATTATGGGAAAAACCTCATTAAACTCACTTCTCTCAAAAATCGGATATTGTCCGGATTTACTTTTTTTGTTTAAGATACCCAATAACCTTTTAACGTCGCAATTGAATTCCATTTTTTCATCCGTAAACCCGTAGCTTCTAACAAGAGTGCAGTTGCCGGACCGATTATCTTTTATAACAATACCGAATTTTTCTAGTCTGAGTGAATCGACAAATGTGTTGAGAACGGAATCCAAAATGTTTTCAAGTCCTACTATCGTTGAAATATTGTTTGAAAATTCCAACAATACTTTACGGTAAGCAAATTGCTCCGGATAAAATTTCCGTGTGATTATTTCCTGGAATCTGTCTTTAGTGGACTGAAACACTATTGAAAACACAATAAAAATTACTGCTGCAATCAACCCTTGATATTCGGTTGCGATAGCTTGACTGATTTCTTGACCGAGAATATAGATAACCAGAAAATATATTCCGGCAATTGAAACTGTTGCCAGACCGTACATCAATGTATTTTTTACAACATCAGAAACGTCCAGCAAAGAATATTTGAATATGGAATACCCGAAAGCAACCGGTAGAAGTACAATTAGAATAACCGGCATAAAATATTCCGGCGAATTAAAAATTGAACCGGCTAAAACACTTGCCAACGTGTTTACATAAATTATGGATAATAATGCAATGGCATAACTAATCAGAATTATAAATACCGGATTTTTTTCTTTTTGATTATTAAGTTTTAAGTAATTAATAAATAAAGAAATGAATCCGGTTATAAATCCCAATCCGAATAACGAATTGGAAAAGATAATTAAATACATGTTTAGTTTGTACGAAGGCGGAGTGGTATAGACATACAAAATTTTAAAAACAATCATTCCCGCAATTAAAAATATAGGCAAACCGAAAAGAAACGACTTTGTAATTTTCTTTTCAACAAACTTGAACGGTTTGGGAAACACCCAGAAAAAGTAAACGTAAACGAAAGGTAAAATTAATGCCGCCGTGGAAGTAACAAGATCAATTAATACAAGCAACCATTTTATTTTCCATATCGGATTAACGGACGGAGTACCCGCAATTAAAACCCACATGGAATTAATGACGAACAAAACACCGATGGAATAAAACAAACGTTGTGCTCTTCCGTCCGGCTTTGAAGAAATTACCACATAACCAACCAACAACCAAAAGAGCGCCAATAAAATAAAACTCAATCCGGCAAAGTTAATTAATTTTTTAATTTTAACTTTGGTTTCAATTATTTTACCATTGTGAATAATTTTATAAACAGCGGAGTCACCTTTGGCCAATTGATCTATTGTTTGCGATGCGGTAAACAGGCTATTGATTTTTTGTCCGTTAATTTCAAGCAGTCTGTCACCGTCCCTAATTCCGGCTTGCCATGTAACGCCACCTTTTTTTACAAGGTCGAAAACGAAAACGGTGCTATCGGGCGTAATTTGTTTGGGTACCCAAAGACATTCGTCGTTGGAACGGGGTGTAACTTCGAAAATAAAATATAAATTGATAAATGCAATGACGGATAAAATTACCGTTACGGGAAACAGCAGTTTGTTTATATATTTTATAAATCTTTTACTCATTCTTTCACCTTAATGACACAACAAGTGATATCATCGGATTGCTCTGCTCCCGAAGTGTGGTCATTAACATCTTCCATTATTTTTTTTAACAAGCCGCCGGCAGTTTCTTTCTTATTCTCCGTGATTAATTTTTCCAACCGTTCTTCCGAATATTCGTTTTTTTCCGTATCCATTGCTTCTGTAATTCCATCCGTAAACAACACAATCAAATCCCCCTTCTCCAGCTGTATTGTTTCAAATTTATAATCAACAACCGTGGGCATCACGCCCAGAATCATTCCACCGGTCTTAAGTTTTACCAATTTACCATTGCCCACCCAAACAGGTGGATTGTGTCCGGCATTCACATACGTAAAAGTTCTATCTTCGGTATTCAAAATTCCCCAGAAAAACGTTATGAAACTTCCCATGGTAGTATTTTCGGACACCAAATCGTTTATTAAATTAGACGCTTCAACCAAAGGAATGTTTTGTTTTATTATAGCTTTAAGAAAAGCTTGCAAGTTAGCCATCAGAAGAGCGGCTTGTACACCTTTTCCGGAAACATCGGCAATGGCAATCAGTACATTTTTCTCGTCCAACCGGATAATGTCGTAATAATCCCCGCCAACTTGCTTTGCCGTTTTGTTGAATGCGGCAATTTCAATATTTTTGAAAACCGGAATTTCCTTCGGCAGCAAATTTTTTTGGATTGTGCGGGCTAATTCCAAATCTTTTTCGAGTTTTTGTTTTTCCAGTGCTTCTTTAAAAAGACGGCTGTTCTCTATTGAAATAACCGCTAAACCCGCAACTGAAGAGATATATTCCAAATCCGATTGTGAAAAAGGTTTTCCCGTTAAACGCTTCCCCAATAATATTACGCCACGAACTTCGTTTTTAATTACCATTGGAACGGAAAGTACAAAACCGGCATCGAACAATTCCGGCCGTTTTTCTTTCAACTGTTCACCATATAAAATTTGATTACTTTCAAAAATTTTATTAGAATTTATAATATTTAATAATTTATCTTTTTTTATGTTCGATTCCAAAATTTCAGGTAAATCCCCTTCTTTGATAACCACTGCAAATTGTGAAACCAGCATTTGGGCGATGACCGAGAAAACCAGTAATTTGCTTACTCTTTCTTCTTCCAATATTCCGCTGAATTCTTTACTTAAATCGAACAAGGAACTTAATTGATTTATTTTAGCATCCAAATTTTGGTTTGCTTTTTTTAATTTTTCAAGGGTAAGTGTGTTTGCTATTGCTGTGCTGCTTATATTTAAAATTGTTCTGAGGAATTGTTTGTCATCTTCCGAGTAGTCTTGTTTTGTGATTTTCTTTCCAAGAGCAACAATGCCTAATTTCCCGGAGGAGGTTTTTATCATTTCATGAATAACCAATCCGTAATGCTCCAGGAAATCACTGAATTCCGGGTTTTGTTCAACTTCATTTATATCAATTGCCGGAAAACTTTGCTGAATTTCATTGCCAAATCCTTTGAAGTATGATAATTTAAGTTTGTTGTTTTCACCGCTGAGAGCAACAATTCCTTTGGTCGTTTGAAGTTTGGCAAATAAGGTTAATAACAAATTATTAAGAATAAAATCCAGTTTTAAACTGGAATTTACAGTGTTTGAAAAATCGACGAGTGCCGAAAGGTTCCGGAGAGCAGAATCGTTTTTTTGATAATTCATGAAATATTATAAATATTTAATCAATGTAACACGATTGCGATTACCTGAAAGGTGGCTATATTTCACTTCATCCATTAGCTTTCGCATCAAGAATATCCCGAGACCTCCTACCCTTTTTTCTTTATGATATTTTTCCAAATCCGGTTCGGGTATCAAAGTAATATCAAACTTTTCACCTTTATCTGTTATAATAACATAAAACCTATTATTTTTACATTTAATATCAATATCAATTTCACCTTCGGGCGAATATTTATATGCGTGTTTTATGACATTTGTGCAAGCTTCATCCACTGCCAGAATTATATCGCCTATTTTTTCCTTGGGCAATTTACATTCCATTGCCGTTTGATGTATAAAATCCCTTATACGGGAAAGGTTATCCGTAGTGCTTTTAACTTTAAGCTTTTTATGTATTTGTTTTATTTTGGTATTCAAAATTTTACTGCTCGTTAAATTTATTGATTGCTTCTTTTTCGTCGTCATAAAATTCATAAAGCATGGGGAACCCCAAAAGATCGAATATATTAAATACTTCTTTTTTCAAATTGGAGAACTTGATATCGCCGCCGTTTTCCCTCATAGTTTCAATATAAGCCATGAACACCCCCAAACCCGCACTACTTATATAGTTTAGATCTTTAAGATTAACGACAACTTTGTATTTCTTATCGTCAATCAGTTTGTTGAAAGCATCTTCAAGTTCCGGCGCCGTATGAGCATCCAAATAACCTTTAACATAAAGAATTTGCACGGAACCTTCGGTTCTGGTTTGAACGTTAAATTCAGTCATTAATTTTCTCCGTCCAACTTGTTTTTAAAATTCCACTTAAATATAACAAGAGTAATATCATCGTGTTGAATATTTCCCTTCGCAAACAATGAAATTTCTTTAATTATCTGCGATGATAAATCATCCGTGGAAACCGGACCGCTTTCCACTATCACCCGCTCTAATCTTGAATAACCGAATTCTTCATTCCGGGCATTCTTCGATTCGTTTATTCCATCTGTAAATAAAACAATAATATCATTATTTCCCAGTTGTATTTCCATTTCTTCAAGCGTTTTTATGAAATCGGGAGTTGAGCTTATTCCCAAACCAATCCCCCGTGGAACGTACGATTTTATTCCGGAGTTTTGTTTGTGCAATACCGGTGCGTGTCCGGCGCGTGCAAATTTAAATTTGCCGGTTTTTGTATTCAATACACCGTAAACTGCCGTTACGAAAGATTTTTTGTCCAAGCTCTTTTTTAGAATCTCATTTGCCTGGGAAAGGATTTCTTTTGGAGAGAGATTTATCTTCGATAACGACTCAAAAATTCCTTTTACTTCGGCCATAATGAAAGCCGCTTGAATACCTTTTCCGGAAACATCTGCAATGACAAAACCGGAATGTTCTTCATCGATTTTAAAGAAATCGTAATAATCACCACCGACTTCAAAAGCTGGAATAAACGAGGCGGACACTTCGAGATACGGAATTGCGGGTTTTTCTTTTGGCAAAATTTTGCGTTGTATTTCCCTTGCCACATCCAATTCTTTTTCCATCCGTTCTTTTTCGATGGATTGTTCAATTAATTTTGAGTTTTCAATAGCAACGGCGGCATAATCGGCAAACGCACTAATTGCAACCTTGTCTTCCTTATCGAAACCGAGACTTTGCCGTTTGGCGGTGAAAAGAAATCCGATGTTTTTTCCGTGAATGTTTAATGGTGCAATAATAATTGATTGAAATTTTAAATTATTTACTAAACCGGCTTGCTCCAAAGAATTGAGTTCGGTTAATCCTTCCCGATTTATCATGTTTTTATTGAACAGCGTTACTGTGATTGTTTCCGCTTCTTCTTTTCCGATATTGTTGGCTGAGTTCACTTCCAATTTATCTTCAAAAGCGGTAACAAGCCAAGCGGATTGACAATTACATACATCTCTGGTCATTTCGGTTATTGTATCAACAAGCTCATTAAAATCGAGCACTCGGGTAATGAGCTTATTTAAATCCATCAGTGAAGTTAACTCATGTGTCTTTCTGTCAATTGCTTCTGCAGTGGGAAGATGGAACAGGGCGGTAAAAAAAACAACCACAAAGTAAATCGTTCCGTACAAAAAAATTAATCCCGTCAATTTGTTTAACGCGGGAGATAAAACGGCAAGAAAGTTTGAGTGCTGCTTTTCGGTAAAACCGAATATTGTTCCGAATAAACCGATTAATATTAAAGAAAGCAGAAGTAAAATTCTCTTTTGCTTTTTCGAAATAAAAGCTATCCATGCGACTCTTATCGAATTAATTACGCTGACTGCAATTGCTATTCCTGTTAAAGATTCCCCGATAAAATCGTATTGAACATTATTTTCGAACATGCGTGCGGTTAAAGCCGCCAAAATAAACAACAAGACCATTGTATTAAAATAAAGCGAAGGATTGCTTTTTTGGTGTGCAAAAAATAATTCGCGTAAAACAACAAAAACATATGCGGAAGATGCTATTATTACAAATGTAAATGCATATCTTAAAAGTAAGGATATTAAGTTATCCTCAGCACTCAGGTATTCGGGTGAAACCGAAAGCAGAAAATAAACAAGCGCACCGAGTATCATGGAATTCATTAATATTCCGATAGGATCGGAAGATTGACCGTAAACGAAATCGAACAAAAATAAAGACCAAGCAAAAAAAGTCAAAAGTCCCAAAAGTTCAGTGAGCAGAAAAAATAAAAAATTAGATTCCGCAGGCAACACAAGTTTTGTTAATACAAATAAGAGGCTAGCAGAAACCGATGTTCCCAATTTACGTTTATTACTCAAGTCGAAATATTTTTGAAGGAAAAAATCCATTCCCGTTACAAAAAATCTTTTTGAAAAGGTTCAAGAATTATTTTCAAAGCTTGACGTGCGCGAAATATTCTTGATTTTATTGTACCGACTTCCAAACCGGATTTATCTGCAATTTCTTTATAACTTAACCCTTCTATATCCCTTAAAATTAAAGGTTCTCTAAGTTTAGCGGGTAACTTATCGATTGCTTTCCTCACCATTCGGGAAATATCCATACTGTCTGATTTCGTACGGGAACGTAAATGGTATTCATGTTCGTCGATGGGTGAAAAAATACTGCGTACTTTTTTCTTTCTTAAATAATCTTTACATTTGTTTACGGTTACTCTGTACAACCACGTTGTGAATTTCGATTCATACCGGAAATTACTTAACATTTTGAATGCACTTATAAAAACATCTTGGGAAATGTCATCAATATAATCCACATCACCAAGGGTTAAATAAATCAAGTTTCTTACCTTTTCTTTGTGTTTCAAAACCAACTTTGTAAAAGCCGCTTCATCTCCGCTTTGAAATTTTCTAATCAACTCGAAATCTTCGTCTTCAAAAGACGTCGGTTTCCGGGAATCAGAATTTGTATTTTGGTTTTCTCTCAATTTTAGACGCAGTCCCTTGCTTTTGGTTTCATTACCGTAAACAGATAATTTCGATACACAATCGAACTTTTGCTGATTCTAAACGTCAAATTACAAAAATTTCTTTCATTTTTCGGAAAGAATACCTAACTTAAACAGACTTAAATTTAGTATAATTTATTAAATCTTCATAACAAATTAAGCAATTCCGTTAAATGAATAATAATTAACATAAAAATTCAGAGGTCATCATGAAAATTAAAACTCACGAACATTATAACGCCGTAGTAATTGAATTAAAGGGTAATGTTATGGGCGGACCCGATGCGGAAAAATTCAGTGATTTACTTCATAAATTATTGGATGAAGGGAAAAAGAACGTTGTTGTTGATTTGGCAGGTGTTAAATTTATGAACAGTTCGGGATTGGGAATGTTAATTAGCGGTTACACTACAATGAAGAACGGCGGCGGTTCGCTTGTCCTTGCAAATGCAACGGAAAAAATAAACAGCCTACTTGTTATTACGAAGTTAATAACAATTTTCGAAAATTTCGATTCCGTCGAAGAAGCGGTTAAAAGTTTTTCAAAAGAAAAGGAATAATATTTAATTCCCGCTTGGGGTTATTTCAAAAGTAAAAACGGAAATTTATTTTTATCGCGACATCGTGAAAATTAATAATTGGAAATTTTTACGGTTACTTTTGAAATGCCCTTTTTTATTCAACATTTTTTCAAACGGAGAAACCGGATGAGCGTTACCGTAATAGTTGGAAGCCAATGGGGCGACGAAGGAAAAGGCAAAATAGTTGATATTCTAAGTGAACGGTTCGATATTGTAGCCCGTTATCAAGGTGGTGCAAATGCGGGTCATACAATCGAAATCGGAGAAAAGCAATTTATCTTGCATTTAATTCCCGCCGGCATTCTCCGTGAAGATGTTGTTTGTGTAATCGGTAACGGGGTGGTAATCGACCCGAAAGCATTACTCGAAGAAATTGAATTTCTGGAATCGCACAATATCGATTTTACGGGGCGGTTGTTCATCAGTCATAACGCTCACTTGATTATGCCGTACCATAAACTTCTCGATTCGATAAATGAAAGCGGAAACAATAAAATCGGTACAACCGGCAGGGGAATAGGTCCGTGTTACATCGACAAATACGCCAGGAAAGGTATTAGAATTGCCGATTTGTTGGAAAAGGATATTTTGGAGAAAAAAATCCGGAAGAACCTTGAAGAAAAAAACAACCTGCTGAAAAAAGTTTACAACGTTGAAGAATTGGATGTGGAGGAAATATTAAAAGAATACCTTGACTTCGACGAACGCATCGATAAGTACATTACCGATACGGCTGCTTTTCTTAATTCACAAATAGATTCCGGCAAAACCGTACTAATGGAGGGCGCGCAAGGCACTTTGCTGGATGTGGATCATGGAACCTATCCGTATGTTACTTCATCAAATCCAACCGCCGGCGGAGCTGCAGTGGGAACCGGAATACCACCTACAAAAATTAACTCGGTTATCGGCATTGTAAAAGCTTACACCACAAGAGTGGGATTGGGACCTTTTCCTACCGAAATGAAAGATGAAGAAGGTGAAAATTTACGGAAGCAAGGCGCCGAGTATGGAGCCACAACAGGCAGACCCAGAAGATGCGGGTGGTACGATGCTTTCCTTGTTAACTATTCCAGAATGATTAACGGTATTGAAAGGGCGGCAATTACGAAACTTGACGTACTCAGTTATTTGGATGAAATCAAAGTATGTGTCGGTTATGAATTTAATGGTAAAAGATTAAAGTATTTTCCCACTTCAAAATCCGTTTTGGAACAAGTTAAACCGGTTTACGAAATTTTGCCCGGTTGGAAAACCGATATATCGGGCGTAAGGACTTTTGACGAACTTCCCAAAGAAGCAAAAGATTATCTTTCGTTTATTTCCGAAAAGAGCGGATTTGAAATAAGTATAATTTCCGTTGGACCGAAACGCTCTCAAATAATTGAATTGTAAATGGTTGTTAGTGGTTTTCAATCATTAACCCCAAGCAATTTTACCCAATTTTTTATTTGCTCTTTTACAATATCCGGATTAGGTGATCCGAAAGTTACTTTTCTGTTTAATGCGTTTTGAATTTTCAAAACATCCAAAGCGGATTTATCAAACACGGGATGAATTTTTACCAGATCATCAATCTTTAAATCACTTAATTTAAGTTGTTTTTCCTCTGCAAATTTTACAACCTCACCAGTAATTCTATGGGCTTCGCGGAAGGGAATATTTTTCAATACTAACCATTCGGCTAAATCGGTCGCCAAAATGAAATCACAAGCAAGTTCTTCTTCGAAACGGTTCTTATTAACTTTAATTGACTCAATAATTTTTATTAAAATTTTTACGGAGTCAGAATATTGCAAATATGAATCGAAAACGGGCTCTTTATCTTCTTGCATATCCCTGTTGTAGCTCAAAGGCAGTCCCTTCATCATCGTAAGAACGGAGATATAATTGCCAAACACCCTTCCGTTTTTTCCTCTGATTAATTCCGGCATATCGGGATTTTTCTTCTGCGGCATTAACGATGAACCGGTGGAATATTTATCGGCAAGTTTTACAAAATTCCATTCGGAAGACGACCATAAAATTATTTCCTCGCTGAGTCTGCCCAAGTGCATCATTCCAATGTTGCAAGCGTTTAAAAAATCGATTGCGAAATCCCTTCCGGAAACAGCATCCATAGCATTCCGGGCTATGCGGGAAAAGCCTAATTTATCCGCTGTGAAATTTCTATCCAACGGGAGCGTGGAACCGGCAAGCGCCCCGCTTCCCAAAGGAGATTCATCCGTTTCTTCCAAAACCGTTTTTAATCTTTTTTTATCCCGCTCCAACATTTCTACATACGCCAATAAATGAAAAGCCAATGAAACGGGTTGTGCCCTTTGAAGATGTGTGTAACCTGGCATAATAGTGTTCAGGTTCTCTTCACTTAATTTAAGTAATACTTGTTGAAGTTTAATGATTGTCTCAAGTAAATCGTCAATTGATTTTTTAATCCAAAGTCTGAAGGCGGTTGCCACTTGATCATTCCGGCTTCTACCGGTATGAAGTTTACCCGCGGTACTTCCTATTAATTCGTACAATCGGTCCTCAATTGCCGAATGAATATCTTCATAATTTTCCGGTGATGGCTTCCACTTACCTTCCCTTTTTTCGTTCTGAATTTGTTCGAGTCCCGAAACGATTTTTTTCAACTCTTCATGTTTGAGTATCCCGATTTTTTCCAACATGCCGGCATGGGCAATACTGGCTTTAATATCTTCTTCACAAAGAATAAAATCGAACGAAAGTGAGGATGAAAATCCCAAAGCATTGCTATCAAGTTTTTCTTTAAATCTTCCACCCCACAACATAGAAATATCCTAAATTTAATTATGCTAACTTTAACTTTTTGCTTTGTTTAATATGCACGGCGGTTTTTCTTACGGTGGATAATGTTTTAAATGGTAAACCGTACAAATGGATAAACCCGCTTGAAGCCGAATGATTGAACTTATCACCTTCCTTATAAGTTGCCAATTCTTCATTATACAAACTAAACATTGAATTTCTGGATTTTGTAATTAAATTTCCTTTGTATAATTCAAGCGTTACACTTCCGGAAACATATTCTTGGGTTGAATCGACGAAAGCCATTAATGCATCAAACAACGGTGTGAACCAGAGTCCGTCATAAATCATATTTGCTATTTTGTTCGAAATGTTCTGCTTATATCTAAACGTGTCTTTATCCAATACAAGTTTCTCCAATTCATTATGGGCTTTATGTAAAATCACTGCTGCCGGAGCTTCGTAAACTTCTCTGGATTTAATTCCCACCACACGGTTTTCTATCAAATCCAGTCTGCCTACTCCGTGCATTGCTCCTATTTCGTTCAACTTTGTCACAAGTTCAACTCCATCCATTATTTCCCCGTTCAATGCGACGGGCACCCCTTTATCAAATTCGATATTAATTATTGCCGGCGTATCCGGAGCCAATTGTGGAGATGTGGTTATTTGCCAGGCGTCATCGGGAGGAGCAACCCCGGGATTTTCCAAAACACCGCATTCAACCGAAATACCGAAAATATTTTCGTCAATTGAATAAGGGTTTTGCTTTGTTGCTTGCACTGGAATATTGTGTTTTAGTGCATATTCAATTTCTTCTTCCCTGCTCTTAAATTCCCAAGTTCTTAACGGTGCGAGAATATTCAGATGCGGAGCAAGCGCTTGAATGGCAACTTCAAATCTTACTTGGTCGTTTCCTTTGCCGGTAGCTCCGTGTGCAATTGTGTCTGCTCCTTCTTCCCGGGCAACTTCAACAAGCATTTTGGCAAGCAGAGGTCTTCCGATGGAGCAACCCATCGGGTATTCCCCTTCGTACAATGCCCCGGCTTTTATAGCCGGCCAAACATAATGCCGTATAAATTCTTCTTTAAGGTCAATTATTTTCACTTTCGATGCCCCGGTTCGATAAGCTTTTTCCACCAAACCGTTTAATTCGCTTTTCTGACCCAAATCACCTGTAACGGCAATAATTTCAGCATGATATTTTTCACTTAACCATTTTAACATTACCGAAGTATCCAGTCCTCCGGAATACGCAACTACAATTTTTTTAGGATTCATCAATTTCCCCTATTGGTTATTAGTCATAAGTTCTTTTACAAAATCTATAATAGCGGGAATATTTTTTGCTTTATCGGGCACAACGAGAACAGTATCGTCACCGCCCACCGTACCTAAAATTTCTTTTTTATTAAGCCTGTCGATAAAATGCGCCACGCCTTGCGCCCTTCCGGCAAGTGTCCGTAAAACAATTAAAGATTCGTTGTTGCTTACCGAAATTATTTCATAACCAATCAGCCTGCTAATTTGTTTTCCGGCTTCATCACTGTTCAGTACATATCTTATTCCATTTTCTGTAACTATTCGAACAACACCCAATTCAGCAAAATCCCTACTCAAAGTAGCTTGGGTGGCAAAGACATCCCTTTCGGCAAGTAGTTGCGCCAATTCTTCTTGACTACCTACCATTTTGCTGCCAAGAATTTCTTTAATAAGTCTTTGTCTATTAAGTTTAGCCGACATTTTTAACCTCATTTATTTTTATTTTATATTATTTAATTCATTGTAAAATTCTTTAATAAAATAACCGGTATCATTTTCATCGATAATGAACGGAGGAAGCAATCTAATTATTCTGTCTCCTGAGCTTCCCACAATTATTTTTCTTTTTAATAAATTTTTTACAATTGTTTTGGCTTGCGGAATATTCAGTTCAATTCCAATCATTAATCCTTTCCCTCTTACATCTTTAATAACCGGCAAATTCCATTCAATTATTGATTTCCTAATTAAATCCCCCAAGTAAATTATTTTTGCCAGCAGTTCACCGTTAATAAGATCAAACACTTTATTTGCAGCGGCGATAGCAACGGGATTGGCACCGAAAGTGGAGCCATGGTCGCCCGGGCGTATTACTTGGGATACATTTTCCGAGCAAATTGTTGCACCCAACGGTAAACCGTTTGCAATACCCTTTGCCAGAGTCATAATATCCGGTTTGATATTGTACCATTGATGAGCAAATAATTTGCCGGTACGCCCCATACCGGTTTGTACTTCATCCAATATCAACAATAAATTATGCCGGTCGGCAATTTTTCTTAATTTAATTAAGTAATCATCATCCGGAACAATTACGCCGCTTTCGCCTTGAATCGGTTCTACCATAATTGCACAGGTATTATTATTAATATTTCGTAGTACCGATTCAATATTGTTGAAATTAGCAAAACTGAAGCCAGCCAGCAACGGTGAGAACCCTTTCCACAGATTCTTTTGACCGGTTGCAGAAAGACTGCCCATGGTTCGTCCGTGAAAACTACCGGTAGTAACAATAATTTCCTTCCGTTCACCTCCCCATTTCCGTGCAAATTTAATCGCCGCTTCGTTTGCTTCGGTACCCGAGTTGCTGAAAAACACCGAGTTCAATCCGGATGCTTGCACCAGTTTTTGAGCAAGTTGGTTTTGGGGAGACGATTCGAACAAATTGGAAACGTGCCACAATTTTTTAAGTTGCTCTTCGGCTGCCTCCGTAATTATTTTATGCCGGTGCCCGAATGAAGTTACCGCTATACCGGAAAGAAAATCGAGGTATTCATCTCCATGTACGTCATACAGACGGCTTCCCGAACCCTTCTCAAATTCTACCGGATAACGTGCGTATGTGTTTAACAAATATTTCATTGTCCGAATATTACTTTGTTTGATTTAATAATCCATGTTCCATATTTATTATGTAATTCTTTTGAATTAAATTCAAAAGCAGGCAAACTGTTTCCCACCCAGATTTTTTTAATCGTGTTGTTCAGC
>Ga0256841_1000136_pt1 | contig 82457 bp, 71 predicted proteins | sample 356308metaG_FD_185971 | JGI IMG/M metagenome (GOLD analysis project Ga0256841, IMG submission 185971) | Hydrothermal vent microbial communities from Mid Atlantic Ridge, Atlantic Ocean - 356-308 | ecosystem: Environmental > Aquatic > Marine > Hydrothermal vents | place: Atlantic Ocean: Mid...
TCCGATGACATCGGCGGTTAAATCTTTAAGGCTGGAGGTCTGTTCGGGGTGCTTTGAATCATATAGCTCCTTAAAAGAACCGAGCGAGAAAGTAAAACCAACCGACAGTTTGAGGGAATTATTCTTGGAATAATGTAGATGGTGATTGGCGAATTTATATGCGAATACGGTGTAAAAAGCGGAGACCCCCAAATGTTCTAATTTATCCTTACCCGTCCACCTATCTCTTGTATGAGCATCGAGCGATGTCGCGGTGAAGGTAATAATCGACAGCAGGAAAAAAAACACTGTGATATTTATTTTTCTTTTATAAGCCGAGTTCATCCGAAATATTCCGCATCCCTTCGAGACAAAGCAGGAGAAATTCATCCAATTGAAGTCCCAACAACTTGCAGGTTAAAATATCCTCCCGTCTGGCACCGGCAGCAAATCTTTTCTCCTTGAATCGCTTCAATAAAAACTTTATATCCAAGCCTGCAAGCGATTTGGTGGGATGCATAAGCGCTGCCGCAACTATAAGTCCCGTAGTTGGATCAACGGCATAAATTGCTTTCTCCATAAGCGATTCCGGATTGACTTTGCCGGCGTGGGCTTTAATCCCTCGAATAATAATATCATCGACATTATAATCCTTAAGCCATTCTTCGGTTATTAAGGTATGTTTATCGGGATTTTGGCTTGTTTGTTCGTAATCCAAATCATGAAGCAGACCGGTCAATCCCCACAGTTCTGCATCTTCTCCGAAATGTTCGGCTAAACGGCGCATAACCGCTTCAACGGCGAGAATATGTTTCCGAAGGTTCCGATTAGATATTTTATCCTCGACTAATTCCCACGCAGTATCTCTATCCATATTTAACACCTCCATTTATTCTTGACAAAATACTGCCTGAGTGGTAATTATACAATAGATAATATTAAAGTTTCGGCTGAAACACCCGTTAGATAAAATGGAAGGAGGAAATGTTGAAATCAAAAAGGACATCGATTAAGAGGTCTCCGGAGGCGCCATTGGTCTATGTTATAAAAGTTGATGAGAAAGTTATTTGGGAAGGTAGGGACTTAACAAAGCAAATCAAGAAAGTCAAAAGCGAAAACCCTCAAGGAACTATTGCCATAGCTTGGAAATCCAACAAGGAGTTTTTAATTGTCTGAGGTTACATTCCGTTATCAGGACGAGACATCGAATATATTCAAAAGGATTAAAAGGCCTCGTTTAAAGTTACAGATCTATTCGAGAGTTTTTCGCGAATGGATAATAATTGAAGATGTGTTGGCGGATACCGGTGCCGACATTTCCATTCTACCTAAAACACTCGGGGCGGTATTAGTGGGGAAAATTATCAATAAGAAGCGGTATAAAATAAGCGGCTTGGTTGCCCACTCGTATATGTACCTCCATAATTTACGCACAAAAATAAATGGACGGGAGATAAAGGCTATCTTCGCCGTTGCAAACACTGACGACCTTCCTCCAACATTGGGAAGAAAGGGAGCATTGGATAAGTTTGAAGTAACTTTTGAAAAAGGGCGGCTTCTCAAAATAAAATAACCCATCCCCTACTGTTTAACTCTATCGAGAAAATTTCTTAAATCGAATAGTCGATATCTGTATTCCCTTATCATAAATGAATTTTATCCAACCGGCAAAAATACCGATAAAAAAACCTTAAAATTGTAAAGATATTACTTGACAAACTTCCAAAAGTTCATAATCTTATATTTTAGTATGTGATTTAGTTCACAAATGGATGCTTGCCGACGATATTTTTGTTTATTAAATGAAGAAAACTGTTTTATTTTAATAATAAGGTTTGTAATTCTATTCACAAGCATACTATAATTGAGAAATCGGCAAGAGCTCCACGAACAGGAGAAATCAAATGGCTGAGGTAAAAAGCTGGGATTGGCAAATCGGAAAGCGGATTTTAGCCGATGTGGAGAAGATAAAATCGAATAACAAAAGAGTCGATGAATTCGCTGCCAGTCCTGACGGCGAAAGAATCTCGGCGCCGATTCTTTTGGAAGATGGCTCCTTTGCCATCTCCATAAACAACGAAATACTCCCGAACAGATATGAATATCTATGGTATCTGCGCTTCAGCCCCGATGGCAGACTTATTGGCTTGGTTAGGATTGATGATAACTGGACTTTAGCTGTGGAAGGGGAAGCTTGGGAAGAAAGATTCGAATTCGCTTGGCATCCCAAATTCAGCGAGAAAGGCGGTTCGATAGGATTGCTTTATAAAAAAGCAAATCTCTATGGAGTTGCCATCGATGGAAAAATTTGGAAACAAGATTATCAAGCGATACGGGATTATTGCTTAAGCCCCAATGGAAAAAAAGCAGCTGCCACGGTTCAGGTAGAATCCTTAAAAGAGGCGGATGTTTTTGGCTTTTTTGAAGGAGTATGGTCTCTTGCGGTGGACGGAGTTGCGTGGGGAACGAAGTTCGTCAATGTTTGGCATCCAATTTTCAGCGGGGATGGGAAATCTGTCGCGGCGGAGATAAGAACGGATATCGATGATTATTCCATCGCGGTAGACGGGAAAGCTTGGGATAAGACTTTTGGCTGTGTATGGTCTCCGATATTCAATCCGAAAACCGGGAAAGTAATCGCTCCGGTGAGAATTGGCGGGGTTTGGAGATTAGCCGAAGAAGGGGAAATAATATGGGAGAAAGAATATAATCAGCTCTGGAATCCAAAATTCAGCCCAGATGGAGCAAAGATCGCAGCAATCGCTTCCCCGAAATTCGGTAAATGGACCATCGCTGTCGATGATTCACCCTGGAAACTGAATATGGATGAAATGGTGCTGGAACCTATATTTTCGCCGGACAGCAGGCGGGTCGCCGCAGTGGTAAAAAGTAAAAATTTGTGGTCAATCGCCGTCGATGGGAAGGCGTGGGGTGAATGGTTTAAGATGATTTGGAATCCTATTTTTAGTCCATCGAGTCAACACATCATCGCAAAAGCGGAGAGAGGGGGGAGATATTTCGTTGTTTGTGATGGGAGAATTGCCGGTGAGGGTTTCGAATCGCTATGGAATCCCACTTTTAGTCCCGATGGCGAAAAAGTTTTATTAAGATATATAAAAGACGGTAAATATCAGCGGGAAGTAATACCGATAGGAAAACTGCTTGGGTAAAGGAAAATCGAAATTGAGGATAAGACAAAATGTATGAATTTTCCCGGGGACCTTTAGTGTGGATAGCATTTTTGATATTTTTTACGGGGAGTTTTTTCAGAATTGTATGGATGATTTACACCGCCAAAAAAGAAAAAGTTGTCCTTCCATATATAAATGCCAAATATGGTTTCCGTTCAATCCTCCATTGGGTAATACCTTTCGGCAGCGTTAATATGCGATTAAGGCCTGCGTTCACGATAATATCTTTTTTATTTCACTTTTGTTTACTTATAACACCTATCTTCACATTAGGACATATATTGCTTTGGAAACAGTCGTGGGGAGTGAGCTGGTGGAATCTTCCCGAGGGGCTAACAAATATTATGGCTATAATAGTTGTTTTGTCCATACTGTTCTTGATTTTAAGAAGGATTGCGGATCCGACGGTTAGATTCGTAACTTCCTGGAGCGATTATTTGCTTTTGATCGTAGTTGTAGCTCCTTTTGTTACGGGCATTTTAGCTTATTATCAGGCATTCGATTACGATACGGCGATAACAATTCATATATGGACAGGGGCAATTTGGTTAGCGGCGATACCATTCACTCGTCTTATTCATATGATAATGTTCCCCTTTACGCGGGCGTATATGGGGAGCGAGTTCGGTTATGTACGCAATGCTAAGGATTGGTAATACAACTTCGGAATTTTGATAAGGTTTTGAGGATATGAAGGACCCACGGGAAAACAAGGTTATCGATCCGGGATTGGACGAGTCGATAAAGAGATTGACACCTCAGAGAATTCAATCCGTCGTCAAAAGGGTGATGACCAAAGAAAACTCCACTCGCCTCAAGGTCTTTGTCGATACCTGTGTTCATTGTGGGTTATGCGCGGAAGCCTGCCATACTTATCTATCGAGAGATAATGACCCGAATTTCTCGCCGGTAGGCAAAGTCAAAAATACGCTCTGGAAATTAATAAAAAACAAGGGGGATGTGGATGGCGAGTTTATTCGGGATATGGCGCGGATTGTTTTCACCGAATGCGGCGCTTGCCGTCGATGCAGTATGTATTGTCCGTTCGGGATAGATATCGCTTATCTGATTTTAGTCTGCAGACGGATCTGCAGCTTATTGGGAGTTGTCCCCCAATATCTTCAGGATACCACAAACAGCCACTCCGCTACCAGCAACCAGATGTGGGTTCAACAGGATGAATGGATAGACACCCTCCAATGGCAGGAGGAAGAGGCGCAATTTGAAATCCCGAGCGCACGGATTCCATTGGAGAAAGAGGGTGCGGAGGTGATGTATTCGGTCATAGCCCCCGAACCGAAGATACTCGCTCAACTGCTCGCTAATATGGCGCTGATTATGAAAGTTGCCGGCATTGATTGGACGATGCCCGCTACCGATGGATGGGATAACAGCAATATGGCTATGTATTCCGGCGATTTCGAGATAATGGGAAGGGTCGAGAGGTTGCATTGGGAAACCGCCGCCAGATTGAAGGTCAAAAAGATAGTTATGGGGGAATGCGGACATGCTTTCCGCGGGGCGGTGTATGACGGTCCACGGTGGCTCGGGTGGAAATTTCCCCCCATCCCGATGGTCCACGCTATCGAATTTTATTACGATTTAATTTCCGGCGGGAGAATCAAAATAAGAGAAAAATACAAAAAGTCGGTCACTGTTCAGGACCCCTGCAACACTGTAAGGGGAGCCGGGCTTGGGGACAAGTTAAGGTATATCATCAAGGCAACCTGCGAGGATTTTACCGATGTATCACCACGCTATGAGCATAACTACTGTTGTATGGCTGGTGGAGGAACGATAAACTGTGGTCCTCCGTGGAAACGCTCACGGATGCTCTCCAATCGGGTAAAGGCGGAACAACTTGCAGCTACGGGAGCTGAGATCGTAATTACGCCCTGCCATAATTGCCACAGCGGGATTGAGGATATTATCGGGTTTTATAACTTGGGGATGCATACTAAATTTATCAGCGAAATCTTAGTCGAAACTATGGAAATCCCGGAGGATCTTAAGGCTTGAGAAGGCGAAGGTAACGGATATGAGAGATAGGTTTACGAAGATAGAAAATCTTATTTCGCTTATAATATTAGTATCGTCTCTCTTCTCTCTGCTTTATTTTATCGGTTGCTCCCAAGTTGATTCTTCCGAAAAGGAAGGGCGATCGGATTTGGTGACCATAGATTATTTGTCCGCTTTCGGGAAATTGGATAGGCCTCCCGTAGAATTCCCGCACGACCTCCATACAAAAACCCTCGCCAAAATGGGCAAAGATTGCCAAACCTGCCACCCGCCTTTGGAGAATGGGAGACTTTCATTGGAATTCGGGAGAAAAGCCGATTACGGCTATGATTCGGTAATGGCGATTTATCATAATAAATGTATATCCTGCCACAAAGAAATTAAAGCCTCGGGAGAAAAGGCAGGACCGACAATATGCGGTGACTGTCATCAAAAGCGGCCTAAATATTTCAGCACTTGGACGGAGATAGGTTTCGACAAGTCCCTCCATTTCCGCCATATAAAAGCTAATGAAAAAGACTGCGGCTTATGCCATCACAAGGATTTCGATAAACAAACACGAAAGTTCGTTTATGTGAAAGGAGAAGAGACAACCTGTCGGGAATGTCATAAAACGGAAGCTCAAGCGGATACTATTTCCTTAAGTTCAGCGGTTCACTGGGAATGTTTGGGATGTCATCTCAAAAAGGAAAAAGCGGGTCCGCGCGATTGTGCCGGCTGCCATAGCGAGGATAGGCGAAAAGATATAAAAGTGATTGAGAACCCGCCGCGCCTTAAAAGGAATCAACCGGATTTCGTCCTGCTAAGCGCACCGGATAGCGAGCTGACCAGAAGCAAGCTGAATACGGTCCCCTTCCCCCATAAGGAACATGAACAATTCAATCCCACCTGCAGGGTATGTCATCACGAGAGTATGAAAAAATGTGTGGATTGCCACTCATTGGAAGGAAAGCCGACAGGCAATGGGACAACCTTGCAGGATGCTATGCATTCTATGAAATCGAATCATAGTTGTATCGGTTGCCATAATGTGGATAAATCGGATACTACCTGTGCGGGATGCCATTCCCTGATGGAGGAGGGTAAACCGTCCGAGCATTCCTGCAATATCTGCCATATTGGGCCGCCGCCGAATAAACTGTCAAAGGTTGTCGTAAAATATAAATCGATGAAACAATTCAAGTCGAAATTGGGAAATACAAAGCTGTCGTTCAAACGGTCGGATGTACCGGATTCGGTCATAATAAAAACCTTATCGGACAATTATGAACCCGCAGTGATGCCTCATCGGAAAATAGTGGAAAAATTGATGGGATATATTCGCGATAGCAAGATTGCCACGCACTTTCACGGGAGCGAGGATGTCGTCTGTCAGGGCTGTCATCATTATAGCCCTATCGGGGAGAATCCACCATTGTGCGAAAGCTGTCATAACAAACCGTTCGATGAGCTACAGATTTTCAAGCCCGGACTGAAGGGTGCTTTTCATAGGCAATGTATCGGTTGCCATCAAAATATGAATTTGGAAAAGCCTGCGGACTGTAAAAAATGTCATAAAGAAAAGGTCAATTAAATCGGGTCCAATCGGTGAAGGAGCGTTAAATGGGAACATCAAGAAGGAGTTTCATAAAATGGGTAGCTGCCGCCGGGGCAAGCGTAGCGCTACCGAAAGGGGCTTCTGCTCAGGAATATTTTACCGGTTATCCGGATAGCTATGGTGTGCTATATGATACGACCCTTTGTATAGGTTGCCGATCCTGTGAAGTCGCCTGCAATAAGGTTAACAATCTCCCTCCGCCGGATAAGCCTTTCGATGACAAATCCGTTTTCGAGGAAAAAAGGCGCACCGACGATAAAGCTTTTACGGTCGTAAATAAATACGATGTCAAAAATTATCCGAAGTCCCCCGTTTACCGCAAGATACAATGCAATCACTGTTTGGAACCTGCCTGCGCTTCGGCTTGTTTCGTCGGCGCTTTTACAAAGACGCCCGAAGGTCCCGTCATCTATAATCCTTCGGTATGCGTGGGATGTCGATATTGTATTATGGCTTGTCCATTCGCCATTCCCGCTTATGAATATAACGAGGCTCTAAAGCCTAAGGTTATGAAATGCACGCTTTGTTATCCAAGGATAAAGGAAGGGGAACTGCCGGGATGCGTGGAGGCCTGCCCGATGGAAGCGCTTACTTTTGGAAAACGAAACGATTTGATTTCCATCGCTCGGGAAAGGATTCGTAAACACCCGAATCGATATATAAACCATATTTACGGCGAGCGGGAGATGGGGGGAACAAGCTGGCTTTATATCAGCGGTGCCCCTTTTGAAGAACTCGATTTCCGCATCGATTTAGGCGATACACCCGCCCCGAAACTCACATCCGGTGCGCTGTCGATGGTCCCGATGATAATAGGGCTATGGCCCGTCCTTTTGGGAGGCATTTATTTGATAAATCAGCGAAAGGAAAAGATAGAACGGGAGGAAAAACAAACTGCCGTTCAACGGGCAGTTGCCGAAACAAAAAAGGAAGCTGAGGATAAAATAAAGGCTGCGGAGGAAAAATTCAAGCAACAAAAGGAAATCGCTGTGGAAAAAGCGATAAAGAAGGCTCTTGAGGAGGCTGAAAAGAAAAAAGGCGATGAGGAGGCCAACTGATGGCGGAACAGACGGTAATCGAGAAAAAACCTTTATTCCGACCTTTTAATGTCATTGCCGGAATTATCATCATAATAGGGATTCCGTTGACTTATTTGAGATTCACCGGCGGATTGGGAGCTATCACCAACCTCGATAACAATACCCCCTGGGGGCTTTGGATAGGTTTCGATTTACTTACCGGCGTTGCGCTCGCCGCCGGTGGATTCGTAACCGGGGCCGCGGTGGAAATATTCGGTATGAAAAAATATCATTCCGCTTTAAGACCCGCCATTTTAACCGGATTTTTGGGGTATGCACTCGTGGTATTCGCCTTACTTTATGATGTCGGTCGTCCATGGAGACTTCCATATCCGTTTTTCGTCAGTCAGGGAGTTACTTCGGTTATGTTTGAAGTGGGCGCCTGCGTGGCTTTATATTTGACTGTGCAATTTCTTGAAATAACACCCGCCGCTTTGGAATGGCTTGGCGCTAAAAAGGCGCGCATTATAGCAGTTAAATTGACCGTCCTCCTAACCATATTGGGAGTGTTGCTTTCGACGATGCACCAATCGAGTCTGGGGGCGATGTATTTGATAGCGCCGTCGAAACTCCATCCCCTCTGGTATTCGCCTTATCTGCCCGTATTTTTCTTCGTTTCAAGCATAGCGGCCGGGTTGTCGATGGTCATTTTCGAGAATACCCTTTCCTATAAATATTATAAATATAAAATGAGTAAGGAACATCGGGAAGCGCGTGATGGTGTAGCTTTGGGTTTTGCCAAAGCCTGCTCGATGGTGTTGGCGGGTTATTTTGCGATAAAGGTTTTCGGAATAGCTTTGGGCAACAATTGGAATTTACTTTTTACCGGATATGGTTTATGGTTCCAGTTGGAGATGTTGGGATTTGTTCTACTGCCTTGTTTTCTTTTCGCCGTGGGGGTGCGGGATAAAAACTTAAAGCTGATCCGATGGACCGCAGGGTTAACGGTTTTCGGCATTTTCCTTAATAGGCTTAATGTATCGCTGATAGCATTCAATTGGCATCTGCCCTTGAGCGATAGATATTTCCCCCGTTGGTCGGAGATAGCCATATCGGCCTTTGTGGTTACTATTGGTCTGTTGGCTTTCAGATTCATCGTAACCCATATGCCGATCTTTTACGAACACCCTGATTTCAAAGAAGAGCATTAATTCGGGAGAAAGTTATGTCGGATGGCATCCACACCTTGCAGGAATTTATGAAGCATACCAAAGGTATAATATACCTCTTGGGAATCGGTTATTTAGTCGCTTTCACTTGGTTCTGGAAATTCCTGAACAAGAAATCAAAGAATTAAAATTCTCCCTTATTTTCCCTTCAATCCTGCCAATAAAAATTATTTTTCCATTTTTCGGAATTGATCAGGATCATAATCGGGGACTTTTCCTCTGTTGTGATGATATGCGGGTTCGTTTATATGGGAGATATGATATTTATATTCTTCAATTGGGATGCTCGTTTGCCAATACCCTCCCAATCTCGCAATAGCAGTCCCAATTAAAAACAACGATACTATTATTAGGGCATAAACTTTTCCCGAGAGTTTGAGCCTGCTTTTAGTTGCCGATAAATACAAAGTATCCTTTACCGGGCAGGCATCGACACATCTGAAGCAGGAATGACATTCATCGGAAAAAACCGTATTCGATTTATGGACCTTGATATTGGATGGGCAGACTTTAGTGCAAAGATTGCAATCGATACAGCTTTCGGCGTTACGGCGTATCTTAAGAGGACTTAACCAACTTAGAGATCCCAACAGGGCGCCATAAGGGCATAAAAATCGGCACCAAAAGTAGGGGAATATAATCGATAAGACCAACAATGCCGCCAAAACCCAAAATGTCAATGAAGATATATCCATAAAAAAATCCAACATCTTGATATCAACTACTTTATTGTAAGGGCTATAAATAAACCGCTGCAGATCTATCGTATTCATCCCCCAAAAAACAGCCCAAACGAAAAAAATCATCAAGAGATACTTCAAGCTTCGCAGAGGGTAATCCAACCATTTGGGCAAAAAATTATACCCCTTAAAAATTATCCGATGTAATTTAGCCAACCATTCCGAAAGCAATCCAATTGGACATACCCAACTACAAAAGCCCTTCTTAAGGAAAATCGCGGTAATTAAAATAATCAACAGAAGCACTACAGAAGCGGGATGAATTTTATTTAATATTCCGGCTAAAAGCCAATACTTCAATCCGATAAGTCCGCTTATGGGCAAAAATCCCTCCACTCCGGGCGGACGGCTGGATATTGAGGGTGTCCCCCCTTTCTCCAATTGACTGACAAAAAGGACAAATTCAAGCCCTATCCATAGAATCACTGCGAGGAAACCGAACTGAACCATTTTACGGTAAAATTGAATACTCCTTCGTTTCCTTAAGGCCCCTTGCTTTTTCGTATTATGAGTTGAGTTTCGCTCCTTATCAATAAAGTGCTTGATAGCCATTTTTCAACCTGCGAACAAATTTATTATGTCAACAATAAAACTCAAAACAGTATAAAGTATAAGGCGTTAATAAGACCTCGAAGTCGTAATTAATTGATTGATAATCTTATGTCAACCATAAATTGATTTTCACGAAAATTAACAAATTGATCGATACGGGCACAAATTATTTAAATTATTGTTAAATATTTCGGAAACCTGTATAAACGGAATATGTTCCATCAGGGTTGTATGCTGATAGGTAAAAAACGCAATGAATAAATCAAAATCGATAGCGGTTATCGGGGGCGGGTTTGTTGGCGGGCATATTATAAAAAGGGCTGTCGCCGAGGGACATAACATCCGCCTTATCTCCCGCTACCCAAAAACAACTATCGAAAATGTCAAAATCATAAGCGAGGACATAACCAAAGGCGGAAGGGGACTATCCGATGCCTTTGAAGGGGTTGAAGTAGTAATCAACGCCGCCGGTATCATAAAAGAAAAAGGAGCGAATACTTTCGAGGGGGTCCATCATCGAGGAACATCAAATATAGTGGAAGCCTGCATTAAATCGGGAGTCAAGAAGATAATCCACATAAGCGCCTTGGGGGTCGGCAAATCGGATATCACCCCCTATTTCACCACAAAGCGAAAAGGGGAACAGGAAATCGAAAGCTCGGGACTGGATTATGTTATATTCCGTCCTTCGATTATTTTTGGTCCGGGAGATGGTTTCGTTAATATGCTTGCAGGTATCATCAAACGATTCCCGATAATGCCGATTTTCGGAGACGGGTTGTATCGTCTGCAACCGATATCTATTTTCGATCTTGTGGACGCTATTCTTCTCTCAATTAACTCCGGACCTTGGGATAACAGAATTTATGAAACCTGTGGTTCACGAAAGATGACTTATTTGGATATTGTTCATTCGATTGCTTCGGTTTTAAATAAAAGGGTGGTCATTATCAAAATACCATTTAAGTTAGCCCTTTTCTCCCTTAAAACCGTTGAGCGGATTAAAATACCCCTCCCGTTAACAAGCTATCAATTATTAATGCTCAAAAACGAGAGCGTTTGCAGGGAAAACAATTTCATAACAGATTTTCCGATCGAGCCTTTGGATTTTATAAGCGGAATCGGGTTATATCTTAAATAAGTACCGTTCACATATTTTTTAGATGCTCATCCCAAGGAATCGCAGAAAAACTCTGTGTGGAGGCTTTGCCTACCGTCCTGATGATTTCTACCGCTCGAAGCAGTTCCGTCTTGGAGGAAGCTTCAACTACATCGACTACATCGTAATCCCCCAATAGCGCATAACTTTCCCTCCATTTCAGGGTAGGGCATTCCTGCTCAATTGCCCTATGAACCTCTTCGGCGGCGGCTTTGAATTCTTTGGAATTAGCAAAAGCCCCCGGATCGATTTTACTTAAGATAACGAAAATTTCCATTATAAACCCTTTCTATGTTCATTCTAACCGTAAATGTTTCTTTTCAAATTCCATATAATTTTAATTGGAGATAATTAATAAGCACACAACTTCAACAATTCTTTAATCTCTTTTAAATTTGTAATAAAATTTCCACCGGCATAAAACATAAATTTTCTTCCAATGGTTGGAAATTTACATTAAAGAATAATACTACAATTCAACTGTCAACACCATTAAATATCGGCAACCAAAATCCCAAAAAGACCGTGAAATACAAAATATTTGATAAAATTATCCCCTCCTGAAAATAACTACTTTTGTTTTTGCACGATAACAGTTGAAAATGCCCTTTTCCCATCAACCCCCTCCCTGATAATCCTCAATCCCATCTCCCCAAAAATCGATTTTAATCCGCCTCTTTGAAGATAATCACGAAAACATCTATAATGCTCCCGACCAGCGAAAAATTCAATCCATTTTATGGAAATACCCCAAAACCCTTGAGGTTGCGGAAAGTGATAATCCAGTATAATTATATTATCGGCAATCCTCATCGCTTCGGTCAATATCCTTATTCGCTCTTTCTGGGGAATCTCGTGGATTACAAAAGACAATACCGCATAATCGAATGTATTATCAATTTCACTTGATAAATCCAGCGCATCTATCAAGATAAAATCGAGATTTTTATACCCAAGTTTATTCCTTCTCTTAAGTGCCTGCTTAATCATCTTTTCGGAAACATCAACCCCTACTACATATTTACTCCTTGGTGCCAAATTCAGAGCTAATCCTCCGGTGGCACATCCGATATCGATTATCGAACTACCATCTTCAACAAACTCCACGATATATTTCCTCAACCCCAATTTATCCGAATCGAAGAATTTGGCATAAAACCACCCATCGAACCAAGCTCCTCTGGGTATATCAACTTTCTTTTCCGATTCAATATTTTCTATATGCAAACTCTCAACTCGTCAATCATTAAAAAGAGTAAACCAGATCATCATTTTCTATTTTTATTACATTTTCCATAATACCTCATTTTCGGAGTTCCCGCAATAGCGGAATGCTAAAATCCATACATAATAAAAAGATATCGGTTTCCTTAAGTTGTAAGAGAGTATCGCTTAAATAGTTGATGATAATTTAGTTTGACTGTAATTTGGATTGTCATTATATTATATAAGATGCTTGACGGAATTAAGAATTTACCGATTGTTTTTTTATTATCCATCATCATAATCTTCCCTATCCAAGCGATAGCCGGCGAAGGGCAAACCAAATCTAAACTCCCAAACCTTACTATTGAAAAAGTGATGGACACCCCCAACGATCATGGGCGAAGTATTACAATTATTTGGAAAAAACCATCCTTTGACAGTTCTTTTGCCATACCAACCGGATATAAAATCTTAAGGGCGGATTCCTTAAGGAGCAACTTCGATTCTGTGGAGTTTGTCCCCATCGGGAAATCAAAATCTTTCGACATCCAAAACATCGAAGATGGAAAAACCTATTATTATCGAATCGGGTATGCCAATACCGAAATAATTTCCAACATAGCTGGACCGGTACAGGCAAAAGGGAATTGGTTCCATACCGGTAAAACGACTACTTTTGTCGTCACCATTTTATTTTGTGCATTGACTTTGGGCATTTTGATCTTTGCCCGGCGGGGAGGTGAGCTATATATTCGCCCTATCTCCGGTATAAACGCAATCGACGATGCCATAGGTAGAGCAACTGAGATGGGAAAACCTATACTTTTCGTTCCGGGTCTCGGAGCGGCATCCGATGTTGCCACTATTGCGGCTTTTACTATTTTAGAACACATTGCAAAAATAACCGCCGAGTATAAAACGCGTATTATTGTTCCCTGCTATGCTCCGGAAACGATGATAGTGGCCCAGGAAGTAGTTAGAGCCTCATACTTGGATGCGGGAAGGCCTGATCTATATAACGACAAAGAGATATTTTTTATAACGCAGGAGCAATTCCCATATACGGCGGCGGTGAATGGTATTATGCTGAGAGATAGGCCGGCCGCCAATTTCTTCTTGGGCAAATTCTATGCGGAATCGTTAATGTTGGCGGAAACGGGTTTCGAGGCGGGAGCAATCCAAATAGCGGGAACCGATGAGGCAATTCAAATACCGTTTTTCGTTGCCGCCTGCGATTACACTTTAATGGGGGAGGAACTATATGCCGCCTCTGCTTATTTATCAAAAGACCCTATGAAATTAGCGACCTTAAAGGCTGAGGATTGGGGAAAGGCCGGGGTGATTATTTTTCTGATAATAGGGGTTGTCGTCGCCTCGGTATTCGGATCGGATTTTTTTATAAGGCTACTTGATGTAAATGTGATGTAGTTATGAAACGAGAATTACCGATTGCCATAACTTTTATCTGCGCTTTTATCCTAACCTTGCAGTATTTTATACCGCACCGCAGTTTCGAGATAATGTATGAAATCAGCAATATATGGATACAGATTATCGGAGTATTCGCAATGATTTTGGGCATTATAAGTTTGATAATGCTCCATTGGGAAAAAATAAAACATAAAAAGGAAAACTGGGGATTTTCGATCGTTACTTTGGCTTCCTTAGTCGGTATGAGCTTGGTGGGCTTAATTGCGTCCGAGAACTCTCCCGTTTTCGAATGGTTGTACAATTTCATTTTAGCTCCGATTTCTGCTACGATGTTTGCCCTACTCGCATTTTTTATCGCTTCGGCGGCTTATCGTGCATTCCGAGCCAGAACAGTGGTAGCCACAATCCTTTTATTGGCGGCGGTTATTGTTATGTTGGGCAGGGTTCCTATCGGATCGTTAATCTCTTTTGGGATCTTTCCGAAAATGGCGGAGATTTTAGTCAATTACCCCAATGTGGCAGCCAAACGTGCGATATTTATGGGAGTTGGTTTGGGAGCAGCGGCAACCGCTCTTAAGGTGATGCTGGGTATCGAGCGTTCATATATGGGGTCGGATTAAGAGCTATGGGAATTTTTGAGAAAATAATCAAATTAGACCGCCGTATTATTTTCTTGGTGATATTCTTATCGGTAATCTTTCCGCTCATATTTAAGGTTAATATCCCAATTAATATCACTCCCGAGGTCAGGAATGTTTATAATCTCATAGAGAATCTCCCCGAGGGATCGGTTATAGTCGTTCCCTGTGAGTATGCGCCGGATACGATGGCGGAACTTGAACCGATGCTATATGCCGTCTTGCGCCATTGCTGGGAAAAGAATCTAAGAGTGGTCGCCTGTGGATTTTATGTCACCGGGGTTACTCTAATCGAGCAGGAAATAAAATATATGGCTAAACAGATGAACAAGAAATATGGCAAAGATTATATATTCCTCGGTTATAGACCTTATCCGGCGGCAGTTATTAACTCTATGGGGGAAGATTTCAGACAATCGTTTCCAACCGATTATTACGGCACTCCCCTCGATTCTCTTCCAATGATGAGGGGGGTGAAAAATTTCAATGATACCAAATTGGTATTGACTATCAATGCGACTTCCGGCGTCGATTATTGGGTTCTCTTCGGACACGAGCGTTATGGGTTTCCGTTGGCGATAGGGGTCACGGCGGTGATGGCGGCGGATTATTATCATTACCTCAATTCCGGGCAGATAGTGGGGATAATCGGCGGGTTGAAAGGGGCTGCCGAATATGAAAGTTTAGTGCATCACAAAGGATTGGCAACGATGGGAATGAGCATACAATCGTTCGTTCATTTAGTCATAGTGCTATTTATTATTATCGGCAACATAGCGTATTTTGTCATCCGAAAACGAAAAGGGATTAACCGATGAGTACCGATCCGGGCATTTGGTTAGCAGCAATTCTTACCCTTTGTATATTTTCCTTTTTATATAAGGATAATCCATTTTACAAGTTTGTGGAACATTTATCGGTTGGGGTTTCCGCCGGTTATTGGTTGGTAATAATTATCAGACAATCCCTTAAGCAAACTTTTTTAGATCCGTTGATTCAGGGACAGTGGCAACTTGTTCCGGGTAAGTTAGGGATTTTTCTCTTGATTTTTCCCGCTTTTATGGGTATATTATTATTTACGAGATTCTCCAATAAATGGGCATATATAGCCCGTTACCCGATAGCAATGCTATGGGGAATCGGAGTTGGAGCAAGCATACCATTATCCCTGCAGAATTATATTATCAGACAATTGCAGGCAACTATGGTTCCTATAACCTTCAACTCGTGGGAGGATGTCGGAAGCCTTTTTATTGCCATAGGTGTGATAACCGGGCTTGTTTACTTTTACTTCTCCAAAGAACATAAAGGCGCATTTGGAGGAGCGGCAAAGGTCGGAATTTGGATTTTGATGATAGGATTCGGTTCCACATTCGGTTTCACCGTAATGGCTCGTGTTTCCCTGTTAATCGGCAGGGTGATCTTTCTAATGAAGGACTGGCTCGGCATTATAAGTTGAGCATAATTTCTACAATTTTTCCCTTACACGATTTTCGGAAAAATTGTCTATAACATTGTCCGAATTAAATATCAGGGTGATTATTATTGCTCGAAACTTTATAATGTGTGAATAAAGCAAACTACTGAGGATTGATATGCCTGAGCTACCTGAGGTCGAGGTAATTGTTAGGGGACTGAATAAGAAAATTAGGGGGTTGACCATATCTAATATCCAAATAAATTTTCCTTCCATAATCAAAGGTATGAACCCTTACGGGATACGATGGTTTAAGGGCAAAACGATTAATAAAATCCAACGACATGGGAAATTCATTTCCATAGAGTTTGTTGGAGGCCATAAGATTCTAATGCATTTATGTATGTCCGGGAAACTATTGGTTTTGCCCAAAAACGGCGAATTGCCCAAACATTCGCACTTAATCTTTGATTTTGAGAATTACGATAATAGTTTAATCTTTAATGATGTTAGGCGGTTCGGGAAAATTATTTACAGTTTTGCTGGTGATTATCTTGTGGATGAGAAGCTTTCCGGTTTAGGAGTGGACCCCCTTGAGATGACAGAGGAACAGTTTGTGGAAATAATCCAATCACACCGAAAAATGATTAAATCTCTTTTATTAAGTCAAGCTGTGATTTCCGGATTGGGGAACATTTATGTTGATGAATCACTTTTCGATGCGGGGATCCACCCGATGAACTTGAGCAACGAAATAGAGCGAGAACAGATAATAAAACTATATCATTCAATTCAAAAAATCCTTTTAGCGGCGATTGAAGCAGGAGGTTCAACCATAGATAGTTTTCGTAATGAAGAGGGCAAAAAAGGCACTTTCCAATTTCAACACAGAATTTATGGGAAATATGGCGAAAAATGTCCCAAATGCGGAAACACAATTATTAAAATAAATGTTGCCGGTAGGACCAGTTCGGTTTGCACCACCTGTCAAGTACCGCCCGCACCAAGGCCTACCGCACGTGTTTTTCGGGAATGTTGGTGGGGGCAATAAAATCACCGAAGTGATTACCCTATAAGAATCAAAACGCCATTTAACGGCCGCTTATTTTATATTGTTGACTTATTGCGCATACGGGTATTATATAAGTTGTTGAGCTAAATGGTCAACCGATAAATGTTGGCCTCTTTTTTTAACTGGATTTAATGGAGAGTCTAAATTGAAAGTAGGGCTTGCTCTCGGCGGAGGAGGAGCGAGAGGATTAGCGCATATAGGGGTCCTTAAAATACTCGAAAGAGAGAGCATCCCTATTGATATTATTTGCGGCACATCGATGGGTGCTGTCATCGGATCCGTTTATGCCTGCAATCCTGATGCGGACAAACTCGAAAAATTGGTAAAGGATTTCTATAAACAACATAAAATAAAAGGCGGTTGGCTCGAATTCTTATCGAAGCCGGAGGAGGATTACAAGAAGAAATTGTTTTCCGAAATGTCCTATCATATCAGAAAGAAATATATGGCGATCGTAGCAATGCGGAAAATCAGCCTCGAGCCGGAATCTACTCTACGAGAACCTCTTATGAATTTTCTCAAAAATTGTAATTGCCACCACGAGATGAGCACCATAAAAACACCATTTGCTTCTGTGGCAATCAATTTGACCGAAGGACATGAGGAAATTTTCACGACGGGACCGTTAATAGATGCCGTCTATGCTTCTTCTTCTATCGAGGGCTTCTTTCCCCCCTTGCATAGATATGGAAATTATTATTCCGATGGAGGTCCGGTTTCTTATGTACCGGTGGATGCCTGTAGGAAGTTAGGCGCAGATTTGGTAATAGCGGTATATCTCCCAACTTCAATTAAAAGGGTGGACGATTTCTCCAACGGATTGGAGATAATATTCCGCGCCGACAGTATTGCTAATTTGAAATTAAGCAATCTATTGTTGCAAAGTGCTGATATTGTTATCAAACCGGAAGTGGAGGATGTGCATTGGGCAGCTTTTCAGAGGATAAACGAATGCATCGCCTTGGGAGAAAAGGCTGCTGAGGGTAAAATAACGGAGATTAAAAGGATTATCAAGGAACATAAGGCGCCCTTATCCAAAATAAGGCGCTACTTAAGATCAAAAATATAATAATTCCGTCAAACTCAGATTCTTCGCTTGATCCCCATCTATAAAAATTGGAAATACACTTTGCGATTATTCCCCCGATTTTGGATAACATTTTACTTGACAGGCCAAAAGTTGATTTTATATTAACATTTGTTATTTAAGTTTCCGCGGGAGTAGCTCAGCTGGTAGAGCACAACCTTGCCAAGGTTGGGGTCGCGGGTTCGAATCCCGTCTCCCGCTTTTTATTTTTCCATAAAAGCATTCCCGTTTTAACCAATAATAAAATAACCCTCCCGGGAACATATAGTAATATAGTCAAGTTTATATTTTTAAGCTTCTTAGGAGAGGAGAAATAGTTTTTTTTATACTTGACTAAAGTTTAAGTGTATATTATATTTGTTAAGGTAGAATTTAGTGTTTTATTATTTAAAATAAAGTTTAATAGCAATTAAACAGTATTCTTCGACTTCTTTGTGTAGCCCTAACTTACCGAATGTTCCTTGAAAACATTATATCATCCTTCGAAATGCTGTCCTGACTCATAATTATAGGAGCTATGTCGAAATATAGGCTCATATTAACCCTGAACTATTATGTATTAGAGATTAGTTTTGCCAGTGCAAAATCATATCAAGATTAAACCGATTATCTAATTTTGTTAGGAGGTGATGAATAAATAACAGAATAAGTTTTATAATTAAATTAAACTGAATGTTAAATTAACGAGGTGAGATAATGATGCTAAGCTGGAAAAAGGCGATAATATTGCTTTTGGGAACAATTATCCTCTTCGGAACAGCAACCGTTTCATACTCAGCGATGTATCCTGTTTCGGATCGCTGGATGGTTGCGCATTCCGATGTAATTGTTACCGGTAAGATAATATCAATCACCAGTAATTACGAAAGCGACGGACTGATTTGGTCTTATGCCACTATAAGGGTCGCTGATCGAGTAATGGGGATAACGCCCGATGAAGTCATTTTCAAATATCAGGGCGGCACAGTAGGAGAGGTAACTATGGGGGTCAGTATTTCTCCCAAATTCGAAATCGGCGAGGAAGTTTTGGTTTTCCTCAAAAATGCCGATGATGGAATGTTGGAGATCACCAACTGGAATTTAAGCAAGTATACTCTTGTAAATGGTTCTTTTCTCGAAAACGGAAAGACATATCGGGAGTATATCGATGAGTTAACCGAAATTATAAAAGCCCGTTAAGGGAGGAGGAATAAGATGATGAGAAAACTATCTATAATCATAGCAATCGTTCTCCTTCCGACATTAGTTTTTGCGTATGTAATTGGAGACGGTGATTGGACCTATAAAACCGATCCGATGGGTGAAAACATATACTTCAACCCCAACTGCGCCGATGGGGGCTGCGGGAGTGATGAGGATCAGATAAATGCGCTTTGGCAGGGAGCAAAAGCCTGGCAGGATTGGGGGTTGGCTGAATTTGAATTCCCTTACGGCGGGACTACCACCCGCAATAGTGTATTATACGACAATTGGAATATCGTCTTCTTTTCGCCTACCAGCAACGGTAGCGCCATAGCTGCTACTTATTACTGGGTAAGCTCCGGGAATATGACCGAATGCGATATGATATTCTACGATGGTGCGTGGAATTTCAACGCCTATATGGGACCCTCCTATAACGAATTCGATGTTTGGGATATTGCCGCTCACGAATTTGGGCATTATCTTCAATTAGATCATTCCCCATATTATTATGCTACGATGTACGCATATTCCAATGAAGGTGAAACCTACAAGCGTGATTTATATTCCGATGATATCGCGGGGATACAGGCTATTTACGGAATGCAGGATCCATTCTCGGTAATTCTGGAAACCAATGATGATTCCTACGCCCGTGTGTTCACCCAATCGGGGGGGAGCTTTTCTTTTACCGTGACCGCCTATAACAACACGAGTACCGGCAGGTATTTTCGAGCTACGATCGATTTGATATTACCTGATGGTTCAGAATATGGTCCTTTGATGAATGTCAACAGTGTTTATATCGGACCAAACGCAACCCTTACTTACAACTCCACACAAAATATTCCCGGCGGCGCTCCCGTAGGCGAATACAAATACCGCGCCCGTATGCGCCATACCTCTTCGCCCTACGACGATTATGATGTAAGCTATTTTATGTTCTGGGTTAATGGGACTGCCAAAGGCAATATGGGTGATATCAGCTATTGGAAGCTCCCCGAGGGGAATTTCGTCCCCGTTTACGAATCTCAAACCCCGGGATCGGACGGAAATGTCCCCGGAGTATTCGAGTTGAAGCAGAATGTTCCGAATCCATTTAATCCGACCACCAATATAAGCTTCAACCTATACGAAGATGCTTCGGTTACTTTGGAAGTTTATAACATTCGGGGCCAGAAGATTAAAACTCTGATTGACAACAGGTATTCCGAAATCGGGCCTTATAGAGTCGTTTGGGATGCTACCGATAACAACGGCGCTCCGGTTTCGGCAGGCGTTTACCTATATAAATTGGATGTAGGGAACAAGACAGCGGTTAAAAAGATGATCTTAATCAAATAATGTTCCCTAAACTTCAAATTACCCTTTCGGATGGGGAGGATTTAAAATCCTCCCCTTTTTTATTCCTCTTCCTCAAAAAGAATTTTTTACACCCATAAATTATTATTGACTTTTTTATTCGTACATCTTATTGTTGAGCATTCATTCAATAATAGAGGAGCTGATATGAAAAGCGATCCGAAAGAAAAGATACTAATGCGGATGGCGGAAATCTTTTTTGTGCTTTCCGATCCAACCCGTTTAAAGATTTTATATTCAATGCTGGAGAGGAGTATTCAAGTATCGGAAATAGCGGAATTTGTTGGGATGAGCGTATCTGCGGTGTCTCATCAACTGAAGCTGTTGAGGGATAAGCATCTGGTAAAGACTTTTCGGCAGGGGAGGAAAATATTTTATTCTTTGAACGATTATCATATCCCGGCATTATTGGCTTTAGCTCGGGAACATTCATCAGAAAGCAATTGTTGAGTATTTACTCAACAATAGGCTTAGTTATAAATACTAATATAGGTGTTAGATGGAATCAAAAGAGAGAAATAAGTCCTGCAAATTGTCGGTCGAGGGTTTAGACTGTACCGATTGCGCCAGAAAAATAGAAAATGGGCTGGAGGAAATGGAAGGGGTGGGGAAAGCCAGAATAAATCTTATATCCCAGACTGTGGAAATCGATTTCGACCCGAAATTAACCGTCGTAGGAAATATAACGGAGAAATTGGGCAAATTGGGATATCCGTCAACTGCGATAGAAGAAAATGAATATACCCTCAAAGTCGAAGGGATGGATTGTGCCGACAAGGAAAGGATAATACGGAAGGCGCTTGAAGGGCTGGAATCACTTAGCGATATAAAGTTTGATTTGATAAATGAGCGTTTGACGGTGCGGATAAAGGCCGATCTGGAGCAAATAATCAAAGTAGTAGGAAAAGTCGGATTTAAGGCGGTACCGATTAACCCCAAATCGAAAAATATGCCTCAAAATCAAGGTAATACCGATATGATATCGACTGTGATCTCCGGAATAGCCGCCGTTTTGGGGATTATTATGAAATTATCACATCTCCCCGAACCGCTGATAATCGGGATTTTGTCGGTGGCGATAATATCGGGAGGATATAAAATTGCTATCAAGGGGATAAAGGCTTCCCTCAGCGGGGTTTTGGATATGAATTTTCTGATGACCATAGCGGTTATCGGAGCGGTGGCGATAGGCGCATGGGAGGAAGGAGCGATGGTTGTTTTCCTGTTTTCGCTGTCTCATTTGCTCGAACGAAGGAGTATGAATCGCGCTCGGAGAGCTATTTCCGATCTGATGAATGTAACGCCTAAAACAGCCTTGGTTATCAAAGGTGATGAGGAGATTATCACCGATGTCGAAAAGATTTCCGTTGGTGAGACAATTATAATAAAGCCGGGAGAAGCCATCCCTTTGGATGGGGAGGTTATTGGTGGAGTTTCATCGGTCAATCAAGCTCCGATTACCGGAGAATCAATGCCTGTCGAGAAAAAAAGCGGGGATAAAGTTTATGCCGGCAGTCTAAACAATAATGGCATACTTAAAGTCAAAGTTGACAAACCTTATTCCGATTCAACTATCGCCCGAATAATACATTTGGTAGAAGAGGCACAATCGAAGAGGGCACCGATACAGCTTTTTGTGGATAGATTTGCGAAGTATTATACTCCATCCGTAGTAGTTGTCTCTATCCTTATCTCGGTTATTCCCACTTTGTTCTTCAATCAGCCTTTCTACAGCTGGTTCTACCGATCCTTGGTTTTACTGGTTATCGCTTGTCCCTGTGCCCTCGTTATATCCACTCCCGTATCTTTTGTTTCCAGCTTGACGGCAGCTGCGAAAAACGGGGTCTTGATTAAAGGAGGGGCATATATCGAAAGGGCAGCCCATATTAATGCATTCGCTTTCGATAAAACGGGGACCATCACCTATGGAAAGCCAATCCTAATCGATATCATTCCTCTCAATAATTTCAGCAAGGAGAAAATATTGGGCTTGGCGGCATCTTTGGAAAAATATTCCGAGCATCCGCTGGCGGAAGCAATAATAAATGGAATTGAAGGGAGAGGTATTCGTTTGCAGGAAGTTGATGAATTTTCCGCAATAACGGGAGCCGGCGTGGAGGGGATAATCAAAGGGAAAAAATATTATTTGGCGAATCATTCATTTTTTGAGAGGAGAGGAATTTGCGACGGCTCGGTACATCGGATTTTGGAGAAAGTGGAAAATAGCAATCAAACCGCAATCCTACTCGGAACCGAGAACAACTTGTATGGACTATTGGCGATTGCAGACGGTGTCAAGCAGGAAGCAGCCAAGACAATCACTGAACTTAAGCGAATAGGGGTGGAAAAAAGTTTTATAATCTCCGGCGATAATCACAGAACAACGGAGGCCGTCGGTAAACAGGTCGGCTCGGATGCTTATTACGGGGAGCTTCTTCCGGAAAATAAACTTGAAATCATAAGAGATCACAAGGCGGACGGTTTTAGAATCGCTATGGTTGGTGATGGTATCAATGATGCTCCGGCATTAGCCACTTCCGATTTGGGGATTGCGATGGGAACCGGTGGAACCGATGTCGCTTTGGAAACAGCCGATGTAGCGATTATAGGTGATGACTTGCGTAAAATTCCATTCCTGATCAGATTGTCGAAACAGACGATGAGAATTATAAAACAAAATATCTTCCTCGCATTGGGGATTAAAGCGATATTTATGATTTTGACATTTTTTGGGGCGGCGACTTTGTGGATGGCGGTTTTAGCCGACAATGGAGTTTCTCTTATGGTTATCTCAAATTCACTGCGTCTGCTCAGAACCCAAAAGATACTTAAAGCTTTTTCAATATAATCACGGTGTAATCATCTGATTGAGGGGCTGTATCGCGGAAAGTTTTTAAATCATTCAACAGCTTGTTTGAAATCTCTTTCGCAGGTAAATCTCGGGAGCTGTTGATTAAATCAATTAATCTATCGGTGCCGTATTCCTCCCCTGAAGGGCTGAATGTTTCCGTGACCCCATCGGTATAGAATAAAATCAGGTCGCCGTTATTCAGGAAAACAGGCCTCTCCACATAATTACAATTGGGAATAACTCCCAATGCCACTCCGCCTTCGGAAAGCTCTTCGACTTTGCCTTTCGATCGGAACAGTAATGGGGGATTGTGTCCGGCGTTTGAAAAAGTAAAAATCGAATTCTGGGAATCCAAAACGCCATAGACGGCGGTTACATAATTTCCGGATTCCACGCTTTCATAAATCAGGGAATTTACTTTTGAAAGAATTGTCCTTATGGCATAGTTGTTCCTTATTTCCGCTATCAGGCTGGCACGGAACGCCGCCATAATCAATGCCGCGGGGATACCCTTACCGGCGACATCGCCAATGGCTATACCGTATTGATTTTCCACGATTCTAATGAAATCGAAATAGTCCCCGCCGACTTCAATATAAGAATGATTTAATCCATAGATATCATAACCGTCTATCTGCGGCTGCTCCTGCGGAAGGAAAGATAGCTGGATCCGCCGAGCTATCTTCAATTCTTCTTCAAGCTCACGCTTACTTAAAATCTCATTATGAAGACGGGCTCGCTCGATTGCCACTCCAGCTTGAGAAGCGAAGGCTTCTAAAAGTGTAATATCTTCTTCGGTATATTTGTTGACCTCATCGGATTCGATGTTAAATACCCCTACAATGTGATTATCGCTTTTAATCGGCACCACCATCTCGGAGGATGTATTTTTCCTGAACTTAAAATATCGGGAGTCGGCATTTACATCGGGGACCAAAACGCTTTTCCCGTTTTTCGCCACCCAGCCAACCAACCCATCCCCCAACTTAAGTTTGATATTCTTCCGAAGCAATTCATCCCCACCCCTCGTTTTGGATTTCTCGAATTGGGGGGTCAAATCCCCCGTTTTCCGGTTTACAAGAAATATCCCCGCCATATCATAATCGATGACTTCGGATAAGCTATCTATAATTGTATCTAAAATCTCATCCAAACTTAAAGATGTATTCAGTTTTTTGCTTATCTCGAAAAGTATCTCTTTTTCCCGCCTATCTTTCTCCGATTTCTCTAAAAGTATCGCATTCTCAAGCGAAATAGCCATTTGGCCTGACAAGGTTATCAAAATATCCAAATCTTCCCGGTCGAATAACCTCCCACCTTCGGGATTTAGCGCCTCAATAACCCCCAAAACCTTTTCCCGCCGTTTTATCGGAACACAAATCAACGCACCCGTTTTGAAATCCGCCATATTCTCATATCCGGTGAAGAACCGGGGATCGGAGCGGGCATTATCGGTAATAACAGGTTCCCCCTTCTCTGCAACCCAACCGGCGATACCCTGCCCAAAAGCTAAATGGGAAGACCATATCTTGGGGTTATCTTCACCCGCCTTCAGGTATAAATCCAACCTATTTAATTTAGGGTTAATCAGGAATACGGAAACCGCCGCCGCATTCAAATACCGCAAGGTAAGATTGAGGATGTTCTCCAACAACGGCTTAATCCTTAATTCGGAGTTTAGGGTCTCTGCGGCTTCCAATAAAAGGGCAACTTTATCCATAGTATCCTATACCCTCAAATTCTAAATAATACTTCTTCACGGTCGAATTGCCGCTTAGCTATGAAAACCGATAATGACGCCAATACGGCAGTCGATAAAAATACCAAGCCGATATAACCCCATTGAATGTTTCCCATAAGGGCTTCCTTCGCCACCAAACTGATATTGACGATTGGGACCAATGCTAACTTAAAATTTAGCTCGATGCCGGGGACAAATGAAATCATCGACGGTATGATCACAACCATCATTGCCGGCGTCAGATAGCTTTGTGCTTCTTTATAACTTTTTGCAAACAGGGAAATAGTCATCAAGGTCGCGGAGAAAAGGCAGGATATCGGCAGCATCAAAAGTAAAAGCACAATAAAACTTAAGGGCTGTATCTTGAAAGCTATATCCGAACTTCCGGCCTCGAAATTCGCCATACCTATCTTCGCGGTTAGGGTGAGGGAAATCAAAGAAATCAAAGCAGTAATCATTGAGGCGGTGAAAATTGTCAGGAACTTGCCGGCAGCTATCTCCATCCTTGAAGCGGGTGAAGCAAGTATAGTTTCCAGTGTTCCTCTTTCCTTTTCCCCAGCCGTCAGATCAATAGCCGGATACATTGCGCCGACCATTGTTAAAATAATAATTATATAAGGGAGGAATATCGCTAAAGCGTAGCCGGACATCTTTTCTTCCGAAGCGACATTTTCCGTCCTTACAGAGATCGGATTTAAAATATGGACATCCGCACCAAGAACCTTTAACCGTTCGGAGACAACGCTATCTTTAAAGGCGGCAATTGATTTGGTTATCCTATTCCGAGCGAATTGGGATTTTATTTCCGCCGCATCATAATAAATTTTCACAACCGCAGAATCTCCCATTTCCACCGCGGTCGCCGCCGATTCGGGGATAACTACCGCCGCTCCCAGAGATTTGTCCGCAATCGCCGATTTATAATCATCAACCGAAACAACTTCCAACCCATCGGTTGAAGCAATATATTCCGAGAGCCGCGGATAATTATCGGCACCCTCGATAGCTATCTTATGGGTTTCCGCCTTTGTTTTCTTTAATTGGGAACCGACAATAGTGGACATACCGACGGTCATCAGCGGGATAAGGAGTAATGGCACAACAATCATCGAGATTAGTGTCCGCCTATCCCTTAAAACATCCAGGAATTCCTTTTTGTATATCGTTTTTACTTTGTTCATATCACCTCGCGAATCGATTCGATAAATATATTATCGAGGTCTTCCATTCCCGTTTCGGAACGCATTTTATCTATACTGCCGGAACGGATCAGCTTGCCGCGATGAATAATTATTATTTCATCGCAGACCTTTTGAGCTTCATACATCATATGCGTGGAAAATATGACCGCTCTGTTTTGAGATTTGGCTTCATAGATAAGCTGCACAATATTCTCCGAAGCGATAATATCCAAACCAGCGGTAGGCTCATCCATTATAAGGACTTTGGGGTTATGCAGCATAGTGCGAGCTATAGAGACCTTTTGCTTTTGGCCGGTAGAAAGTTTGTCGATTTTGGTATCCAAAAACTCTTTCATATCGAGTTGTTCGGCGAACTTCTCCAATCGCTTATTGGATTCCTTCTTGGGAATATCATACAGCTCGCCAAAATAACAAACCAACTCACGGGGAGTTAAGCGGCGATATAGTCCCGTATCCCCGGAAAGAAACCCTATCCTCTCTTTAGCCCTATCCGGTTTTTCCAAGATATTAATACCGTCGATAAACGCAGTTCCCGAAGTAGGCTTCAGCAGTGTAGCCAATATCCGAAGGGTCGTTGTTTTGCCTGCCCCGTTTAGTCCCAAAACTCCTAAAATCATCCCCGATTTACACTCGAAGGACAAATTATCAACAGCGATTATTTCTCCCCTCTTTTTATCCCTAAATATTTTAAGCAGAGATTCAACCTTTACCAACTCAACTTCCTTTTACCGTTTTTGGTGTTAATATAATATATAATATTCCAGTTGGAATCAGCGGATTACTTTGGAGATTTGCAGTTTTTCCTGCCAGTCCTTCTCATATTTCTCCCCTTTGACATTGGAGTGGAACAAGCGATAATCCCCCTGCCCTTGAAAATCCACAAAAACAAATATCCTCTCTCCGGGTTGGTCGGGTATGTTGTAATAATACCATACTTCATAAGGCCTCGTGTCAATCTCCAACGGGTGGGTTTCCCTCTGGCTGGGGGGACCGTAGAGTATAAAGACCCTTCCCATATCCGTCGCCCAACCTTCGCTATAACTTCTGCTGGCAAAAGCTTTATTGGCGAAATCCAAACGAGCATAATGCTGAACTTCAAATTCATTATAACCATTGGTAGTGTCGGGGTCCCTATCCCGCCAAAACTTCTTCATAAAATTATTTTTTCCCTCGATATTCAGCTCGCCATATATTTTAAGCTCCTCAGGCGAGGCGATGTATAATATCTCTTTCCTTACCAATTTAGCATCTTTTTCGTCTTTAATCCTCTCCGCCTCCGGATGCTTGCTGTAAAGCTTTCTGACGAGCGGATTGACTGCATAATATCCAGAGTGTTTGACTCTAAACCGCTTGGTCCTACTTACCTCATCCCTCGTTTCGAGGTCGGTTGCGGTTATTTGAAGTTTGTAAAATCCATCTGGCAGGGGATATGGATTGATGCCGTTCGATATAACCGCGGTACTTCCCGGTTTAGTAAAAGTTTTGGAGTAAAAATTCCTATACAAATTTCCGGCGTCATCCAATACTTTCACATCGACCCTAAATTTCCCAATCGTATCCGGGCTGTATGCCATATTATGTAACTCGGCATAGAAAAAAAGGAAATTCTCCTCTGGAATTACCACCCTCGAAGCATTGGGGATAACCAATGTCCCATCCTTAGCCGACGGCACATTCGAGGTGTCCGGATTTAATGTGTAAGCCAACTCGATTTGAGAAAGTTTAATCCCATCCCCACTGAAATCAGGGATGGATATCCTCTTTTTAATCCTACCATTGACCCCGGAGTTGACATCATTAATACCAACGGTTAAATAATAATCACCCGGATCTACATATGCCGGAACGGTGTCGAAGAATTTATACTCTTCGTTATTTAATTCCTTTAAGTCCCTTATCGATGTTATTCCTCTCCAACTGACCTCATCGATGGAATCTCCGGCGATTGAATCGAGCCTCATTGTAATATCCATCGCCGCTTCGTATAAACTATCACCTTTGGGGATAAATCTAAGCTGGTGTCTCGGAAAGGTATAATAGACCTCCAATAAAGTTTGATGCGGATTGTCGCTTTCCGGATAGCAAGCCGTATCCACATTAAGCGCTAATTCCGTTTGAGCCTTTAAGGTATTCGTGATAAATATTGAAATAAATAATATTAGAATTACCTTTAAAAATGTTTTTTTAATAATAAACATATAATCTCCTTCGGTCACTGTATCTTAAGACCTTCCGAAAATGGGTCCGCCAATTCATAGGAACCAAACCCAGTCCTATCAACAAAGATAAATTTTCTGTGGTAACGATAATAATACCATATCTCATAAGGTATGCTATCCATCTCGAACGGGTGGCGCTCAATCTCTTCGGGTTTACCATAAGTTATATAAATCCGCCCGAAATCGGTCAAATATCCGGGCCTGCCGTATCCCGAGAAATTATTATTGGCGTATTTCACACGGGAATAATATTCATCATGAAGCTCATTCTCCGGAGTGGAAGGAGTCGGATCGTGTCTTTTCCAGAAATCTCTAATAGCCTCCAACCTTCTGTCTTTAGGGACCTTTTTCAGGGAATCCCTTTCGGCGGCGGTGGCGATATATCTCAACTCATCGACTGCGGTCTTATAATCATTCTCCACCAAAGTCTTTAATGACCACCCGATTTCGAAATCCGCTTTTCTCTCGGCAAATTTCTTTTTAAGGGCGGTATCCCACAACTCGATGTCCAGTATATATTCTCCCGGCGGCAGCTGGCTTATATGCAACCTTTCGATAACGGGCTTTACACCTTCGGTGGTATCCTGCAAAACCACCTCTTCCATCTGAGAATACATACCCCCTTTTTGAGTGCTTATAATCCTATATTTTGCTTTTAGTATATCGGGGGTATTTTTGCTCGGATATATCTCATAATAAAATTCCGGTGCGTCGCTTTCGCTATCGAACGATCTCGAAACCAAAGGGATTACCCGTTCCCCATATTTCGTGAAATTATTTTCCAAGATATCGGATTGGGGAACATTCCCTTGCACAAATTCCACCCCGGAGATAATCATCCTTTTTCCATAACTTTTCAGATCGATTTTAATTATATGTTTATTTTGACTATTGGATATCTTGTCTGTCAGCAGAAACTCTATGGAATATTGTTGGCGAGGCAGGTTGAAAACTTGTTTTTCCAATATAGCAGGCGATTTTTTGACATCCCTTAAGCTCTCCTTATCATTCTCTAATTTATTATCCCAGCTTTTACCGGTAATCTGTTTACCATGCTTATCTCGGATAATGATTGCAAATTCATACTTCGAAATCTCTTTTCCGTCCTGAATAATAGTATAAAGCGATTTCAGGGGTATCTTAGCATACAATTCGATATTATACTTTGAATTATTGCCCAAATCCATAAATACCGCATAGTCAACCGCGAAGTGAGGAGTGCCTATCGGCTCCTCTTTGAATTGGTCGTGCCGCTTGGCGCCGGAAGATCCCAATAGTAGAAGCGATACTCCCAAAAGAATTAATACGATTTTCAATTTTGCCGTTATCATCTTCTCTACCCTCGACCCGGAAAGAAAATCTGTCCGAAATAAAAACATAACCCAGCTTTATAATTTAACGCCGACAAACCGATTTTGTGTCTATATTTTTAATATATCATACCATCGGTCATATACAAATTAAATTATTGTTTTCTATTCATATCGCAGAGCTTCGATCGGGTTGAGGCGGGCGGCCCGAGTAGCGGGATATATTCCGAAAAATAAACCAACACCAACGGAAAAACTAAAACCTATTATAACCGAAGGGATAGAGATTGCGGCGGATAAAGGGGTTGTGGCACTTACTATTGCAGCGATCGCAAAACCGAACATTATCCCCAATAATCCCCCAACTCCGGTCATCGCCATAGCCTCGATTAAAAATTGCCATAAAATATCTTTCCGTCTTGCGCCGATAGCTTTTCTTATCCCTATTTCCCGAGTGCGTTCGGTTACCGAGACAAGCATTATATTCATCACCCCAACCCCTCCGACCAATAGCGCGATGGAGGAGATTATAATCAGCACTATATAGATGGCATCGGTAATCTGATGATAAATATCCAATAAAGCATCCTGAGTAAAAACAGCAAAATCATTGGGTTTATCGTAAGGGACACCTCTTCGCCTGCGGAGGAGTTCGGTTATCTCATCGATCGCTTGCGGTATCAAATCCGGAGATTTCGCCTCCGCTCCTATCCACACTCCTTCATCAGCAGGGTGAATTTTTAGATATGTTGTCATCGGTATTAAAATAAAATTATCCAATGACTGTCCTAACAACGCTTTTCGTTTTTTCACCACACCGATTACGGAGAATTTATGATTATTAACCGTTATAATTTCACCGAGGGGATCGGAATATGGAAACAATACCTCCGCAATATCAGCCCCCAAAACAGCTGTGTAAGTTTTATAACGCATATCGGTTTGATTAATAAATCGCCCGGCGGAAAGAGTCAGAGTATATACAAGCTGATTATCCGGAAGCACCCCCTCCAATTGAAAGCGTTTAACTTCATTGTTCTTATATTTCACCGAATTCCCGTCGGGTGGCTGCCACCAGATTTTGGAAACAGCGACAGCTTCTATCGACGGACAGTAATTCTTAATCGCAAACCCATCCTCCAAAGTCAGATGTTTACGATTTCGCTCTTCCTCATTCCTCATCCCTAATTGGATTCCCGGTTTATAGCGGGATACATATATGGCATTTGAACCGAAGGACTCAATCTGTTCAGCCATACTATTATTTAACCCCTGAATAATACTTACCATCCCGATAACCGCGGTAACACCTATAAACACCCCCAAAATAGTTAAAAAGGAGCGCATCTTATTGGCCACCATAGCTCCCCAAGCCAAGAGGATGCTGTCGGTTATTTCACTAAGTCTCATAACTATTCATACCTCAAGGCTACAATGGGGTCAAGCCTTGCCGCTTTCATAGCCGGGTATATTCCAAAGAATAAACCGATCGCACTCGATATACCTACCCCCGCCAGTACCGACCACAACTCCACCGAGGACGGAATAGGAGTAGCAGACGCAACCAATAACGAAACTCCCGCTCCGCATAAAATTCCAAGTATTCCGCTTACGAGGGATAGGGTCAGCGACTCGACCAAAAACTGCCACATTATGTCCCGCCTCTTTGCACCAACTGCCTTACGAATACCTATCTCACGGGTTCTATCGGTAACGGCTACCAACATTATATTCATTATTACAATTCCGCCCACAATCAACGAAATAGATGAAACCCCGACTAAAACTATCCAAGCAATTCTGGTAAAATTCTGAAACATATCGATTAAACCTTCCGAGGTCATCATATCGAAATCGTCCGGCTCGGAATATTTGATATGATGGCGCGAGCGCAAAACAACTCTTGCTTCATCCATAGCATCTTCCATCCTGCTGTAGCTTGAGGCTTTGGCAAAAATCACAATAGTCTCCTGATTTGAAAAGTACTTCTCATAAGTCGTCAACGGAATAACCACCCAATTATCGGCATTTACTCCAAATGTGGATCCTTTCGGTTTAGCCACCCCGATAATGGTGAAATAATACCCGTTTATTTTAATATTCCTACCGATAGGATCTATTCCCGGAAAAAGATTGTCCACAACATCAGGTCCCACTATCGCCATCGACCTCCTCTTCTGGGCATCGGATTTGGTGAAACTCCTCCCATAATCGATATCATAATCCGTAACTTCGAGGAAATTGGGCGTAACTCCTTGAAGGAAAGTACCGCCAATACTTAAATTTCGTCGTTTTACGGTAATAATAATTTTTCTCGTTGCGCCACCAACCATCGCACAATCTTCGCAGTTCTTGGCAATTGCGCTTATATCGGCGGCGACCAAATCCTTTCTTTTTTGCGCCTTGAAATAATCCTCTTCCGAAGTGATAACCCCATATTTATCTATTATGAAAGTTGATGAGCCCATCGCATTTATAGTCCCCGAGACATAGTTATTCATCCCATTGATAACCGAGACAATCGCTATCAAAGTCATTACCCCGATAATCATCCCTATAAGCGTTAAGATAGATCTTAATTTATTGGCGAATAAAGATTGGAAGGCAATCCTTACGCTTTCCCACACCCGCCGCATAGCTATTTCCTTACCACTTTCTCTATTTTCCCATCCCGCAGATATATTATCCTTTGGGTGTAATCAGCTATTTCCTGCTCGTGGGTAACCACAATAATCGTATTGCCTTGATCGTGGATCTTACCGAATACTTCCATAATCTCGCGGCTGACTTTGGAATCCAGATTTCCGGTAGGTTCATCAGCTAAAATAATGGACGGCTCGTTAACCAATGCCCGAGCGATAGCCACCCTCTGCCTTTGTCCTCCGGATAATTCACTGGGCTTATGATTTATTCGGTCCGCCAAATCGACCATCGCCAAAGCTCTTTTAGCCTTCTCCATCCTGTCCTTGCTCCCATTACCGCTGTAAATGAGGGGCAACTCGACATTATGAAGGGCGGTTGCCCGGGGAAGCAAGTTATAGGCTTGGAATACGAACCCTATCTCTTTATTCCGAATAAACGCTAACTCATCATCATTCATCTTAGAAACAGCCTTGCCATTAAGTATGTATTCTCCCTTAGTTGGCGTATCCAAACAACCGATTAGATTCATCAAAGTTGATTTCCCCGAACCGGAAGGTCCCATAATAGCAAAATATTCCCCCTTTTCAACTTCCAAATCTATTCCCCGTAATGCGTGGACATCCTCGGATCCGACGCGATAAGTTTTCCAAAGATTTCTCGTGATAATAAGCAAAGCTTTCCTCTGTTATTTTTTATTTTTCGGTTTCTTAATTGGTTTGACGAAATCGCCGTCATTTAAACTCCTGAGGATTTTGAAACTTCCGATAATTATGCTGTCACCGACGGAAACCCCTTTCTTTATTTCGATATTCTGTTGGTCCGCTATCCCCGTCTTTACGGAAACAAATTTAGCGACCCCATCTCTTACGACGAAGACACCTTCAACAGCTTCTTTTTTCCCTTTGGTTTTTAAATTTTTCTCAGCGGAGGTTTTGTCGATATTTGATTTTGCATCGCCTTCGGAGGTGGAATCTTCGGGGGGAATTCTCATCACAACCGCTTGTATTGGGATATAAACCACCCCTTTATGTTCAGCGGTGATAATATCCACTGTCGCAGTCATCCCGGGCCTAATCCCATCTATCGGCTTTAGGATTTGAATCGTTACCAAGAAATTTACCACCTGATCCTGCGACCCCAATCCCATCCCTTTGGCGGAGTTTCCAATTTCCGTTACGACTCCCTCGATGGTGGTATCGGGGAATGCATCGAGCTTGATATTTACTCTTTCCCCCAATTTTATGGAAGCGATATCGGTTTCATCGACATCCGCCTTTATTTCGATTTGGGATAAGTCGGATACCGTCATTATAATCGTCCCCGGATTATTCATAGTACCGATTACAACATTTTCGCCTTCCTCAGAATTGAGCACGGTGATAATCCCATCAATAGGGGAACGAATTGTGGTTTTGCTTAATTGGTCTTTCGCCTGCCGTAGGCTTGCCTCGGCTTGAGCGACCTGCCCTTGTGCCGAAAGCAGATCACTGTAGGATAGGTCGAATTCCTCTTTGGAAATCAGCTTCTTCTCATAAAGTCCCTTGTTTCTATTGTATGCCAATTGAGCTTTATTTAAAAGAGCCTTAGCCGAAGTCAGTGAAGCTTCAGCACGGGCGACATCGGCTTCATATGTTGCGGGATCGATTTGAACCAATAGGTCCCCCGCCTTGACTTTTTGACCCTCGACGACCGGTAGCTTGATAATTCTGCCCATTACATCGGCGGAAACTTTAACTTCTTTTTTGGCTTCCACATGACCGGTAGCTGTTACAATGGCTGTAATGTCTCCTTTTTTAGCTTCCTCGACTTTAACCGATTTCCTTTCCACCCTATTGCTCTTTACCACATAAACCACCAACACCGCTAATACAACCACTCCCAATACTCCGATAATAATTTTCTTCTTCTTTGATTTCGCCATATCTTAACTCCGTGCTATTCTATTTGCAACAGGGATATTATTTATAACCCTATAGCCTTTTCAAGTTGGCTGACCGCAAGGTTGTAGTCATACAGCGCTTGAATATGATTTGCCTCAGCCTGTTTATAACTAACTTCGGCGTCGATTAAATCCAGAATTGTCGCTGCCCCCAAAGTATATTTCTCTTTAACAATATTGTAATCCTCTTCTGCGGATTTGCGGGATTCCTCAGTCAATTTCATATTTTCTCTGGATTTCTGGATACCGAGATAAGCCTGCATAACCTCCAAAGCAACCGCATTCCGAACGGAATGAAAATTATCCTCCGCCATTTTATATGCTATTTTCGAGGAATTATATTGAGCTTTTGTCTGAAACCCCTCGAATATATTGAAATTCAGTGTCCCGGTGATGTTCCATTGATAATTCTCATCAAATATTTTCCCCAAATGGAGACTTTCATCGTTCCAAGCATAAGATCCCCTAACAGATAGGGACGGCAACCAACCTCCCCTGGCGGATAATTTTCGGTACTTCGCAGTTTTTAAATCCTGTGAAGCTTGCAGAAGGATCGGTTGTCTTTCCAAAGCGGCTTTATATGCAGACTCATAATCATAATTGACCTTTGGGGTTGTAAACTCATCCACAGGTTCAATATCCGAATCTATAGGTCTGTTTAGAATATTATTCAAATCGGCTTTCGCTAAATTGTATGTATTTTTCGCATCTACCAAATCCAATTTGTCTTGACCATATTGGACTTTGGCTTTTAAGACATCGGATATGGAGGCAGCCCCCAATTCATATCTGCTTTGTGCATATTTCAACTGCTCCTCACCCCTTTTCACCCCATCCTTACGGACATCCACCATCATTTTGGCTTTCAACAAGTTATAGTATTTCTCCTTGACGCTGTATATAATATCCTTTTCCGTTTTGATATATTGATAACGCTTTGACTCCTTATCCGCTTTTGCACTATAAATATTATAGATATTCGCCCCACCGTTGAAAATAGTCTCGCTTAATGATATGCCTGCGGAATAGCTTTTGCTGACAGAGATGCCGGTGGAAGCATTGACAAAACGACTTGTATTCTGATCCCAACGGAGATAACCGGTAGGGCCTATTACCGTTCTCGAACCGCTTATCCAAGAATCTATACGGGGTAAAATCCCGCTATAGGATTGCCAGACATTTTCCTTTGAAGATCGATAACTGTTATATGCGGAGCGAAGTTCCAAATTCCCTTTTTTCGCTAAAGCAATACATTCTTCTAATGTCAGCTTTTCGGCTCGAACGAAGCCGACCACACCACCCACAAAACCAAATACTATTATAAGGGATATTGTAATTCTAAGGAGCTTAAAGGATTTTTGCATAGAGTTCTCCTATATAATCTTTATATGTATAATCCACTAAATGTGTTCGTAAGAGCGCTTGTCAACAGAATCCAAATCAACCACAAAACCCCGACGGATATATAAGCCTTTGCTTTTGAAAATCCATAAATAGTCGCAAATCCGATAGAGGTTAATATATATGCCCAAATCGTAAAGAATTCAAAGTGATTCAGAAAATTATAAATAAAGGACTTATACATCGATGCAGGCAGAAATATGGCGGGAGAAAGGGAAATATCCAGTGTGCCTTTAATCTTGACGAGGAATACTGTGACTATGGTTCCTAATATGCCGATAAGAGAAGCATGGCTATAAGCCGCAAGATTATGTTTGAAGGTTGAGTTCCCTCCGCCTATTACCGAGCCGGTAAAATAAAGCGCCGCAGCCACAACTACAAATACCACTAAAATCCCGATGGGGGCGCCCACCGTTGCAAGGGTACGGTTAATGCTCCAAGAATTGGGATCGCCCATCTTATCTTCTATAGTTTGCATTTGCTCCACAGTTATTCCGGGTGTATTGCGAATTTTTTCGAGTTGCGATTTGATATTTATCGACCAAGTTAGTTGAAGTCCGATCATGGCAAAAACAGATATCAATATCCAAGGTGCAACCCAGGAGGGTTTCGATTTGATATATTCAAAAACTTTTGATGGTTCCCAAAAAATGTTAATCATTCGGGCAAGGGTTCCCATAGGTTTTTGATTCCCATTCTCGGCAGTGATATTTGCTTCATTCTCCATAAATCACCTTCCTATCATTTATTCTTTTGACGATTATTCTCAATTAAAGTTTCAAAAAAATACTTCCCGTTTAATACAACATCCTGCTGTTATGCCGTTTCAAAAGCGGATAGTTCTATTTAAACGGAAATTTACCTCATAATATAATAGCACAATGAAATATATCATTAAAATCTACAGTTTGACAAACAAATATTTACCACGAGGATTTTGCATCATAAAAACAAAAAAGCCGAGAGCATAGCTCCTCGGCTTTTATTTTATAATTATATGAGGGTGGCAGGACTCGAACCTGCGGCCACCTGCTTAAAAGGCAGATGCTCTACCTCCTGAGCTACACCCCCGCACTTCCCGGTAGAAAGCATTCGTTAGTAAATTAAATTTCCCTTCGTTGTCAAGCAAAATATATCGTATAATTCCGTCCTAATAGGTCGCTATTCTGAATTAAACTGTCGATAAATAAGGGGTGGATATCCTTATCCACCCCGATGGTAAAGGGGAACTATCTCAGTTCCTCCCTGCAATTCATATTAACTCTGCGAATCACAAATTCGTTCTGTAAAAATTTTATTCATCGGGATTAAAATTATCGGCGAAGGAAATAATTAGCCGGTCAGTTGAAATATTACGATTACCGTTGGCAATCGATGAACTTACCGACACTTGTTTTGGGAATAATGCCTTTTAATATAACGATATCCCCTTCGGTCGATATGGATTGGATCTCAAAAGAATCGCCTGTGGAATCGCTTTTGGGGAGAACGGAAGCAAGCTTATCGTATAGTTTTATCGCCCCGGAGAGAATCATAGCGGAGCTTGGATTTTTCATTTTTATGTACAATATAGATTGATAATTGTTGCCATTCGGATTAATGGATATCCCGTATTCGGCGGCATAATCGACATACTCAAGGACAAATTCCATATTATTGAGTTTTAAAATCTTCATAAAAGCTCGTATATCTCCCCAATTGGAGCCTAAACTATCCTTCAAAGATTGTGGAATTAATCCCCAAACCGATATAACTGTTTTTCCTTCCCCCACGGAAATATCATCATATTGGCTTCGAAGAATATGGTGCCGATAAATAACCGTCTCCTTGTCCCCCCGTATATTCGCAATCTCGGAAAGCACCTTGGCTGATGAGGTCAGAGCAATATCGCCATCCCTAATCGGTAAAAGATATAAGCTGTCGCCCGAAGAATAATATCCAAGGCGTTTACCATTAATATCGGCCCCCCTCCAATCATAATTGGAACTGCTTTCCATTGCATGCTTGTAATCCAACTCACCCCTGAATATTATCGCCCCATTTTTAAGAAGCGTTCCGACGGGACTGTTGGCATTATGTGCAAACGATTCCTGTTTGATGGAAAAGGCATAGCAGGAGGGCTTTTTCCCTTCCATATCAATTGTTTTAACGAAGCCGATACTATCCTCGAATTTTTGGAAATAACAACTTAAAGCGGTATCCCGGGATAATTTTTCCCATTCGAGCATCACGACAAAATCAGCTTGGCTCGGAATCGGCGGGAAATGCTCCGCTGCGGATATATTTTCGCAGCCGGCAAGAATAACCCATAACATCGTAAGTATCGGGATAATTTTGAAAGGCGAAGCACGGAAGTTCAATGGCTACCCAAAACTAAATATAACTGACAGTAAACCAATATCTCTTTTTTATAGGAATGCGTTAAATCTCCGGGGGCTTCATCCCAAACTGCTCCCATTCCTCTTTGGAGGGACCATAAACACCAAAAACTTTCAAGCCCGCCTGACGCATAAGCACCGTCATCTGTCCGCGGTGATGGATTTCGTGTAACATCATCAAAAATAGGGAAAAGCCCCGTGACCATCGTTCGCCGTACATATCATCCTCGATCTTCAGCGTATCATCGTTCCAATTATCCTCAATTTGACTCAGAAGGGATGAGCTAACCAGATCGTATCCCTTTCTTATCTCCTCCGCACTCTTCGGGACAGCGACATCGACAAGTGGTCCTTCGATACTAAGCCCGGTTCTACCCATCATTTCAGGGATTGTAGTTATGATATGCCAAGAAATCTGTCCTAATGTGCGATGACCCTCGGCTACCCTTTGGTTTAATGATTCATCGGTCAATTCGTCGAGGAGCTTTTTTGTGTTTGTCGTTTCATTCCCCCAAAGCTCCTTAAAACTACTGATACTTGTAAACATTTTAACACCTGCGTTATATGTTAAGGGTTTATCCTCCGACGGAGCGCATCAAAGGTTTATGTTCGCGGGCGAAGAACCCTCCCCGAATACCTTTGAATTCAGGGTCCCCTACCGCCTCGAAGATTCTTTCCATAATATCTATATTATTTAATCCCTTTTTCATCATATTGCCCAAAGAAAGTTTTCCTCTCCCAAACAAACAACCGATTAAATCGCCGTTTGCCGTTAAACGGAGTCGATTACAGCTATCACAGAAGTTATGGGAAACTGCGGAAATAAAACTTATCCGCCCGGGATAATCCTTGTAGCGATACCGTCTCGCAGGCCCGATATTGTCCCCCGATTCGGGGTCAGCTTCGAGATTGAGCCTTATTTTTTCCCTCATCTCATCTTCGCCGACAAACAGATTCTTCCCCCAACCGGAGTCGGCCGTCGGCATAAATTCGATAAACCGTAAATCGATTTTTCTTTTAAGAGCCCATTCGGTGAAGCGGGGCATCTCCATATCATTTATTGAGCGCATAACTACGGTATTCACCTTTACCAAAGGGAAATATCCGCTTTGCTCCGCTAACTCAATGGCTAAATAAACCTTCTCGAACCCGTCCACGCCGGTTATTGCTTTGAATGTATCCTTATTCAAGGTATCCAAACTGATATTAACATTGCTCAATCCGGCGGTGGCCAAATCGGGGAGATATTTCGCCAGATAATATCCATTTGTAGTTATTCCGATGGATTTAATCCCTTCGATTGACGATACATTTGCGATTAAATCGATAATATCCCGCCTAAGTAGTGGTTCCCCGCCGGTAAATCGAATTTTATTAATCCCCAAAAAAGCGGTAATTTCTATTAAGCGAATTAAATATTCATTGGGTAATCGGTCATCCTTCGGAATTTTTAAATCAGGATTCCCATAACAGTACTTACAACGAAAATTGCATCTGTTCGTGAGGGAAACTCGAAGGTATGTTATTTTCCTCTTCCAAAAGTCAACAAGTTCGGTGCGAGAAGGCTTGTTATCGGTATCGTTGCTCATATAATAGCATATAGATTCGGGAATCAGAGAGAAAAGGAGTTGTCGATTCTTCCCGAAATTCCCGCTAAAGTAATTTTTTTTGATTTTCGTATCATTTCGTTTTTGAACCTTAACCATTCCGAATGGAAAGGGCAAGGAGTATTATCAGAGCAATTTTTCAAACCAATTATACATTTATTATTTAAATCAATCATTCCCCCCATTGCGTTGAATATATCATATAAGGTAATTTTATTCGGGTCAACCGCCAGTTTCACCCCTCCCCGAGGTCCCCTTATAGAAACGATAAATCGGTGCTTTACCAAAGTCAAAAGTACTTTAGCTAAAAAAAAATTCGGTATATTCAGTTTCGATGCCATATCCCTCGTCTTAACTACTTCTCCTTTTGGTAGAGAGGAAAGATATCGAAGAGCTTCCAAAGCGTAAATTGTCGATTGAGAATAAATCATCAAATTCCTTATGGCGTCACAACCACGGGCTTAAGCCTGTTATTTAGCTATAATAAGGGGGAAGTCCATACCATTGTCAATTAATTTCAGATATCCCTCATTAATAAAATTGCAAACATTAATAGGAATTGAGCTTTTATTTCTACTGTTATTTCAATTATTCTCTTGAATAATGGGGTTGTTTTTGTTAATTACTTCGATGGTTGATAATTATGAACAGAAATAATGACCCGAACATAAAAATTATCTCTAATCCATCCGCAGGCGTTGGTGGATCACATATCAATCTTCCGGAGATAAGAAAGCATTTCGAAAGTGCTTTCAGCTCGGTTGATTTTTCCCTCACGAACGGACCGGGTGATGCTACTCGATTAGCGGAAGAATCTGTGGAAAATGGGTTCCATATAGTTGTAGCGGTCGGGGGGGACGGTACCATTCGGGAAGTCGCCGCGGGAATACTGGGGACCGAAGCGGCATTGGCGGCTGTACCAGTCGGAATCCAAAATAATTTCTACAAATCCCTTTCCAAAAATCGTTCCTTGAACGATATCGTCGGGATGATTCGCCGCGGAAAGACAAAACTTTTCGATACCGGCTCAATCGGAGACGGTATTTTTATCAATGGCTTGGAAATAGGAATAGGTGTTGAATTCGGGAAACTCATAAATAAAAAACAAAGGGAAGCTTCCCTGAAAGATATTATCTATTATGGTTTCAAAGCCTCCTCACATTACAAATGTCCGAAATACAAAATAAAATTGGACAATACGGAATTGGACAACCGTTATGAGGTAATTTCGATAGGAATCGGTAAGCATTTCGGACGAGGGTTTAAATGGGTTCCTTACTCGATTGAAAACGATGGCTTATTCGATATTTGTTTGGTTAGATGCGTGGGGAAATATAAATCGGTTAATCTCTTGCAGAAAGCATTTTTGGGGAAACATATCGATAATCGCAATGCGGTATTATATAGATCGAGACAGATTTTAATAAACACTTCAGCGCCTATCGAATACAATCTCGACGGCGATTTATACAAATCCAAAGGGAAAGAGTTTCTTATTAGGATAAAACCTAATTCACTGCGAGTTATAACGGAATAGGTTTTCTGTTCAATGAAAGGATTTTTCTTAATTGTATTTTTTGCAATAAGTTATTCCTTATGGGGAGTAAGCCCTTTATTTGCTCAGAGCGATGTAAATCAAGAAAAAGGAATTTACCGAAATAGTTCCGATTCACCTGCCGATAGCAGCAAATCCAAAATTAAAAAAAAGAGTTTTAATCCGAACCCGACAGGAGCTTTGATTCGTTCCGCCGCCTTTCCCGGCTGGGGGCAGTTTTATAATCATAAATATATCAAAGGCTCGGTTATCTCCGTTGGGGAAGGAGTTTTGATTTATTATTTTATCCATAATTGGGACAAAGCGGAATATTATAAAAGGAAGTTTCGGCAAACCTTCCTCGAATTTTCGGATGCCCCTTCTTTAGTCTCTGATTATGGAGGTACAGCACCTCTCGATGAGAATTATTGGAACGAAAGGCGCACCAATGTATTCAATAAATGGAGAAAATATAATGGCGAACGAAATAAATTTATGTGGTTCACGGCAGCGGCGATATTCTTTTCGATGTTCGATGCTTATGTGGATGCGCAATTAATGGATTTCGATATCGAAATGAATGAAGATTTGAAATCAGCCGATTTAGATGAAATAACGGTAAAACTCGCTATCAGGTTCTAATCTGACAAATAACGGATTTACATATATGGATAGAAAATGATATGAAACCAAATGCACAAAAAGGGGTTATACCCGATGATTTTATGGCCGTTATCCGTTCTTTTATGGAAAGCCGTATTATCTTAAGCGCTGTCGAATTGGATATTTTTTCCGCAATCGATAAAGGCGCCGATTCAAAAGAGATCGCCTCTCGCTTGAAAACCGATCACCGGGCTACGGAGATGTTCTTGAATGCGCTGGTGTCAATGCATCTGCTTATCAAAGAAAATAATAAATTCTACAATTCATCACTTGCTACGGATTATTTAACGGATAAATCACCTTATAATTCCAGAATGAGCCTGAAGCATTTCGCAAATCTATGGTCTAAATGGTCTAACCTTACCGATTGCATACGCAATGGCGGTTCAGTTGATTATAAAGAAAGGGATGACAGGGATACCGAATGGACGGAATCATTTATCGCCGCTATGCACCATAACGGATTACAAAGAGCTACGGAGGTGATTGAAAAATTGGATGCGAGTAGTGTTTCGAATCTCTTGGATATCGGGGGTGGTTCGGGCGTGTATTCCATAACCTTCGCTCGCGACAATCCGAATTTGAAGGCGACAGTCTTGGATTTACCCTCTGTTGTCCCTCTTACCCGCCGCTATATCGATGATGCGGGTTTGAACCTCCGTATCAATGTGCGAGCAGGTGATTTCCACAAGGATAAATTCGGCAATGGTTTCGATTTGGTCTTTTTATCAGCCATCTGCCATATGAATAACATCGAGGAAAATAAGAGGCTTTTGGAAAAATCATTTTCCGCATTAAAAAGCGGGGGAAGGGTTGTTATTCAGGACTTTATTTTGGATGAGGATAGAACAAAACCAAAAATCGCAGCCATATTCGCATTAAATATGTTGGTAGCCACGCTTGAAGGTGGGACATATACTGAGAGCGAATATTTCGATTGGCTAAAAGGGGCGGGATTTGTGAATCCGAAACACGAAAGATTATCCGGTACTACGGGGCTGATAATCGGTTATAAGCCCTGATATAATGTTGAGGTTGAGGGATTAATCAAATTCCGATTCTATTTCGGAAATACCTAACAATCCTATCAACGACACCGATTTTTTCAGGATTAAACCATTTGATATCTTTGTCCGCTCTAAACCAAGTCATCTGTCTTTTCGCATAATGTCTGGTATGCAGCTGTGTCAGATAGACAGCCCTATCCAAATCGTATTCCCCATCCAAATATCCCTTAAATTCCCGGTAAGCAAGCGTCTTGAACAGATGGCTCGATTGCGGACGAAGGTTCTCATAAACCATTTTCACCTCCGCAATAAGCCCATCCTCAACCATTCTCAAAACCCGTTCGTTTATCCTTTGATATAATGTGTCGCGGCGCAACCGTATCCCGATTTTGATAAAATCATAATCGGTTTGGGGATACTTCCCCTCCTTTTGAAGGGCAGTGATACTCCTGCCTGTGCTCCTATAAACCTCCAACGCACGGACAATTCTCGCCCTATCGTTCGGATGAAGACGAGTTGCTGTTTCAGGGTCGAGCTTTTCGAGCTTTCGATAGATGGTTTCAATGCCCTCCTTTTCTATTTTATTTTCCAAATAGAGACGGTACTTGGAGTCTCTCTTCGGACCCTCGAAGAACCCTTCCTCTAAAGCCCTGATATACAATCCCGAACCTCCGACAAAAATCGGCAGATTACCTTGAGCATAGATATTTTCAATACACTCGATAGCCAACTTACGAAAATCAGCGGCGGAGATATGATTATTGATGTCGGCAAAACCGACCAAATGATGAGGAATCTCCGCTCTTTCCTCCAATGAGGGCTGAGCCGTCCCGATACTCATCATTTTGTAGAATTGACGAGCATCAGCCGAGATAATCTCTCCATTCATTTTTTTCGCTACTTCAATACCTATCCTCGTCTTCCCCGAGGCGGTAGGTCCGCAAATCACCAAAACCGGTTTGTATCTATCATTAGACATAAATATCCCGTAATTATTTATTATGTATCATCAATAGAGACCCCAAAAAGTAGTGCCTCCAAGTCGTTGTAATTCTCCATTATAATAGATTTTACGGGCAGAGCCTTCATAAAAAATCGCCCGTAATATTTGGTCGATATCCTGTTATCCAAAATCACTACTATACCTCTGTCGGTACTGGAACGAATCAATCTCCCACAGCCCTGTCGGAATTTAATAATCGCCTCCGGGAGACTATAATCCTTGAAGGCATCCATCCCCAATGATTGAAAATATTCGCTTACAGCTTGAGTTATCGGTTCTGTCGGAACAGCGAATGGAAGTCTCAATATAAAGAGGACTTCCAATTTTTCGCCCGGGAAATCGACACCCTCCCAAAAGCTATCCGTCCCGATTAAAAGCGTCGGTTTGGTTGATTCGGAAAAACTTTTGGCAACAGTTTCCGCATTTCCATTGATACCCTGAGCAATTACATTATAACCGAGAGACTTGAGCCTTGCGGATATTAATTGATACAAACTTTCCAATTGGGAATAGCTTGTGGTCAGCGCCATCATATTTTTTCGCAAAGTGTTAGCGAACAGCTCGAATATCTCCGCGGAAGCAAGCGCATAATTTGATTCATCGGGGTGGGGCATAAATTTCAAAGCTAAAACCCTAAGCAGGTTCTTGAAATCAAACGGCGAAGGGTAATACTTTTCAACCACCCTCTCCGAATCGACCAAGTTCAACCCTATCTTAAATTCGATATTTTCAAAATCATCATTACTTTTTAGGGTCGCGGAAGTGAAGACCGCCGATTTCAGTTTGGAATAAACTGTATTATAGACAAGCTCACCTATATTTACAGGCGACGCCTTAAGGATTCCGAAACGACTCCGCCCTCTGCCTGTCTCGAACCAATACACCCATTTGTTATCCTCACCCAACGCCAATTCCCACAGATGCTCATAAGCTTGTTTGATATTCTCGGCGTTCTGATTGATAATCTCCAAAACATCCTCAATCTCGGAGATATCCTCACCACATTTATCATAAGCGATTTTCACCAAATCGGACAAAGCCTTATAAAGTAATTGAATTTGTTTGGAAAGCGGTTCCAATGTTTCCTGAATATGGGCTTGAAATTCATCACCGTAGCGATACCGTATCTTGATACCGTTGTCATTTCTCTTGCGCTTTCTCCCTGCGCCGCTTCTTGCAGCTTTAATGGATATTCCTTCAAACGCATTCCGCAGGCTCCGGGAGATGGTTTTGGCTAATGATTTTATTCCATCCACCTTAATTTCTATATCTTCAATGTCCCGATCCATTATTACATTTTTAGAGATTTTATTCCGGAGGACGGATAAAACATCGATCCCATCAATCCTCTCACCGCTTAAAAATTCCAATATCGGATTAAGTATCGACGGTGAAAATTCCAATCCCAAATAATCTCGGGCAACATTATCCAATTGATGTGCTTCATCGAAAACGCCGATTTTGAAATCAGTTAGAATATCCGCACCCGAGGACAAATCAGCGAAAAAAAGATAATGGTTCACGATTACAACGGAGGAACCCTTTGCCTTCTTTCTCGCTTTGAATAAAAAGCACTTTTTGAAAAAGGGACATTTATTGCCGGTGCAAAAACCATCTGAGACGGAAAACCGATGAGAATAAAAGCTGAAATTCCCGCTGAATTCGCTTGTTATCTCGGAGAAATCGCCTGTGCGGGAATATTCGGCAAAGGATAGCAATGGAAGTATTCGAGGTACTTCCTGCGGGCTGATAATTCCCGTGCTGATGGACAAATTATAAAGCTTTAACAGACACAAATAATTTCCCCTCCCCTTTAACAGCGAGACTTTCAAATCGCTTGGGAAATATTTCAAAGCAAAAGGAATGTCCTTTTCAAACAACTGCTTTTGGAGATTTTTAGTCTTTGTGGAGATAAATACCTTTCCCCTCTCCAAGGCGGTCATCATCGACGGGAAAAGGTATGAAAATGATTTACCTGTTCCGGTTCCAGCCTCCACCAACAAAAAGTTGTCCCTGCCGAAAACATCAAGACAATCCTGTGCCATTTCGGCCTGCCCCAAACGGTATTCATAATTATCCAAATCCTTCGCCAAGACACCATCAGCTCCGAAAAGAATTTTTAATTCACCGATGGTGGTTTTTTTATCCGCTTCACCGGATAGTATATTGCTTTTTGGTATCTTACCCGGCGGTATGAGGTTTATTTCAAATTCCTTTTGTTGCGGTAATGAGAACTCCCCCGAAAAGAATTCCGCCATTGCCTTATTTCCCCAAACAGAGCAAAACAGAGCGAGTTTATCTTTAAGGTGAAGAGGCAGATACTTTTGCAGCGCCACAAGTTTCACCATTATCTCACCGGTAACCAAGGCATCAGATAATGCTCGGTGTGTATTCTTATTCTCAATTGAAAACATTTCGGCAAGGGACCTCAAACCGTGGTATCTGGCGAATGGATAATATATTCGCGAAATAATTTTTGTATCGAGGAAAGAAGCACCTATCGTGGAGATAAACTTTTCCAAAAAAGAAATATCGAATGCCCCATTGTGAAAGACCAACGGGGAATCGCCGATGAAATCTCTGAAGTTATCGATTACCTCATCCGCAGGCCTCCCATCGTTTTCCAACATTACATTCGTTATTCCCGTCAGCTCGGTTATAAAATCCGATATGGGCATAAAGGGATTAATAAGCTCGGAAAATTCCTCAATCGGTCTTAAAGAATTGAAACGCGCCGCCCCTATTTCGATAATTTCATCTTTTGAATTATCCAATCCGCTGGTTTCAATATCGACTGCGACAAAATCATCGAAAAGATTCATCAGTGGAATATCAAGGATCCCTTAACGGTGTTATATACATATTTGAATTTAGCTTTCATCCGCCCCATTTCCCCAAAAATATCGGTGCAGAGCAGTTCGGCGAAATGATTGTCCGCAGTCCGCAGAATATAAAAATCTCCGACCTTCAACCGCACCGATGTTTTGCCCGAAAACTCCCGTTTGGGATATTCCCTTACCTTCTCGAATGTCAGTTCCCTTCCCAAATCTATGAATTCGGTTGGAGATAAGCCATAGTCCAATTTTGATGGCGCTGATAATTTGGCTTTCCCCTTGCCGGCGAAAAATAAAATATCGCTCCATCGGGACCTTGCGGGAACATATTTCCCCCGGGAGAAATCATAACCGCTGCTATCTTTGGAGTATCTTAAATTCAAGGTAAACTCCCCACGCATAAGCGGACGGAATAAAACCGTATCGCTGGTGGAGAAGGCGGAACCATCCAAAGAATAAGCGATAACCCACGCCCTATAAACAAATCCCGGTTTAACATCCGTAGTTTGGAATGATTCGGTTTGCGGGTCGGCATCAGTATCCCCGGGATAGCGGGAATCATTAAATTTCGATACATCGTCTTTGCCGATTCCCTCACTGGGGACGATATAAATATCGTAGCCGCCGAATGGTTGGTTTATGTCTCGGTCCGTTTTCCATTTAAGAACTGTTTCTCCGTTGAACGATGACGCCGATAGAGCACTTAACGAGGGAACCCATACAGCTTTCGGTTTACCTTTGGTTTTCGGCGGTTTGGGCCCGCAGGAAAAACCGAAGGTTGAAATTATTATAAGTCCGATAATCAGGTTTACATATCGCATTCAGCTCCCTATAACTTATAAAAATAGACCAATCCGCCCCCAACAAACCATTGATTGCTTTCAATGTCGATGTTTCGATTTGAGTCAAAGGAGGCATCGAAATTCAATTCCGAACTGCTATAACGGGAAACTGCCTTGAACGCAAATCGTCTGCCCACGGGAATGACCAACCCGGCTTCAAAACGATAACCGAAATTAAAAGTGCTTTCCCGATAAGACATATCATACCTCGCCCCCTGGCCAACTTCGGTGTATAGAAACTCCAATGTGCCGGAGGAAATCATCCCGCCCGCCGAGAAATATGGCACCACCCGGGATCTTCTCGTATTGATCGGAGAAAAAGATAAATCCATCCCTATCCGTGCGGATTTTAAATTATATTCTTCGTATGACTGATAGGGATTCGAGTAATCGTCATAATAATTAAAAACCTGATCGGTGGAGAAACTACCGAAGGAAAAGAAAAAACCATACCCGAAATGCGGAGTAAAAAAGGATTTATATTCGAAATTCATTCCTACCCCTCCGCCAAAATTGGAAAGCCTATCAGTCGATCCTTGTTGAAAATAATAATTATTTAAATATGTGCGATAACTACCCAAATCGGGGGAACTAAGATATCCCAAATCCAAACTAACCCATCCCAATGGCGGCCTATGAACCCTCCTTAAGGAGGCGCCCGAGCTTGGGACGAGGATGAACAGGAACATACCTAAAGTTAAGGTAATTACCGTAATTTTCGGGATTTTTTTATTCATTTTCATTTTCCTTTCCATTTTAAGTTAACAACCAAGCTTATGCAGGTCAAAGTAATTTACAAAATAAATTCCGATATGTTCCCCAAAATAGCTACTGATTAGATATCGAAGACTCGGGGAAGGTTTAATCGGGGAACTCATTTCTTTAATGAAGATGTCTTGAGAACGGAGTAAGAAAAATTTTGATTAATACACAGGTCTCCGAAAGAAGTAAGGATTTTGAGGAAAATATAATAAAGCACATAAAAAGTCTGTTCTTTATGGCTTATAAGTTAACTGATGATAAATGCAAGGCGGAGGATCTAACTCAGGATACTATTTTCAGGGCTTTGAAATACTTCGATAAATTTGAACCGGGGACTAATCCTCGTGCCTGGCTTTCAAGGATAATGATGAATATTTTCATAAATAATTATCATCGACGGAAAAGGGAAATCAGATGGGATTATGAAAATAATCCCCAATCCGATTACTTGGAAGTGAAAACCATAGGAGAGAGGCAACAATTATTTCCGAGAAACGGATCAATAGTTGATTCGATCAATGATAAATTAAAAAGTGCGCTTAATAAACTTCCTAAAAAATACCGTAAGGCTATAGTACTTTTCGATTTATCCGGACACACATATAAAGAGACGGCGGATATATTGGGTTGTGCCATAGGAACCGTAAAATCGAGACTTTTCAGAGGCAGACAAAAGCTGAGAGGATTATTGAGGGATTATTCGGAGCGGTGAGATAATTTCTGCATACAAATCAATAGCGGGATTTAATAGCCATATCGGTTGATTGATGAATTCGATTCAAGGATAGCAAATCATGAGGTCTTCTTATGTTATTTTAACAAGGTCATCCGAAATGTCTTGCTTACAGTTTTACCGCTGATTCTATAAAAATAAATTCCTGTAGGAACAACGATACCGTCATTATCAGCGCCCCTCCAGATAAATTCGCCGCTACCTCTAATTGGAGTAGATAAAATAAGTCTCCCCGATATATCGTATATCCGAAGATTCGAGGGCGACTCCACATTATTATAACGAATGACAGTTGAATTATTAAACGGATTTGGATAATTTGCCGACAATGTATTGCTTTCCGGTAATATGGAACCGTCCGCATAACCATCCGAAACCCCTTCCGAATGAATCCATTCGGTCAGTTGCCAATCACCCGCACCTTGCGAAGTCCCAACGCTCTTTTCAAAATGGATTACCGCCGAATCCAGAACCGTGTATGGATAATTCCCGGTATAGGCGATATAGGAATATTCGCCGGCAGGCGCATAAGCAGGGACATTTTGAACTATATTTTGCTGTGATATCGTTTGGCCCGGATTTAAGGCTACATTATGATAAATCTCCAGCGGACCATAAGGACTTCCATCGGGAAGGTTAAGCATTATCCATACATCCTTGTTTTGCGCATAATTAGTATTATTCCGCAAAATCCCCGTATAACGGAAGGACCCTCCATCGGAAGGGATAATAATCGGGATAGTTTCAGCAATCATATAGATCAATGTTGGTGAAGTCGGATTATTCTCCATATCAATGGTCATACTATCTGCGGTAGTATTGCCGACCCCATCCGAAGCGGTAACCACAAACCAATAGTTCCCGTCGGGAAAATCGGTCGTTTTCAGTCCACAGGGAGCATCATCGGATTCAACGACACCATCCCCATCGGTGTTGGTAACAATAAAATAGAAATCCCGATAATCATAATCACCGCGGGTATTACATACTGCATCATCCCGATAAATCACATCTATATTATCCTCCCAATATAGCCTATCGGAAAACTTAAACGACAGTATCGGTCCGAAACTCAGCATATCGTTATGGACTGTGTATTCAATTTTATGAGGATTTACACGCCAATAATCGCTCCCCACAAGGTCATCGATCTTGGCGATAACATCCACCGTACCCTGTATAGAACCTCCGGGATTGAAATAATAAGAAGTGTTATTATTATCACTTATCGCAAAACGGTAGCTGTTGTAAGCATTATAAAACACCGGCGGTGCGGTATCGTTGAAAACATCCAGAGAATCATAAGGATTGCCCACGAAAAGCCAGTCGGAGGTCCAGGTCCAACCACCCCCTCTGATACAGGCGAAATGCAAGTGATGGAAATTATAAATAGGCCATTCCACCAATCGCCCCAGATATTGCCCCTGCGCAACATAGTCACCTTCATTAACCGCTATGCTCGATTGTTCGAGATGCGCATACAACCAACCATTACAGCTATCCGGACCGTCGGTATCTCCTATAGCAACCCTCCAATGCCATTCACCGCTGGTGGTTAATACCGCCTTGACAAATCCGGGGCGGACTGCGAATACCGAATCACCGGGATTGCCGAAAATATCTATTCCGGGATGAAGATATGGGTCCCAAGAGTAATTTTGATATTCACCCCAATAATTTCCAAGTGCGTGGGGCTGATTGATAGGCTCGACGGGCCAAAAGATAGCAAATACAAATTGAGGCCAGAGGAGAACAAGGAAAGTTATCACAAATTTACGCATAATAAAGCCTCACAAAATAAGGGAAACTGTTTTTTTGGTTGACGAGCGCAAAACGATTTATGGACAGGAAGATATTAATCTGCCTTTTTTAATAATAATAAATAATGTGAAATTGTCAATAAAAGATATTGCTGAAACCGGTAAGCGGATCGATAATGATATTTTATTGTTGAAGAATTAGATGGATTTTCGTATTTTAAGAAAATTAATGTAATGTAGTGCGATAATTTGATTTGGATTTTAACGACCCTTTTGGAGGCTCATATATGATTACCAAAACACTAAAGCATTCCGCTTTCATTCTGCTGTTAGGTTTGCTCACTTTTGAATTCACACCTTCGGCTAACGCTCGCATCCCCGAAGGATGGAGACCGGGGGCGAAAATAAAAAATTACGAAGTAGGTATCGATACCACTATAACCCATAGTGGAAAAGCAAGCGGGTACATAACAAACAAAGTACCCGACCCCAAAGGATTCGGCACACTATTTCAGAAAATAAGGTCCATTAACTATCGGGGCAAAAGGGTACGACTGACGGCATATATTAAGACTAAGAATGTTGCTAAATGGGCGAGTATGTGGATGCGTGTGGATGGGTTGGGAAATAAACAGCTTAGTTTCGATAATATGAGGAACAGACCTATAAAAGGGACTACGGATTGGACCAAGTATCAGATTGTTTTGGATGTTGCCGATGAAAGCTACAACATTTCTTTTGGTTTGTTGCTTGATGGTGAAGGGAAAATTTGGGGGGATGATTTCCAATTGGAAGTAGTCGGCAGGGATGTTCCGTCAACCGCAATGATAACCGCATCGCGAAATCTAAAACAATTACCCAAAGAACCTGTCAATACCGGATTTGAGAAATAGCGCGCTTACCGTCATTTTCCGATTTTATCGTAATACTTCAGACCCCAAGCTATTAAAGGAAGGATTATTTCAAAATGACTCGTTATCGTGTAGCGGTTGCCTCCGCCGGATGTCGGACGGTTAACCACATTTGTTACCGGGCGATAATGCTGAATCATATCAATATTAGCCGCGGAGAAGTTATCAATTTTTCCATATAAGTTTCTCGACAAATTCAAAGCCTTTAGAAAAACCTCAGGCAGAATTACCGCCGACCCCAAATTAATGACCACTCCACCGTCGTCCAAGTTTCGGCAACTCTCCACAAGCGTATAGAAATCATTACCGCTGAGCTTTCCCCATTTACCCGCTTCAAAGGAAGGATGCTGATGTATGGTATCCGCTCCTATTGCGATATGAACCGTAATCGGTATTCTATTTTTAACCGCAGCAACAACAACAGAAATGTCAAGGAAGCGAGGATTATCGTTGAGAATCGCACTCCCGATCGTCTCCCCCAATCCCACCTCATCAGAAGCAGCGGAAACCGCTGAATTTAAATATTGAGGAGTCTCTTCAACCATTCCAAACATCCCCATCGAGAGCGTTTCCGCAACATTCTCGGAACTCCGTCCATAAAAAGCAAATTCATAATCATGGATTAACACCGCCCCATTTACACCCAAATGGGTAATAAACCCATTTTCAATCAGATCAACAATAATCGGCGCAAGACCCACCTTAAGGGAATGCGCTCCCATTAATAATATCCGAGCCTTACCCTTAACCTTAGCGAGGTGTATATCTTCAAGCAATCCTTTGAACTCGGAAGCCTTTAAGAACTCGGGCAAACCGTCGAGGAAGTCACCTACTCTCCAATCAAGGGAAGGGATTTTAGCGAATGATCCCACTTCCGATTTCGTAGGGCGATCGTCAATCGAATAAGTCTTAACCCTACTAAAATTCATCTTTCGTTTCTTTTTCATATCATTTTTTCGCCAAGCGATACCATACAAGTTCGGTGGTTATCGAACCTATAAAAACCTTACTTTTCATCATCACCGGCATTTTGTATTTGTCATCTGTAACCCAAATCAGCAACCGTCCCTTATTTTCGAAAATCGATGCAGTTCGCAAAACAGGTTCAATCATCAAACAATTAAAAGTTCCCGCTTTGGTTTTTACGCGTTGTTTACGATGTACCTTAACCTCGATCGGATAATTTTTCCTGTCCGTATGATTATTTACAAAAATAGGTTTGTCCACTTCCATCTTTAAGGTCCGCGCATAATAGAAAGCCGACAGCATATCCTGAACAAAGGGATATGTTTTTATAGTATCTTTGCCGGTGATAGCAAGGTGCTTGACTTGATCGAAGTTTGTTGTCTTGTCGGCTTTGAATTTCCCCTCGCGAATATGTTTTTCGAACCGCCGCGTAAAAATCCCGGCGGTATCAACAAAACTTTCAACTTTGTCATTGACTCTGAAAAACAAGGAGAAAAACCTGCTCGATTTGGCAGTGGAAACAATATGATAAGTCGGGTACCCCCCGCAATCGGCAACCCTATCGACCTCCATTACTGCGCTACCTGCCTTAATGGGACCATAACGGACCGTAAACTCAAACCTTTCACCGACTCCCCAAGATTCATTCTTTATATGGCGGGACCACCATTTTGGGGAATTATAAAGTGTATCCACCGAATTTAAATCGACACCGGAGCTGTCAACAATAGTAGCAGTCGAATCATCGGGGAAAATATCCTTATCCTCCGGAGTGATAATATCCTTTCCGGAATATGAAACCTGTGAACATAAAGTAAATAACAGGAAAAATAAAAGGGAACGAATACATTTATTAGCCATTATTGAGGTTTTTTGCTCAATTCAATAATTTTGGGGAGTATCTTTCTTATGATTTCATCCAATTCGAGAAAAACCCGCGAATATACCTGAAGCGATTCCCCAATCGGATCGTCAACCGTTTCCATATTCATATCATTGGGTCTTTTAGGAAAACCTTTCAATAGAAATACTTTCTCATCCGCCGATGGGAATTGTTTTAGTTTGTCATAATGCTCCGAAGACATTGCGAGGATCAGGTCAGAGGAATTTATCATCTCCTCCGAAACTTGGCGTGAAATATGTGATGTCAGATCGATTCCCCAATCACGGCTCACTATAACAGCATTCCTTGCCGCCGGATAACCTTCCTCCGCGGATATGCCAGCCGATGATACTTCGATATTGTCAATCCCCCTATCCTCAAGTATTTTCCTTAAAATCCCTTCAGCCATTGGCGAACGGCAGGTATTGCCGGTGCAAACAAAGAGCACCCTGAATTTATCCTTCAAGTTCCATAACCTCTTGCTTAATTCCCTTTTCCGCCAAAACCTCTTTTATTTTTTTTATCGGTATAACTCCCTTGCGCAACACAATCAATTTGTCATTCTCCATCGAAACAACGGTTGAGGGTTTATTATAAGAAAAGGATGTTTTTTTTGATCCAACAATTAATAATTCCGCATTCGGAAAAATCTCCCTTACCTCCTGCGATGTAGTGCAGGGAGGCCTGTCGGTTATATTCGCACTGGTTGCCGTAAGTAATTTACCTGTGCGTTCCAATAAATCATTAACTAAATCCGAGCCGCTCTTACGAAAACCTATTCTCCGATTATAACAGACAGGCAATTCAACCATTTCATCGGAAACATCAAAGACCAAAAGCAGAGGTCCCGGCAAAAATGCTTCCTCGAGAATATTCAATATCGGTAATGGAGCTTTGGAAAACTGTTGTAGATTAATACCCTTAGGAATAAAAATCGGAATAGGGCTTTCTTTCGGCTTATGCTTCAATCTCCTAACTTTATCTACGGCATAGGTTGAAGAAGCATCCGCAACCAACCCATAAACGGTCTCCGTCGGAACTGCGGCTACTTTTCCCCGCAATATGTGATCTGATAATTTCTCCAATATCCGTTCCAATCGACAAACCCCGCGTTGGGTGATGGGATCTTCCACCTCCTTTATATTATTGGGAATCATTATTCTTCAAGGCGGACTTTCACCAACCAAACATCCGTATAGCCAAGATCCCGTACCTGTCCCAAAAACCTTTCCCCTTCTTCCATAGTTTCGAAATCGCCGATTCTCACTTTATAATATGGGGCATCGAAATCCATGTGGACAGTTTCCTCGAATTTAGTAGTAGCCTCATCTCTTACCCGCTCCGCCTCCTGCAAAAATCGGGAGGTGAATATCTGGACGCGATAAACGAATTTTACGGTATCGGCAGGCGATTCTATCGAATCGGATCTCAATTTATACCTATCCAATCCGGAGACAAGACTATCGCTCTCCGCCGATAAAGGGGAAGGGACCACATCGCTATCCCCCTCGAATCCCATCGGATTAAACCCCTTCTCCGCTCGTGTTCGCTTATCCTTCTGTGAACCTTCCTCATAATAGGGCGATATCCCCGCACAGGATATAAACAAAAGAATTATCAGCGGGATAAATATATATGATGTTTTGGAGCGAATCATTTCACCGCCTACAAATATTCCTTCAAATCCTCATTCTCGGAAATCCGCTTCACCAAATCCTTTATTTCCGAAGCCCTTGTTTTGTGGGCGACCATTACAATCCCGTTAGTTCTGACAATAATTAAATCCGAAACACCAAAAGTCGTTATTATCCCATCCTCTTCATCGTTTACTACCGTGGTTTCAAATGTGTCGGTCAATAGTGCCCTTCCGACAGCGACATTGTTATGTTTATCTTTCTCCTTGAACCTCTGCAACGCCAACCAAGAGCCTACATCATCCCAAATGAAATCGGATTTAATTGTTAAAACATTATCCGCCCTCTCCAAAATTGCGCAATCGATGGAAATGTTTTCCACCTTTTCATACAATTCTTTTTTCCGCTGTTTCTCGTCGGCTGATCCCAAATATTTCCTGTATTCATCGAGATGACTATTAATGCCCGGAGCATACATTCCCATAGCTTTGAGGATAGCTTTTACCGTCCAAATAAATATACCTGAGTTCCATAAATGTCTTCGGTCATAATAATATTCCTGAGCTAAAACGCGGGATGGTTTCTCTTTGAATGTGTTTACACGATAGATATCTATTCCATCGACAGTGTTAAAAATATCGGCAACCTGAATATAACCGTAGCTGGTTTCGGCGCGGGTCGGGACAATTCCAATCGTTATCAGATAGTCGCCGGTTGTCGCTACTTTAATCGCCGCCTCCAAGGCGCGATTGAGTTTTTCCGCAGGGCGGATTAAATGGTCGCAGGACAGTGTAATCATCACCGCATCGGGGTCTATATCATAAATATAAGCGGCGGCATAACCTACCGCTATACAGGTATTTTTACCGAAAGGTTCAAACAAAATGTTTTTATCGGGGATTTCGGGTATTTGTTTTTTGATTTTCTCCCCGATGCCTTCCCCAGTTACAACAATTATATTTTCATAGGGGATAATCGGTAATATCCGTTCCACCGTTTCTTGGATCATAGACCTTTCTGAGGTCAAGCGGAGTAATTGTTTAGGCTGACTCGATCTGGAGAGAGGCCAAAACCTCTCTCCCTTCCCACCTGCCAACACCACCGCATAAACATTCTTCATATAAAAACCTCCAAAATCATCATCAATCAGCAATTATTGAATTTATCACAGCTACTTAATTATGTCAAGGGATTTGCCTTAAGCTATGTCTATCGCATAACCATATTTATACGCCCGAAACCTATAAACATCCCAAATAAATAGCTATTATTCCCAACGGCATTGCGATTTTCAATAACTGGGAAATCAAAGAAGCGTTAAATCGTTTTATAGATTCTATGCAATAGATAATGTAAACAATCAATATGTCCAATCCCAAAATCGCCCATAAATATGTTTGATTGTAAAATCCCGCAAAATGGACAAGAACGGTAACCACAACAAATAAGACCAAAATCCATAAAACGATTCTTTTAGCATAATGCTTTCCCCTAATAATCGGCAATGTTTTCGCCCCCAATGCCTTATCCCCATCATAATCCTCAATATCCTTTACGATCTCCCTGCCCAAATGTAGAATAAAAGCCATCACGGCAGCTGGAAAAACCTTTCGAAATTCGCCATAGATCGAGCCTCCATACACAAACGCCAAAGATGCCGTAAAAGCAACAATAATATTCCCGCTTATCGGGGTTCGCTTAAGGTATAGGTTGTAAAAGAGCATACAGGTAATTGCTATAATCCCGATTATGAATGTGCTTTTGCTCAATTGATAACTAATCGCCATTGCAATTAAGCCCAAAATAACCGCTTCGACTATGGCGGCTTTAACGGATATTATCCCGGAAGGTAGGGGACGATTTGTCCGATTGATTTTATCGATCTCGATGTCCTTAATATCGTTAACCACATTGGCAAAACCCGCAAAGGCAAATCCGGCGGTCCCGGCAATTATTCCCGATAATTCATTATATCCCCCTCCGGCTATTAAATAGGATACCCAAACCGCTATTGAGGATATAATTCCATTTAATGGCCTCAATATTTTAACTGTTCCATACAGCCTCAAAACCGATTCTCCAATCCAAAATAAAATTTGCCTTCGCCAAAGGAATTGCCTTTGCCCCAAGCGAACTCAACGGTAAATATCCCCAAGGGCGTCATCGATGCCGCCCCCATCCCAAATCCCGTGAGGATAGCGTTTTGGGATTTGTTCTCTTTATCCCTGAAATAGTAATAACCATTATCCGAAAATACAAATATCCTCCCATCCCGTCCAGATAAAAGCCGATACTCGCTACGAATATACGCAATTAACGCCCCATAATAACGACCCTCGAGATACCCTCTAACGGTTCCCCTACCACCTATAGGAAATCTCTCCGAAATAGGCAAATAAATATCCGTTTTATTCAGCCCAGCCACCTTTCCTGAGAAATGGAGGATCGAGTTCGCGGATATTCTGAAAATCCTTACTGTTGATATTTCCGCAGATGTCTTTTTCGACTGCGATTCGGGGGGGATATAATCGCCGGTTCGATAATAATTCTTTTTTAGATATTTAACCGCAATATCAAAAGAATATCCCCGCCGCGGATTGGGCGGATAATCGGAATAATCGCCGATAACCGCTACACCAACCGAAGTTCCCGTAAAATGTTCCTCCGGATAAAGCCCTCTTTTACCGGGCGTAGTCCTTTGGGTAGCTAATTTGGCTTCTAATGCGGTGTACGCCCCCAGCCTATAAGAGATATCGATTCCACCGGATATTTTTATATAAGTGCTATCACGGTCTATTTGCTCGGCAGATAAGGTCCAATAAAACGGCAAACCCAAAAAATACGGCTCGGTATAACTGAAGCGGATTTCCTTTGATTCCGGGTCTGTCGTGGCGTAGTATAAATTGCTTTTTCTCCCGGTGCCTAAAATATTATTCAGGGTTATATCCAAAACCCCGCTTATGTATCCTTTCCGCGTCCGCGTGGAAGGGACATACCCGAAAACCCCGCCGACAGTCGAACTTTTTCGTTCCCTTATATTAAACACAACAATCCCTTTCGACAATTCCCGCCCATAAAATAATTTTGGCTCTCCGATAATAGATACAAACCCAAGCCGATTAATCCTCTCCGCTGATAATCTCAAAGAGCCAAGCATAAAGACATCGCCTTTATGCAATTGTATTTCCCGACGGATAACATAATCGTGGGTTACCTTATTCCCAAGAATAATTACGCTATCTGTATAAACTCGGGGACCTTCGTTAATATTGATAGTTAAATCGACAAGCCCATTACTGTCAACAATGGCAAAATCGCTAACATTTACGCTGGTATAGGGATATCCTCTTTCTCCGTAATAATGAAGTATCCTTTGAAGGTATTCGTTGAGATTATCATCATCAGCCCTTTTTCCTTTAAGCTCGCCAATATAATCACCTAATTCGTTCTCAGAAATCGAATTTAAACCTGTCAACGAAGTTTCCCCAAAATAAAACAAATTCCCTTTTTCAATGCGGAAAACAACAGTATCGGGGAAAAACCCGATATCGGATGTATCGGCACGAACACGACAATCGAAGTATCCCGCGGATTGATAAGCTGTTTTTATCCCTTCGATAATCGCTTTGATTGAGTCCCGATCTGTTTGCGGTTTTTCGAGATCGATCGATTTTTTAATTTCATAAACCGAGACGGCTTTATCTCCTTCGAGCTTATACTCAAATGACAAGGCAGATACCGTCAAGAGCGAAATTGCCAACAATGTGAAACTGAATATCCTACGGTATTTGTTCATATTAAAAATTATATTTAATCTCCGCCCTAACAAAATTACGGGGGCTCTCTCCGGAACGCTTGATAAGATTATATGATATTTCCCCGAAACTATTTGCGCTGATTTTGAAAGTCCCTTTAGAAGTCAAACGATAATTGCTCCCCTTACGATTCCCCTCGGCGATTCGATAGTTGAAATAATCCATTTTCGCAGAATGCGCATAAACATACTCTCCATTGAAATCCAAACGGCTCTTGTGGGTGGCATTCCATCTGAGATGAGGAGAGAGGGAATAAAGTTGAACCGAAAAATCGGTGATATGCTCCTTGTCATTGCGGAATTTCACCCCCATTCCGACCTCAGACGCACTTGTCGGCAAATGAGTAACATCGACGAGGATATCGAAAGAATCTATTCTCAATACCGATGTTCCGCTAACTACTCTATGTTCACGGGACAACTCGGTTTTCAAGGCGGTCGTCCTGCGAAGCGGATATTTAATCCTGATACCCCCCGAACGCAAATCATCAGCTTCGCCGATAAAAGTCCCTCCCGCAGAAACATTCACCTTTTGTCGATAACGGAACCGTATTTCCCGCCTGCGGTTTTTCAGCGATGGGAATAAATAAATATCCTGAACGAAACTTAATTGCTCATTAACAAGCGCCGATTTATCCGTCTTCCTCCAAGGGTTTATAATATCCAATAACCTTAAACCGCTTTCTTTGGTTTGTTGATTGGAGTCGATGGTTGTTTCCAATTTAATTTTATTAAAGGACGATTGAGATGTTTTCATCGAGCGCCCATCAAATCTAATATGGACGCTGTTGTCTATTTCCGAAACCGGCACATACTCCCCCGCATCCTCAACAATCCGCACATAATCGCCGAACGGATCGGGGATATATTCCCCATTTTCATAACGGTATTCCCCCTTGCCTTCATCCACCTTTACATAATGTTCCACCTTCAGCGCGGATCTGGTGCGATTGTATTTGTGAATATAATCGATATCAAACGGACCGTTGTTATATGAACCTGTCAAATAGGACAGATGCTGGCGATTATCGGTCCCTGAGATTTCCTTATAAAACTTATGCCGAAAAACATATTCATAGTTCAGTTTCAACCCCTCGGGGATATCGGAAAAGGAAACATATTCCCTCAAGGTAATAGCATCATCGCGACGCATCCAACGAGTATCGAAAATATCGTCCCTCTGTAGGCTATAGCTTATCTTGTTGCTGATCCTCGAATAAGGCTTCACGGTTAAACCAGCCTCATAGATATTGTATCTTTCGCCGTTTAATATCGAATATCCCTTATATCCCGCCTTATAGCGATATTTATACGAGAATGAAGGAATAACAACTTTTCCATCAATTTCCAATTCGGAATAAGATTCGCTTAATTTGTTTATATCGCTCGTATCGGTCTGCGCCGCATCGGTTCCCGCAGAATATTCGGCATTATTTGTATCACCACGATAATTAATATTGAACGGCAATTTCAATTCCGTTCCGGCCGACCACCTCTGAGAAAATCCCTGCGATGTCCTCGAAAGTCTTCCACCTTCAAATCGGAAATTATATTTAGAGAATAAATCGAATACCGCCTTGGCTTCCCCCATATCCTCGACGGCGGAGGTATAATCAATCGGCAGGTTCCATTTATTGTAATAATCAGGCCCTCTGAATTCCGCAAACGGCTTGAAGTATTTCCCCGTATGCCTGAAATCACCCCCCAATGAAAAATCAAGCGGCGAATGAGAATCCTTTGATTTAGAGGTATATATACCCTTTAGGGTAATACCCGGATCATCATAAACCGCATCCCCACCCAAAAAGAGATTGCGATTATCGCGGCTATAGGCGGTCTCCATACTAAATGATAGTTTCTCCGATGGATTAAACTTTCCATCAATCGAATACAAATAATGCGATTTTGGAATAGGAAGCCTGATAAGGGGAGCATATTCCCCTAATCCGACACCTACGAATTTGTATATACCTCGACCTTCGTAAATATAATCCCCTTTACCCACACCCACATTGGAGAAGACGACTTTGTATTCGCCGGAATCCGGACCCACATAAGTATAGTAAATATATCCCGTCGAGTCGGAAAGACGGTTATATTCTCCATTGTCGGCTCCAACATCTTCCACCCCCGATTTATAAGCATACTCGGAAGCGCCCGAGTTCTTTATCAATTCGATGTCATCGGGGGATAGTTCTACATTTAAGGGATTGCTTTTATCATCTGTCTCGCCGATGACAGTTGTCCCGAAGGAAATTTTATCACCGCCGATTTCTCGTTGTAATCTGGAGGAATAAAAATTACGCGAATAATCGATATCGGCATATTCGTACTCCACTTCTATACGGGAGTCCGAAGTAATTAGCCTTTTGGGAGTAAAAATGAGGTATGCGTTGGAATAATCAATGGTGTAATCGTTGTCCGAACCCCTCATTAACTTCTCTCCATCGATATAAACCCTTTCGGTACCGGGCAAAACGGAAATACCTCCGGAACCGGCGGCATCGGTTAGGAAATACGGGCCTTGATCGCCTTCTCTACCCTCGAATTTATCGATTGTAAATCTCCCCGAAGATGATGCTCCCGAAAACATCACCCGATTTATGTCATCGTCGTAGGCAACCGTAACCCCTTTCAACTTTTTGTTGTACTTCGCCAATTCCAAATCATCGAAATCTATATAAAAATCACCTAATGTAGCCGTAAGATTTTTTGTGGCGATGCTCACAAAGAATTTATCCAATTCCTCGATCGTTCCGCTCGAACCACCGGAAGTCAACGGAGTTCCTTTGTCCGACACATAAGCGGTCGCCTCAACTCCGTTTGTAATCGCACCCCTAATCGATAAGTCAAGCGATTGAGAAATATCGGGTGTTATCCCGTTCCCGAATTCGAAGGATAACGATTTACTGCCGCCTATTTTAAGCCCGGGTTGGATAAAAACCCCTTTTTGCTTTTCCGATAAGGAAACATTCGGAAGTGTGTCTGCCGAAAAACTCCGCATTAGATCAATCGGAGTCGGTTTATATAAATGATATGGATTCTCGGTTCTGAAATATATCGGGATAAAGGTGATTACAACTTTGGAATTATCATCTATCGGAGACGAAAAAAAGATATATCCCTTGTCGTAATCGATTTTATAATCATTTGCCCGCTCACGCAAATTTCCATTTACCCAAACTGAATCGCTATGAAAAGCTGTTGGGCGAGACGAGAATAAATAAGGACCTTTGGTGCCGTTTCCCAAAAACACCATTTCCCTTCTTGAAGCGGCAAATGTAGAGATATTCGATATGGAAAGGAGTATAATCAGAATAATGAAGTTTTTTTTAAGTGTAATCGGCAACTAATTATCACCGGTTTTTATCTCGAAATACTTAAAATGACAATTCGGTTTAATTTCTCATCAGCGATATATAATTCGCCGGCAGGAGAAAAAGCCATTCCCATCGGGTTCCCGAACACAATACCCGAAGAAGCCGATTCCATAAGGAATTCTCCATATTGCGAGAATATCAAAATCGACCTAAGTGTTTTATCGGAGACATAGATATAACCAAATCTATCCCGTGCAATATCGATGGGACCCTTCAATTGAGCATCACCGATGCTTCCCAAGTATTCCCCTAAATTATTGTAAATCGCCACCCTTCCATTTTCCGAATCGGCAATGTAAATTTTATCGGAAGGATCGGTAATTATCCCCCGTGGCGAGGAAAGCTCCCCATTACCATATCCAAATCCCCCGACTTCCTGTTGCAATTTATAAAAACCATCCAGCACCAAAACCCGGTTATCATCTCCATCGCTCAGAAAAATATATCCGGAGGATGATACATATATCCCCATAGGTTTTCCTACATCAGCGGTGGATCCATCCTCGGTGGTATATTGATAAAACCAATCGATGAAATTGAGACTCCTGTCGAATCGCTTTACCTTTCGCTGTTGATTGTCCGCCACCAACAATGTCAACCCATGATCGAAAGCGATAGCTATCGGAGAAGAAAGCTGTTCTTCGCCGAGACCGCCCCCTCCCGTCTCGCGAAGGAATCCCGAATTTTTATCTAAACTAACTATACGGTCATTACCGTTATCACAAATGAACAAACGCCCGCCGGCGCTAAAAGATATATCAACGGGAGAATCCAAGTTTCGGGTTCCATCGATGGCAGGTCCGATATATTTTACTAACTTAAAACCTACGGGAGGTCTATCATCAATTTTGCTTAACGATTTATAATCGCTCCCCGCCGGGCAGGAGATAAGGGTTATTCCAACGAGCGTTAAATATAATAAAAAGAATTTCGGTGAAATACTCACTCGAAGTGACTAATTTATGGTTTTAACTAATTTAACGGATGCCCTCGGGTTAGAGCCGAAGGGGGAGGCATTGTAATCAAACCTCCACCCTCCGAAAATCTCGAAATTCTCGGCTTTATTTAATTTTTTCGCCAACCTCAAAGCATCAACAAAGCTAACTACACGGTTTAACACCGAAACACCTATCATAAAGGTAGCGTTTCTGAAGGCAGATTTGGAATTATTCCGTATTTCCCGATATTTCATTCTCGAGACCTGACTGTCCCACTGCCAATAATAAAAATCGGTATAAGGATATGCTTCGCCATACCGAAGCCCTTCTATTTCATTATACCAATCCCTGCTCTCGTAAAATTGCATCCTATCGAAAAATTTACTATCCTTACCGCTGATATTTGCGTCCGCGTGTTCTGCCGCATAGCTTTTATAATCATCCTCCAGCCAACCGCCATAAGTATGGAATGCCAAATAACCACTCCATATCACCGCCTCGGCGCCAAGGAAAACCGCCGCTTTGGATTTGTTCCCCAAATAATACTCCCCGGCTCCCGGAAGCATCAAGGACAGAAATCCAGCTTTTAGTCCGGATTTTTTCCCGCTTTTTTCCGCAGGTTTAGACCAATTGAAATCAATGCCCGTGTCACCATCGCTTTTTGCGGAGTTTATCTCCGATGCCATCATAGAGCTTACCGAGGTATTTTCCTCCCCATAGGCTACGCCCAACACAAGCGTCGTAATTAGAAAGAATGCCGCTAAAGGCAATAAAAGTTTCATTCTCATAATCAGAATTTCTTATAGAAAGTTAATTGTGCAAGGACTTGATTATCCATTATCCTCGGAACCATTCGAACACGAACATCGCTCCACAAATTACCTCCTCCTTTTTTATAATGTGATTTTGCCGTAAAAGCCGCATCAAATGCGGATACCACATGGTTGACCATCGCAACTACCATAAAAGCCCGCGCCGTATCGAATTGATCGTTTGCCTGTTTCCGCAAGTCGAGATAATGAGAACGGTGAGGCGTAATCGAATCCCCCGGGGAATAATCATCCCACCCCACAACGAATTGGGTATATTTCCCGATATTTTCGTAGTACTCATAATTATTGGTCGGCGGGAGTCTATGCGAATAACTCGCCTGCGTTGTCGAATCCAAGGTATTCCACCATAAATCATAATTATCACGGATATAATGAGCATCGGCGTAAGCCCGGTATGTCCTCTCCCCGTCTTTGCCCTTATTGTGATATATTATATGCCCGCTCCATAAGGCGACATCGGCCCCAAAAAATACGAAAGGCTTAATTCTTGAACCAGCATAATATTCGCCCAAACCGGGCACAGCCAACGACAGAAAAAATGCCTTAACCGTGGATTTCTTCTCATATGCGAATAAATCCGCACTTTTGGATGAGTTGGATTGTAATTCTGAAGAACTGCCATTATAAGCCAAAAACTTGGATTGGGTGGAGATATTATCGAAATATTCGGTGATTTGCCCTTTTTGAATATCCGTTGACCCAATCGCCGATTGACTAATAAGGAAAATTAGTATTATAACGATCCCGGAAAGGGATAATTTAATCGGAAACTTCATAACAACCTCCTAAAAAGGGAATAAAATATTTTCAAAGCCGTTCTATGTCCCCATTATCGAACAATTGCGATCTTTGTGAATTTATATTCGCTCTCACTTCCGTATTGCGCCTCCACACGGGCGATATAAACACCCGAGGCGAAAGAGGAGCAATCCCAATCAAATTCATTATCAGACGGACCCCGTGCGGTAATATGATGCTCATCCATCAGATTACCGGCCACATCAAAAATTCTAATACCGATTCGTGTCTCTCCTTCCTTACCTATTTTATATCTTATATGCGAAACAGCGCTATGAGTTGGATTGGGCCAGGCATAAACCGATGATAATAATATCCCCGAAGGATTCTTTGGAGCCGATAATCCGCCGGGATGATAAAACCTATGCTCGGGACCGCGACCGTAAGTGGGCCAAATATTCAAGGAATCCGCTGATTGTTTCTGGATATCCCAAATGTTGATATAACCATCATCCCCTCTCGCACCCAAATCGATATCGCCATCCCCGTCCAAATCAGCTATGAAAGGAGAGGAATTTACCGGCATACCAACCGCCAATGGGAAATTATCGAGAGAGGTCCCATCTTTGGAAAATACATAGATATCCCGGTCCGTCCCCCCCATAATAATATCCGGATAACCATCCGCATCAATATCCCCAACCACGATGGGAGAATTTATTAAACCGACCGGTTCGTTTCCATTCAACTCAACGGGGAAATTTTCCAAACTTAATCCGTTATAGCTAAAACAATACACTTTGTTATTCCCGGGGACTATAACTTCCAGAAAACCATTTCTGTTAATATCAGCCATAACTACATCAGCCCCCAAATAATCTCCGGTGCCGATAGGCCAGCCATTCAATTCTCCCCCATTTATCGAATAAGCCATTATCTCCCCCTCAAGGCTGGAGACGATAACATCATCAATTCCATCACCATCCAAATCGCCGACTGCAGGTTCATAAAATCGAACATCCGAAGCACCCCTTTTCCATACAAGTGAGTGTTGCTCCAAATTTATCGCTCCGACATAGGAGCTGTCATCGGAGGAATCGGCTGGATTGCAAGCGAAAACAATTTCTTCGATATTGGAACCGAGAGCCAACCCGGTCGGAACGCCGGGTATCGAATCGGTGCTGTCAATAAGCTCGCCTTTATAATTATATATTGAAATTACACCGTTTGCCGAAGCGATACAAATCTCATCAGTAGCCACATTATCATCGAAATTCGCAAGCAACGGCGTAGTGGCGGCGAGGGTATCCATTTCCACAGGAAAACCATCTAACATATCCGCCAATCCGTCATCGTCAGAATCCGTAATACTATAAGCATAGAGCTTTCCATCATCGGCTCCGATAACAACCTCCGCTATGCCATCGCCGTCAATGTCTCCAACGGACGGCGTTCCGATATAACTCGCCGTGTCGGCTAAAAGGGCGAATATTTTCAAGGGAACATCGATATAATCACCGTCGAATCCGAGCGTCCGCAAGGTGAAATCGTTATCTATTATCCCGGAACCGTCATAGTTGTATCCGGTAAGAATATAATCCTTCGCTTGGAATATCTCCATAGTTCCATCTCCATCGATATCGACCGGAACCGGGTGGGAGGCGACCTTACCCGGAACGGACATCAGGGGCCAACCGGACATTGTAATATCCCTTTTAACATCGAAGAACATCATTGTATCCGCAGCGGTTATATTGGTGATGGAAATTCCCGTATATGCCCCGGAATTGGAAGCCGAAGAGAAAGGCAAAGTAAAGGGGGTGATGCTGTTTACCGCATCGGTCGGAAACAGGTCCAATGTGGAACCATAGCCCGCATGGTATGAATTTCCGAAATCCACCTCGTCATCGGCTTCAACCACCCTCATAAACCATCTTGTAGTATCGCATTGTAAGGTATTGGTGTACCAATTTCCCAAACCGCTACCGGTGTAATCCTGATAAGCGACGACCTCGTCGATATGGAAAACCAACAGACCGCCGAGTGTATCCGGCTCATCCCCTTCAGGCAACAATCTATCATATTCGCCGTTTACAACCTTCACCAAACTATCGCCTTGAATATAAGCATATCCGGGTCCCATCACCACGCTGGTTGTTTTGTCCAACAAAATGACATTCGGGTAATCTATCGAGGGGTTGAAAGCATCGAAATCGAACTCTCTCAACCTATCTTCGATCACAAAATATTCATAATTGTCTATTGGCACCTTGACACATTTAACCCCATCTTTGGGCATTCCCGAGCCGATTATTTCGATGTCGGCGGTATCGTTTGCCACCAACGGATTCACAAACCCCAAATAAGCTTTATGCCAAATATCGAGGGATGCCGGGAGCACCCCAAAAACCAACGGCAGCGGATCGCCAAAATCGACAGCAACATCGGCAAAGTTATTGTCCATCAAGGAAAAATCCCCGACACGGGTCGTGAAACTACAGGTGGAATAAATATCTCTCGTACCCAAAATATGACCGAACTCATGTGCCATAACGGAATTCAACACTCGGACAGGCCATTCGATACCCGGTCGATCCTGAGTAACGGTCTCCGGCATAATTATTCCTTCGGATATAGTATGTGCGCCGTTATCGACAGGAACCCCGTTTCCGGTTAGAAACATAAACCCGGTAGGCAAATCATACGGCGAATCGTAATTGACATCGTTTTGCCAATCCGAGCCCGGATGGAAAATTATAATCGGTTTTAATCTCCCGTCCGGCTGGGCAAAATCGATATCGGGGGAAACCGAATCAGCCAAAGCAACCGCTTCGCTGAAATATCCACCCAAGACATTTTGGAAGGAATAACCGTATTTTTCCCAATACTCGCGAAGAGTCAAAGGGAGATGATAAGTTGAATCATCACCGGGGGGCCAGATTTCATATTGTATCTGAAGCGTATGCCCGGACATTTCCCACCAATAATGCGCCATCGCCTTCATATGCTCGGAGAAGTATGCTTTATTATGGGGAGATGTATCGAAGAAATGCCCTTCCTCCTGATAAAATTGGAGGGTATCCCGCATATCGAACAAGCCGTTCCCGGTCGTGGAGTCATCATCAGGTATCTCCTCTTTAAATTCCACCCTCAAGCCAAGAGCTATCAGCGTATCTATCTGATGCACATCCAAAGGAAGTCCCTTTCGGGCGTAAGGCAAAGCTCCGGGCCTTTCCCTTTCGAGTTGTAATATATTGCTATGGGAAACCTGCGGAGTGAAACTTTTCCGTTTCAAAACTTCCGCTTTTACCATTCGATTCTCATTCGGCGTAACGATCCTTTTAATTTTAAGAATATCCTTAGATGGTTCAGCCGACGCAATAGTTATAACTGCCGAAACAAGAAGTAAAACCATCAATGGTAATTTACGGCTATTCAAGATAAAACTCCTTTAATTAAAATCTAGCTGTCATCGAGAATCTCATTGTGTTGGCTAAGCGGTTCTTATCACCAAAAGCGCTTGGAATATAAGAGAAATCGAAACGATAATTGGTGTATTGCAACCCGGCGCCGAGGGTGTAATATCTCTGGTCCCCTTCCTTATCGTTGACGAAACCCGCACGGAGCGCGAGGAATGTTCCATACCAATATTCAGCTCCTATATGGGCAATCACCTGTTCCAACCTTTCGGCTATCTTATTCTTCAAACCTTCCCGCTTGAAATCGGTCAAGCCTATGAGCAATTTGGAACCTTCACCGATCAGGGTTAGCTTGTTGTAAGGATTTTTAAAAATATCATAAGCCAAACTCAAAGTCAAATTCCTTGGCAGCGGGTCCGCCTGAGCCGCATCAATATAGGAAATGTCGGGACCTATATTGGTGATGCTCAATCCCATCTTCAATTTCCTGACGGGCGTATTCCAAAGCATTCCACCATCGACCGCAAATGATGATGCCGTCCCACTGCCCCTTTCCTGTCCCGCTCCCACATCCGACAGATGGGAATGGATATACTTGGCACTCATCCCCAATGACAGTTTATCACTAACTCTTGTGCCATAACTGATCGCCAACGCCATTTCGTAGGAAAAGAAGGTTCCCAAATCCTCTCCCTGTTCGCCTGTTCTCTGTTGAGAACCGTATGAAAGGAAAGTTATTGCTCCACCCATTGTCCCCACACCTTCTATGTGCTGAACATAGGAGAGATATTCGAAATAGATATCATTGGCAAGTTCCACCAACCAATTACTGTGCATAAAAGACATTTCGCGCTTAGCGTGAGCCGCCACCACCAACTCATCGGGAGTAGCCAACCATACCTCTCCATCCTTCTCCACAAGACTCACAACCCCTTTCTCATCGAGATTTGCGTGCGTATATCTCTTCCAATTATTACCGGAACCTATAAATGTACCGTAATTTGTCCCAACGATTACTTTATTACTTCCATTACCCCCCACGGCCAAAATCTCAGTAGCCAACGGCGATGACGGAATATAAAGAATCTCCCCGGCATTTATAGGGGAACTTTCCAAATTATTAAAAGAAGTAATTCCAACAGCCAATTGCTGCACCTTTTTATCGGTAGCCGCCTTGCCCAATAGATTGCGGGCGATACTTTCCGGTGTATCCCCTTGCTTTGCCGAATATTCCTTGAAACCATAGTAACTCCACGCTTTCCCATCGAAACCGGCCAATCCATCGGTCGTCGCAACCCAAAGGTTATCATTACTGTCGATGTAAATCGATTTAATATCGCCCTTGATAACTGCGGTATAGGGGATTTTGATTTTTGTTCCCTTTTCGGGAACGGAATCACCAAATGCGTTGTAATCGCTAACTATCTTCACCGCCTCATCCAAAGCGGGACCGGGCTTCAGGTGGATATATTTACAGACTGCTTTTTGTAAATCTTCCCCTACATTCAAAGTATAGTTGGCGTAGGAAAGAAAAGATCCTCCCTGATATTTGGCTAAACCGCTATCCGTAATCACCCAAATATCATTCCTTTTACCCACTTCGATATCCAAAATTCTGTTGCTCGGAAGGCCATTTTCGGTGGTGTAAGAAATCCATTTTCTTCCGTTGTATTTGGAAATGCCCTCGCTCGTGCCTATCCATACGGTCCGCATTTTCGCAAAAGCGACATCGGTCACATCATTGGATATCAGCGAATCGGCCGTCGAATACGATACCCAGCGTTTCCCGTTGTATTTATATAATCCGGTAGGTGTTCCAACCCATAAATCCTTGGCATCCGAGGTTAAAGTCGTCAATGTGTCGGGCAACACGAAATCATAAGGAACATCGATTTTTTCCGGCAACCTTACTTTAACCGCCCCGTTTATCGCAAAGGTCAGTTTATCCAACTCATCGGCGGTAAGAGAATCATCTTGCAGAGCCTTATCGGTCATCCCTACCAGCTTGTCGAATTTCACAGGATCAAGAGTAAGTTCCGCCCAAGCGTTAACAAGGGTTTCCAATGAATATTTTATGTCGTCGATATAAGCATAATCCGCGGGGATATTAGCTTTTATCCTATTCGATAAGCCATACACTTCCGATTTATCCATTTTATTATTGGCAACCGCTAATTTGTCCCTCAATACCTTGATGCTATCGTCATTATCGACTCCGGAGAAACGCCTGACAATATCCTCCGCATTCTCCCCCGGAAAAGGATAATACATCTCCCCATAAACCCATTTTTCCCCATTGAAGCGCGCCAATTTATTGCCCAACAATCCCCAAGTATCATACTTACGGTAGTTGTTATCAGGCATACCATTATCCATAATCGCTATCTGCCCGATTTTTGATTTGGTATTATTGGGATACTCAAACCACGCCGGCGACAATGGATAACGCCCCAATCCTGCGGGATTCCAATAGGTGGCATTTGCATCATCAGCAATGGATGTAAAAGCATCACCCATCCCCGAAGCCCTTGCGCCAGGGGGCAAAAGCAAAAAGATAACACCCGCTTGACTTACTTGAGCTACGGTGTCAACCGCTATCGAAGAAACCATCAGCAGAGCCAAAAAGGTGATTAGTATTAGTTTCATTATCTCCTCCTAAAAATTAAACTATAGAATTTTCGGTTTTTAAACATCAATTATTTTCGCCTTAATATAGTAACGATCTATTTTAATTTCAATGCTTTTTGGACACTCTCCGCCTTACCTCCCGGTCCATCGACAATAACCTTGTAAATATACACCCCGTTTGCCACCTCATCATTATCGTCATCCCTGCCATTCCATTCGACGAAGTTGTATGAATTTTCGGTCGGACAGTTTTTTATTGTCCTTATTTTCAGACCCGATAAAGTAAATATCAGTATCTCCGCTTTTCTGACATCGCTTCTGTTAACCAGATATTGAATCACCGTCTTCGACCTGAACGGATTTGGGTAATTCATTACTTCCGCCAATTCGGTTGCGCCTTGTTCCACTACTTCTATGTTGAACATCACCCTAGCGGAATTATTATTATTGTCCCACACCTTAAACTCAACTGAATGCCCTCCTTTCTCCAAACCGCTGACGGGATACTCCAACGATCCGGTTTGATAACTGTTGACATCATACTCGAATTTATCACTCAAATTCGCATCTAAACTTTCCCCTCCATCGATTCTCAAAGAAATATAATGACCCGCCTGCCCGGTCATATTTATTCCGCTGGAATCGGCAATGACTGCGGAAAAAGTGAAATCGGAGCCTATGGTCATAAAGTTTCCCTTCAACTCCGAGTCGTTAAGGTATATCGTTATATCCGGACCGGTCGAGTCATCGGGGGCCCCAACAGCTCTTCCCAAATAAAGGGAATCATAATAACCGGCACCATTTATCCCCGTATCCTCATCCAAAACGAAGACCAAAATTTTACCGGTCTGTTTACCGTAATCAATGTCTTTCGGCATCAGGAATTTCGAGGCGAACAATCCATCGGATACCTCTACAGGACCACGGAAAACGGTATTCCCAGCATGCTTGTATGTAAAACTTGTGCCGTAGGGTATCAATTGCACTGCATCGTGAGCGGTAATATAAGCTACTCCGTTAAAATCGGTGGCTACGGAACTATCACCATAAGTGACTTCGCCGTCTATCGTCACCAATCCCAATGCATTCAGCGTATCTTCAGCCGAATCCGTTGCAACCGAAGTTATATCTACATTCAATATAGGGGCGGCAATCCTAAGCTCCGCATCTCCGAAGGATTCATACCGCAAATCGTTGCTACTCGAATGCCTTAAGAGTTTAGCCACATAAAACGCTTCGGCGACGGAAAACGAATCCGAGTAGAGCAACTCATCGAAAAATTTATTATTCAGGGCTTCATTCGAGGAGGCATAAACTCCCCGAGTAGCAGCAATAACGAAAATCGCCCCCCCAGCGGAGTTTGCCCTCAAAAAATCTTCCGCCATTCCCTCTTCGGTAGGGTCATCGAAAAACCCGATACTGCAGGAGGCTCCGAATACCAAAGGTAATCTTTTTAGATTGGTAAGCCGCGGAATATCCTCATCCCTTTTGAAAGTATGTTCATGCATCCAGACATTCTTATTACCATGACCGATATAATCTATGATTAAAGAACCATCGTTAAAGGCGGAAAGTATCGCTTGATTAACCAATGGTTTTGTTCTGCCCTCTTCCATAGGGTAATCCACCGCGTAAATTTTATTTATCTCATAAGAAGGAGGAATATGCCCATTGGCAAGGTCTTCGGCTTGGCTGGTATGATACCATTCATCATCGTAATCATCCTTGCCGTATTGGTCATCGGCAACGATAGAAATCCTATTCTCCCACTCCCCAGGATCCAAATCCGCATCGTAAGTGGTAATCTTATTGAGGACATTTTCCAATTGCTGGTTTGATTTAACGGAAATCCTCGATATGTACATATCAGGGAATCCGGAATCGTCACTATCAAAATCCCCGTAAGCCCCAAAGAAAACATAATTGTCATCGGAAGCCCAAGCATCAAAACTCCCGCCGGGCGTAGCCTCGAATGGAGGGATATAAGAGGGAATACCCAATCCCATATTATCTAAATAATCGTAATGGCCATCCCCTATCAGGGTGCAGGATGACGGCTTCGGCGTGCTCCAGTTCTCAAAAGCATATCGGAGGAAATAACGAATCGCCAACGGATCGGACCTCCCCCAACCAAATTCATTATAAACATCCGTAATATTTGCGACATAATAATTCAAACCATTGAGCGACTGTCTGTGCTGAGCCAAGGCTTCCGCCTGTTCTCTGAAACCATCATAAGTTATTATAATCGCATCGGCTGAATTCATCACACCCCTTAACCCCGCGGGGATATACGATTCCAATGATGAAACACTCAGATACCCAGCCGAATTGGTATAATAAAAACTCGTCACCAGTCCATCCGACGAATATTGAAATCTCCATGCACCATTTCCACCCTCACCACCTTCCAACCTTTTAGGCTGCAATGGATTCGTAATATCCAAAAGAATTTCATTCGGGTCGGAATTACTCAATTGGAAGATATATGAACCCGGCTGCTTCGAGCCCCTGAAATGCAAAGAATTTCCATCGACTGAAAGATAACGGTTATACTCAATTTCGAAGTAGTTAAAAGATACCTTACCAGCATAAGAAAACTCGAAAGAATTCAACCCATCCTGCAGATTAAGGGCATATAAAGTGCTTAAATACGATACACGGGAGGCAAAAACAGCATCGGTTCCGTTTAATTTTAAGGAGGCGGCGGCATTTGTCGGCAAATCGGAGTATGAATAAGTATAAATCCAAGCGGTATCCCCCATTACAACATCATAAAACGGATTATCATTAAAAAAAGTGAACCCATCCCCCTCCTCCCAATACCACTCGAAATAATCCCCTATTCCACCATCGCTTTTTGTCCGTAGCAGATTGTTATGCTCCACCCGAACGAAATCCCTAAAAGTGGACACGGATGGCAACCCGGGATTGCTTATGTCGGCATTGGTTATCTCCCACCTTTGCGGCTGATGTTGAAATTGGGTGTTCCCAAAGGTTAGGAAAAAATAATTGTTTTTCTCATAATGATTATAATGATAGGCATATTTACCCGAAGTGCTGTCATAATCGAACCCGTTCACCGGCGGGGCATAGAAAAGAATAAAGTCATTGGAATCAAAGCTCCCGTCTTCCTCACCGTTTATATAAATCGGCACCTCGGTCAACATCGGATATACCTCGCTGTTATCGGTGGGAAGCTCCTTGGAGGGCGAACCGAAGATCCTTATCGTTCTCGGATCCAAACCGGCAAGATCAACACCGGAATTCAACAAAACATAATAAGTCAGCTTATAAACTCCTTCATCCGAAGTATTAAATTTAAACCAAACCGATGAGGAATCGAAAGGTGAACCGGAAATCATCGAGAATTGGGATGACTGTTTATAGTGCCACATTTTCGATTGCTCATAATTAATCAATAGACTTTTCAGAATCCGTTTGGCAAAACGGTCCTCCGCGACCTTCTTAATCCCTATTTCATTTTTTACATTAAAGTCTATGGTGATATCTATGGATTGATAAGCAACCGCTAATTTATCGGAAGGATTATATCGAGCTGTCAAAACGGTCAATTTCAAAACCCTCAAATCGCGGATATAGCTTACTTCCTGCGAAACCAGAGGATTAGCAGGTAAAAATCCCGCGGGAGTGTTATAACTCCCCGATTGCGGAAGTGGTTTTAATGATTTGAATACCTTTGCTCCCGGATTCCCAATGACTGAGACAATCGGTTTACTGTTAGGTGGTAAGGCTATATAAAAATTCTTTGCCGGAAGCGAAGGATATCCGGGTTGATTTATGGTATAGCCATCTTCAGCCTGCAAGACGCTATAATTCCCATCTTCGGAATCAATATCCCGGGCGGTGATATCTCCCGGACGATATTGAAATCTCACCCCATTATCATCCTTCTCGTAGAAAGCGATATTACCCTTATTAGGGTATATTGGCTTCGTCCCGATAGCTGATCTCGCGAAAGAGGAATTTAAGGGGGCTATAACAAGGAGAATTATAAAAAACAAAAATATCCGTCGCATAGCTTTTCCTAAGCATTAAATTTAAGAAACAAAAAAGCAACTCATCTATCGATTATCAAGGGCATTAATTAATATCGGAAAAAATAATTCGTTCTGTTCAAAACCCTTTAACTATTCGACGATATAAGTTCCTTTTTTTATAACCTTTGACCTTTAATTTTTGGATTGTTTTATTATTGTAAACCCTTTAACATACTATTTGTTCGGAAAATGTCAAGTCAAAATTAATATTTATTGCGAAAATTTTATTGGGAAAAGGAAGATAAAAGGTATCCCTCTATGGTCATATATGAGGGAAGGGGGACAGGCTCAATGCCTGCCCCTATAATTTTGATTATGATCAATCTCACTTACTCCAACAGAAGGGTAAAATAAGAATATTTTACTTCAGCAGTGTCATTCGTTTGGTGAAGACTTTATTGCCGGCGGTTAATTTGTAGAAGTAAATCCCGCTGGAATAATCGCCCGCATTCCAAACAACCGTATGCGTCCCAGCTTCAATATTGCCGTTGACCAGCGTAGCCACCTTCTGTCCCATTATGTTGTAAATCTCCAATGAGATATTGTCCGCTGTCGGAACATCGAAGCTTATAGAAGTTTGCGCATTGAACGGGTTGGGATAATTCCGCAGATTATTTGACTGTGGGAGCTGTTGGGCTATAGGATTATCAATCTCATTGTTCAAATTCCAACAGGCTAATTCCCAGCTATCGCTGTTCCCCTGTGTCGAATTAGTCACGGTGAACTCAAACCAAGTGGAATCGTAGATGAAATTGTTATAATCGCCGCAGTAAGCAATATATTTGTAAGTCCCCGCGGGAGCATAAATGGGGATATCCTGAGTTACAGCACCCGATAAGTTTTGATAGGGATCGAGACTGATATTGTTCATTTGCATTATGGGACCATACAATCCGATGCCCGGAACATCGAGCATAATCCAGATATCCACCCCTCGTATCTGTTCGGTATTGTTAGTTAGATAACCGGTGTATGTAAATGAGCCACCCGGAGGGACGACTACCGGCGGATTATTCGGAGCCATATCGATGGATACCGCTTCTTCAATTGATTCCTGACTGAATTTCAGCAAATACAGGTCACCATCAGCATCTCCATAAGAGTTCGATTCCCCGACGACAGCATAATTCCCATCATTTGTGGGAATGATGCAGGCTCCGTGTTCATCCTCATTTCCGCCCAAAAACCAAGCCCAAAGCAGGTTTCCGACAGAATTCGTCTTTATCAGGAAAAGATCATAACTCCCCCAACCCCCAGTGCCAGCTTCACCTGTCAAAATGAATCCGCCATCATCAGCTTCCGTAACCGACCAACTGCATTCATCCCCATAGTCATAGAAATTATATTGTCTTGTCCAGAGGATATTACCATCCGCATCCGTTTTGAGAAGTAATGCGTCGCCTGAATACCAGTGTCCGGATCTACCGGAGACGATAAACCCGCCATCGGAGGTTTCATGCACGCAAAACCCTTCATCATCCGCAGTTCCACTGGGTGAATCATAAGTAACGCTCCAAATCTGATTTCCCGATGGATCAACTTTTGATAGATAAACATCATAGTCAGAATTGACATCCCGGGTTACATCACCGCTTATAATATAATTCCCATCGCTGGTCGTATCGATATAATATCCATCGTTGTAAGAGGAACCCGCAATGGTCCTTTCCCATAACAGGTCACCATCAGGGGATACTTTTATTAAATAAATCTTGACCCCTCCATAATAATTCGTTGACCCGACAATAAGATAACCGCTTCCATCGGGAGCGGCAACTACGGAATAAGCATCATCATAACCCGAAGTCCCGTAAGTATTAGACCATATTTCAGAGCCATCAGCCGCCATTTTAACAACATATATGTCATAATCTCCCGCACCGAACGATTTGGTCCTCCCTACGATAACGAAAGCACCACCCCCAACATTTTTAATATCTTCTGGTTCCTCGAAATCGCTTCCGCCGAAAGTTTCATACCAGAGTTCATTGCCGTTTTCATCTGTGGCAACCACATAGAAGTCCGCTTGTCCGGCACCATAAGACCATGTCCTGCCCACGGCGATATACCCACCATTATCAGTCTGGCACACCGAATTACCGCTTTCATTATCCGGCCCGCCGTATGTGTTTGACCAGAATAGCTCCTGCCCGAAACTGAACGAAAAGGAAAAAAGCATAAATAAAATACTGATAACAAAAGCTTTTTTCATAATCACCTCTCCGAATTTATGTTTAGGAATGAACATCCGATATAAAAAGGCATAATTAATCAAATAAAAAAGAACAAATAACCGAAGATTTCGGCGGCTTTTAATAATCGACCATAGCTCGCCAATGTTATTCAATAACTAATATATCACAAAAATCATTATTTGTCAAGTTTGGAAGACCCAACGGTACTAATTACCACAAGATGCTTTCCATATTTGTCATCGGCGGTTTTATAATTAATTTAATTTGGAACAAATTACAACTTTTACGGTTAAAAAATATCAAATTGCGAATAATTATTATTTGCGATTTAGGCTTTGTTTTTATATAAGAAGCTTTGATATATCTTATAAAAAGCTAATTAGCCTAAAGAACAATAAAATAATTAAAATAAGTGGTGATTAAATATGCCGATATATGAATATAAATGTGAGAAATGCGGAAACATTTTTGAGGAGTTGAGAGGGTTAAGCCATCGGGACGACCCCGTTGAATGTCCCGATTGCCATTCCGAAGCTAAAAGGATTGTTTCTCAATGCGCCGCTTCCATCGGAGGTTCCTATTCCACGGTGGGTTCAAGTTGCGGGAGTGGAGGTTTCTCGTGAGGCGTATAAAATTGGATGGTCATCCAGCTGTTTAACCACAGATATTTTTAAGAAGGATAATATGAATAAGTTTAAACTAATTATTTTAGCAGCAGTATTTGTGCTATCGGCTTTCCTAATAATCGGATGCGGCAGCGATAGTAAAAACGAAGTAAATCGTCATACATCGACAAATACTTCAAATAAGGCGTCTCAGTTTTCCCGCACGAGAGATCAGGAAAACTCACTTGTACATTGGTATGAATTTAATGAGGGTTATGCTGAAGCGAAGTCAACAGGAAAACCTATGGCTGTTTTCTACGAAACCAAATGGTGTACTTGGTGCAAAAAACTAAAATCCACTACTTTGTCCGATCCGACTGTCGCTCAAATGCTCAATGATTATTTCATCCCTATAAGGGTGGATGGCGAAGGGAACGGCCATATAAAATTTCGGGGTATGGAGCTTACGGAGAGGGATTTCACCCGAAGCGTGAATGTGCGGGGCTACCCAACAACGATATTTTTTGATGCTAAGGGGAATGAAATAACGAGACGGCCCGGCTATCTCCCTCCGCAGTATTTCATCCTCTTTCTGGATTATATCAATGACGGGTCCTATAAAAATCAATCGTTTGAGGCATATGCCCAAAAACGATTGAATAATAGAGGATAGATCTATTCGCTGATTGTCAAGTTTATCCGCAACTAATTAAGATGGGGAACGAAGCTGTTGCTCGGTGTGTTTACACGGGAAGGTCCGCTCCAATTTTCGGTTTGATTCTATTAGTAGTAATATGCACTTGGGCTAAGACTCAAAAGCGGGTAGAAAATTTTTTGTCCGCAGATTTAATAATGTTTTATATAAATGATATTTCCAATTATCGGCTCTCCCCATTATACCCCCACCCACCAAATTGAACCCCCTGACCCGATTTATTTATATCCCCCCATTAACCTCTCGATTTTGTTGATATGCCCCTGTTCGAATTTCGATAAGAAAATATAAGTATCTTTGCCTTTCGGATCCTTCACTTTTTCCGCTAAAACAGCATAAAAATCCCGAGCCTGTTTTTCCAAAATCAAAGCTATTTCCAAAACCCTTAACGGCGTAGTAGCCTCAGAAAGCTCATCGATTAACTCGTTGTGAATCTCCGCCATATTCTCATCGATATCCGGCAATCCTTCCTTTTTGAGGATGTCGTTATAAGTATTCCACATTTCGGAGCGGACAAGGCAATCGTATTGCCCCTCTAAAATTCGGGAATGATCCTTTTCGTCCGAAGCAAGCTTCGTTAGCATATCCCGCAACTCTTCATCCTTTACAAACCCCAATCCCTTTTTATAAAACAGATAAGCCGCCAATTCCTGCTGGATCCCCTTTTTGAGTCCTTCCAAAACTGCTTTTTCCACTGCGCACATAAAAGCTCCTTATTTCCCATATTTTTTTGCCAATTTAATATTAACGATATCTCCTGTCAATTACCCATCAAAACAAAATTTGTAATGCTTCCTCAAAAGGTTGTTTAAGAAAAACGTTTAATCATCTCAATATCAAGACCTTTTCCGTCTCTTTTATCCCTCCGGCTACAATGTTAATTAAATAAACTCCGGAAGGGAGTTTTTTATTATTAACAGTCTTACCGTTCCAGAGTATTGAGTGGTATCCGGCGGATTGGTTTTGATTTATTAGAGTCACCGCAAGCCTGCCTAGAATATCATAAATATTTATTGAGACTTCAGCAGGATTCGGCAGGGTATATGAAATTAATGTGGATGGGTTCGATGGGTTTGGATGGATATTTACATTTAAATTGCCTTCAGGTTTTACGGACGCATCAGGCTCTCGAACCTCCGAAAGATAAGGGGTTTTCTCAAAATACACATCGTGATCCGAGGGGTAATTAACTGCGTGCGCCCAGACCAAATAAATATTATTCGACCGAATAAAAAAATGGGGTTGGGTGTTGTTTACATTATCAAAAGTTATTTGTTCCTCGTTGCCCCAGTTTACGGCATCATAAGATATTCGGCGGTATAAATTATATGATGGCGTTTCATACTTGGCATAATAAATAATATAAGCGCCATCGGGAGCCTCGTTTGGAAATGGGTCATGGGAGTTTTTATTATCGGTCAGCCGAATCTCCTCATCCCAATTTACCCTATCCGTCGAGGTTCGGACGAAAACATCATAATCGTATTGTCCGGAATCGGAACGGCGGTGATAAGTATAAAGATAAGTTCCGTTGGAATGTTTCATTACCCTTGCCCTGAAACCCGATGAGTAAACCATCGTTCTAAGCGTATCCCACTGGCCGCCATAAGGTTTATGAGAAATAAAAACTCCAAGCCCGGAAACAACATAGCTCATTGTAAGCGAGCTGTCCCCCTCCATAATTACCGTTGGGTCGTAGTAATTGTATGATGATTCCCATCCCAATTCAATCATTCCTTTCTTAACCCAATTCGAGCCGTCCATAGAATAAGCGGAATATATCCGATAATTCCCGGTTTCATTGGAAGCATACCATAGCTTAATCGTGTCGCCGGGCATTTGGATAAAGCATAATGTAGCCTGATCGGCCGAATCGGCTATCGCAACAGTAGGAGTGCTCCAGGAGTTGCCGTCGTCTACGGAAAAAGTGGAATACAAATCCCCCGACTGCCAATCGGGATTTCTATCGAAAACTATCATTAACCTTCCATCCGATAATGCGGAGATCCATGATTCATAGTCATTGTCCGGACCGCCGGAGACAACAATAGGATCAGCCGAAACAACTACAAATAAAAATAAAACAAACAACAATAAAGAAAAAAGGTGAATTAGTGTTTTCATATCCCCCTCGCTTTTAAGGGCCTATACTTCCCCGAATACCTGCGCAAGCTCAAAAAGTTTTTCTTGATAATCGTACTTTTTGGCGAAAACCTTATTAAATTCGGTTAATTGGATACGGTTATTCACAAGCCCTGCCATTTTACCTCCTTCACCCTCGATTAATCTTTCCACTGCCGCGCTCCCTAATCTTGTTGCCAGCAACCTGTCGAAACAAGTTGGTGAGCCTCCTCGCTGCAGGTGTCCCAGTGTTGTTATCCGAGTTGAAATCCCTTCCATATCCTTAAGTTTCTTCGATACCTGAAAGGCGGTGGAGGCGCCTTCGGCAACTATTATAAGGGCATTGGTTTTCCCCCTCTGGTAGCCATCCTTTATTATATTTACAATATTTTCGTAATCAGGAACGATCTCCGGCACGATGCAGGCTTCCGCTCCCGTTACCACCGAGGAAACCATCGCCAAATAACCCGAGTTACGCCCCATCACTTCAACTATGAAAGTGCGCCTTAAGGATGATGCGGTATCCTTAATCTTATCGACAACCTCCATAATATTATTCAAGGCGGTATCGACACCGATAGCCATATCCGTATAAGCTATATCATTATCGATCGTTGCTGGAATGCCGATTGTTTTTACCCCCATATCCGATAACGCCTGAGCGCCATGCAGAGAGCCATCCCCCCCTATAATAACCATCCCCTCGATATTATGTTTTTCTATATTCGACAGCGCTTGCTTTTGCCCTTCCGCCGTCCGAAAATCCTCGCTACGCGAGGTCAGCAGAATCGTTCCCCCACGCTGTATTATTCCACCGACATCGGGAATATGTATCTCGAAACTGTTATCATCGATTAAACCGCTAAATCCCTGTCGGAAAGCTATGACATCGATATTGTTTTTATAAGCTTCATGGACTACGGCTCGCAGGGAAGCGTTCATTCCCGGCGAATCTCCTCCTGATGTTAATACTCCAATTCTTCTCAAATTTTATTCCTCTTCGAATGCAGGTTATCTTTTAATTATATCGGATTTTTGTTCCATAAAAACAGTTCTCTAATCAATAATAAATTCCTCCCCCGCAGGTCAAGTAAATTAGTTATTATCCTTTTATGTTTGCCAAGGGTCGCAGCCGTAAAACTGTTTTCGAAATTCCCAATTTATTCACCGCATCGACAACTTCATCAATATCCTTATAGGCGAAACCGGCCTCTTCCGCCAACCCGGAAAACGAGGCAGCCCTGACAGTAATACCATCCTGTGCCATCTGCTTCAATAAATCCTTTCCCCTAATCTTCTTTTTCGCT
>Ga0256841_1000137_pt1 | contig 82322 bp, 72 predicted proteins | sample 356308metaG_FD_185971 | JGI IMG/M metagenome (GOLD analysis project Ga0256841, IMG submission 185971) | Hydrothermal vent microbial communities from Mid Atlantic Ridge, Atlantic Ocean - 356-308 | ecosystem: Environmental > Aquatic > Marine > Hydrothermal vents | place: Atlantic Ocean: Mid...
ACCCCTTCAACTGGCGCTGGAAAGCGGAGCCGTCCGCGTCCTGGTTCCTGTTTCCAACAAGACGCAGTTCGCGGGATTACCGGAAGATATGATCGAGCGCCTTGATGTTGTTTTCTACGGTGACGTCGACCGGGCGGTCTTGAAAACGCTGGAGATGTAAGAATGGACCATGGAACGGTGATACTGAATAATTCGCCTGACATCCCGACAGGGATGCGCCGTTCCGATGCCGGCTCTACCGCCGGCAGGTTCACCCGGCCTCCGGTAAGTAACCTCCAAGAAGCGCGTGGATTAGTGCGCCTTCGCAAGAAAGGAGGTACTGACGATGAAAGGTAGAAAGAGAGTTGCCGACGGAACGAGAACCGACGAGCGCAACAAACTTACGGCCGTCGATCTTTTCTGTGGATGTGGCGGTTTGACCGTCGGGCTGAAAAAAGCCGGTTTCCGGGTGCTTGGTGCGGTGGACATTGATCCACTATCCGTCGAAACTTACCGAGCCAACCACAATGACGTTGCAGTTTGGGAGATGGATATCCGGGATCTGGAGCCGTCCGAACTGGCCGCCGCACTGGGACTGAAGAATAAACGACTTGATCTCCTCGCCGGCTGTCCTCCTTGTCAGGGGTTCTCGACGATGCGCACCCTGAATGGGGCGCGCGTAATCAATGATCCGCGCAACGACCTGCTGTTTGAGTTTCAGCGGTTCGTCGAGGCTCTGCGTCCCCGCGCCGTAATGATGGAAAATGTTCCGGGACTGGCTGATGACGAAAGGTTCGCCGCTTTCTGCAGGCGAATGAAGAAGATCGGATACTTGTGGGAGAATCCCCGCATCCTGAACGCCGCGGAATACGGAGTTCCTCAACGCCGGAGAAGGCTGATATATCTTGCCGGCCACGGGATGAAAATCCCCTTTGCGAAACCGGCGCGCAGAATAAAAACGGTCAAGGACGCCATCGGTGGATTGCCGAAGGCGGGCAAAAGCGGCGATCCGGTACATGACATGCCGGAAAAACGTACACCCCGGATTATGGAATTGATCCGGCTCATCCCCAAAGACGGAGGGAGTCGTACCGACCTCCCGGAAGAATATCAACTGGATTGCCACAGGCGTTGTAACGGCTTCAAAGACGTTTATGGTCGCATGGCATGGGGGGATGTGGCTCCGACGATTACGAGCGGGTGCTTCAATCCGTCGAAGGGGCGGTTCCTTCATCCGGAAGAAGACCGTGCGATCACTATGCGGGAGGCGGCTCTGCTTCAGGGGTTTCCGCGCCGGTACAAGTTTCCGACCGCCGATAATAAGTCCGGTGTCGCCTTGATGATCGGCAACGCACTGCCTCCGCCGTTCATTAAGGCTCATGCGCGGCAGGTGGCAAATAAGCTTTATGAGGCAAACAGACATATCGGATGTCGTGAGAGGCGCTGAACATGATCCCTTTTCGTGATATCGTCGATACTTTCGCTGAATCTCCGACCGACGATGTGATGTGCACATTGATCGAACGCGTTCAGCAAAACAATCCGACAGATGAAGACCTTGCTCACTTAACCGTACGCCTGGCAGAGTCAGGAGAAACACTTACCGGCTTGGGAACAACTCCAACTGCTGACATCCCATCTACTGGTGGCCCAAGTTCTTTGTCAACGATTCTCTGTCCGCTCTACTTGAGGGCTTTGGGCTTCGTAGTCCCTAAGCTCGGTGTACCTGGGCGACCAGCAGGCGGAATTGACGTGCTTGCGCAAGTTCCAGAGTACAAGATTGACTTCACCGCGGCGGAGGTAAAGAAGCTCTTGCTGAAAAGTGGCTATGTTCATTTTATTGCATCCCATACATTTACTCCACTTGACGCGACTCTGTTCTCATTTCGTAAACGATCAAAAAGAGTAAGCATCCCCGAACTTGCTATCGCCAGTCTAATAGCCAAAAAAAAGGCAGCATCGGTCTCTCTCATCGGCTTGGATGTAAGAGTTGCTCCACACGGAAATTTCGGAAGCTCCTTTTCTACGGCAGCTAGCTATGCAAAGCGCTTTTGCCGCATAGCATCTCTGCTGGGATACCAATCGCTCTGCTTCTTGAGTGACGCACGAATTCCTTACCAACCATTCATAGGTCGAGGAGAATCCCTACTCGCCGTCTTCCAGATTATCACAGAACAAGCTGATCCATGGCTGCGTAGCCATGATGATGTTTGTTACGGGATGGTTAACCGTCTGGCTCTACTGAATCACAAGGGGGGCCGTATAGAACGACCAAGCACTAATACCATTTACTCTGTTTTCAAAGACAATCTCGAAATACAAGGTTCCTCATTTGAGCAGTTCGAGGAGTACGCTCGCAACATCGAAAGGGAACACAACCGGAATCTGACCGCAGAGCGAAATGGCTTTCTACATGTCGACCTTGAATCCCTGCGCACATTGATTGTTCGTGTGCAGGGTCTGACCGCATCTTCGGAAGCACCATTCACTGACCCTTGCGGCGTCATTCTCAAAGCCAATTCGGGTACATACGTTCATAAGGGAGATATTCTCGCTGCTATACGCTGCGTGGACGCTTTTGCGGATGAGATGCTAACACGTGTTGCAGCGGCACTCCCTATAATGAACGAGCCGATTCCGGACTTACACTTTAGGGAGGTGCACCATGGGTAAATACTGCTGCTTCCTCTGTCCTAGTAAGGATTACACAGATAAAGCATTAACCGACCCCTGCCCGACTTGCGGACGTCTATACGGCTTTCCTCTTACACACCCTCCAACCAAGATAGGAGAATATAGTGTCGAAGAGACGCGCGGGCGAGGATTCTATGCGGTGACTTATTTGTGTCATCGGGGTCGCCTGAAGCGTCCATACATTCTCAAAGTATGCCCACGTTCCATCTACAGCTTTTTTGGAAAGGACTTTGACGCCGAGTGCCAGACACATCTCGATGTAGCACGAGATACTGAACACATCGTTCCGATCAACGATTACTTTGATACATCCGTAGAGTTTGGCCACACAACTATTGAATGCCATGTGGCCGTTATTGATTTTGTCGAGGGCGTTCCACTCGACCAGTACCTTGGGGGATCGGACACCATCCCCGCACGCAGCATTGCACAGATAGCTATCGATCTGTTTCGCATATGGCGGGAGTTCACCAACAAGATGAAATATCATAACGATCTTCACGCAGACAATATTATCATCCAACAGTTGCGTGAGGATGCTAGGCGGGCGGAAGCGATTGATGAGACCTTGCGTGCCGTAGCGATTGACCTCGGTTCTGTTAGTGATGCCAGCAAGAGCGATTCATGTGATCTCAGATTTGGAGATCAGCACTGGTTATGTCGTCATCTTCAGGGAATGATCGACAAGTTGCGGGGAGGCTACCGTGATCTTGACAAGGTAGATGATCTAGAAAACAGGATAGCGGAGGCTTTGGAGCGGACGGTCAATTTCCTTCTTCCAAGTGCAAATTCCGGAAGGGTACCGACTGCCGATCAACTCATGCGGATAGTACGTGATAATTTTTTTCGGAGTTCTTCGCCTTGGAAAGAACATTTGAAGCTTAACCGATTTGATGATTCTTATAATGCAGGTGCTCTTGAGCCATGGTACGTTCCTTTCCTGTTGGTTGATCCTGATGACCTATGGATTAAGCGCATCAGTGCCGCTGGTCCGCTCCTTATCACAGGCATGAGGGGCTGCGGGAAAACTATGCTGCTCAGAGCTTTAGACTTCCATGCAAGAGCTGCACTGAAAAACGATGAATCCATATCGGATGTTGTTGAAAGGATTAAAAACGACAACTATGTTGGACTGTTCGTCTCTTGCATGAATTTGCTTACGATACCTGGACGTTCAGAGACTCCGGCACCGCTGGAGAGGCTGTTTTGTGCATACTGTATAGAAATCATTCGGGCGGTAAGGCACCTGCAAGAGTTGGATCGAACCGTTGTTGTTCCCAATTATCACGATAACATCGTTGAAGCTTTTGAAACCAATATGGAAATCCAAATAGATAAAAACGCCTTGCACACTGACTATGACTTTGAGCGTTTCCTATTGAAGATAAATGCTTCTCTCAAAAATCCTGATTTTAATTGCTCGCTAAGAACTTCACCAGCAGATGCCTTTGTTGCACTTGGAGAAGCTGCGAGGCATTGCACGCCGTTGTGGAATACTGCCAGAGTGTTCTTTCTGCTTGATGATGTGAGTACGAGATATCTACGAGAGGATTTGATCAAAACAATTTTTTCCGTTCTCTTGTTTCAAAGTCCTGTCGGTGCGTTTAAACTTACCACCGAAGCACAGACACTGGAGATGGCTCTTTATTCGCCGGGTCTGGTTGAGAAAGCACGTGTGGGAAGAGATTACGATGTATTCGATCTTGGTGCAGAAGTTTATGAAAAGACCAAGTCAAGGCCTAAAACCGGAAAATTATTTATTGAGGAAATTCTTGAACGAAGAGCTCAATACTATCCGAACCATCCTAATGTATCACCGCGGGAAATTTTAGGTGACTGCGCGTTGGAAGATGTTGCGCGAAATATAACAAAAACCAGTGAAACTTCTCGAGATCGAAAATCAGTATATCACGGTATATCGGTACTATCGGCAGTCTGTGTTGGAGATATCGGAGATGTTATCAGTATATATGAATTAATCTTAAAAAAGGCCGCTGGTGAGTCATATCCGGTTAAGCCTGAGATACAGTCTGAATGTTATCAGAGTTTCTGTAGTCGCAGATTGTATGACTTAAATAGGCGTGAAAGTGATTTAAAAGACTTTGCGCTCACATTTGCTGAAGCTTCCTATGAGCTTCTGTTAAAATCCAGTAAAAATATTGGTCGATCAAAAAGAAAGCGTCTTCGCCAATATAGCAGTATCTATGTGAGAGTGACTACTGGAGACACAAGGAAACAATTTCAGCGTCTCCGGGAATTAATTGATGCTGGTGTTTTTGTTCTGCATGGCGGCACACCAAGAACAAAGACCAGAGACGGTGATCCAATCCAACAATTTAAATTAACCTATCGAAAGTTGTTTGGGTTGTCCAACTTTATAGGTCTTTCAGAAAGCGACAGATTCGAACTATCTGGCGAAAAACTTGAAGAATGGTTAATGCACCCTGAAAAAGGCAAAGAAATATTGCTTAGGAATTTAGGAGGAGGGGTACTAAAAACGGATCAAAAAGATCAGTTGGAAAGAGCGGAGGAGTTAAAACCTGACCGAAAAGAACATCAAGCTTTTCAGCAGATGCCTTTGTTTGAAACTGTTCAACCAGTTATTGAAGAAGTGTTTTTTAATGGTGATCTTGGAATATGCACTACACCAGATATTCCGAAAGAAAGGTTAGCAATAGATCAAATCGATATTTCAAAAATGGGGCCAAACGACATTGATGTAATCGTTTTGGGGTTGGGTTTTGAGGATCGCAGCTTAGAGTCTACAAAACGATTATTTGAACATTTAAAACCCAGCAAAGCCATTCTTGTAGAATATAAGTTGCCGGGAAAAGGTGAAGAAATTGAGCAGATCGTCAAAAAACATGTTAAAAGTGTTAACCGTTTAAAATACAATGATCTTTTATCAAAAGGTTTAATGGTTCCTAATGTACCTGCCCTTATCGATGTATCAGCTCTCGCCAAGCCTGCGCTGTTCTCTGCTGTTCGCAACACATTGCATAAACAGGGACAAGTTTGGATCTGCCACACACTTGCAAAGGATTATTATCCGCTCAATACCGATATTGAAAAAGTTATTGCTGCCGATAAAGATCGAAATCAATACCAACTGCTTGAAGCGCTTTCACAAATATTTACTGGGGAAAAGGGACCATACTCAATAGATGGGCTCATCGAATCGGATGCGGACGAATCCCGCAGAAAAGTATTGTGTACATTTGCCTCAGCAAAACATCAAAGGTTGCTGACATTATTGGATATGAGAGATTACGACAGAATCGAAATTATTGTTCCTCTGAAAGGAACACCTCGCAGTGAAATTGCATATATTGCAGCCGAGATAGCAGGATGGAATTTTAGGGCTTCTGGGATAAATGAAATTCACACAAACGATTTGCAAGGCACTGTTAATCTGTTGATAAACCAATATAGCCATTGGTACGTTGACAGGGGGTATAATTTGGAGTTCGGATTGACGGGATCAAAGATGCAGGCTGTTGCTTGTGCCGCGGTTAGTGTTGTTTGTAAAGTTGCCCACTGCTGGTATGTCAGCCCGCAAGAATTTGATCCTAAGAGGTTTACAAAAGGAATAGGTGAATCGCGCTATTATAAGATAAAAAGAACAGAAACAAAAAAGTAAAAAAGAGTTTTGCACAGTGGTCGACAATTTGACACCTAAACAACGCAGCTACTGTATGTCCCGAATCAAGGGAAAGGATACGGGAATCGAGACATCCGTCCGTTCAGAGCTTCACCGACGTGGCCTTCGGTTCCGCAAGCACGTCAAAGACCTGCCCGGTAAACCGGATGTCGTTTTCAGCAAGGCCAAGGTGGTTGTGTTTATCGACGGTGATTTCTGGCACGGATATCGGTTCTCGTCGTGGGAGCACAAGGTGTCGGATTTCTGGAAAGAAAAAATTACCAAAAATCGCGCGCGCGACAAAAAAAATCACAGAAAACTGAAAGAGATGGGCTGGACGGTGATCCGACTTTGGCAGCATGACTTAAAGCGTGATTTCGATGGATGTATTGAAAAAATCGTGTCGGCAGTACGAGGAGCTTCTTAGGGCGCTCAGGTACGAACGGGCTTTGGTCGATGAGGAACTCGGCCAGCGCCAGCGGGCGCGCAGCGAGCTCGAGAAGCTCTACGCCGAGGCCCCGGACTATGAAGACGTGGCAATTAAATTAGATTAGGGTTGTAGTCGTGGAACTGGAGACCTGGGTTATGATATCACCGCGTTTGATATGGCAGCGGGAATCGAACCCACGTCCATTCTCTGTTTGGGGAAAATGTGGAGAAAAACATTTCCCGCAGCTGGACGCGGAGAACGGCACTTGGAAGCTCTCAAGGTGTTGTAAATAGAGGCGTTTTGATGTGTCGACGCTGGGGAGACTGAATTTCTGGAAGGCGGCATTCCCTCCACCATTTGAAAAAAGACGAACCGGTCCAATTGCCGCGCACGCCACGTCTGGTGGTTTATTTTTCTCGTGATGGTAATGTGTTACGGCATTCCTTGCTGCCGCCAATTGACCTTGCTGTCACCCGGTTTTCGCGAAATCCGGGTGAAAAGACGCTTCTCTTCGATAATTTTTCTCTGAATTTTCAACTTCCACTTTCGAACCTCGTCCGGTTCGAGACATCTTTTCCTGCAGTCTCTGCACTGTAAGCCGCTCGAAAACCCTGCCAATCCGTAAAAGAGTTCGTTGATGCCCACGGTAAAACGTACGTTCCGTACCTCGGAACCGTGGGACCCGGAACAATTCAAATGCCCGCTAAATCAAGCATATGATGTATTTTGCAATCCCTGGTGCAGGTCCTCCAAAGAATCGAAGGTGCGCCATGATCGACGACGAACGGTTTGTAAAAAATCCGACATCTCAAAGAATACGAGGACCTCAACGCCCTCCTAGATCGCCGGCCAACTGGATCTGGATCCCCGCACGATACGCAGGTGGATCGATGAGCTGGGCTTCCTGCCCTTCGACAAGGCCGGTGCCGACCTGCTCTTCCAGGTCATCAGCCCGCGTTATGAACAGGCCGCTTTGGTAATCACCTTAAACCGCGCCTACAAGGACTGTCCCGAGATCTTCAACAACAACAGCCTCCTTACGTCCGCTATCCTCGACCGCCTGCTGCACCATGCCGAAACGGTGCTCATCGAAGGTAGAAGCAACTGCATGAAAGACCAGGTCGAATCCTGCTCTCCCTATCTCCCGTTGCCGGAACCATCATCTCGGTTCCGGCAACTATCTTTACTCACAAAATCCAGATGCATTTTAGACAGGTGGTTTAGAGACATTTTCACGTAGCCGCTGACACATGACCGCACATACGTTATGAGCCAAAGTGGGTTTGCCTTTTTATTTGATCTGACAGAGCATACCCGCTTCTTTTCCTCACCGTCAGATAATTGACATTTATCAGTCCATAATTTATCGATATTCGCGTAACTAATTGTATTTTCGTTCTATTTACTCGTTTCGGCAACTGGCACTCATCTTGCTTTATTACATGCTGAGACAATTTTAAAAAAAAGCCTGCACCCTGATAAACTGACAAATTCCTAAGTATTCCGAATGGCATATTTGTCAGAGATGCCGGTAAATCTGAGCAATAAAATTTGGTTCTTCCAGTTTAAGCGTACTTATCGGCAGCCTATTGAAATCTAACAATTTTTAGGCCCTTGAATTTGAAGGACACATCCCCCCTTTTGTGAGGACCCTTCAGATCCGGGCGAAAGGGCAATCACAAAAAGGGAGAATGTGTAAAAGGGTAAGTTGGCATTCTCCACAAAGTCACGTTTGACATGGATATTTCATTCCCAAGTACGCAAATTCCGGATGAACCATAATTTTTAAGGAGAACCGTAATATGATTGATGGGAATTCGGTCTATTTTCATGAACCAGGCCAGCTAAGCCGGGGTGCTGTTCTGGATGTTGGATTAAAATGTTCGCACTCCTGCCGGTTTTGTTATTACAGCTTTATGGACGGATCAGATAAGCAATTCAGGGGGATGAGAAAAGCTAAATTTCGGACTACAGAGGAGTTGAAAGAAATTCTTTCATTGTTAAAGAAAAAGGGGTTCATTAATTTTGATGTTACTGGAGGTGAACCCACTTTACACACAGGAATTATAGAATTGATGCGTTATGCGCATCAAGACCTTGGACTAAACGGACGGATTATCACTTTGGGCCAATTCTTGGTACGCAAACCAAAATACCTGATTAAAAAATTGTTTGATGCAGGCATTGTGAATTTCCTGTTTTCATTGCACGCGGTTGATGAAAAATCTTTTCAGAGAATAACTGGCGAGAGCTTTAACCGCCTACGTAAAGCAATGGATTTTTTGGACGAGAAAAGCTTTCAGTATTGCTCTAATACAACAGTATTTGAATGGAACTACAAATCTCTTCCGGATATTGCCAGAGAAGTGCTATCACACGGAATTTATCTTCACAATTTTATTTTAATGAATGCCTACTACCACTGGAATAAGGGCGGAAAGTCCTTCGGAGTTCAGGCAAAATATTCTCAAGTTTTGCCTTATCTTTCTGAAGCTGTATCCATTCTGGAAAGTCATGACATTGCTGTAAATATCCGATATGCGCCCATGTGCGCGGTTAAAGGGCTTGAGAAAAATCTTGTTGGTGTTGTGGGCGTACGTTACGATCCATATGAGTGGATGAATCGGGCTGGACACTTTGGCGGTCCACCTAGTGTTTGTGCTGATAAATATCCGATTAAACAAGGTGAAATCGAGAAAGCTTATGCTTTTATTCCACAAAAACTGAAAATGCCGAATGGTATCCGCGTTATCGGTATGCGGGGAAAACACTTTAAATATTTTAGTAGCAAGTGCCACAATTGTGCAGCAATAAATGTTTGTGATGGGGTGGATCCAAACTATTTGGCCAATTATGGAGATAATGAACTAATCCCTTATGAAACTGATCTCGGGGTAGGGCCTGTAGCTTCACCACGACTTGCCTATACACCCCCTTTTTTTGTTAAAACGAATCAATCTTCTGACATGAAGTCTATTTGCAAGGAAGCCTTCAACAAATGGCGTCAAAACCTAAACAAAAGTCATGACCACTGTTTTGCGAAGCCATCAATTGAGTTATGCCATAATAAACATCCCCTTATTTCTGTGATCATCCCCTGCTATAACCAAGCTCGTTATCTTGGAGAAGCAGTCACCAGTATTGTCGGCCAATCCTATGAAAACTGGGAAATTCTGATAGTCAATGATGGAAGTACAGATAATACCCATCCTGTTGCTGTTCAAATCATCAACCACTACCCGAATAAGCCCATTCGCCTGATTGACAAAAAAAATGGCGGTGTTGCCGACAGCCGTAATAGAGGAATCGAAACCGCTAACGGCACGTGGATTCTTCCATTGGATGCTGATGACAAATTTAAACCTTCATTCTTGGAAAAGGCCGTTTCAGCGATCGAGGAGGATTCCAATCTAAACCTGATATTTTCCAATGTGCGCCAGTTTGGCGCACAAAACGGAGCTTGGGTGCCGAACGAGTATTCTGAGTTGAAGATCATCGAAGAAAACTGTTTTCCCTATGCTTCTTTGTTCAAAAAATCCATCTGGCTCAATATAGGCGGTTATAGTCAGGTTCTTGGTAAAGTCATGCAATTGGAAGACTGGGATTTCTGGATTCGTGCCTCCAGGATGGGCATTAACGCTCACCGAATACCAGAGCAGCTCTTTCTGTACAGAGTCCACGACTCCAATATATACTATCAGGTTATCTTGCCCCGCATGGCCGTTGCCAAAGCGCTGACGGTTACCGCTAACGCCAACTTATATGAATTGAGGTATATTGAGCATTGCTGGCAAATAATCTCGAACTGTGACCAGGATACTGAACAGAGAATCAGAAATACCTTATCAGCGTATCCTAAACACGCCCTTCCCTACTTTTGGTTAGGTTTGAAGTTTGAGGGATCCAAAAGCTATGAATCTGCCGTGACTTATTATCGAAAAGCGATTGAAAAGGGCGGAGAAAACGTGTGGCAGGCTTATCACCGACTCGGAATGATGCAGAAGCATTACCTTGGCTTTCCATCTAAAGCGATGGATGGCCCAGGTAATGTTTTACTTAGCGGCGAGGCCCAGGAAAATATCGCGAAAGCAAGGCGCCTGTACTACAGTTACAACCACTCTATGAGAGTTAAAAATACCTCACGAACCCTAAGGATTCTTTTTTATTATGAAGGCTTTCATAATAAAAATCGGCCATATGCCGGAACTGCTAAGGCGATACAACAGATAGCAACTGCTCTTATAACAAGGACGGATTTTTCCGTTATAATTGTCGGTGACCATGTGCAGCGGACGGAAAAACTCGCCGATCGGTTGATAATTCATCCAACACCTGACTCCAACTCCGTCGACTTCATAAAGAGATATGACATTGTCTTTTTCGCCACCCATACGGGCTGTTTTGCTACTGTCCCAAAGCCAGCTGAACAACGTTGGATTCTTCTGCAGCACTGCTGGGATTTTGATATACAGGCATGGAAGCGGATCGACGACTTTGATAAAATTATTTGTGTATCTAGACCCCAGAAAGAGCGTTTTACCCGTATTAGAAGGATTGCACAAAAAATCGCAATAATACCCAATGGTGTCGATACCAACCATTTCAAAGAAAGTGTTATTAAAGGCAGAAAGCTCCACAGCATTATGTTTGCCGGAGCTATTGTCCCCCACAAGAATGTTCATATTCTAATTGAGGCCTTTCGCCTCCTCAAGCAGGACGTCACCGACGCAGAGCTTCATATCTATGGCAGCGCTTCCATGTGGAGCGGAGCTCCAGAAGATTACCAAGAAAGACTCCAAAAGGTAAAAGCCAACGGTGTGTTCTTTCACGGTGCTATCCCCAATGAAGAGATGCCAGACAATTATGCACGGCATAGCATACTTGTATTACCATCCTCTCTTGAAAGCTTCGGTTTGGTTACTATAGAAGCGCAGGCATGTGGTTGTATTCCAGTCGTTTATCGCACTGGCGGTACAGAAGACACCCTATTAGATGGAAAAACAGGCTTTTTCTATACTGACAATACCCCAAAATCTCTTAAGGCAACCATCAAGAAAGCGTTTAGGGCCATCGAAACCGACCCAGAAATGCGCCAGGCCGCGAGAAAATTTGTACTCAGTAATTTTGGTCTTGATTTAACTTCAAATAAACTCCTTCACCTCATTAAAAATCTCGGTATTCAAAACAACAAGACTCTGACCTGTATTGCAGTCCCAGGAACCACTGATGAAAATCAAGTTATTAGATCCCAAAGTGCCCCTATTGATTGTAGCAAAGGAATGCAACGCATAGCAAAAAACACGTCCTATGCCGCCTGTCTCAGTAAAGCCGCCGAAGAATTTGAGGTAAAGGATACAGTCCGAAACACTGTTTCAGCTTTGGTCTGTAAAAGAGAAGCTGTGCTCCCTGTCCATTTTTTCACAATCGTGTTAAACGGTCAGCCATTTATACGTCACCACATTGATGTATTTAAAAAACTTCCTTTTCAGTGGTATTGGCACATCGTCGAAGGTGTCGCCGCGCTGAAAAACGACACTGCATGGAGTTTACAATTCGGCGGTCGCATAGAAAACAAATTTCACCGCAACGGCTTGAGCAACGACGGCACCACAGAATACCTTGATTCGCTGGCCCAAGAGAATCCCGGACAAATCCACATTTATCGCAAACCCAAAGGCGTGTTCTGGGATGGCAAGCTCGAAATGGTGAACGCACCGCTGAAGAATATCACCGAGCCATGCCTGCTGTGGCAGATCGACGCTGATGAGCTCTGGACCGTCGAGCAAGTTACAACTGCGCGGCAGATGTTCATAGACAATCCAGGAAAAACCGCAGCTTACTATTTCTGCCACTACTTTGTAGGCCCCGACCTTATTACAACAACCCGTGACACATACGGCAATCATAGCGAATACGAGTGGCTGCGTACCTGGCGCTATCTTCCGGGAGACCACTGGGAATCTCATGAACCACCCCGGTTGCGCCGGCCCTCCGTTTCCGGTCCGATGAAGGACATCGCCGCCCTGCATCCTTTCAGTCACGCCGAAACGGAAAAACAGGGGCTTGTTTTCCAGCATTTCGCTTATGCCACCGAGGCGCAGGTTCGTTTCAAGGAAAATTACTTTGGATATAAAGGTGCTGTACAAGGATGGAAAAGGCTGCAACGCCAAGAGCGCTTTCCTGTATTCTTGCGAAATTTTTTCCCCTGGGTGACAGATGAAACAAAAGTTGATCGAGCATCTGCTTTAAATCTGATTCCAATTGCAAAAAAAGATCCGTCTGGAAAATGGGAATTTAACCTTCCTACGCAACAAATTTCTAAAACCAGAATATTGGCTTCATCTATTCCTAAAAAGATTCTCTGGATTCGTACTGATTCAATCGGAGACACTATCTTATCGGCATCAATGTTACCGGAAATTGTAAAAAATTATAAAGCCGTTTCAATTTTCGTGGTCTGTCAGGAACATGCATCCGAAATCTATGCAGCCTGCCCGTTTGTGGACAAAGTCATCGGCTTCGACCGTAAACGCATGTATTCCGATGAGTCCTACCAGCGGGAAATTCTCCAACGCCTGAACACCCTTTCGATCGATCTTGCCGTCAACTCGGTATTCTCCAGCGAACCGTTGACGCATTTTCTCACCCTCAAATCAGGTGCCCGTAAGACCATCGGTATACAAGGAGACTTGTGCAACATCGACCTGGAGAATCAGTCGCAATTTTTAAAAAACTACACCCAGGTCTGCACCATTGATTCAGCCAGCCATAGCGCTGAACTGGGACGTCACAGAGCCTTCCTCGCCTCTTTCGGCATTGATGCCTCTTCCCTGGCCCCCGTTATATGGACAACTTCCGAAGACGAACATTTTGCCGATGATTTTTTCCGCAAAAATGAACTAGTTCCAGAAAAGACCATCGCCTTGTTTGCGGGCGCACAGTCCGGCATCAGATATTACTTTCAATACGGCAGGGCATTGTCGATGGCATTGGAAAATGATCCCGACTACTGTGTTCTGGCGTTGGGCTCGGATCATGAAAAAACCATCAATCAAAAAAACCTGGATGCAACAGGCCTGAGAACTTTCAACTTGTGTGGTCAAACGACCATTCGGCAGGCGGCTGCAATCATCAAGCGCTGCCGCCTGGCTGTCGGCGCCGAAACCGGGCTGGCGCACGCGACATGTGCCGTGGGAACTCCCAATGTCGTCCTCCTCGGGGGCGGGCACTTCGGGCGCTTCATGCCCTATTCTCCGCTCACCACCGTGGCATGCCTGCCGCTGTCGTGCTATGGCTGCAACTGGCAGTGCCGCTATGAACGGCCTTATTGCATCAAGGATCTTTCACCGCATGTTCTAGCCGAAGCCGTAAAGGCGGCCTTTGCTTCAGCATCGAACAAAATGCGTATTGTAACCCAGGACCGGTCGTCCTGGAAACCTGCAGCCGATATGCCGGAATGGCGTCTTCCCGATATTGCAAATGATGCGAAACGTTTTGAGATCATGTCCACGTTCGCATCCGCTGGCAAGAGTTTATCGGACGTGCTGAACGATGAGGGAGAAGCGCTGTTTGCCCGGGGAAAGGCAGAAAACGCGCGTTCTACTTTTGAAAAGGCGTCGGCGGCGGACCCGCAAGATGCCCGCGCACACAACAACCTCGGCGTCGTTTACCATCGGCTGGGAAGAGAAGAGCAAGCCCTTGCACACTACCAGAAAGCCGTCGCCTTGGCACCCAATGCAAAAACCTATCAGAAAAATCTGGCTGATTTCTACTGTGTGGCGCTGGGAGAAATCGAAAAGGCCATGCAACTGTATGTAAGCGTGCTTAGAAAAGATCCCCGGGATGCAGAAGCTTTGCGGGCCATGGGCCGAATTTGCCAGGCACTGGGCCGGAGCACGGACGCGCAAAGCTTCTTTCAGAGGGCACAACATGCTGATCTCCAGGATGAAAAGGCATCTGAAAACCCGGCACAACTTTCCTTACCCCCCCAAAGCCGTCGCTCCGAGTTTTCCATAGAGGCTACCGCCAATGGCCCAGAAAGCGATTATCACCACCAATACCTGGTATCCGCCATTGTCTCAACCTACAATGCCGAACGGTTCATCAGGGGCTGTATGGAGGATCTGGAGAGGCAGACGATTGCCGACCGTCTTGAAATCATCGTCGTCGACAGTGGTTCACAGGAAAATGAGGCCCAAATCGTCAGGGAGTTCCAGCAGCGTTTCCAAAACATAAAATACATCCGCACCGAACAGCGCGAATCTGTTTACGCGGCCTGGAACCGCGGCATTAAAGCAGCATCGGGCAAATACATCACCAATGCCAACACCGATGACCGGCATCGCGGAGATGCCTTCGAAGTGATGAGCTCCATCCTGGAAACCCTGCCGGAAATCAGCCTGGTATATGCAGATGTCATCATCACAAAGACCGCAAACGAAAGCTTCAAGCACTGCACCCCGGTGGGGTTCTACCGTTGGATGAACTTCAATCGCGATGACCTGCTCAACAAAGGTTGTTACGTGGGCCCGCAACCCATGTGGCGCCGACAGGTGCATGACGAATACGGCTACTTCGACGAAACCTTCGTGACTTCCGGCGACTACGAATTCTGGCTGCGCATTTCCCAGACAGGCACCTTTCTGCACATCCCCGTTCTGCTGGGTCTCTACCTGAAATCCCCGCACAGCATCGAGCATGCCAACCGCGACCGCCAGGCCGAAGAAAATCGCCGCATCTTTAAAATGTACGCCGACGCCAAGTCCTCCGGTGAAGTCCTCGGCCGCATAAATCCTCCGGACAAGCTTCCGGTTGACGGCTCCGCGGGGCCAAAACCGGCTGAAAATCTCTACAAGGATGTACAGGGACTGATCCGCAAGGGGGAATACGACCCGGCTGTTGAAAAACTTAAGCTTATGACAGCAGAATTTCCGCATTTTGCTCCGCCATACAACGATCTGGGGATACTTTATCACAGCCGGGGGGATCTGGAAACGGCCCTGTCATCCTACCAGAAAGCTGTTGAACTCGCGCCGGAAAATGCCACTTTTCAGAAAAACCTGGCCGATTTCTACTGCGTGGCGCTGGGTAAAATCGAAGCCGCCATGGAAATCTATGTGCGTGTGCTGCAACGGGATCCCCTTGACATCGAAGCCCTGCTGGCCATGGGTTATATCTGCCGCAGGTTTGAGCGCTTCGAGGATGCCAAAAGCTTTTACGCGCGCGTGCTTGAAATCGATGCGGATAATGAGACCGCCCGCAGGTTCATGGGGCTTGCTGAACCGTCCAGGGCCGAAACCGATGATACTCCGCTTTCCGCTGAAACGGCATATGAACAACTGCTGGAAGACATGCAGCACGATCCGCTGGATGCCGGCATTGCCAAGATCAGTGCTTTTTTAGCGGCCTTTCCGGACCTGGCACACGCCCACAGCGACATCGGCGCTTTGTACCAGCGTGCCGGGGCTTCCGACAAGGCTGAAAAACACCTGCAAAAAGCCGCCCTGCTCGCCAAAGACAATCCGCAGTTTCAGAAAAACCTGGCGGATTTCTACCTTGTCGAACGCGATCGGAAAGAGCCGGCCCTGGAAATTTATCGCCGGCTTTTGGATAAAGACCCTGGCAACAAACAACTTCTCCTGCTGGCCGGGCATGTCTGCGTCGCACTGAAGCGCCTGTCGGATGCCGCCGTTTTTTACCGCCGCTTGCTTGCCGAAGACCCTGGTAATACGGACGCCCGCACGAACCTGGAAGCCATTGAAGGAATTGAAGAAGCGCATGACAAAAAAAGTCCGCCTCCGGGAAAAACGCCGCGGGGCAAGGTGTTGCAGGAGCCGGGCGATGGGAGCACAGCCCAGCTTGATGCGGCACCGGCGGAAGGACCTGACGACCCGCAGGTTTCGATCTTGATTTCGGCTTCAGGCCCTGTGAACCGGCTGCGCAGCCGCGTGCAGGCCATCGAACGGCATACCGACACGCCGTATGAACTGATCTTTCTGGATAGTGGCGTCACCAAAGGAACGGATCAATGGCTGCAACAGTTCTTGGACCAGAACGATCACGGGCACCGCATCCGATGCGGGCACGCAACCAACGCCGCAACTGCAGTTAATGCCGGTATCGCGGCGAGTCACAGTAAAATGATTCTGCGGTTATCCAATGACGTTGAAGTCACCCCGGGATGGCTGGCTTCGATGATAACGCACCTGGAACGTAATGCCGATACCGGCATCGTCGGCGCCATGTCCAATGTCGCCGCCGAACGCCAGAAAGCACCCTTGCCATGGAGCAAAGGTGAAGACACATTGGCAAAGTTTGCAGCGGCTTACCGGCAGCGGAACCGCCATCGCCGCATACCCGCCAATACTATAGACGGGTTCTGTATGCTTTTTACCCGCCAACTTTTCGAAAACATCGGCCCCTTCGACGAAGAACTGGGCCAAGGCGGCTATGATGGCGAGGACTTCTGCCTGCGGGCCACGCTGGCCGGCTGTCAGAATCTGATCGCCGGCGATGTCTATCTGCACCGCCACCTCAAAAAGAAGCCTCCACGGGACAAAAAGGCCTTTACCTTAAAATGGAGCGGTGCTGACGTCAAAACACCGGCAGGCAAAAAGTATCTTGCCCTGTTGACAGAACGCAAAGCCCGCCGGGCCTGGCAGGCCGAACGTGTCGACGAAGCCGGAGAACTTTTTCTGCAGGCCATCGGTCTGCAACCGGAAAGTTGCAAAAGCTACCACAGGCTGGCTGAAATGCTGATTCAGACCAAACAGTACGAAAACGCCCTTGAAGTGCTCAACGAACTTCCAGAGGGCGAGCCCGACGTACGGGAAATAGTACTCAAAGCTTGCTGCCAGGAGGGGCTTGGACGGCTGGAAGAAGCCCAACAGCTGGTGGACCGGGCATTGGAGATCAATCCTTTGTTTGCGCCGGCACTGAACCGCAAGGGCCTGTTGGCTTACCAGCATTCAGACCGCCACAACGCCGGCGGATGGTTTCAGCGCGCCCTAGCGGCTGACCCGGGATTCGGAGAAGCTTACACCAACCTTGGTGCGCTCAAATGGGAAGCCGGCGAAAAAGATGCCGCCCTGGAATTATACGAACGTGCCTTTATCCTGGAACCCGCTATTGCGGATATTGCAGCCAACTATCACGCGGCCATGTCCGACCTGAACCAGTACGCCCGCGGCGTTCCCATTTTGCGGGAAGCTGTCAGCGCCTACCCGTTCAGCAAAAAAATCCGTTACATGCTGATCGACTGCCTCATCCGTTTACAGCAATATGCAGCGGCCATGGAAACCATCGAAAGCGCGATCGCCGATTTTGGTATTGAAGACGGCATCCTGGCATCGGCGCTCAAAGTCCGGGAAATACTCGGCCCGCTCGAAATCGAAAGCCATGATCCAAATCATCCCACAGTTTCGCTGTGCATGATCACAAAAAACGAACAGGAACACCTTGCCCGTTGTCTGCGCAGCGCAAAACCCGTGGTCGACGAAATCATCGTGACCGACACCGGCTCCAATGATCGCAGTATCGATATCGCACGCGCTTTCGGCGCAAAGGTCAACGCATTCGCATGGACGGAAGATTTTTCAGCAGCACGGAATGATGCGCTTTCACAGGCTACCGGCGGCGTCATTTTCGTCATGGATGCGGATGAAGTGATATCTCCCACCGACTATCCTGAATTCAGACGGATAGCGCGGCAATCCGGCACAAAGCGCTGCGCATACATCGTCAACACGCGCAACTATACTATGGACAACAACCTGGTGTCGTGGGTGGCCAATGATGGCTGTTATGGGGCGGCCGAGGCTGGTACCGGCTGGACTCCCAGCGCCAAGATACGCATCTTCCCCAATGACCGCGGGGTACGTTTTGACTTTCCGGTACACGAAATGGTGGAACCCTCTTTGGAAAAGGCCGGTATTCCGATGCTTGCCTGTGATATCCAGATCCACCACTACGGAAAACTGAACTCCCAGAAAAGCCGGACCAAGGGGGAAGCTTATTATGAAATCGGGCGTAAAAAACTTGCGGAGACAAAAGACGCTCCGGTGGCTTTAAGGGAGCTCGCCACTCAGGCTGAAATCCTCGGGAAACATGACGAATCGATCGAATTGTGGAAACGCTTTATTGCGCTTTTACCCAATGAACCCAAAGCCTACATCAACATGGGAATCACATACTGCAGCCTGGGCCAATTTGACAACGTGCTGGCAACTGCTGAAAAAGTGCTGCAGCTGCGGCCGGAATCAAAAGAGGGGCATTACAATTATGCCCTGGCCAAGCTGCACCTGGGCTGTCCGGAGCAGGCACGCGAGACCCTGAAGGAACTTTGTCATCGGATGCCGGAATATCTGCCGGCACGGTTTCTGATGGCGGCAACCCACTGCGTCATGGGGAAAAAAGACACGGGCATGGCCATGCTGGCCGAACTCTCCCGGACGTCCATCGGGCCTGGTCTTGCCATCCGCTGCCACGAACTGGCAAAGGCGTTCGCCGCCAATAACCGGTTCGATTATGCCCGGTCCCTTCTCGATGCCGCCATCGACAGCAAAAACAGCAACAAAAATATTCTAAACCTGTATGCCGATTGCCTCGAACACATCGATTCCGACAAAAAAACGGGAACCTACGAATAGTTTTATCCATGAATGCCCAGGATCTTTACGGGGAGAGCCTCCAGACAGCGTACGGCAATAGAGATGCGGCCCAGACTGCTTTCCGTATGGGCCTCCAGCATATTGTCCGCGGGGAAAATCGCGAAGCGGCCACCGCTTTCAAACAGGCGGTTTCGCTCCAGCCGGATTTTGCCGCCGCCTATTACAACCTCGGTCGCGTATTGAGGGAGCTGGGTGACGACAGCGAGGCCATCGCAGCTTATCGAAAGGCATCTGAATGGGATCCGGAAGATCCGGATATTTTCTACAATTTGGGAAACGCGCTATTTGCCGCTGGAAAATTGGACACCGCCATAAAATGCTACCAAAGAGCCCTTGGGCTGAATCCACGTTTTGTCAAGGCCCGCAACAACCTTGCCGAAGCTTTAAAGAAATGCGGCCGAATTGACGCCGCCATCGAACAGTATAATGCCGTGCTGCATGGCAGTTCCCCCTCAGCGGAAACACTGTGCAGAATGGGGGACCTCTTCCGGAAACGGCGAAAATACGACCAAGCCTCACACTGGTACCAAAAAGCCCTGCAACGGTTCCCGGATTGTGCCGAAGCCTTCAACGGTCTTGGGAATGTGCTGCGCGACCAGAACCGTGTGCAGGAGGCTAAAGTATGCTACGAACAGGCCATCCGGGCCGCGCCGACATGTGCCCGCGCATACAGCAACCTGGCCAAAACCTGCCAGGAAACCGGAGATCTGGGAAAAGCCCTGCATTACTACGATCAGGCGGTCCAGATCGAGACGGATGAAGCCGATATCCGCTTTAACCGTGCCACAGCATACCTGATGAGCGGTAATTTTGCCGAAGGCTGGAAGGAATACACTTACCGTTTTAAACGCCGCCAATGGCAAAGCGTCTATCCCCGCCGTTTCGATCAGCCGCTTTGGGACGGATCACCCTATGCTGGTAAGAAGCTCTACGTTCACGACGAACAGGGTCTGGGTGATACCCTGCAGTTCGTGCGTTACCTACCTCTTGCCGCTGCGTTGGGCGGTGAACTCATCTTCGAAACCCGCCCGTCATTGTTCGAACTTTTCAAGGGCATTGCCGGCGCGACACGCGTGGTGTACCGCACCGCCAGCACTCAACCCAGCGACCTTGATTTCGACTACTACGTGCCGTTGCTGAATTTGCCGTGGGTATTTAACACTACCCTTGAAACGGTGCCGAACCATGTTCCATACCTTTTCGCCAACAGTCGCAAAAAAGCGCTCTGGCGACAACGGCTGAATGACTCCCGCACTTTTCGTGTCGGAATCGTATGGGGCGGGAGCGCCACAGACGAAAAACGCTCCTGCCGTCTTGAGGATTTCCTCATCCTGCAAAAGACCAACGCCGTGCGGCTCTATGGGCTGCAAAAAGGACCCGCCGCGCTGCAGACGCTGGAAATTCCCGGCTGTGAAATTCCAAATTTTGGCCCTGAATTTACCGACTTTTCGGATACCGCCGCAGCCATCGACTGCCTGGACCTGGTCATATCGGTCGACACGGCCGTCGCCCATCTGGCCGGCGCCATGGGAAAACCGGTATGGACACTCTTGCCATATGCGCCGGATTGGCGCTGGATGCAAAAGCGCAGCGACAGCCCCTGGTATCCCACCATGCGCCTCTTCCGCCAGGAAACGCCCGGCAACTGGCAAACCGTCATGCAGCAGGTGGCAACGGCCCTTAAACGAGCTATGGCGCAACCCGCCGCCTGAAGAAGACAATGCCAGAGAAAAAAAACAGCGGCCGGCCCGAAAGGGTCGGCCGCTGAGCCTGGTTTCGCCGCATATCTGGTCGCGTCGCTATCGCATCATCCCGTCGATCCCCTCAGGCCCGCCGCGATGTTGCGGTTGATGTCGATGATGATGGAAAGCTTTTCCGGAGAAGGAAAGGCCATGGTTTCAAAGATGCGTTTGTCGATAAAAGCGCTCAGCCGCAGCAAGTCCCGTTTCAGGGAAACGGGAAGGGGGTTTTCCTTTTTTGAAAGTTCCGCCTGGAAAATACTCCATATGCGCTGGGTATATTTCAGGGCTTCGTCCAGTCTTTCATCCCGATCTTTGGCCTGCCAATTGTCCTGGCAGTTTTTCAATTTCAGGGCCGCCTTGCTCAACACCCGGGCCTCGGTCTCCCGTCCGGACATGGTTTTGCGGCCGACATTTTCATAGACCTGCAATGCATTACTGTACACAGCTGAGCGCCTCCTCTTCGTATGCCATCAGTTTCTTTGCGACTTTAAGTGCCGGATAGAATCTGTCACTGAGAACAAACTCGCTGATCTGATCGATAAAGGCAACGGTTGTGGGTGCGGCCTTAACCAGTTCCTGGGCGACACGCCAGTAGCTGTCATAATAAGTTGCCTGGTTTTGTTTGTCGACGTACATCAACTGAATGACAAAATAGATCAAACGCGCGGGAGAATCGGCATCCTTTTCTCCCAGGATGTCTTGCTCTCTCAGAATGGGTACCCGGTTTTCAATGCAAAACTGGCTGCGGGAATCGCCGTTGGTAATCACTGCACCGCCGATGATCATACGTTCGTGGGGCTTTAAGGTAATTTTCAGCGCCATCGCAAGCTCCTCTTGCTGACTACAGCTACAGATTGGGTGGATTGAAGACCCCGGTCGCATCGGCCAGCAGCCCCATGCGCCGGGAGTCTAGAATTTTTCCCGCTTCATCGAGCCTTTCCACCGCCGCTTCGAGAGCCCGGTCGTCAGCCTGCTCTCCGAGCGCCGGAATGTTCAGCCCTTCGGGCCCCGGATGAACCGGCTGACGCTGAATGGCCTTGGCGAACCCGTTGTGCTCGGCCACCAGTGCTGAACCGTCTGCTGAGCCCTCTGAAGGACCGCCCATGATCCTGGCGGCATCGCTGTCGTCAGGCGGCATGGTCAATTCATCGATCAACCGGCGAAACGCCGCAAAACTTTTCAACAACTTTACCCGGGCATCGCTGCCGGGCGGATAAGGGGGAAAATTCTTCAGGTGCACCTGTATCTGCTTTTTCATGTGCGCAAGCTGCTCGCCGATCTTCTGCATGGACCGGTCCGCCACGCGGATACTGCGGGCAACGTCATTCAGGCCGGAGGCCGCTGTCTGTTGCCGGCTGAAGGAAAATTTGCTGCGATCGATTTTCACCCATCCACTGGCGGATCCATCAGCAACCCGCGTGGCAGCGGTTTTATGTGAAGTTGTTGTATGCGAGCCGGCAGACACGGTTGAAACCCGCGGATGCACAGATGGCATGGCGGCATTCGCAATTGTTAGATCCGGTGGTACCATGGCGTCACCTCCTGAGGAATTTTTCCAGCCGGGGGAAAATGGCTTTCCTCGCCCCCGGCTGGATACCCAAAGCGCAAACCTCAGGGTTAGGGATTAGAACAACCTCAGGACGGACTGCGCCGCCTGGGAGGCCAGGCTCAACGAGGTGGTGCCCAAGGCCTGGCGCGTCTGCAGCATCAGCATGTTGGCGCCTTCCTCGTTCATGTCGGCATTGGTCAGGTTGGCCACGCCGTCTTCCAGGGTGTTGATCATCTTCTGCGTAAAATCCTCACGCGTGGTGATGACACTCAGGTTGTTGGACAGCTCCTTGGACTTGGTTCGCAGGGTATCTTTTGCGTCATCCAGATCGCTGATGGCGGCATTGATGTTCGCATCACCGGACCAGTTGCTAACGGCGCCATCGATCCCCAGGCCACCGGCACTGCCCGCGAAACCGTTCAGGCCGATGGAATTGGTCCCGTCGGCGTTGAAGGTGACGGTCAGGTTGTCACTGTCGAGGAAGTTGATCCCCTTGTAACCCGAATCCTCGGCCAGGTCTGAAATCTGGCTCCTCAGCGTGTCAAACTGAGTGGCCAGGGTCGAACGTTCACTGGTATCAGTGGTCGACAGCGCCGACTGGGCCGTTGCCTTGGCCGCCGAAATCAGGTCGGTGATAGCCTCGATGCCGTTGTTGGCCGATTTGATGGTCTGGATGGCCTCACCCATGGCATCCTTGCGAAAAGCCAGGTCGTCAGCACGTTGCTGATGATTCTGGGCCGCAAAGAAGTTGATGGGATCGTCCAGGGCCGTCTGGACCTTTTTCCCCGTTGCCAGGCGGCTCTGGGTTTGTTCCATCAAATGGGTGGTCTGCTGCAACGCAAAAAGGTTCTGCCGCATTCCGGAAGTCAGTGTAATTGCCATTTTTTTCTCCTTTTCTAGGTTTTTCGTCCGGCGTTCTGCCGGCCGGTTGGTGGTTTGCCGATTGATCGGCACTTCCATTTTTGATTTAAGTTCGCCGAATGTTGCCTTCCCGCCTCCTTTCCCGGCGAAAGTTTCGCATTTGAATTACATTTTCGACATCCGGCAAGAAAACTTTAATTTTTTTTCAAACCCGGCCAAAATACGCCCATCTGAATAGAACGCCAGGAGTTGCCGACCGGAGAATTTTCCCGTTCTTCCATTATGCCTCCAACTGTATATAATTTTATTTCGCACGTGTCGCGCATATGCGCTGGGCAAACGGGAGTTGCCCGGAAAAACGACTTAGCGCCACAATCTACAACTGGTTGCCGAATGGAATTTTGGGTTTGGTAATTTGCCATAGTTTCTGTTATAAGTGGTAAATCAGGCAACCGGGGAAACGCTCGATTTCAGGCGACATTCCGCAGCAATACTCCTTTTTTTAAAGGCCACAGATCCCATGATGAACACTGAAACGCCGAGGGACGGAACACCGATTCGGCTGCACGGAGAGGCGTCGGATTTCGGCAAACTCTTTAACCTGGTGCCCCAGGCCATTGCCCTGGCCGACGCCCAGGTTCACCGGCTGGTGGTGGTCAACGACAGTTTCTGCGAACTGAGCGGCTATACGCGCGAAGAGCTTCTGGGGCAAACCCATACGGCGCTGGCCCTGTACTCGGAAGATTCCCGCAAAAGGCTGACCGAGGCCCTGGAGCGTTCCGACACAGTCAACGGCTGGGAGCTTTCACTGAAAACCAAAGATGACGAGACCCGCAACGCCTCGGTCTTTGCGAGGCGGATACGCATGGCCGGACAGGATCTGAGTTACCTGGTCTTTGTGGATGAAACGGACCGCCGGCGCCTGGAATCCCACTTGCAGCAGACCCAGAAAATGGAAGCTTTGGGGACCATGGTGGCCGGCATCGCCCATGAAATCAACAATCCCGTCAACCTGATCACCTTCAATATCGACCTTTTGAAAAAAGTATGGCGGGATGTCCTGCCGGTCCTGGAAGCCGCCGACCCAAAACACGGTCAACGTAAGTACGGCGGCCTCACCTGCCGCTTTCTGGCCGACAACGTCGATCAGCTGCACCACGACATGTACATGGCGGCCAGCCACATCAGCAAGATCGTCACGGACCTCAAAAACTTCTCAAAAAAAGAGGAAATCACCGACACCGCACCGCTTTCGTTAAACGAAGCGGTAAAAAATGCCTTGCGGCTGGCGCAACCGGCCGTCAAAGCGTCGGGCATCGAGGTTGCGCTTCAGCTCGCGGACCGGCTGCCGTTGATGGTGGGCAACCTGCATAACATCGAGCAGATCATCCTGAACCTGGTGCTAAATGCCATCCAGGCCACCGAATCCGCAACCGGCCGCATCCGCATCCAAACCGGTCAGGATCCCGAGGAAAACCACATCTGGCTTGCAGTGGCCGACAACGGCCGGGGTATCGCCCCGTCGATCCGCGACAAGATCTTCGACCCTTTTGTCACCGACCGTCTCAACGCGGGCGGCACCGGGCTGGGGCTGGCCGTCACCTACAGCCTGACCCGCGCCCACGGCGGTGAGATCCATTTCGAGACCAATGCCGGCGCGGGAACGGTTTTTACGGTTTCTTTTCCGGTGAAACGCAGGCCGCGGGGGGGCAGAATTCTGGTCGTCGACGACGAGAAGTGGATCCGCGAATTTTTAACGGCCACATTGACCCAGGACCGGCCGTACCGGGTGGATGAGGCCGCCAACGGCGTCGAGGCCTGCATCAAGCTGGGCGCCTACCGCCCGGATCTGTTGATCCTGGACATGTTCATGCCGCACATGGACGGCCTGGAGGTCTGCCGCACCATCCGCAAGACACCTGAACTGTCTGCCATGCAGGTGCTGCTGTCCACGGGGTTTCCGGGTCATCCCAAACTGGAAGAGGCCGCACAGCTGGGCTTTACGGAAGTTTTCTTCAAACCCATCAAAATCGAGGAGTTTCTCGACAAAGTCGACCGGGTTTTGGGGCGGGCGCCTGAGGAGTTGCCTGCCCACACCGGTTCAGCTGCGGCCCCCGGATAAATCACCATGCAATCAATTCCCGAAAATGCCATTGTCCTCGTAGTGGATGACGACACCGGACTGCTGCTGAGCATCAGCGCCACCCTGGCCAGTTCGGGGCTGCCCGAACCGGCCATTCTTTCCGACAGCCGGCAGGCCATGGATATCATCCGCAGCCACAATTTCCACCTCATCCTGCTCGATTTGAAGATGCCCTTTGTCAGCGGCATGGTGCTGCTGGAGGAAATCAAGACGGAACTGCCGCACATCGAATGCGTGATCGTCACGGCCTCTGACGAGGCGTCCACCGCCATCCAGGCCATGCGCTTCGGGGCCTACGACTATCTCGTCAAGCCCCTGAACACCGAAAAGCTCATCCTGACAGTCAATCGCGCCCTGGAACGCTTCAACCTGCGCAACGAACTGACGCTTTACGAAAAGAAACAGCGTTTTTCAGACCTGGAACACCCGCAGGCGTTCGCCAGGGTCATCGCCAGGGACGAAAGCATGGCCCTGGTGTTCCGGCAGGCGGAAGTCGTGGCGCCCACCGACTACAACGTTTTCATCACCGGGGAATCCGGCACAGGCAAGGAGCTTCTGGCCAGTGTCATCCACGACCTGAGCAACCGCGCACGGGCACCCTTCGTGGCGGTCAACATGGCGTCTTTCAACAAGTCGCTGTTCGAGGACGAATTCTTCGGACACATCAAAGGCGCCTACACCGACGCCTTCAGTGACAAGAAGGGGTTTTTCGAACAGGCCAAAGGCGGCACGCTGTTTCTGGACGAAATCACCGAACTCGAACCGTCGCTGCAGGCCAAAGTGCTGCGGGTAATCGAGGAAAGGGAGCTCTACCGGCTGGGCAGCACCACCGTGCGCAACGTGGATGTGCGGATCATCAGCGCCAGCAACCGCAACATCGAAGAGGAAATCCGCAATAAAAACTTTCGCGCCGACTTGTTTTACCGCCTCAACATGTTCAACATCAAGCTGCCCCCGCTGCGCCAGCGCAAAGAAGACATTCTGCCGCTGGCACGTCATTTCCTGGCGGTTTATGCGGCCCGAAACAACAAGTCGATCCAGTCCATCGACCCGGAGCTGGCCAACCGCCTGCTGCAGTACGACTTTCCGGGAAACGTGCGCGAACTGGAAAACATCATTGCCGCCGCGGTGCTGCTGGAACCGGGGGGAGTGCTGCAGCTGGCATCGGCCCCCATCCTGCAGAATCTTCCCGAGAGGCGCGAAAACCGGCGCCGGGATGACCTGATCAGCCTTGCCGAACTGGAAAAGGGCCACATCACGCGGGTGTTGCGGGCTGTGGGCGGAAACCGCACCCAGGCGGCCCGGATTCTGGGTGTCAATGCCACAACGGTCTATCGCAAAATCGAAAAATACCGCATCAGCGACGAACTGATTCAATCCCATCCAGCGGACCGTCCGTAGGATCGCCCGCTGCGCCGTTTGCCGCCGGGCATCCTTTCATGCCAAGCGTTCGCCTCGGGGGAGGCGCGGCGGCTATTTCGAAGAACTCATGGTCCGACGCGTCGGCCGCAGGCCCGATGCGCAAGGCGTCGATGACGGCCGGCCCATTCTTTTCCGCTTGCATGACACCGCTTACGGCCACGGAATTCCCGTTTTCAAACCGCACGCGACCGACGATCTGCCGTGGTCCTGCCGCCGGCCCCCGGCGCTCGAACTGCAGGCGGCCTTTTGCAAGGGTGCCGATTTTAAACTCGAGTGCACCCAGTACCAGGGTGCCGCCACCGGGTAAAATACTGTGCAACGCCCTCCCCTTTTCGGCATCTTTTTCCCAGATCCGATGCTTCCGCTTTTCAGATCGTGTCCCGGCCCGCCAGAGAAATTGTGTCCTTTTTATATCCGGCATAGGATTCGCAAACCGGCCAAAGAAGTTTGCCCCGCAGCCCGGAGATCCGATCTGAAAAGGTCATGTTCACTTAGCACCTATTATCGGTCGCCTGCCACAGGACTTGAACCCGATTCGACCAGCAGGCCCGACATCGGCCTGTGCAAACGGACATTCCTGCCGCCGCTTCGAAAAAATTAACCGGCAAATGTTGCCAGGGATCGGATGTCGCCACCAGTATTATAATTTATTCCAAGTTGTTACAAATATCAACAGGATGGTACGAAAGCTGCATAGGCGTACAGACATGGTTTGAAATTATGCACACGGGACCTTTCGATTCCGGCCGGCACAAAGGAGATACCCTTATGGTTCAAAAACTGATGCTCGTCACAGGTCTTTTTGTTTTTATGTTTCTGTCCAGAAGCGTGCTGGGAGACATTTCCATTCTGATGAACATCCAGAGCGCGGCCATCGTGCTGGGTGGCGCGCTGATCAGCGTATTCTTGTCCTTCCCGCTCAAGACTTTCAAAGACCTTATGCGCAGTCTGGCCAAGGTGTTCCGGCAGCCTCCCGCCGACTTAGAGGAGCTCATCCGCCAGGCCAAGATCCTGGCCCGCATTCGCAGGCTGTATGGTCCCCGCGAGCTGACCGCGGCCGCCGCCAAGATTGAAAATCCATTCCTGCGCAAAGGCATCGATCTGGTCCTGGACGAATACGACCGCTTCGAAATCCATGCCATCATGGAAAGGGAATACGAAATATACCTGTCGCGCAAGGAAGCCCAGGTCAGCATTCTGAACACACTGGCCAGGCTTTCCCCCGCCTTCGGCTTTGTCGGTACGATCATCGGGCTGATCAGTGTGCTCAACCACATGGGAAATCCCGGCCAGATCGGTTCGGGCATGGCGCTGGCCCTGCTGACCACTTTTTACGGCCTGCTGCTGGCCAATTTTCTCTTTCAGCCGCTGGCCCGAAAACTGTCCGCCCGTTTCCATGAACAGGCGATCCAGCACAGCATCGTGCTTGAGGCCGTACTGGATATCGCCGATGCCAAAAATCCGTTGGCCATCTCTCACCGCCTGAATTCGTATGTCAACTTCGACGAACAGCCCGAAAAAATGCGCGTTGCGACGGATCGGCGCCCCAATCTGAAACCGCTTTTGAAAAAAATCGCCGCCGGGAAATAAAATGATTCAAATCAGCTATGACGACATGCGTAAACGCCTGGAGTTCTCCGAAAGACGCCGCAAGCGATTGAAAACATCTGTCCGCCGCGCGGACACCGAAGAGGATGGCATCCTGTGGTCCATCGCCGACCTGATGACCCTGCTGCTGATTTTCTTTATTCTCTTGTACAGCCGCAGCGGCTATCAGGCGTTCACCGCCGGCAACCACGAGGCCGCCGGGACCCCGGTCAGCGCATCGCCTGCCGTCAGACATTTCAAAATTTTGCCCCAGCAAACCGCCGCGTCCCGGCCCCACCGTACGGCGGCCGCACCGGACGCAAAACCACTTCCGGCCGCCTCCGCCAAACCGGCACCCAGCGCACCGCCACCGACTGCCCTGCAGCAAAGAGTGAAGGCTTTCATGCGCCAAAATGCCGCCAAAGGGCTCAGTGTGCGATGGGAAAAACAGCGCCCTGTTTTTGTGTTAAATGAGAAAATCACCTTCCGCGTGGGCCGTGCCGACCTGCTGACAACCTTCAAAAACACCCTGACGGGCATGGCCCATTTCATCGCCCGACAGAAGAGCCGGCGCATTTTGGTCACCGGTCACACCGATGACACGCCGATCCGCACCAGCCAGTTCCCATCCAACTGGGAGCTTTCAGCCGCACGCGCCGCCAGTGTGGCCAGGTTCCTGATCGAAAACGGTGTCGACGCCCGCAAGATCACCATCCAGGGGCACTCAAAGTACATGCCCATAGCGGCCAACGATTCTCTGCAGAACCGGCAGGCCAACCGCCGGGTTGAAATCACCCTGATGAAGTAAGCCGAGATGAGGCCGAAACCGTGCTCGTTCCGGCACCTCCAGAATCCTGCCGGAGCCTGCAAACCCGGCAGTCAGACCCGTTGCCTACGGAAGCACCGCTGCGGGCGTGACGCTTTGGACAGGCACCGGAAGCGCTCCGGCCCGTATCGTGCCGACGCCGGATTAACGCCTTTTCCCACACTTCCCTAAAGCTTGCGGGGCCATGCGCCGATAATGCCTATAGGGAGGTCTAAAAATGGATATCCGCATCGGCGATATGCCCATCGTCAAAAACGATCTGAGAAGGCATCCCGGCAAATCCGGCCAGCAGGAAAGCGGCCGGCGCAAAGACCGGCGCAGGAACCGCGAAGACCGCAGAAAAAGCGTCCGCGACGGTGTTTTTGTGCGCCTCTCCTTCAAGGAAGACCGCCGCGTGACGCCGGACCGGCGTAAACAGCGCCAGTTTTACGATCGACTGGGCCGCTCGTCAGGATAGCATCCAAAATTTCGCATGCCAGCCGACGGCCGACAGGCTGCCAGCCCGCCCTTTTATTGCCAACGCGCTGCCCCCCTTTTGGCAGAATTTGCCCTTTAAAAACCCAAAATCCTGTGCTACAGATAAAACATACCCTCTAAAAACCGGTACGGGTTGCCACCGAGCGTCGTGCGCGGTGTGGCGAAACGCCATGGCCCATAAAAGGCCGGCATGTATCTCAGGCCCGGCCCACCGGCAGTTGAAAGATTGTGCGCCCATTTGCTGTCAGAATTTTTGCTTGAGACCCGGCCCAAGTCCCACCACCTGCCCGGTTTCACGAATACGGTCTTGACATGCAGCAGGACTTTTTCGATTTTGATGAATTCGAAGTACCTCAGCACCCGGTGAAAAAAAAACGGCGCCGGGGAAGGCTCTTTATCTTTCTGGGCATACTGGTCGCCGTACTGGCCGGACTGGGTACGATACTGGGCATATTCCGCTCAAACGACACCTACCTGGCAAAAGACCTGCGCCAGACTTTCAGCATTCAACCGCCACCGGCCCCGGAGCTGCCAAGCCCCAAACCGTCCGAACCTGCCCGACCCGCCAGCGGCGGCACACCGGCTCCGGCATCAGCCCTGCCGACGGCACCCGCCGGCCATGCCCAGAACACTCAGGACCGTGCACCGGCAGGCGGGCGGTCTCCAGAACCTGTGGGCCACTCCCCGGCCCGCAAGGTACAGGAGCAGCGCAAGCCGGTCGCCGCACAGCCGCCCCACCTGAAGAGTCGGGAAGCCGCCGGTCAGCACCGGCCGTCGCCTGTGGCAAAGACGCCCCCGGCCACGGCGGTGCGCAAAGCGCAACCGGTAGCCGCCACCACGGTCGGCGTTTCCGAGGGTGCCGAAACCAGGGGCCTGAAGACACCTGCCGCAACGCCTCCATCTGTTGAAGCGGCCCGCAACAACCCCCGTAAAAAGCCCTCGGGAAAGGCCGACTGGCTGCAGCCTGCGGATCTCGTTGAAAGGGGGGCACTGACCGCCGCCGCCGGGCGCTACCGCAGGTTTTTGCTCAAGCACCCGGCCAGGTACAGCATCAGCCTCGAAGTGGCCTGCAAGCGGGAGACGGTGATGCGGGCATTCGAACACGCGGGGCCCGGGCACGAGATGTTTGTGCTGCCCAAGAAGATCGGGGGAAAATCCTGTTTTGCCGTTCTCTGGGGACGCTACGCGTCCATCGCGGCAGCCAAGAAAGAAAAAGCGGCCGTGCCGTCTTTTTTCAGATCCCAATCCTCGCAGCCGCGCATCGTTGCCCTGCATCCGATGCTGCAGTAAAGCCGCCGCGCGGGTGCACCTTCCTGCGCAAAACCGGACAAATTAAGACGGGCGGCCTTTATCGGGCCTCCGGGTTGCCTACTTCAGGCTTTTGATGCGGTCCATGCGGCTGACGATCTCGGTGATGCGGATGCCGTATTTTTCGTTTTCCACCACCACTTCGCCCTTGGCGATCACCTTGTCGTTGGCCAGGATGTCCACGGGCTCCCCTTCGAGTTTGGCCAGTTCCACTACGGACCCCTGGTGCAGGCCAAGCACATCGTTCAGCTTCATGCGCGTACGGCCCAGTTCGACGCTGATCTCCAGCGGAATGTCCAGCACGAAATCCAGGTTTTCCCTGGGCGGTCCGCCGGCCGGAGCTGCCACCGCGCGGTGCTGAGGGGCTGCGGCAGGTGGCTTTTGCGGTGCGGCCGCCGGTGGCTGTGCATCCGTCACTGGTGTTGCCGGGGGCGGGATGTCTGCTTTTTCGGTGGACCCGGCCGGCCGGTCATCCGGGGCGGAAGAGGCCGGCCCATCGGCAGGCGTTTTAGTCACGGCTGCAGGAGAGGGCTCCGCCGCCGGCGCTTCCGGCGCGGTCTGCATTTCGCTTTTGGCATCCTCGGATTCCGGCACGGCGGCGGAATCGGGTACTTCGGCCCGGTCCCCGGCATCCTGCTTCAAGGCTTCCAGACCCTTGACCCCGACTTCGACCACCCCGGTATGCTCCTGAAAACGGAAGGCAAAGCGATCGTAGCTTTCCATGTTCAGGGATTCGATCCGAAAGTCGCTGCCGGTGGTGATGGATGGCGGTGACAGGCTGCAAGCCACACCGGCATCGGTAAATACCGATTTTAGACCACCGCCGACGATATTGCTGATCTCGCCGAGCAGGTCTTTGATCTCGTCATCGCTCTCGATTTCGTCGATTTCGATATCCAGCATGTTGGCCGTCATCATCCGCGAAAAAGACTCCGTGACGCCGATGGTCACGATGCCCATGATCTCACCGGCGAAATTCACGGAGCCCACCATACGGCCGTCGCCTGAGCTTTCCGGCAGGTCTCCCGTCACGATCTCCACCGGCATGGACAGCATGGTATCGAAAACATCCACCAACGATTCGCTGACCGTGGCTTTCAGGTCCAGCTTGCCGATGACTTCAAAGTTTTTGGGAACCTTCCCCGCCCCTTGTTCCGCAGATGCGCCGTCAGCCGCTTCCGCAGTGCCTTTCTGCGCCTTCAGGCCGACCTCCACCCATACCTGGTCGGTCCCGGACTGAAAGACAAAACGCTCAAAAGTCTTCATGTTCAGCGATTCGATGGTAAAATCGCTGCCGGCGGTGATGGAAGGTGTCGAAATGCTGCAGTCATAGCCGGCATCCAGGAAAGCCGACTTCAGGTTGCCGCCGACGATGTTGCTGACTTCACCCAAAAGGTCTTTGACCGGATCCGGACCTTCGATTTCGTCGACCTCCACGTCCAGCATGCTGGCGGTCATCACCTGCGAGAACTGCCTGGAAACATCGATGGTGATCAGCCCCATGACCTCGCCGGCAAAGTTCACGGCGCCGACGATACGTTCGGATGTCGGCCGCTCTTCCGGAACTTCGTCGACCGGCTCAATGGACATGGACAGCATGGTGTCAAAAACTTCGATCACCGAGTCCGAAACCTTGGCTTTTATGTCTACCGCTTCCTGCAGATCCATGCTTTACCGCCTGGTGAAAGGGTCCGTTTCCCGCGGCTTTCCGGCTACGGCCGCCTGTGCCGCAGAATTACTTATTTCATGTTAACGGACTGAATGCAATGCAAAAATTAGGGATGTTACCGGATCCTGTCAGCCGGCATGCAGGAAATGGGGGGGGCAGATGGGGAGGCGGCACGTCCGGGTTCGGCAGATCCATACGTCCTGAATGCAAGGCGCGCGGCGGAGCCATGCCACCTTCCGGCAGAAGGCGGCCGACTCCCACGCCGGAATCGCAGCACGTATGCTGCAGCGCTTGTCGGGTGCCGGCCGAAGCCATGGGCGCACGCAAAAACAACTTCACATTTCAAATGCCGATGCATCCGGCCTGGCTGTATTGCGAACGCTCGGAATACTCACGATGTTCCGGCACTTTCACGCCTTGCCAGCCGCGCCCGCAGCGTGGCAGGCCGCTGACGCCGCAACGCTAAAAATCAAGCAAACTTATTCGCGCGCTAACCCTATGTGATCGCGTCGAGCTGCGCCATCTCGCGGGCGCTCAGCACACGATCGATATCCAGCAGGATCTTTACGTTGCCGTCAACCTTGGCCATACCCAGGATGTAGTCCGTATTCAGGCGTGATCCGAAAGCCGGCGGCCCTTCAATATCGTCCGCTTTCACGTGGAGCACCTCGGACACCGCATCCACCACAACGCCCAGCAGAACCTGTCCGGACTGGCCGACGACCTCAACGACAATGATGCAGGTACGCTCGGTGTAGTCCATGGGTTCGATGGCAAACCGGAGCCTCAGGTCAATCACCGGAATCACCTTGCCCCGCAGGTTAATGACGCCCTTGACATACTCCGGGGTCTTGGGAACGGAAGTTACCGGAATCATACCAATAATTTCCTTGACTTTTAAAATGCCGATTCCATATTCTTCCTCAGCCAGGCTGAAAGTCAAGTATTTGCCCTCTTTTTCGTCAACGGCCTGGGCCATCTGTTCCATGGCAACCTTCCTGCAGATTTGGGGTTCACACGAATTTGGCTGTTCGCTACTGGAATATCGGCAGGCAGCTTAGAGAACTTAAATCCGCAATTGCGCAAATTTGACTAACACGCAAAAAATCGGCTTCGAGCAGATTTCAAGACTTTTGGCCAAAAAGCGCTGTGCGCAGGTGAACGCTGAAATATCAGGCTGCTTGAGGAGCAAAGCGATGCCTTTTGGGGATCTGGCCTAACGGCGCACAACTTTCGCAAAGGCTTGCGCAGGCGGGAAGCCCGGACTTTTTGCGAAATCATCAGATTTCAAAGGAGCCTCGCTAGAGGTAATCCCCGCGGTTGAACTTGATCACTTCCAGCGAAGATGCGACCAGGGCCTGGCTTAAGATATCACGAAGCCCGTCGCCGGTCGGCAGCTTATCCAGATGCGCCGCCAGGCTCCGGCCGTCCTGGGTAAGCTGCTGCACGATCGGTTCCATCTTTTTAAGGCTTACCCCGGCATCCGACAGTTGCTGCTGGTAGATCTGCAGTTTGTCCAGGAAATTCCCCACCAGGCCGACAAGCAACTTGGTGTCCAGCGCTGCTTCCGGCCGGAATTCAACTCCCGCGGCCGGCCCTTTTGCCGACACCCGGGCCACTGGGCTTTCCGGGCCGGCGGCATCTTCGATTTTGCGGTTCAAAATCGCCCCAAACTCTCCGTTTGGAGGTTTGGCGCCTGTCTGCCGTTCCTGTTCCGATGCTGTTTTCATGATTTCACGATTCGGAAGCACTTTCATACAAGGTCTCCTTTTCACTTTGCCTGCGGATTCGCCAAAAGCGTCTGTTCAACGGCTGCCTTCGCCGCGGCGGGAGACGGCCTTCAAACCGGCGGCGACGGGCAGGCGGCAGCCGGACGACACACACAAACTGAACCGGATGCCACAAACCAGCGGGCAAGAATATCTGTGCCGCCGCCTGCCGCTCATGGCACATGCAATAACGCTGCCATCCAACCGCACCCCTCAAAGATGCGGCAACACACTGCAATCGCGGCGGTTTTCCAGAGATGACGGCATCTTCCGCAGATTGGTGGCATCGGCAAAAAATTCCCCTGCCGGCAGAGTTGTCCGCATCCTTTTCTGGTGACATCCCATTTGCCCGGCCCTTATCGGTCACCGGGTTTTTGCGGCAGTCTTTTTTCAGGTTCTTTGACCTGCCGAAACAACATTTGACAGACGTGCAAAAATCGGTTTCAAGCGGATACCAAGATTTTTCGGCAAAAGCGCGGTGTTGGCTTGAGCGTTAAAAATCCCATGCTTTTTGGAGAGCTTGTATCAACGTTCCTGGAATTTGGCGCAACGGCGCACAGTTTTCGAAAAGGCTTTTCGGAAGGGGGGATCCGGACTTTTTACGAAATCATCAACATTTAAAACAGAAAAGCAACGTGGCAGGGCATCTTCTGAAGATAAAAAAGCGACGTGGCATGATTTTTGAATTGAAAAGGGCTGTAAAATCGGCGGCACCCGGCCCAGGCCGTCTTTTTCGGACGTATACCTTCTGAAAGGATAACCCATGTTGCTAAAAACCCGACACCTGGCACTTTGCGCTGTTTTCCTGGCACTGGCGAGCGGATGCAGCATACCATCCAAAATCAAGCTCCCGGCCCTGGGGTACCCGGAAGCCATCTATACCATCCCCGCCGACAATCCGGCCGCCGGCGAAACTGCCATGGTTTTCGGGTTCACCGAACCGCCCTATGCTCCGGGAGTGGGCCGGAGTGCGTCGCTCGACATGGCGCAGGCACTCGTTCAAAGCGGTGTGTTCGCGGGCGTCAAAATGAATCCAGCGGCTTGTAGCCAGTCGCTGCAGACTTTAAACGCCATCGCCCGGCATGCGGGCTGTGCTTTGTTTATCTGCGGAAATATCAGCTACTATTTTGAGGGCAGCGATTTTGCCGCTGCCGGCATTTCCCAGGATATCCGTGTTTTTAAAGCCGGCCTGCCACAGCCGCTGATGCTGTGGCAGGCCGAGGCCAGGGAGGCGGCAGCACCCATTGCGCGCACCGATTACATCCTGTTTCACAGCGCCGGCGCGGCAGCTCCGCCCACGGACCTGCTGCTGGAGCGCAACAGCGCCAAGTTCAGCCACATGATCCGCGACCTGCCGCCGTCCGGCTGACCTTTCCTTTGTTCCAGAGCATGCGGCGGTGCCTAACAGCTTCAGGCGTCCCGCTCCAGACGGTAGATGAATGCCAGCACCTCCGCCACGGCCTGGTAGAGTTCAGCTGGGATTTCGCTGTTGAAGTCGAGGGTTTCGAGCAGGTGGGCCAACCGGTGATCCTGATAAACGGGAATGTGATGCTTTTTGGCAACTTCGATCAGCCTGGCAGCCACCGCACCCCGACCCTTGCCGATGAGCCGGGGGGCATGGTCCCTCGCGGGATCGTATTTCAGGGCCACTGCAGTGCTTGGTTTTTTGTTTTTCATGCCCGGTAATCGACGATTCTGTCTGTTGCCAAAACGAAATCTTCGGTTTCAAAAGCATCGATCTTCTTTGCCGACACCACCACGTTGATCTTCAAATTGGCGAACAGGGGCTCCAGCGCAGGCGTCATGCGGGACAGCTGTCGGCTGATACGCGCTTTGGTTTCTGCTTTCTTAACGAAAAAGGTAATATCCAGGTTGCGCCGGTACAGGAAAAAGTCCGTGCGGACATCGCCCATGCGCTGCATGCTGAGCAGCAGCGACACCCGCTGCCCGCCGGCCTTGTCACGGCTGCGCCGGGGCGGGTAATAGACCTTAAGGCGTGCATTCTGGCGGGCCTCCTTTAGCGGGAACTCGTAGGTAAACACCTGTACCGGACCGGTTTTGGCATGCGCTGCGGATGAATCTGCCGTTGGCAGGTACACGGCTTCCGGCCGTGTGTCGAAAGCCTGTTTCAGTATTGTTGCGCGGGATTGCTGGTGGTGGATGTTCTGCAGAAGACTGTCCAGCGAACGCTGAACAAAACGCAGGTGCGCGTTTTCGCCCCTGGCCGCAAGAAACTCCGGCCGGTCAAGAAAAGCTTTGAGCAGCATGAGGTTGGGTTTCAGGTCGCTATGCATCAAATCCCGGATTTCAGGGTGTTCGGCAAAATTGGTGGATGAGCGCAGCAGGACATGGTCCCACAGGCGACGAATCAGCAGTTCCAGTTTTTTCTCAAAAAGAAAACCGGCGTTTTCGACGGATGCCTTGAGGCTTGTGGCCAGCTGCGTTCCGGAACCGCTGATTTCCAGGGGGGCAATTTCCCGCTGCACATTGGCAAGGGAGTGCAGCATGTCACCGGGAACTTTCAGGTTTTCCGACTGTGATGTATCCGACAGGAGAATTCTTGCAATTTCGGCGCGCAGCTGCATGGTGTCGCTAAATGGCAGTGACGGCGGCGGCAGTAAAACCGCGGGCCGGCTTCCTGTCAAGCTGCGCGGAACGTCCGGGTTGGCTGCGGCCGAAGACCCGGACATCAGTGCCGACGACAGGCCGGCCAGACCGGGCTGCGGCGCCTCCTGGGCGCCCGGGTCTTCGATCTGGAACCGGATCCGGCCGCCGTCTTTTTGCGTCACCACAACCTGCAGCATGTCGCCGGCGCGAACCGGGAAATCAACATCGGCCAATGCCCTGAAGGGGCCAAAGGATACCACCGCACGTCGGGATCCGGCCAGGGCCAGCACCCTGACCGCCAGCCGATCCCCCACACTGGGCCCATCGGAATCGGCAAACGAACGGGCCGCGTCGGTGCCGATAAGCGCTTGTATGACTAGTGGTGCGGGCATGGATTTCAGCCATTGCGGGTGATTAACCTAAAAAAAACCAGTATGCCGCGCAGCAGACCGGCGATGCGGCATCTCCAGCTGTATATCGGCATTTCAGGCCGCGGCCTTTAGCCTGGCCCCGACTGCCGCGCATGCACGCTGCCGTCACCGGACCGGGTGGCCGGGAAATACGGCTAAAGGTCGGGGGCAATTTGACGGATATAGATGGTAAAACCGATGCCCGTCCACCACTACAGGAGAAGGTCAATGAAACCACCGGCACGTAACGTGAAAGAATCCGGAAACCGGCGCTCCGGCCTGAACCGACGCTGGATCAACGCGCCATACAGCGGCCCCGAGAGAAGAAGCGGTGCCGATCGCCGGGAAGAGCGTCGGCACCGGCGTCGCACCGGACGCAGCCGCCTTTTCGTGCCCCTCGGGGAAAAGCTGGAACAAATAGATTGTGGGGAAAAACCCGCCCATGCGGCACCAGACCCGCAGAAAGACCGCACGGCCGTTGAAGCGGAAACCAAAAGCGATGCCCGCTGAAGAAAAACAGTCCGCCTTCCGTGGGACCCGAAACACCCGGTGGCAGCCGCAAAACGCTGTTTAGGTCCCTGCAGGAAGCGGCCCTCCGTAATTATGCCATTTTATCCCGCCGCGCAGACGGCGCTCCGCAAAAGTCCGGACTTTTCGAAATAGGAGCGCGTCGCGTTTCTCCTCAGACAGCCTGGGGTTCAACGCTCAAGGCGGTACGGTGCCTTTCCCGCTGCCCCGCCTAATTCGATGCCGGCACGGGTGCCGTGGCCGTTTTCGCCTGCCCTTTTGGCGCATGTGAACTCATCAGCAGCGGTGCATCGCTGAGAATGATCTCGACCCGCCGGTTGGCCTGGCGGCCCTCCCAGGTGGCGTTGCTCTTAAAGGGGCGATATTCGCCGAAGCCCATGGTGGCAATCCGCTTGGGGTCGAATCCCGCCGCGTTGATGAACAGATCGGCCACGGAAGCCGCCCGCGCGATGGACAGATCCAGGTTGGACTTAAAGCGCCCCCCGGTAACCGGTACGTTGTCGGTGTGTCCGGCAATGATGATTTCCCCTTTGGCCTTTTTCAGCACCTGCGCGATCTTGATAAGCAACGGACGGGTCGCCGCCCGAATTTCGGCCTTGCCGGAATCGAAGGTCGTTTCCCCCATCATGCGAATGACAATTTTACCGTTTTCATTATCGACGCTGACCAGATCCTTGATATCATCCGGGAAAAGCGACTTGATCTTCTTAATCAGCTCTTTCTTGAATTTGTCTCCATCCACATCCTTGACCAGGTTCAATTCGCGGTCAAAGGCGCGGGCAATGATGTTCTCGCCTTTGGGCGAGTCCCAGGCCGGCGTGTCGCGTTGAATGCCGAAGGCTTTCTGCAGCGAACCGGCCACCTCCTTGTATTTTTGCGCATCCGTCTGGGAAAACGAGAGCAGCAAAACAAAGAAGCACAGCAACAGGCTCATCAAATCGCCAAAAGTGACCACCCATCCCGGCGCACCGCCGCCCTCATCGCCACCGGGGACCTGATCGGCTTCCTGGCTCATGATTTCTTCTCACCCTTTCCACCGGCCTGCGCCATCTGCTCCCGGCTTTTGGGGGAAAGATAAATCTTTAAAGACTCTTCCAGCACCATGGCCGAAACGCCCTTGGCAATGCCGGTCGCCGCCTCGCGCACGATATGGCGGTTGATCAGCTCCTCCTGGCTCCTCAAAGACAGTTTGTCGGCAAGCGGCAGGCAGATAAAATTGGCAATCAGTGCGCCGTAAAGCGTGGTGAGCAGCGCCACGGCCATGGCCGGCCCGATGCTGCTGGGCTCAGACATGTTGGACAGCATCTGTACCAGGCCGATCAGCGTGCCGATCATGCCAAAGGCGGGCGCCGAATCCCCCATGCCTTTAAAAATGCTCTGGCCGACGGCGTGGCGCTGCAGCATGATCTGGATATCCTTGTTGAGCATCTCTTCGATCATCCCCTGGTCCAGGCCGTCGGACAGATAGCGCAGCGCCTTGGCGGCAAAAGGGTCAGCGGGCTTTTTGCTCTCGAGGGCGATCAAGCCTTCACTCTTGGCGATCTTGGCGTAGGATATCATCTCCGCGATCATCTTTTCAGGCGCTTCCAGTTTGGCGATAAACGCCTTGATGGCCACCTTGATGGTATTGATGACGTCCTTGACCGAAAATTTGATGAAACATACGGACAGCGTTCCGCCCAGTACGATCAGGATCCCCGGGATATTGACAAAAATGATCGCGCTGCCGCCCAGGATGATCGCCGAAAGGATCAGCGCAGACCCGCCCACGATACCGATAACTGTTGCCAGATCCATGGTTAACTCCCCGATGACCGCTTTTCGATGAACACTTCGTCGGGAACCGCGTTCATGCGAAAGTATTTCTGCAACTTTTCGATTTTATGGCTGTCAAGCTTTAAAGGCGCCGGCATCAACAGTACACCGTTGGGGCGCCGCACGTTTTTAACCAGCACCATGCCTTCGGCAAGATCGCCGATTTTGACACTGACGTGCCGTTTTTGCGCTTCCTGCCGAATTTGCTCGTCGTTGATCTCAAAGAGAATATCCACGATTTCGGGATCCAGCTGATAGCCGCGCTGAACGGCCAGCTGTTCCGCCACGTCTTCCAGCGCCACGCCATCGCGCTGCATCAGATTGTCGTAGGTATCCGCACCTGCAACAATGCGCGCCAGCAGCGGAATCTCCTCGCCCGCACGTTCATCGGGAAACCCGCGTCCGTTGAAATGCTCATGATGGGCACGCACAAAACCGGCAATATCATCGAGCATATCGATTTCCTGCAGTATAATTTCTCCCTGCTCCGGATGCGCCAGGTAGAGCTGTTTTTCCTCGGTATTCATCGCCACCGGTTTCTTGGACAGAATCCCGCCCGGCAGCCCCACCATGCCGATATCGTGCAGCAGTCCGGCGGTTTCAGCGATCCGGACCTGATCCGGCCTAACGGCGGGATGCCTGCGCGCCACGGCTGCACAAAGCGCCCCTACCCGCCGGCAGTGACCGCCCAGATCCTCGTCCACGGTCTCGATGAGGTGGCTGAACATCCGAATGGTCTGGAAAAAATTGTCCCGGATCAAGCGGTATTTTTCCGAAAGCTCCGCCTGCAGATCGATAATGCGCCGGCCGATTTCCAGGCGCGCCCTGAGCTCGTCGAGAGAAACCGGCTTGACCAGGTAATCATCGGCGCCGCTTTCGAGGCCCGCAATCAGGTCACGCTCGGAATCTCTGGCGCTGACCACCAGGATGTAGGTATATAAATCCGCCGCTGCACTGCGAATTTCACGGCATACCTGCAGCCCGTCCACCTCGGGCATGTTCCAGTCGGTTATAACGATCCTGGGATGCGTTTTCTGCCAGAGCCTGAGTCCTTCGCGTCCTCCCACGCCGCTGATGGGTTCATGACCCAGCTTGGTTACGTACTTTTCCATCAGCCGCAGACTGACGGCTTCATCATCTACCAGCAGTATCTTCATCTGATTGCCACAACCTCAATAAAACGCTTCGTCGACCGGCCCTGAAACATGTGGGAAACGTGTGCAGCCGGCAACCTTCCATGTTCCCGCAGGTGCCGTCAGCCGCGCTGCAGCAACCGCGGCCCGCGGTACGGCCTGGTCCGACGTGGATTTACATGAATTATCGGCAGACGAGCGAAATAGTTTAGCTGAATTCCCGTTCGCGCCGGCAATTCACGTCAGCGTCCACGCACGTGGTGCATGGGTATAGGCGGGGAGTTCTGAACTATCGAACAGGAGGCAGGGACTAAGATCGGCAAAAAGACGAGCGCGCGACGGATTCCAGGCACTCAGCGCTTCAGGCGGACAGATTCAGCGGAATATATCCGGGCGGCACCTGGCGCAGAAGTTTGCCTTTGTTGTCGTAGACCTTGACGACCAGCTGGCCGTTTTTGAAATCGTATTTGCGCTCCTCCAGCGCCACATCTTCATTTTTGCCCGCAAAACGGCCCCCTTTTCCGGCAGGATATCCCCGGTCCCGGGTTTTTTGGGCTTCCTCCGGGTGGTCCACCCTGCCGGGCTGCGGGGCGGCCTGTTGAATCACCTGGGGATCGACGTTTTCAGGAACGGCCGATAATTGCGGCGTCTGTGACAATTTTTGGGCTTCCGTGCCGGTAAAAGCCGGCGCCTCGATACCTCTGACCATGGACCCCAGAAAGCTGCTCATTTTTCTTTCTCCCTGAATACAAAGGGATTTCATTCAACGTGAACAAATTCTACCGATCCGTTGCCCACGCTTGCTGCAGGCGGCATGCTAGGCCTGGCGCATGATACAACACACCTGACCTGAACTTATGCAAAAACCGTGCAAACAAAAACTTCGTTAATCTGCAGATACTTGTAAAACCCGTCTGCAATGCGGCTTGCAAATTGGTAATCCCAGTGACAAAATCGAATTTAATCGCTTTTCATAATTGCGCCGCAAAACCGGGGCGATGCGGTTTGCATTGAAATTCCGCTTTACCTTTTGCCGCTATCCGGGTATGATCAATACAGGAAAAGGCCAACTCCGTATTCCTGCGGGAGCGGAAAACCACGGGCCTGTTGGGGACAGCCGGGCGGCTTTGCCTGAACCACATGCACGTGGATAACGCGCAGCCGGCGGTTTTGCATGCAAATCGGTAGCCCACACCCTCTGATTCCCTTTACTGGAACCCGCCATAATTCCTCGACGCGTGCCTTTTGTCACCCGCTTGCCGCGCCGGACTTGCCCGAAAAACCCCACGCGTCCCTGCCGGCCCTGTACAGCGCCGCTTTGGCCCCCGGTGGTTCGGGGTGCGCCGGCGCCTATGCGCTCAACCACCCCTTCTTATTTTCGGAAAAAACAGGACCTTCCCGTGGTCTGCTGATTGACCTCTACGTGTAACCGCAGGGCTCGCTTAAGGAGTCGCGGGCTCGATTCTTGCCGGGGGCCCCGGCGAAAGCAACTTCCCATTTCATCAAATGCATCAAAACCCCTCGAATTTCTCCTCTCCATTGGCTTTTGGCACGGAAACCGCGGGCTCGGCGGCAGCCACGGCGGAACGCTTGTGCACATCCGCCATCGTTTTGTCCGCTTTTTTCCGATCGCCCTCCCTGACGCCGGCGGCCGCACTCTGCCCGGATTCTCCGACCAGCTTGATCAAATCCCTGACCAATGCGTTCATCTGTTCAGCCTGGGCGCTCATCTCCTCCGAGGCGGCTGCCGCTTCCTCGGCGGTCGCCGCATTGCTCTGGGTGACTTTGTCCATCTCAGCCACTGCAGCTGCAATCTGGGATGCGCCCTGGGCCTGTTCGCTGGAAGCGGCGGCAATCTCGTTGACCAGCGCAGCCGCCTTGGCGGCGCTTTCGGTGACCTGCTGAAATGCCCGGTTGGTGTCGGCCGCCTGTTCGGAGCCCTGCTGAATTTTACGGGTGGTGTCTTCGATCAGACCGGTGGTATTTTTGGCCGCTTCGGCGGCCCGGATGGCGAGGTTCCGGACTTCGTCGGCCACCACGGCAAACCCGGCACCGGCCTCCCCGGCCCGGGCCGCTTCCACGGCCGCGTTCAAAGCCAGCAGATTGGTCTGAAAAGCGATCTCGTCGATGGTTTTAATGATCTTGGAAGTTTCGGTGCTGGCCTTGGCAATCTCCTCCATGGAGACGTTCAGCCCTTTCATGGACGCATTGGCGCGTTCGACGATCTGTCCGGTTTCAGTCATGAACGTATTGGCCTGGCCGGCATGGCCGGCGTTCTGCTTGGCAATGGAGGACATCTCTTCCAGGGATGAGGAGGTTTCCTCGATGGAGGCCGCCTGTTCCGAGGACCCTTCGGCCAGCGACTGGCCGGCCCCGGACACCTGTCCTGAAGCCGCCGCCACCGCCTCGGCGCTCTGACTGAGCCCTTCGATGATGCGCTGAACGGGTCTGGCGATGCTGATGCGTGTGAAAAGATAAGTGACCAGCAAAGCGACTGCCAGCACCAGAACGCTCGCCAGCATGATTATTTTCAGCACCTGTTTGACTTTTTGCCGGGTGGCGTGCCTCACGGCATCGACCTGCTGTTGCACTGCGGCGCTCTGGGCCTGGACTTTCTTGTCCAGTTCAGCCGCATGCTGCACGGCGGCCTTTTCAATATCATCGGTGTAGACCCCCGTACCGACAACCCAGTTCCAGGGTTTGAAAACCTGCACATAAGACAGTTTGGGCATGGGCTTGTCGCCGCCGTAGCGCGGCCAGTAGTAATCCACGAACCCCCCGCCCTTTTCACGGCAGACTTTCACAAAGTCCATGAACAGCCTTTTCCCGTTGGGGTCCTTGATGTTGGACAGGTCCTTGCCGTTCAGCTGCGGCTTGTACGGGTGCATGACCATGGTGGGGTGCATGTCGTTGATCCAGAAATAATCCTTGTGCGTCGGCCCGTACCGCAGCGACTGGATGATCGCCGCGGCGTTGGCTTTCAATCCGCTCTCGGCAACTTCCAGATACACGCCGGACCCGATGATCCAGTTCCACGGTTTGAACAGCTTCACGAAAGACAGCTTGGGAACGGGTTTGTCGCCGCCATAATGGGGCCAGTAGTAATCCACGAACCCCCCGCCCTTTTCACGGCAGACTTTCACAAAGTCCATGAACAGCCTTTTCCCGTTGGGGTCCTTGACGTTGGACAGGTCCTTGCCGTTCAGCTGCGGCTTGTACGGGTGCATGACCATGGTGGGGTGCATGTCGTTGATCCAGAAATAGTCCTTGTGCGTCGGCCCGTACCGCAGCGACTGGATGATCGCCGCGGCCTTCTGCTGCTGCTGCTCCAACGTCAGGCCGTTTTCGGCAGCCACGGCCTTCAGCACGCCAAAGGCCGTATCCACGGCATTCTGAAGCGGCTTTTTGTACAGCCGCCTCAGTTTCTCCATGCTGTGGCTGTCGGCATAGGCCTGGTCCAGCACACTCATGGCGGTTTGAACCTGGGATTTGAGGTATTCCTTTTTGCGTTTCAGCAGCTCTTGGCGGAAACGGGCCTCATCTTTCTTCCCCTGGGATTTGAGCTGGGCGAGGTCCGTGCTCCCGAGTTTCTCGATCTGGGAGACGGCCATTTCTCCGCTGCGGTTTTGCTGCCATACCGCCACCGACGCGACGAGGGCCGATGTCAACAACAGGAGGAGTCCGGTCACCACCATGATCTTAACGTTGAGTTTCATGCAACGCTCCTTTTTCTGCTGGATTAGAATACTTCGTAACGTATATCGGCAGGCAGCGTCATGACCTTAACGTATTTTTCAACGTGCCGGGAGAAACCGTCGGGCTGCTGCCGGCGGACAGGAAGCCGAAACGTCATCGGGTATTGCCATACCGCCGTCGACAGGGTATAAATACGGCATGGCAGTAACCCGGATATCAGAGCATAGTCTGCGTTTTTATTTTATCACCGACGACCAAGAGGCGCAGATGTCCCCTTTGGAGCAGACCGCCATCGCCCTGCAGGCCGGTGCCACCATGGTGCAGTATCGCAACAAGGCTTTTCGCTTGGAATCGTATTTCGAAGCCGCTGCCATACGCGATCTTTGCCGGCGCAATGCCGTACCCTTCCTCGTTAATGACAACACCTTGCTGGCCAAGGCGCTGGGCGCCGACGGGGTGCACCTGGGCCAGGCGGATGACCCGCCGCAGACGGCCCGCCGCATATTGGGGCCCAGGGCCATCATCGGACTTTCGGTGTCCAACCTGGGGGAGCTTAAAGCCAGCGACCTTGCCGGTTGCGATTACATTGGCAGCGGCCCGGTCTTTGCGACCGCCACCAAGGCCGATGCCGGGGCCGTACTGGGCCCGAAGGGCCTTTCCCAGATAGTGGCGGCCGCACCTCTGCCGGTGGTCGCCATCGGCGGCATCGACAGCCATACGGCCGGTTCCTGTTTTGAACAGGGCGCCGCCGGCGCTGCGGTGATCAGCTGCATCACACGGTCCCGCAATCCCCGGAAAAGCGCCCTGGCATTCGGCGCGGCCTGCGGCTGCCGGCCCCGCAATGTTCTGACCTGACCGGAGGCGCACGCACCAGCTGTGCACATACCTCCGCCCCCTTCCGGCCCATCCCTGCGGCCGAGAAATACCTTGCCAAGTGAACCCCGTAATGATAGGAAATCCGCGTATTCCGAGCAGGGGTGTTCTGGCGGGCTCAGAACTGAGAGCATACCCTTTGAACCTGATACAGTTCGTACTGTCGGAGGAAAATCGGAGGACGCAGACCGTGGCGTGAAAGGCAACCGGTTACAACCCCAGGCCTTCCGCCGGATCCTTCCCCTGAGTTTTTTCAAAGCAACATTCGGGTAATCCACCGGGCCGCGGAGCCGACACCGGCAGCGGATTCCGATCATGCGGAGATCTCCATGCCGAATAAACGATCCGATTCACCGGGAAACGTTTCCCGCAAAAGCCGCCGCACCGCCTACGCTGTCGTGCTGGTGGCAGCGGGGGTCGCACTGGCGCCGTATACTTCCTTTCCGGTGGGCATCGCCAAGATCAACCCCACCCAGCACTTTATCAATGTGCTGGCCGCCGTGCTGCTGGGACCCTGGTGGGCGGTACTCATCGCAGCGGCCATCGGTGCCATGCGCAACGCCATGGGCGTCGGCACGTTGCTGGCCTTTCCGGGCGGCATGATCGGCGCTCTGCTGGCCGGTGTCTTTTACCGCGTGACCCGCAGCATCTACCCGGCCGCGGCCGGCGAGATCATCGGAACCGGATTTATCGCGCCGCTGGTCAGTGCCTGGGTAGTATCCCCGATACTCATGCACAGGGCCATCCCCCTGCTGGCACTGGTGCCTTCTTTTCTGGGAAGCACGACCGCCGGCGCCCTGCTGGCCGTACTGGCGCTCAACTATCTGCGACGCCTTGGAATCGTGGATTCCAGACCCCTGCGATAACCGGGAAGCACTGCCATATGCCCGTGCATATCGTCGAAACCCGCCAGCTGCGCTACCGCTATGCCAAAACGCAGGCCGGCTGGATCCTGGACGGGTTGAACGTGTACGTTCAGCCCGGGGAAACCGTGCTGCTGTGCGGTGCCAGCGGCAGCGGCAAATCCACCCTGCTGAGGACTTTCAACGGCCTGATTCCCCATTTTTACGGCGGCCGGCTGGAAGGTACCGTCCGTGTTGCCGGTTGCCTGACGGCCAGCCGGTCGGTGCCACAGCTCTTCGACAAGGTGGCCATGGTTTTCCAGAATCCGGACAGCCAGCTGTTTAACGCCACCGTCGAACACGAGATCGCCTTCGGCCTGGAGAGCCTGGGCCTGCCGCGCAACGAAATCCGGCGGCGGATCAGGCAGACCTGCCAAACGGTTAAGATCGCCCACCTGCTCGGGCAAAGCCCCCAGCAACTATCTGGTGGGGAAAAGCAACTGGTCGCCATCGCCGCCGTGCTGGCGCTCAAGCCGCGCCTGATCGTGCTGGACGAACCCTATGCCAACCTGGACCCTGCCGGTGTGCGCCGTATTCGGCGCACACTGGCCGCCGTCCACCGGCAGTCCATCAGCGTACTGATCAGCGAACACCGCCTGGCTTGCTCTGTGCCGGATGCAGCGCGCATGCTGGTGCTGCATGCCGGCCGGGTCGTCCTGGAAGGGTCGCCACAACAGGTGCTGACCCGGCACCTGGAGGCTTTCGGACTGGAAAGCCCGCCGGCCGTCAAATTTTCCCGCCGGCTCGGCATCCGGCCGCCGGCACTGGATATAGCCGCGCTGGCCGAAGCCGCCGGTGCCGGCCTGCATCGCCTGGCGCCGGCGCTGCCGGCCGGTGTGCCGGCCGCAGCGATCGGCAAACCACTGCTCAGCGCCGCCGGCCTTTGCTTCGAATATCAGCGCCGGCCGGCGGTCAAACATGTCAGTTTCGTGCTCAACCGGGGAGAATGCCTGGCCGTTGTCGGCGCCAACGGCGCCGGCAAAACAACCCTGCTGAAACTGCTGAACGGGCTGCTGGCCCCCTCCAGGGGCCGCATCCGGTTTCAGGGGCAGGATCTGGGCCGCATGAAGGCTTCCCAACGCGCCAGGCACATCGGCACGGCCTTCCAGAATCCGGACAGCCAGTTTTTCAAAAGCACGGTGCGCGAAGAAATTGAGGTCGCCCCGCGGGTGCTGGGATGCTACGATCCAACTTGGCTGCAGCACCTGGTCGACCGTTTTCAACTGGAAGCATTTGTCGACCACCCGCCCTACAGGCTCAGCGGCGGCGAAAAAAAACGGGTGGCCTTCGCCGCTGCGCTGGCCGCCCGACCGGAGATTCTGCTGGTCGACGAACCCACCGCGGGCCAGGATGCCCGTTTCCGCCGGGCGCTGGGGAAGATGCTGGGAGAACTATGCGCCACCGGACGTGCGATCATCATGGTCACCCACGACCTGTCTTTCGCCGAGCAGTACGCGCATCGCTGGCTGGTGATGGCCCGCGGCGAGGCAATCGCCGCCGGGCCGGCACACCGGGTTATGGAAAACGCAGAGGTCATGGCCCGGGCCGGGCTGGAAGCAACGGACGTCTTTCAACTCCGCCGCCTGGTGCAGGAACACGCCGGTGCTTGATCCCCGCACACACCTGGTGCTGGCAATCGTTGCGGGCATTTTTACTGCCGTTGTGCCGCGAATCACCGCCACAGCCGCTATCTGGCTGCTACTGCTTGTGGGGGTCGCCGCGTGCGGCCGGATACGGGCCTACCTGCGCTGGCTCCGGCTGGCGGGCTCGATGGCGCTTTTTTTCGGCGCCGTCACCTGGTGGGCCGCCGACTTTGGCGCCGCCGCCTTGGCCGCCGTCAAGCTGGCGACACTGGCCACGGTGTTCTTTCTTTTCTTCGCCGTAACAGCGCCGGAGGATCTGGCCAATGCGCTGGTTAAAAGCGGCCTGCCATACAGCGCCGCTTTTGTCTTTCGCACGGCGCTTCAGTTTGTGCCGATACTCGCCCGCAAAGCCGGCGATGTCCTCGATGCCCAGCGGGCGCGGGGTCTTCCCATGGAACCGGGATGGTCGGCGCTGAGGCATTATCCGGCTTTTTTTCTGCCCCTTCTGGTGCAGATGTTTCAGCTGGCCGAGGAGCTGGCAGAAGCCATGGAAGCGCGCGGGTTCGGGCGGCCGGGGCGCACGTTTTTGAAAAACTACCGCCTCACCTGGCGGGACTGGCTGGCCATCGGCATCGGGCTGCTGGCATTGATCCTGTGGATCGGAATCACAGTCAACAACCGGCGGCTGCCCGGCCTCTGACCCGGCGGGTGCGCTCCCGCCGGCGGAAAACAACAAAAAGGGAGAAGCATCCTGCCATAGAGGATGTTCCTCCCTTTTACGCCCCTATCGTGCGACCGGCGGCGGAAATTAACGCTTGGAGAACTGGAAGCGTGCGCGGGCGCCCTTCTGCCCGTACTTCTTGCGCTCCTTGACGCGCGGATCGCGCCGGATGAAGCCGGCTTTTTTGAGCACCGCCCGCAGGTCCGGCTGCGCCATGAGCAGTGCCCGCGTAATGCCGTGCCGGATGGCGCCGGCCTGTCCGGAATAACCGCCGCCTTTTACCTGCACCTTTACATCGTAAGCGTCCAGGTTGTTGGTCAACACCAGCGGCTGTTTCAACAGGGTTTTGGCGCTCTCTACATGGAAATAGCTGTCCAGCGCCCGGTTGTTCACCGTGATATTACCGGATCCCGGCATGAGCCAGGTTTTGGCGGTAACGCACTTGCGTCTGCCTGTCGCGTAAAAGATGTTTTCCTGATCCATTTTCCTTTAATCTGCCTTTTTGTCCATGTGCGTGCACATCATTTACAGAACCAGTGTCTCCGGGTTCTGCGCCTCATGGGGGTGGGTGTCGCCGGCATAGACTTTCAATTTTTTAAAGAGCTTGCGGCCCAGCCGGTTTTTGGGGAGCATCCCTTTGACGGCCAAGCGGATAATGTCCTCCGGCCTTTTCTCCAGCAGTTTCCCGGCCGTGATCTCCTTCAGGCCCCCGATATAGCCGCTGTGCCGGTAATAGACCTTCTGCTGCCATTTGCGGCCGGTGAGTTTGATTTTTTCGGCATTGATAACGACCACACTGTCACCTGTGTCCACGTGCGGTGTGTACATGGGATTGTGTTTGCCCCGCAGCTGGGATGCGATGCGTGTGGCCAGCCGGCCCAACACCGCTCCTTTAGCATCGATGAGATACCATTTCCCCGGGTTGTCCGCAGCCTTTGCGCTGTATGTATATTTTTTCACGAACCCAAGCTCCTGTATGCTATTATCTCTTACTTAAAAAAGTGCCCTGCCGTAAACTCCCGCAGTGCGGTATTCGAAAAACCTTGTACACGTAAATGAAATAACTGCTTGTGTCAAGAGAAAAATCATTTTAAAATGCAACATTGGCCGCTGCTATGTCGGCCGCAAAAACACATGCTTACAGAGCCAGGGACGCCATCCATGCAATATACTGAGATCGAAGTCAAGTTCGCCATCGACGATCCTGCTGCCATGCGCCGCAGAATTCTCGGCATCGGAGCGCAGTCAAAGGGAAAGGTCTTTGAGGCCAACGTCCGCTACGACGATCCGCAGGGGTCTTTGAGGCACAGCAAGTCGCTGCTGCGGCTGAGGCGCGATCGCAAGGTTACCCTGACCTACAAGGCACTGCCGGAGACCACCGACCCCCAGTTCAAGATTCTGAAGGAACTGGAAGTCACGGTGGACGATTTCAAAACCATGCATCTGATCCTCGAGGCTCTCGGCTTTCACAAAGTGCAGGTATATGAAAAATGGCGCGAAAGTTTCCGCTGCGAAAATGCGACGCTGTGCCTGGACACCATGCCATTTGGCACTTTCCTGGAGATCGAGGGCCCGCGCAAGGCCATCCGCTCTTTCGCCCGGCGCCTGGAACTGCCCTGGCCGTCGCGCATTTTGTCAAATTATCTGGAGCTCTTCGCGGATCTGCAAAAAGAATACAACCTGCCCTTTAAGGACGTGACCTTTGCCAATTTCGAGCAGGCGGGGTTTCGCCCCGTCGACGGGCACGGCAAAAGCAGCGGTTGATGCCGGTACGCGGTCTATTTTGCGCTTTTTGCCATCCTGCGGCGGGATCGGGTCTCAGCAGCCGCCGGTTTGCAGCTGATCTGGGCATTCATCCGCGCCCCGGCTTCCACCGTCAGATTGGGACAGGTCACTTTGCCGTGGCAGGCGCCCGTGGCCAGAACCGTCACCTCCCGGCGGGCCTGAACGGCTCCCTCGTACCGGCCGCCGATGGTCACGGTATCGGCCTGCACATCGGCGAAAACCTCCCCGCCCCGGGCGATCGTCAGAATTTCGCCCGACAACGTGCCCTTGACCGTCCCTTTGACGATCATCTCCCCTTTGCCCGAAAGCTGGCCCTCAACCGTCAGGCCTTCATCGATAATGGTGATGTTTCCCGCTGTTTTGCTCAAAATACGCCACTCCCCTGCAGGCAGCTTCCGGGTACGCAGCCGCCGGCGGCCTTGACCAAGCACAGGTGCCGGCGGCCGGGCGGACCCGGTGCAGGCCCTCACGGGCCAGTTTGACCAGCGGATCGTCCGCTTTGACGGAATCTTTTCCGGCCCGCCGCAAGAAACGATCCTCCAGAACCCGAAAGTCCGCACCGTTTTGGGCAACATACATCCGTCGCCGGCCGACACGTCGGTTTTTGCCGTTCATCGTTAAATACTGCACAAACTCAATCACATAGTCCATGCCATAGTGATAAATGGCCGGCGCTTCGAAAGACGTATAAAAGGAAACGCCGGCGGCCACCAGACGTTTGTCGAGCGCCTCCCAGGCCGGCAGCCAGTTCAGGCCGGATGCACAGGCCCTGTCGTAGAGTTCCCGGAACCTGCCGGCAGGGCTGCAGGTCAACGCGGTGTTCCAGTATTCCAGGAAGGTGAGCAACATCCGGGCCTGACGATTCCGCATTAGTGCCGGGCCGTAGTGGATGCGTTTGACGATCACCAGCGGCGTACGTCCCAGAACGATGTATTCGGCCAGACGGTCAATATCCGCGTTGGCCAGCACGATGCATCCATTTGAATTGCGTTTCTTCAGTGGCCGGTTTGTCCCGTGCAGCCAGATGGAATAGCCTCCGCGGCCTGCGCGGCGGTCGAAACAGTTGGGGTAATCCAGGGGGAAAGCGCGGGTCCCGTACCTGGCGGCAAGGACCGCCGCCTTGAAATGGTGCGTAAAGAAATAAACACCCTCGGGTGTTTTGCGATCGCCTGAGACGCGTTTCCGTCCACGATTCTCGCCGGTGGAGCATGGCAGGCGCAACAGCCGCGTCACCTTCGCAGCGCTGCGCCACAGCGACAGCTGCTGAAGGTCCTTTTCCACCACGATCACGTAAGTGGGCTTGTCCGCCAAACCCGCTGTCAACAGAAAATCCGGCTGCAGCTCGGCGGCGCATGGCGCTGCCGCCGGCGCAAGACCCAGGAGCAGGCCCACCAGGACGTACCATATCCGTCGCATCCGGAGTAGCCGGCGGGATGTTGTGAGTCGTACAGGCATCATTTTTCAAACATCTTCGTCTGGCGGACCGCGCCGGGCAGTTTTGACGACCACGGGATCCCCGCTGCGCCCGCCCAGCAGTTCACGCGCGCTGCCGCCGTTAACAGCGATCTCAAGAAAGCCCCGGCTGCCGATAACGGCCACCGGCCGCCCCGCCGGCACGCTGGCGTAGTTCGGCGCCAAACCGCTGATATGCCGTGCCCCGATATGGATATCAAGTTTATGCCGGGCGCCGGCATCGGTCATACGCTGCAGGTCGGCGCTTTCGATATTGGTCAGGATGTTGCCGAAGCGGTCAAAGCCCATGATGATCCCGCGGAGTTCACCGCGAACGACGGCCGCCCGCGGAATCTCCAGCTGCTGCATGTCCCCGGCTTTCAGCGGCGGACCCAGTTCTGTAATATCCAGCCCGGCGGACAAGCGGCCGGCCAGAGGTGCGAAAATATCCCGGCCGTGAAAGGTGGCGCTGACGCGCGGTAGAAAAAACGACTCCCGCTCCACGCGCACCATGCGGCGTATGCCCGCCTTTTGCGCCACCAGCGAAAGCAAGCCGTTATCCGGCGCCAGAAACGTCCAGTCGCCGGCCTCGGCCGCCAGAATCGCCCGTCCGCCGCCCACTCCGGGATCCACCACGGCCACGTGGACCGTACCCTTCGGAAAGTACATGTAGCTGGCACCGAGGGTCAAAGCGGCCTGCAAAATGTCCCGGGGCGCAATGCGGTGGCTGATGTCGACAATTCTGGCGAACGGGTCGGTCGAAAGGATCACACCTTTCATGACACCCGCATATTCGCTCTCCGTGCCGAAGTCGGTCAGCAGCGTTACAACAGCCATGGCGGATTCGTAATAGTCGATGCGCTTGGGATGGCGGGCCAAAACCTTCAGAAAAGGCCCGCCTGGCGCGGCATCTTCAGGTGCCGGTAAGCGGCCGCACTGGCCTTGCGGCCCGCAGACGTCCTGAGAACAAAGCCGGTTTTGAGCAGGTAGGGTTCAACCACGTCGACCAGCGTGTCGCTCTCTTCCTGCAAAGTTGCCGAAATGGCCTCGATGCCCACCGGGCCTCCGTTGTAAAACTCGATAATGGTTTTCAGGTAGCGCCGGTCGAGATCGGTCAGGCCCTTCCCGTCGACGCCCTCGAGCGTCAGCGCGGCATCGACCACTTTCCTGTCGATGCACCCGTCACCTTTCACTTCGGCGTAATCCCGCACCCTTTTCAACAACCGGTTGATGATCCGCGGCGTGCCCCTTGAACGGCGCGAAAGCTCCCGTGCGCCGCCGTCATCCATGCGCACCCCCAGCAAGGATGCCGAGCGTTTGGCGATTTTGACCAGATCGTTCTCGCTGTAAAAATCCAGACTCCTGAAAATCCCGAAACGGTCCCGCAGCGGTGCCGACAGCAGGCCCACACGGGTGGTGGCCCCCACCAGTGAAAAGCGCTGCAGGTTGAACCGATGGCTGCGGGCGTGAATTCCCTTGTCGAAGACAAAGTCCACGGCGAAGTCCTCCATGGCCGGATACAAAAACTCTTCGACGGTCTTGGGGGTGCGATGGATTTCATCCACAAAAAGGACGTCGCCTTCGCCCAGGTGCGTCAAAATGCCGATCAGGTCCCCGCCTTTTTCCAGCGCCGGACCCGACGTAACCGTCAGGCTGCTTTGCATTTCATTGGCAATAATATGGGCCAGGGTCGTTTTGCCGAGCCCCGGCGGTCCGTGGAACAGAATGTGATCCAACGGCTCCCGGCGCTGTTTGGCGGCCTGAATGGCGATCTTCAGGGTTTCAACGACCTCCGCCTGCCCGATATACTCTTTGAGCAGCTCGGGCCGCAGCGAAAGCAGTTCCGGCTCCTGATCCTCGGGAAGCCCGACTTTGGCGAGAACCCCCTGTTTTTCGGGTCCAGGCGTCAGCATGTTCAAGGTCCGTCCATCCCTTCGCGCATGCGCTTCCGATGTGCCGGGTTTGCCAACTGCGGTAGCTGGCATGGGGTTTCCACTTACCGCCTTTGTATTCCGCATCCGGGCTTACTCTCCCCGGAAAACCTCGTCCAACAGCATCTCGGGTGTCGATATATCCGGCCTGCGCGTCAGTGCCGCGGCAATCATTTTGCGGGCCTCCCCCCGGTGGTAGCCCAGCTGATCGACCAGTACCGCGAAGACCGCATCGTTGAGTTTTTCCGTTTCAGGGTTTCTTTCCGGAGCTGCCTGCGGGCCGTCGGAAAACATGTCCATCTTCCCGCGCAGGGCGGCAATAATCTTTTGCGCCGTCCGCTCGCCAATCCCCTTCAACCGCTTGAGTTTGGCGATATTTCGGGATTCGATGGCTTCGGCAATCTCGCCCAAAGGCAGGGTGAGCGCTTTGACGGCCTTCAGTGCGCCGATGGCCTCCACACTGATGAACCGCACAAAAAAGGCCTTTTCGATTTCACTGTTAAACCCTATCAGTACCGGCTTGGGCTGTCGTTCAGTCTGCTGGTAATAAATGTACAGCGCAACCTTCTCGCCAACGGCCCGGTCACGCAGGGTGTCGGCCACAAAGGCCGGCAGCAGCACCTCGTAACCGATCTGGTTGGCCAGCACGAGGATGCGCTCCGGCTCTTTTTTCAAAAGCCTGCCTTCGATGTAGCCAATCATAGAGTCCGATCACCGCCTGCAGCGGGTCTGTCAGCGGAGTTTCAGGGATCCACGCGCGCCGGCGGCCGGTATGGCACCGGTCGGGCCGCTGCGAAACAGGGCGACCAGAGCCAGTCCCAGCGCATCGGAGGCATGATCAGGGCGGATGGGCCGGTCGTGGCTGAGCAGGCTGCGGACCGCCTTTTCCAGCTGCTGCTTGCCGGCATTGCCGTTGCCGGTCAGTATCTGTTTGGCTTCGCGGGCTGGAATTTCGAAAACCGGCAGCTGCGCCTGCTGGCCCGCCAGAAGAATCACACCGCTGACCTTTCCCAAGGTTATGCCCGATTTCGGATACTTGTCCAGTGAAAATACGTCTTCGACCACCATCACGTCCGGCGTTTCACTTCGCAGCACCTCGGTAAGCCGGTCATAAATCCGCATGAGGCGCCGGGGCAGGGGGTCATTCTTCGACGTCCGGATGCTGCCGTATGAAAAAGACGCAACTTTCATGCCACGTCCCGTGACCACACCGATCCCCGTGGCGGCAAGCCCCGGATCTATCCCCACAATCGTAACCATCGAATCCTCAAAAGCCTGGCGCCGGGAAATCAGTATCCACGGCAACGGCCGCCGGCATGCACACCGGCAAAGCCCTGTCAAAGCAAGCCGCGCTAAAATTCCTTTAACTTTTTTTTGGCGATCTGGGCTTCCCTGGTATGCGGGTACTTGGAGGTGAGTTCTTTTAAAATCAGACGGGCATTGGCTTTGTCGCCGATGTTGAAGAAAGCGAGCCCCTGCTTCAACAGAGAGGCCGGCACCTTGTTTCCGTGAGGATACTTCTCAATAACCTTTTGGTATTCCAGGATCGCCTTTTCGTACCACTTCTGGCGATAGTAGGTTTCGCCGATCCAGAACTGGGCATTGTCGGCATTTCTGGATTTTGGGTAACGTTTAACCAGCTGGGCGAATTCACTGCGCGCGCGCGCATATTGGCCGGCATCAAAAGCCTGTTTGGCCGCGAGGTAAAGTGCATTTTCGGATTTCGGCTTGGCAGGTGGGGGAGCGGGCTTCCGGGCGACGCCGCTCTTTACCGCCACCTCCAGATTCAGGTATTGCTCGATCTGGCGGACGCGGCCATCCAGCTTGCCCAGCATCTCCTCGATATGCTTGATCTGCGCAGCATCCTTTTCACTGGCGGCCACGGCAACGGCCGATTTCTTGTGCAGCTGATACTCGACTTCATCTATCCGCCCCCCCAGGAGCCGGATGTCCTGCTGCACCTTGTCCAGTGTGGCAAACAACACCGCCGCGTTGTCCCGCAGTTTCTGGGCGGCAGCCCCTTCGTTTTTGCCGAAATTCCGGATTTCGCTGGCCAGCCGCCGGCTGTTTTTCTGCTGCTCCAGCACCTGTTGCTCCACAGCGGTGAGCCGTTGATCCACATCGTAAAAATCCGACTGCATGGCACAGCCCGAAAACACCAACAGCGTCAGCAACAGGACAAACAGATTGAATTTCATTTCAAGCATCCAGGAGGTTGTCGGAACGCCCAGGGACAAATTCCGCCGTTTCGACGCGCTTTCAACACCAAATGATAAAACGGGCGCGGCTTCTGCAGCGCCGGTTGGAATGCCTTCAAAGTGCAGCGGGACCGGACCGTTTCACGGTCTCCCATGTAGGCCTTCCGGCCGATGGCTGCCGCTGGCCGTTCTCCCCGCAACGGGCAAATCGTCCGCACTGCTGAGGGCGGCGCGCGGCAAGCCCGACCAGAAACCGTTTACGATCCGTATGCGGCGATTCGGCGCGTTACTTGATCACGAACTGGGCGCGCCGGTTTTTGGCCCAGGCCTGTTCATTGTGGCCGGGATCCAGGGGCCGCTCTTCACCGTAGCTTATCGTGGTCATGCGGGAAGCTGCAATCCCCAGGTTTTCCAGAAAGTTCTTGGCGCTTTTGGCCCGCCTGTCTCCCAGTGCGAGGTTGTACTCCACCGTCCCGCGCTCGTCGCAGTGTCCCTGGATGATAATATTGGCATCCGGGTTGGCGCGCAGCCAGGCGGCCTTCCGGCGCAGGATATCCTGTGCAGTGGCATCCAGTTCGGCGCTGTCAAAGGCAAAATGGACCATCTCATTTTCAAACTGCTGACGGGCCTCCATTTTGGCCCTCTGGGCAGCCTCTTCCTTGAGCCGCTGCTCTTCCAGTGCGCGTTTACGCGCCAATTCCTCCTGCCTGGCCTTCTCGGCGGCTTTGCGCGCGGCTTCGTCTTGGGCCATCTTGCTTGCCGATGTTCCGGTAACTGCCTTTTTCGCACACGATGTCGTAAACAGCATCGCGGGAACGATGAGTACCAGCGCAATGCTGAGCCACAGTCTTTTTCGCATTTTCATCCTCCTTTTAGATGGCTACGGATTGATACCTGCTATCGCAGTTTCGACGGGCTGGATCCCGAGCCCGAAAACGGTATTTCCCCTCTAAAAAAAATGCCCCCTGTGCACCGCCCGCCGTTGAAACCCGATCCAGGAAGCGCTTCGGCTGCCGCAAGGACGCGAAATCCATTCAGCGGTGCTATGGGAGGATATTGGCAGACCACCGGGGTTCACTTTGCTGTCCCGGCAGGTCGAGCAACCGCCGCTGATCGGTCCCGAATGCCGTCATGACATAGATCTTCGACGGTCCGCCGCGGGTGGAGCTGAAGGCAATCAGGCTCCCGTCCGGCGACCAGGAAGGTGATTCGTTATCCCCGGGGCCATCCGTCAATTGCAGCAGTCCGTTTCCGTCGACATCGATCACACGAATGTTGATCTGTCCTTTGACCAACGCCGTATAGGCGATTTTGTCCCCCCTGGGCGACCAGGCCGGCTGCGTGTTGTGCCGGCCGTCGTAAGTCAGCCGATGAACTTCCCCGCTGATGATATTTTTGATGTAAATCTGGGGGGTCCCCGAACGTTTCGAAACAAAGGCCATCTGCTTTCCGTCCGGCGACCAGGCCGGCGAAACATCAATGCCCGGCATATTGGTCAGTTTCTTAATAATTTTTCCCCTTCCGGTCAACAGATAAATTTCCTGGTCCCCGTTGAAGGAAAGGGTCGCCGCCAGTTCGAATTTGCCGGGCAGCCAGGCCGGCGAGATGTTGATTCCCGGTCTGGAAACCACGGATCCGCGTTTTTCGATGACGTTTTTAATATATAGGTCCGGATTTCCCTTTACGTACGAAGTGAAGGCGATCCAGCGGCCGTCCGATGACCAGGCCGGAGAGAGATTGATGCTCTTGTTGTGGGTAAACGGCTTGGGGTCAAATCCGTCAAAATCACAGGTGTAGATTTCCTTGTTTCCGGAACTGCTGGAAACAAAAGCGATTTTACTGCCGAATATACCGTGGCGGCCGGTGAGCTGGTAGACCACTTCGGAACAGAATCGATGAATCATGCGGCGCTGGTCTGCCACCTGTCCCCTGTAACGCTTGCCAACGATCAACTTGCCTTTGAAAGTGTCGTAGAGCCGCAGTTCCATTTCAACCAGGTCGGCTGTCCGCAGCACGCCGCCGGTGATTAAAAGCTCGGCACCGACGGTGGTCCAGTTTTTAAAGTTGATGTTGGGTGCCACGATGCCGTCTTTCTGTGGGTCGAAAAGAAAGGCGGCCGGATCGAGGACCTTGAAATATCCGGTAAACGCCAGGGTTTCGGTGAGCAGTTTGGACGCACTGTGGGAGACTTCGAATTCACCCGCCGTGCCGGATATGGCTTTGAACTGCGGAATCGCAATGGGAATTTTTCGCAAAAAGGGGTTGTTGATATCCACATAGTCATAACCTGCAAAGGCATGGCCGCAAAAAAGGATGAGCACAACGGACAGGATCGTGGCAATGGGTTTTAATCGCATATCGGCTTCCTTTAACCGGTTGTTTTGCAGACAGACTGCCTGGTTCACTTCAGCCCCGAAGGCGTAAACACCAGTCCGAGATTGTAAAAAGGCCGCAAATAGCCCTCCGGCAGGCGCGGCAGGGGATTGGATTTCTGTACGGCTTTGTAAGCCGATTCGTCAAGGTAACGGTTTCCCGAGCGTTTCTCGAACCAGATGTCGCTGATGGTGCCGTTGGGCAGGATCTTGATAACCAGCACGGCCTCGAGGCCGGGCGTGTCTCCGGCCAGCTGTTCTGAAAAGGCCCAGTGTTTCTGGATTTCATAGGCCACTTCGGCCTTGTATATATCGATCTGTTGAAGCGCCCGCGGGCTCAAGCCGCTTTGCCCGCCGGTCGCGCCGGGAAACGTCTTGCCGGCCGCGGCTTCCCGCTTAAGCCCAACCGCAGGCCCCTGACGGCGCACTTCTTTTTTTAAACGCGCAAGGGCGCTGGCCAGTGTCTTCTCGCGGGTGCGGGCCGTCTTTTTCTCCAGCTCCCGGATAGCGCGTTTAACGGCCGTGGCAGGCTTGAAGGTCTTTTTTTTCAGCGATGTTTTGGGTTTCCACTTTTTTGGCGCCAGCGAAACCGGCTTTTGGGGTGCAGGCTTTGGCGTGGCCGCCTTGGGAAGCTTTTTTTCGGGGGGCAGATGGACCTTTTTGCCTTCATTGGCCGCCGGCTTATGGGTTGCGACCGCTTTTTCCGGTTTGGCCGCCACCCGTACTGCCGAACCGCCCGGCGCCTTCCGGGACTTCAGGGTCACCATATGCACGTTGATCGCCGTGGGCGTCATGCGCCGGTTCCCCGACCTGAAATCCGGAAAAAGCACCAGGCCGGCAAAAAAAAGGATGTGGCACAGCAGCGAGATCAAAAAAAATTTGTACCACACCCGTCGCTCGGAATCCAAACCATACAGAAGGTTGCTGGCGCGCTGCAAGCGGTTATCCATATCGGTTCATCTTGGGCCCTTGGCTGGTTTTTTCCCCGCCGGGGGTGGCTCTGTAACCATCCCCAGGTTGGTGATACCGGCCGCCTGGATTTGGGCCATGACCCGCGCCACAAGCCCGTAGGGAATATTCTTGTCGGCCCGCAGGTATACCTGCCGATCGCTGCGGCCGGCAAGGATTCTGGCCAGTTTTTCCTTGAGAAAATCCGGTGTCACCTGAAAATCGTTGATGAAAACTTTGCCGTTCGCATCGATGCTGATGATCAAATGTTCCTGCTTGGTGCGCAAGGGCTGCGAGGTGGTTTGCGGCAGTGAGATGTCGACGCCCTGCATCATCATGGGAGCTGTTACCATGAAAATAATCAGCAAAACCAGCATCACGTCCACCAGCGGCGTGACATTGATATCGGCCATTAATCGATCGGCATTGGTTTCCACAGCCATGTCGGTCTCCCTTTCTATGCCTGCATACGCATGATATCACGTTCCACGATATTCAGAAAATCCGCCGAAAAACTGTGAAGCTCCGATTCGAGGATCCTGATTTTCTGCATAAAAAAATTAAAGGCGATCACAGCCGGAATGGCGGCCGCCAGGCCTGCCGCCGTGGCAATCAGGGCCTCGGATATGCCGGGCGCAACAACCGCCAGGCTGGCCGAACCGCGCAGTCCGATGCCATGAAAAGAACTCATGATTCCCCATACCGTTCCGAACAGGCCGATAAAAGGCGCCGTATTGCCGGTAGTCGCCAGAAAGGGAACCAGTTGTGTCATGCGGACGACTTCAGTGTTCGTGGCCCGCCGCAGGGCACGCTGGATATTGCCAAGCCCCGCCGGGCTGTTGTTCCAGGAAAAATCTTCCCCATCAGCCGCCCGGGGAGGCGCTGACCGCTGGGCCTGGCTGATTTTTCGAAGTTCAAGATAACCGACCCGGAAAATTCTTGCGATGGGGCTGTTGCGCAACTGTTTGGCCTTGGCAAAGGCATCGGAAAGATCCCGGCTCTTCCAGAAAAAATCCGTGAAAAACGCCGACTCTTTAAAGGCCCATTTTATATATCGGTATTTAATCAGGATAATCGCCCATGAGGCGACAGAAAAAAACAAAAGGATCAAAAGCACGAAAAGGACCATGGGGCCCGCACTGCGGACTATACTGAAAATATTAACATCATGAGCAAGCATAGAAACTCCGGTTGTTTTGAGGTCATGGACGCTGGTTTTTTTATCTTTAAACTATGGATTAATTGTTTCGATGATTTCGTAAAAACTCCGGTCAGACGGCTTGGGGTCTTTTAACGCTCAAACCCCGCACAGCGCTTTTCGAGGAAAAGCCTTGAAATCCGCTCCAAGGCGGCTTTTCCCCGGGTCTGTCAACTGTTTTGAATATCCTTGATTCGCAAATTCCAATTGCTCTGTCCCCATGACAGGGAACTGCACATACAGGTCAGGAACTCCGGATGCAAGTATCCGGATGGATAAGAAACTGCGGAAGGCCTTTTTTAAATGTCTTAGGCTTTCTTTCCGGTGGTCTCAAGTTCGCGGATTGGACCCAATGCATGGTCCGTGCATAAGGTGGACATAAATGGCCCAAAACAGACCGCAGGTGACACATACAAGACTGTATTTCTTATTACGATGATGAAAAGCATGTCAAGGGGTTTGCTATCCCTTCATTGACTTGCGCTGACTTTTTTGTTAAACATCCGCAACGTCAGCCTCAACCAGCCGCATACCACCGCAGCGTGTAAACGTCATATGCGTTTTAGATTAAAAGGTATTCACTCCATTAGGCATCGGGCGCCAAAACATTTGGCCGTTTGTTTCAGACTGCTCGACGACACCTTCGCCGCAGCGCGCAGGAAATGCTGGGACGCGTGCCGCCGCAGCCAGGTCCCTGCCGTAGCGGGCGCTGCTGACCGATGAAACTTTCTTTCGGCATCCGCGGCAAACTCTTCTTCTGGTATTTCCTCTTCCTGCTGATTTTCTACGGTACGATTCTGGCGCTGTATTTCGATATCCACCAGATCATGCGCATCTCCGAGAGCATTGTAAACCAACACTACCGGATCGCTTCCATTGCCAAGAAAATGGGCGAAAATCTTCTCAGCATGGAAGAGCATGAAAAAAAATACCAGTTGTTGCGCAAAAAAGAATATCTGCAGCTTTTTCTTGCCGCCAAAAACGACTTTGAAAACAGTCTGCGGGAAATCACCAGCCTGGTGCCCGCCAAAGAGAAATCGTCGGGGCCGTGGTGGAGGATTGCACAGAGTTACCGGAAGGTTGTCTCGCAGCTGCCGGAACTTGAAAACTCCCCGCCGCCTGAAAAAGCCTGGATTCCCGAATCCGCCATCAACCGCTGGATCGACATTTTGCGGCGTGCCCGGGCAGACACCGAAGAAAAAATCGTAACGGCCAACATTCAGCTGAACCGGCGTGGCCGGACTGCTGTGCGCAACGGCCTGGCCGGACTCGCACTCTCCACCCTGGTGGGGCTGGTCTGGAGCCTTTTTTTCGCTTATTCCACCATCAGGCCATTGAAATCACTGATCTACGGCATCCGTTCCATCTCCAGCGGACGCTCGAGCCGCCCCATTGCCATCCGTGCCAAAGATGAATTCGGTGAAGTGGCCCGGGCTTTTAATGAAATGGCCCAACGGCTGCACGAGGAAGAGCACATGCGTGCGGATTTCATCTCCATGCTGAGCCATGAAATCAGAACCCCCTTGACATCGATCCGGGAATCGGTGAATATGATCGCCGAAGAGGTCATGGGTGACATTAATGACCGCCAGAGAAAATTTTTACAAATTGCCAGTTCCGAAATCGGGCGTATATCAGAATTGCTCAATCATCTGATGCAGGTAACACGCCTGGAATCCCAGGTCATTCAGATCGACCCCCGACCTTTTTCTCCTTTTCCAATGCTGGCGAAGTCCATCGAACGGATCCGGCCGGCGGCGGTGGCCAAACGGATTCAGATCCGGATGCTGGCACCCCGAAAACTGCCCACCGTTGCCGGTGATTCGAAATACCTTCAGCAGGTGCTGCTCAACCTGCTGGGAAACGCCGTCAAATTTTCGAACCGGAACGGCCGCATCGAGCTGCGTGCCGAGCCGGACAGCGATAAAAAGAACCTAAAAATATGCGTATACGACAACGGGCCCGGAATTCCTGAAAACGAACAGAAACTCATCTTTACCAAATATTACCGGGCAAAGGATATCCGGGACCAGATGGACGGAGTCGGGTTGGGGCTCAACATCGCCAAGCACATTGTCGAAGCACACCACGGATCCATCTGGGTAAAAAGCATCCCGGGAAAGGGGAGCATCTTCTGTTTTACGGTACCCATCGCATAAACCGGGCTTACCGCCGATTCGGCCGCTGGCTGGCGTTGCTGACTCTGCTGTCGACGGCTGCAGGATGCGTGAATCAGCAGCAGTGGCTGGCCACACCGCATCTGTCCCATGCAAGGCAGGCGCTGCAGAAAGGGCTGGAAGCCTTCCAGCGCGCAGACTACCCGCATGCGCTGGCGATATTCGAAAAGCTTCAGCGCTCCGGCGACCCCAAAACTGCACGCCAGGCGACCTACGCCGCCGCGTGCGTCCGCCTGCTGTCGGCGGCCAATCCGCGGGAATATCGGGATGCTCTGCGCCAGTGGCAGGCCTGGAGCCGGATGGCACCTTTGAAATTCACGGGTGAAGACCCGCGCCTGCTGACGCCGCTCCTGCAACGCCAATTGCTGACCGCCGCCGGCAAACGCGCCTCCAAAAGAGAAAAACCCGCCCTGTGGCAAAAACGGGCTGTTCCACCGGCCAAGTACCGCGAACAGGAAAAAGAAATCCGCAAACTGAAGGCCCGCATCAAGGCCATGCAGGAGCAAAAACCTCTGTGGGAATATTACGTTAAACACACGGCCGAACTCGAAAATGAGATCTGGAACCTGAAACACAAAATCAACCGGCTGGAAGCCATCGACCAGAAAATTCAACAGAAAAAGAAAGAAATCTCCTCACCGTAGACTCCAGCTGGTCGATCCACATTGCAAATCCGTACCGCAGCCAAAAAATGCCATGAAATACCCCCAACACATTCTGATTGTCGATGACGACAAGAGCGTGCTGGAAGTTCTGGAAGCCCGACTGAGCACTTCCGGGTTCAACGTAATTATGGCGGATAACGGCTACCAGGCCCTTCGAATCCTGTCCGAAGAACCGGTGGATGCCGTGATTTCCGATGTCAAGATGCCGAAAATGGGGGGCATGCAGCTGCTGAACAAGATGCACAGTATCCGACCCGAACTGCCCGTCATCTTTCTTACGGCCTACGGCACCATCGCGGATGCGGTCAAGGCCGTACAGGCCGGCGCCACCGATTACCTGACCAAACCTTTTGACGGCCGTGAGCTGGTGCGCAAGCTAAAGGACATCCCCAGGCCAGCCGCGGACCGCCTGAAGGCATCGCTTTCCGCAGGTGATGAACTGGAATCCGATACGGCCAAAAGCCCCGGCATGCAGCGGCTGCACGACATGATCGAACGGGTTGCCGCCAGTGATGTCAACGTCCTGGTATTGGGCGAAAGCGGTGTCGGGAAAGAGCGTGCCGCACGCCAGATTCACCGCCTGAGCCGCCGCTGCGAAAACCCTTTTGTGGTTGTCGACTGCGGCGCCACGCCCTCCGGCCTTCTGGAAAGCGAACTGTTCGGACACATCAAGGGATCTTTTACGCACGCCATCCGGGATAAAAAAGGCCTGATCGAAGCCGCGGACGGCGGTACGCTTTTCCTGGATGAAATCGGCAACATTTCCGCCGAAATGCAAATGCGTCTGCTGCGCTTCATCGAAACACGCACAATCCGCAAAATCGGCAGCCTGCAGGAAGCCGCCGTCGACTGCCGTATTGTATCGGCCACCAACGTAGACCTCACCGAAGCCATCCGCCAGGGGCAGTTCCGTGAAGACCTCTATTACCGCCTGCGCGTGGTCACGCTGCGCATTCCGCCGCTGCGTGAGCGCCGGGAGGACATCCCCGCCCTGGCAGAGTGCTTCGTGAAAGATTTCTGCAAAATACGGGGCATTAAAAAGGTATCCCTGCCCGCAGATACCGTCAAATGGCTCTGCGAATATCCCTGGCCGGGCAACGTGCGTGAACTGAAAAACGCCATCGAGGGCGGGGTCATTTTCGCCACCAACGGCGTGCTGCGCGTCGAAGACCTGCAGTTGTGCGGGCTTCCCGAACATCCCGACATGGCACAGGACACCTGCAAAGATTCGCTGCTGCTGGCGGACAACGAGCGCAATACCATTGTCAAAGCATTGCAGCAGACTGGCGGTGTACAGAAAGATGCCGCCGTTTTGCTGGGCATCAGCCGCCGGGCCATCCACTACAAAATCAAAAAATTCGGCATCAACGTGCGGCAGCTGCAATGAAACTGAGGACCAGCGGCCCCGCCCCAAGGCCGGAGCAAAGCCTTCTTTTTCAAAAGACCCGCCAAATCCTTCAAGGCCCATGGCTTTTGCATACCTGAAGCCGGTGTGAAAATAGGTCCAGCCATCCCGCCGCGGCTGCGGTGGCCGGGACTTCGGGGTCTGGCGGATGAAAACCCCCCGACGCATACAAAATTCATGGTATGACGCATTCCATCAAGTCCGGCCTTCGGAACCGAGGGCCCGGGGAAAACCGCTCCCCCGGCATGCCTTTTCGGGCTTATCAAAATGCAACAAAAGTTTGGATTGACACAGCCGGATCGATTGTAATAGACTTTTTTGTTTTAAGAACGACTGGCTGAGCGCCCGTGGCAACCCCGGGCAACACCTCACAACAATGCGGAGGATGCAATGAACTGGCTGACCAACACACTGGGGACTTCCATTGGGAAAAAGCTGATGATGGCCGTTACCGGCTTGGCATTTATCGGTTTTCTGACCGTACATCTGGCTGGGAATCTGACCCTCTACGGCGGTCCGGACAGTTTTAACAGCTATGCGGAGCATCTGCACGCCCTGGGGCCGCTGGTAATCATTTTCGAATGGGGCCTGATGCTGCTGGCACTGGTGCATATCCTCACCGGCACATTCCTCTATTTCCAGAACCTGGCTGCCAGGCCACTGCGCTACAGTGTCAACAAGCGCGGCGGCGGACGTACCCTGGGCTCGGCGACCATGCCCTATACCGGCGTACTGATCCTGCTGTTTGTCATCTTTCACCTGGCCAATTTCCGTTTTATCGACGCTTCGCATGCCTCCCTTTTCCAGGTCGTTTCAGGGGCGTTTGCCCACCCGCTTTACGTCGGCATCTACGTTTTTGCCATGGCCGTCGTCGCCATCCACGTCAGTCACGGCTTCTGGAGCCTATTCCAAAGCCTGGGTTTGAACCACCCCAAATACATGCCCTTTCTCCGGGGGCTGGGCATTGTCGTCAGCCTGATTTTCGGCCTTGGTTTCGGTTTCCTGCCGATTTATATTTCATTCATTGCATAGATAGAGGAGGGAACGCGTTATGCAGCTCGACGCCAAAATTCCCGCGGGCCCGCTTGCGGAAAAATGGGACAAACACCGCTTCGATCTCAAGCTGGTCAATCCCGCCAACAAACGCAAGTTCACCATCATCATTGTCGGAACCGGGCTTGCCGGCGGTTCGGCCGCCGCCAGCCTGGCCGAACTCGGCTACCATGTAAAGAGTTTCTGCATTCAGGATACCCCGCGGCGCGCCCACAGCATTGCGGCCCAGGGCGGCATCAATGCCTCCAAGAATTACGCCAATGACGGTGACAGCGATTGGCGCCTTTTTTACGACACCATCAAGGGCGGCGATTTCCGATCGCGCGAGGCCAACGTCTACCGTCTGGCCCAGGTTTCCGGCAACATCATCGACCAGTGTACCGCCCAGGGCGTCCCCTTCGCCCGCGAATACGGCGGCGGCCTGGCCAACCGATCTTTCGGCGGCGCCCAGGTTTCGCGTACCTTTTACGCCCGCGGGCAGACCGGCCAGCAACTGCTGCTGGGGGCTTACAGTGCCATGAGCCGTCAGATCGCCGCCGGCATGATCGAAATGTTCCCGCGCCGTGAAATGCTCGAACTGGTGATCATCGACGGGCAGGCGCGCGGCATCGTCACACGCCACCTGATCACCGGCGAGATGGAGTGCCACGCCGCCGATGCGGTGGTTCTGGCCAGCGGCGGATACGGCAATGTCTTTTACCTGTCCACCAACGCCATGTCCTCCAATGTCTCGGCCGCTTTCAGGGCCTACAAGCGCGGTGCCTTCTTCGCCAACCCCTGTTACACCCAGATCCATCCGACCTGTATTCCCATCCACGGAACCTACCAGTCCAAGCTGACGCTGATGAGCGAAAGCCTGCGCAACGACGGGCGTGTGTGGGTCCCAAAAGATCCCGGTGACACCCGCCCGCCGGATCAGATTCCGGAATCCGAACGCGATTACTACCTGGAGCGTAAATATCCCACTTTCGGCAACCTGGTGCCACGGGACGTGGCCTCCCGCAATGCCAAGGCCCAGTGCGACGCGGGCCGAGGTGTCGGCGAAACCGGACGTGCGGTATACCTTGATCTGAGCGACGCCATCAAAAGGGACGGCCGGGAAGTTATCGAGCGCAAGTACGGCAACCTGTTCCAGATGTATGAAAAAATCACCGACGAAGATCCCTACCAGGTACCCATGCGCATCTATCCCGCATCGCATTACACCATGGGCGGCCTGTGGGTGGACTACAACCTGATGAGCACCATCCCGGGGCTCTTTGTCCTGGGAGAGGCCAATTTCTCGGACCACGGTGCCAACCGCCTGGGTGCCAGCGCCCTGATGCAGGGCCTGGCCGACGGTTATTTCGTCATTCCCTATACCATCGGCGGCTACCTGGCCGGTGCCGACCACCAGCATGTCTCCACCAGCCACAGCGCATTCAGAGATGCACTGGGATTCGCCGATGCACGCATCGAGAAACTAATGAAGCTGACAGGCAAGCGTACGGTAAACGACTTTCACCGCCGGCTGGGCGCGATCCTGTGGGACTACTGCGGCATGTCGCGCAACGACGAGGGGCTGAAAAAAGGCCTGCAGATGGTCCGTGACCTGCGGGCCGAGTTCTGGGAAAACGCCTGCGTTCCCGGCAGCGCCCGGGACCTCAACCAGAGCCTCGAACGGGCCGGTCGGGTAGCCGATTTCCTCGAATTCGGCGAGCTGCTGATCTTAGACGCCCTGGAACGGCGGGAATCCTGCGGCAGCCACTTTAACGAAGCCTTTCAGACCGAGGAGCACGAGGCCCTGCGGGACGACGAACACTTCTGCCATGTCGCCGCATGGGAATACAGAGGCGACGAGCAAGTCCCCGAAAGGCATATCGAACCGCTGGTTTTTGAGAATGTCCACCTGACACAAAGGAGCTACAAGTGACAAGAACCATCAATCTCACGCTGAAGGTATGGCGCCAGCCGGCGGCCGCTGCAAAGGGCCGGTTCGAAACCCTGCACGCGACCAATATCTCGACGGACATGTCTTTTCTTGAGATGCTCGACGTGGTCAATGAACAACTCACCCTGGACGGCAAAGAACCCATCGCTTTCGACTCGGACTGCCGGGAGGGCATTTGCGGCCAGTGCGGCGCTGTGATCAACGGGCATCCCCACGGCGCGGAAAAGGGAACCACGCTGTGCCAGCTGCACATGCGCCACTTCCAAAACGGCGATACCATCGTCGTCGAACCCTTCCGTGCCCGCGCCTTCAAACTGCACAAAGACCTGATCATCGACCGCAGTCCGCTGGACCAGATCATTCAGGCCGGCGGTTACATCTCGGTGCATACCGGTGGTGCACCGGAAGCCAACACCATCCCCATCTCCGAAGACCGGGCCGAACTGGCCATGGATGCGGCCGCCTGCATCGGTTGCGGCGCCTGTGTGGCCGCCTGCCCCAATGCCTCGGCCATGCTCTTTGTCAGTGCCAAGATATCCCACCTGGCACTGCTGCCCCAGGGCCGTCCGGAAGCTGCAAGACGGGCGCTTTCCATGGTGCGCAAAATGGATGAACTGTGTTTCGGCAACTGCTCCAACGAACGCGAGTGCGAGGCCGAATGCCCCAAGGAGATCTCCATCGCCAATATCGCCCGCATGAACCGTGAATACATCAAGGCCGGTTTTTTTTCAGCGTTGAAATAAAGGCGCACCTTACAGTAAATCCGACTGCTCCCGGTCAGTTGCCGGCAGCCCGGCCAAAAGGCGGGCTGCCCGCCTTTTGGCAGGTAATGCATGCTGCATATCACCGCCCAGTTGCGTGCCCTGTGGACCTTTGTACGGCAGGACCCTGCTTTCACCAACGCCCTGCTGAAAGCCGGCGCCACTGTTGTCGGGGCCTTGCTGACCTGGCTGATCCTACGCCGCATCCTGAAATCCGCCGAAAAGCGCGTCCAGCGCATCGCCTTTTTCAATAGCAACCCACGCCTGTTCGGCCTCATCCGCCTGGCCGCCTTTTACGTTCTCTTCCTGGTTGCCGGCAACATCATCATCAACCTGTTTTACCTGCACATCGTCGACGAAATTTTTTACGCCGCCTGTCTGCTGTTGATCGCCGTGCCGGTCAAACGTTTTGCCGATATCCTGATCAACTATCTTGAAAAGGAAGTGGCCAGCAAAACCGAGACCAAGGCCGATAATATCGTCTTCAGTCTGCTCAACAAACTGTCCGGCGTCATTATTTACACCACGGCCGTCATTCTGGCTTTGGACACCCTGGGCATCAATATCGTACCCTTTGTGGCCGGTGCCGGCGTTGCCGGTCTGGCCATCGGTTTTGCCGCCAAGGACACCCTCTCCAACATGATCGCCGGTGTCCTTTTGATCGTCGACCGGCCCTTTGAGATCGGTGACCGCATCGAAGTCTGGAGCGCCCCGGCCGGCAGCTCCACCTGGGGCGATGTCCTGGATATCGGGCTGCGCGCCACCCGCATCCGGACCACCGACAACATCGTCGTGACCATCCCCAACAACGAAATCATGAACCGCGACATCGTCAACTACACCATTCTCAGCACCCGCATCCGGGTGCGCATCAATATCGGCATCGCATACAGCGCCGACATCCGGCAGGCCAAGGACACTTTGGTGGCCGTGGCCCGCGAGATCCCATGGGTTTCGGCCTCGCCGGCACCCAAAGTGGTGGTGCGCAACTTCGGCGAATCGGCGATCGGGCTGCAGCTGCGCGTGTGGATCGACGATGCCCGCAAACGCATGGACACCATTTCGGAAATCACCGACCGCGTGAAAACGGCATTTGACCGCCGCGGGATCGAAATCCCCTACCCCAAACGCGAAATCATCATCCAGCGCCGGCAGGATACCGCCGGACAGCGCCAAGAACCCGACATTAAAATAAAGCCTTGATTCAATCGCTGATAGTGGCTATTTTACAGTGCTGCGGTTATGCGACTGAAACCATCGGATATGCGTTCAGTATGAAATTGACAATCCCCGAAATCGCCCGCTGCCTGGCCCTGCCGGAGAGCACCGTCAACCGCTGGATCCGACAGGGCCGCATGCCGGTCAAACGCGTGGACAATACCTGCTATTTCAGCCAGGCGGCCCTGGAGAGATGGGCACGGGAACGCAATCTGCCTTACTGCCCGCCGAATACCGACCAGCAGACCTGCGGCCAGCCCCCTCCGGAGGACCTGGAGCGCGCCATGAAACGCGGCGGCATCCATTACCATGTCCAGGCATCCGACGTGGAATCCGCCCTCAGGGCTGCTGCCGACCTGGTCCCCGAGCTCAGCGACAACCAGCGCGATGAACTCTTCCAGAGCCTGTTGGCGCGCGAACGTCTGGCATCCACCGGTATCGGCCGGGGAGTCGCCATTCCCCACCCCCGCACACCCGCGACTGCCTATGCCGAACCGGCCCGCATCACCACCTGTTTTCTGGAAGATCCCATTGATTTCAACGCGGTGGATGATGAACCGGTGTTCGTGCTGTTCGTGCTGTTGAGCCCTTCGGTCAAGCAGCACCTGCACCTGCTTTCACGGTTGGCCTTTTGTGTCCGCGATGACACGTTCGTGGACTTTTTGAAAAGCACCCCGGGACCGGCCGATTTTTTCCTCAAAATCACCGAATTTGAAAAGCGCCTGATTTCAGCAGGCTACTGACAGGCGAACTGCACCATGCGGCATATCAAACCCTGGCTTGCGGTAAAACGGTGGACACTGTTCCGCATCGACGACCGCCTGCTGCTCATCGTGATCGCCGTCATCGTCGGCAACTTCTCGGGCCTGGCATCCGTGGTGCTGAACCGCTCCATCGAAACCATGGTTGAATGGCTGACTCCCCTGCGGGCAAACTGGTGGGCTTTCCTGCTGCCCGGCGCCGGAGCCGCCGCCTCGTCACTTTTCCTGGATAAAATCATGCGCGAGGGTGCCGGCCATGGCGTACCGGAAGTTATCTACGCCGTATCGCGCCACGGCGGCCTGCTGCGTTTCCGCTCCAGTTTCTCGCGCCTGATATCAAGCTGCCTGACCATCGGCAGCGGCGGCAGCGCCGGTCCTGAAGCGCCGGTGGTCATCAGCGGCGCGGCCATCGGTTCGACCATCGCCCGGAAATTCGCCTTAAACGATCGACAGCGGGTCACTCTGGTGGGCTGCGGCGCGGCCGCCGGCATCTCGTCGATTTTCAACGCCCCCATCGCCGGCATGGTTTTTGCCGTCGAAGTTATCCTGGGCGAATGGAAAGCGCTGAACATCATCCCCGTGGCCATCGCCTCGGTGGCCGGCACCGAAATCAGCCGCCTTCTGCAGGGCAACCAGATCGCCTTTACACACCGCACCTTCAACATCCACTTTGTGGACATCCTGGCCAGCATCGGCCTGGCGGTGGCCGCCGCCGGCAGCGCCGTTCTCTTGACCCGCATGCTCAGGTTCATGGCCAAACTCTGCAGCCACAGCGCCGGCCCGACCTGGCTGCGCGCAGCCGCCGGCGGCTGCGCCGTCGGCCTGATCGCCGTTGCCCTGCCCGACGTGCTGGGTGAAGGCTATGCCCCCACGCGTATCATGATCAACGGCGCCTTTACCACCGGTCTGGCTTTTGTCAGCATCACCCTGCTGGCCAAGATCAGCGCCACGGCGCTGACCTTGGGATGGGGCGGATCCGGCGGGATCTTCGCCCCCTGCCTGGCCATCGGCAGCCTGTTGGGCCTGAGCTTCCAGCGCGCCCTCGTGCTGGCCTGGCCGGCGGCCGGTCTGGCCAACGAAGGCTGCTTTGCCCTGCTGGGCATGGCCGGTCTGATTTCCGGCATGCTGCAGGCGCCTTTAACCGGCATTTTTTTAATCGTCGAAATCACCGGCGGCTATGACGTGATCCTGCCGTTGATCATCGTTTCGGTCATTTCGACGACCATGTGCCATTATTTCGAGCCCGCATCGTATTACCTTCATGAACTGGTGGAACGTGGGCAACTGCTGCGGCCCGGCACCGATGCCCGCGTGCTCAGCGACATGAGCGTAATGGAAGTCATCGAGAAAGACTGCATCGCCGTTCCGCCGGACATGCGTCTGCGGGAATTCACCCAGATCATCTCGATTTCACACCGCAACTACTTCCCGGTGGAAGATCCGGCCACGGGCCGCTTTCTGGGAATGATCTATTTAGATGACATCCGGCCCTACCTGTTTGACCCCGTCATGTACGATGCGGTGGTCATGGGCGAAATCATGAACACCGACATCGAAACCGTGCGGCCGGATGACGACCTGACCGATGTGCTCAATAAAATGGACCGCAAGAAACTGTTCAGCATGCCGGTGGTCAACAACCAGCGCTTCCTCGGCATGATCTCCAAGGCGACCCTGCTGGATCGCTACCGACGGGAACTGGCCGTGCAAACCAGCTGAGAAAGGAAAAAGCGCAAGTGGACAAATCCTTATTTCACATCTTCCGCAACACCCCGCTGGGACGTGAAACCCTGCTGCAGTCGATCTATTTCTGCAAAACCGTCGGCGCCTACCCGATGATCTATATTCCTACGACCACCAAGTTTTTGATGTACTTTGAAAACGACGTGGTGCAGGTAGACCTGGACGACACCTATCTCACCAGCCCCCAAACCGCCCGGACGCATGCGGCCCAGCTGGTGGAACAGGCCGGCATCAAGCCGGTCTTTTTCACACCCAAGCACTACACGGCCTCGACTTTGCCGGATATCCCCACGCATTTCGATTTCATGTGCTGCCCGCGCAGCATCAGCGACCTGAGCAACAAGATCGGCCTGGGATACATCGGGCCGCGCGTGCGCCGTGTGGTCCAGGCCGCCCCTTTCCCGGTGCTGATCCCCAGCCCGGCCTTTAAGGAATGGAAGAGCATCACCGTGTTTTTCGGCGGATCGGCCAATGCCGTCAACGCTCTGCGGCTGGGCATCAACCTGGGCCGCGCCACGGGAATGGATCTCAATGTCTTCACCCAGGTCGGGCGGCGCAAGGTGGATTACTACGAGAAGGTAATCGCCGACAGCGGACTGGAAAAAGATGTGCAGCGCTACGTCAAAAACTGGCAGCGCTTTGAAAGCGGCAAATTCAGGGAAAATCTTTACGAAGTGCCCCATGACGCGCTGGTCGTGTTGGGCGCTTTCGGCCACGGCCTGATCCGTGACTTTATCTTCGGCAGCAAGATGGAAATGATTCAGTCCACCGTCACCAACAGCATGCTGATCGTCGGCCCCAACTACGTCGCACGCCTGTAGGACCTTTGCTGGAGGCAACCCGTGCATCCACATACATCAATGGATCAGCGCATCTTTACGGCCGGACTGCCCACGGCCGTGGTTTCCTGCTACCTTCTCTGTTGCGGCCTGCACGATGCCGGCCGCCGGATCACGCGGCAAAACCTGAGCGCCATCTGGAACAGCGATGCGGCTGCACTGGCGCATGCACTCGAAAGCCTGGAAGCCTGCAACATCATTCAGCGCACAACCCCGGCCAACCCTGAGCCTGCATTCCGCCTGCTGCCGGCCGACCGCTGGCAGAATCCACCGCCATCGGCTTCCGGATAGCGGGCTAGCGCTTCTGCTTGCGCCGCATCTGGGCCACGGCGGCACGGATGGCATCGTCCGGGCAGTCGGTGCGCATACCGGGGCAGAAGCCGGCCATGATGTGCCAGTTGCCGACGTCCACCAGCACGCTTTCCAGAAAGGGCCAGGCGCGGCACATGCCGGGTTTGACCGCGTGAATGGTGCAGATGCGGTCCCAGAAGATGCAATACCCGTTTTCCGCCTGGGCCAGCACCGGCCGGCCGCCGGAAAGCTGGCAGTAGTCGTCCACAAAACGACGTGCATCGGTGCCGATGTAGGCGGCAATGGCCTGGATATCGTGCGGCGTCACGAAGGTGCCGCCGTATCCCCGGCAGCAGTCGCCGCACTGCGTGCAGGAAAAGATGGCCTCGGGTCGGCAGTCAGAGGTCATGGCGGGTCTCCAGGGCCTTGCCCAGCGTCACCTGGTCCACGTATTTCAGGTCGCCGCCCATGGGCACGCCGGAAGCGATGCGCGTCACCCGCAGCGGCAGCCCGGCCAGCCGCTGGGCGAGATAGGCCGCCGTGGCCTCCCCCTCGACGCTGGTGCCCGTCGCCAGGATAATCTCCCGGATGGCGCCGCGGTCGACCCTTTGCAGCAGCTCACGGATACGGATGGCATCCGGGCCAATGCCGTCCATGGGCGAAAGCACACCCTGCAGTACGTGGTAGTGCCCTCTGAAAACCCCGGACTTTTCGATGGAGGTCATGTCGGCGGGCTGCTCAACCACGCACAGCACCGAAGCGTCCCGGGCCGGGTCGCTGCAGATCCGGCAGACGTCTTTTTCGCTGAGCGCAAAACACACCGAACAGAGGCGGACCTTGTCCTTCAGCTCGCGAATGGCCAGCGCGAGTTCTTCGGCCTCCTGGCGGGGTGCACGCAAAATATGCAGCGCCAACCGCGCAGCGGTCTTTTCCCCGATGGACGGCAGTCTGGACAAAGCGCGTATGAGCCGCACGACGGGCTTTGGATAGTATTGCATAATTTCTCCGGCGAAATCCTGAGTGCGTTGTCAGACCAGTCCCGGAATGTTCATGCCGCCGGTGAGTTTGCTCATCTCCGCCGAAATCATCTCCTGGGACTTGGCCAGCGCATCGTTTACGGCCGCCACCACCAGATCCTGCAGCATGTCGATATCTTCCGGATCGACGACCTCCCTTTCGATTTGAATGGACCGGATGCGCTGCCGGCCGTCGGCCACCACCTTGACCATCCCGCCCCCTGAAGCGCTCTCCACAGTCTTTTCGGCCAGTTCTTCCTGCATGCGGAACATCTTGGCCTGAAGCTTTTGCGCCTGCTTCATCATATTGCCCATGTTTTTCATTTGTGCTCCTTTGATAGAATCTTCACGTCAACGATGCGGCCTTTGAAAATATCCAGCGTGTCCTGTACCAGCGGATGCCGCAGGGCCCGCTCTCTCAGCGCCGCAGGGCTCTCGGACGAGCGCCGTTTCCCTTCACCTGCCCCGCGCACGACAATCTTTACAGGCTTTCCCAGCACCCTCCGCCAGGTGTCTTCAAGCAGCCGCAGGTGCTTTTCCCTTTTGACCATATTCAGCTGGAACCCGTTGCCCTGCACATCGAGCTGCAGGCGTTCGCCGGACAAGACACGGACGCAGCTGCCGGCCAGGCTTGCAGCCAGCGCCGGGGATTTGGCCGCCACTTCCCCGACAACCCGCGGCCAGCAGGCCGCAGCATCGTTGCCACGGTACGCGGGACCAGCCCCGGCACTCGAATCGGGTAGCGGCTCTGCCAGGGCTTCAGCGCCGTCGGCGGCGGTTACAGCGGAAGGTGCCTCTCCATCGCTTTCCGACCGCCCGGTCGGCAGCACGGGTGCATTTCTGTTGTCCGCTGTCGCCGGCAGCATTCCGATCTGCCTGCCGAGGCGGTCGAGCTTTTCGATCAACACATCGATGGGAAGTGTCGGCGCCGTGTTTACAAGGCGCATGAAAACCATTTCCAGGGCCAGCTTGGGCTGCAGTGCAAGCTTTACAGAAGCCTCCGCCTGCAAAAGATATTCAAAGGCATGGCTGATGGCCGACAGCGGCACGGCCTCTACCTGGCGGGATATTTTTTCGATCTCCTCGGCCGGCATATCAACCAGTTTTTCAAGCCCCGCGCCCATCTTGACGACCATCAGATTCCTGAAATGCGTTACAAGCTCCGTATAAAGACGCAGCATTTCATGACCGCGTCCGTAAATATCGTCGATACACTTCAAAACAGCCGCCAGGTCACCGGCCAGTACCGCCGCCGCCATGTCGGAAAGCACCTTGCGGTCGACCACTCCCAGGATGTCCAGCACCAGGTCGTCCGCCGCTGCCTCTCCGGAACAGGCCATCACCTGATCCAGCAGGCTCAGGGCATCACGCATGCTGCCGCCGGCTTCGCCGGCAATGCGCCACAGACTCTTTTCGCTGATCCGGAAAGATTCGGCCTGACAGAGGTGCTGCATCTGTTCGACAAGTCCCTTTTGCCCGATCCGCCGGAAATCGTAGCGCTGGCAGCGTGACAGGATCGTAATGGGAATTTTTTGCGGCTCGGTGGTGGCAAAGAGGAACATGACATGCGCAGGAGGCTCTTCCAATGTTTTTAACAGTGCATTAAAAGCCGCAATGCTGAGCATATGCACTTCATCGATGATGTAAATCTTGAACCGGCTGTGCGCCGGCATGTAGCGCACATTATCGCGCAGTTCCCGCACCTGGTCCACGCTGTTGTTGGAAGCACCGTCGATTTCAAACACGTCCACGGCGCTGCCGGCGGCAATCTCGGTGCAGGAGCGGCAGGTGTTGCAGGGATGGGCCGTGGGCCCCCCGGCACAGTTCATCGCCTTGGCCAGAATGCGCGCCACGGTGGTCTTACCCGTACCGCGGGGACCGGAGAAGAGGATGGCATGCGCCACGCGTCCGGCACTGATGGCATTGCTGAGTGTGCGCGTCACATGACGCTGGGCCACCACCTCCTCGAAGCTGCGGGGCCGATATTTTCTTGCCAGAACCAGGTATGACATGTGCGACATGACCTCCGCCGATTAAATCGACGACGCAGGAAGGGGTGCCGGGAATATACGGGGCATCGATAGGTGCAAAATCAACACGGACATGCAGCGGATCCGGACGCCCGCGGCTGCTGGATGGCGGAGAGAGAGGGATTCGAACCCTCGGTGCCGCTTTTGACAGCACACACGATTTCCAGTCGTGCTCCTTCAGCCAGCTCGGACATCTCTCCGTACGACAACCTGCACCCCGCCCCCCGGGATGTATTCGGCCTGACGGGGAAAGGGTGGTGCTCAAAACATTCCCGCTTTCCCGCCGGGAGCGTGCAATCTGCAGCAGATGGCGGAGAGGGTGGGATTCGAACCCACGATCCCGCTTTTGGCGGGATACCGCTTTTCGAGAGCGGGGCCTTCAGCCGCTCGGCCACCTCTCCGCAACGGCCAGTCGGCCTGCTGCAACCAGATCCGGTTTAGTACCCTTTTTCACGTCGGCTGTCAACGGCCTTGCCACAGGCAGACCTACTCCAGGAGCGTCTTGGGAATTTCTTCCAGCCAGGCCTCATCCCCGAACGCGCGCGACATTTCAGCCGCCAGCGCCTTCATTGCGGCCCGGTCGGCCGACTCGACCACCAGATCCCGCCCATCCAGCACTTTCAGCTTGCCGTAGCGTTCGATGAGCGCAATGAGATCCTGTACATCGACCGTCACCCAGCCCCGCATGCGCCGCAACAGTTCCGCGCCGTTGAAAGCGCGTTCGATGGTCAGGTCCACACGGCGCCGCTTGGCCTCCCAACCAATGACCGCCGGCTGTTTCAGCACCGGCCTCACCGGGTCGTGCATGGCCGCACATTTACACCACAGCATGGCCCTCTGCATGGCCTTTCCTCCGCTGGTTCAAATTCGCGTTTTATGCATAAATTCTGGAAAAGTCAATGTCAAGCACGAAAGGATTGGATTGACAGTCCACCATTCCAGCTGCTATTTTTTTTATTTTGCCGGCACCCCTGCACGTCCGGTCCGCCAGCCGGGGCCGCGTGCGGGCGCAGCGGGGGCCAAACGCGGGGAAGGAGACACCGGGGGGAGGCAGATGGAAAAAGACCTGTTTGACGCCATGCGAACGCGCAAAAGCACACGCGCTTTTCTAAAACGTCCGGTTTCCAGAAGCGACATCAACAAGTTGTTCGAATGTGCCGCTCTGGCGCCTTCGGCCATCAATCTCCAGCCCTGGGAGTTTGTCGTCACCTACGGCCAGGAAAAGGACCGCTTGGTGCGCCGCCTTGAAAAAGCCCGCCGTGAACGGTCCGTATCCTGCGGGCCGGGAACGCGCCGGCCGTTGCCCGATCAATTCAGCCGGCGCAGCCGGGAGGCGCTGAGAGTCATGGCGCCGCACATCGGCAAACTGAGCCCCGATTTCAATACCTTTGTCGAACAGGGCAGCTGTGCCTTTTACGGCGCACCTGTGGCGGTCATCGTGACCATCGACAAGCTCTTTCCGGCGATTCGATACCTCGATCTGGGCATCAGCGTGGCCTATTTCCTGCTGGCGGCACAAGCCCTGGGACTCGGCACCTGCCCCATCGGGCTGATTTGCGCCTATGCCGATGAAATCGCCGACGTCCTGGAAATCCCCGATGAAAAGACGGTCGTTTTGGGCATTGCCCTGGGCTATCCCGATGCGGCATCCCCGGCCAACCAGTTTAAAACCGGACGCACGGATCTGTCCGAAATAGTGACCTGGTACGAGTGACGCCGGCCGCCGCTCTAGGCGTCAAACATGCGTTTGACTTCCGTACAATAACTGCCGTCTGCACGGTAAACGATCAACGGGGGGCCGATTTTCAGCCCGCCGGCAGCGGCCTTGCACCCTTCGGCGTATATCATCTTGGCCACCTCCCGGCGGCGGGCGTGGACCATGCGCAGGTATTTGGGTTCCAGGCCCGCAGCGCGCATGCGTGCCAGCAGGTCCACGGTGCGTTCGGCGCCATAAATCACCGCAAAACGGCCGTTTTTGTGCAAGATGCGGGCGGCAGCGTGCAGCACTTCATCCAGGGACACCTTCAGTTCGTGGCGCGCCACCGCCCGTTGTACATCTGGACTGATCTTCCCGCTGCCCACCCGGCGGTAGGGCGGATTCGTCACCACGAGGTCCACCCGCCGCGGAATCATTGCGCGCGTTAGCACCCGCATGTCGCCACAGCGCATGTCAACCCGCCCGGCCAGACCGCTGGACGCGGCGTTTTCAAGCGCCAGGGCCGCCAGTTCCGGCTGAATTTCAATTCCGAAAACGCGGATGTCCGGATGGCGGTGGGCCAGCATCAGCGAGACAATGCCGCAGCCGGCGCCCAAATCCAGCACGGTATCTTGACGATGGGGCGATACCAGGTGCGCCAGCAGCACGGCATCGATGGAGAAGCGATAGCCGGGCTGCAGCTGTCGCACCTGCAGCGTGCCGTTAAAAAACGTATCCGACGTAATTTTCATCGTCATTTGTCCGCCATTGCCAAGGCACGCGCACATGGTGTCTCCCGGCAAATGGCCGGCCGCATTCGGTGGGCCGGCTAGAGGTTGCCGATTCTGAAGCGGATGTCTTCAACCAGTGCTTTTCCAACACGCCGGTTGAGTTTGTCGATCAGCTCCCTTTTCAAAAACTGCAGCTGATGCAGCCAGGCAGGGCTGGCAACATTGACAACCAGGCGCCCGTCCCTCAGTTGCGCCGGACGGGTGTTCTGGGCCACCGCCGTTCCCACCGCCGCTTCCCAGCACTGCCAGATCCGTCTCAGATCCTGCTGGGACTGGCGTGCGTAAGATTTCATCAGCCGGTCCAGTACACGGCCGAGGGGCACGAATTCTTTACAGGCCTTGCGCTTCTGCACCATGGGCGTTTAGCTATAGAGACATGCGTGGCTTGTCAATAAAAACTCCGGCATCATTGGGTCACCGGCTGCCGTTTTTGCTTGACTTGGCGCCGCACGTCACTTATTTTACGGAAATTAGGCAGGTTCATGATTTGCGGGCGGCCGCATGGAGCGACAAATGGCCTGCGGATCGAAGTCGGGGGCAACAGGCGGCGGTTGCATGAGACTTTCGGGCATTCAGCTGACTGAAGTTCCTGCACGCCCCCGTTTGCATTTTACTCACAGCAGCGGACCGAACGACCATGGCATGGGACTGGGACAAACTGAAGCAGCAGCAGCGGCGCCCCTCCGGCGGCGGACCCGCACCGCCGCAGATGGACGAGGTGCTCAACCGACTCAAAAAAATCAAACTGCCGGGCGGCGGCCTGCTGATCATTATCGCCGTAATCGCCATCCTCCTGGGGTCCTCGACATTTTTCACCATCGGCGTGGATGAGGTCGGCGTGGTCCAGCGCTTCGGCAGGTACGTACGCACCACCCAGCCGGGCCTTAACTTCAAGCTGCCCATCGGCATCGAAAAGGTGACCAAGGTCAAGGTGCGGCGGGTCTACAAGGAAGAATTCGGCGTGCGCCCCGGCACCGCCAGGCCCGTTGCATACCGGACCGAAAGCGAGCAGAGCGCCTCGCTGATGCTGACCGGGGATCTCAATGTCGCCGTGGTCCCCTGGATCGTACAGTACCGCATCAACGACCCCTACAAGTTCCTGTTCAAGGTGAGAAACGTGCGCAAGCTGCTGCGCGACATGTCCGAAGCAGCCGTGCGGCTGGTGGTCGGCGACCGCAGCATCAACGAAGTCATCAGCAAGCGCGAGGCCATTGCCGTGGAATCCCGCAAGGTGCTCCAGGAAGAGATGGACTACGCAGATTCGGGCATTCACATCATCACCATCGAAATGAAAAAGACCAACGTTCCCGGACCGGTGCAGCCGTCTTTCAATGAGGTCAACCAGGCCATCCAGGAAAAGGAGCAGATGATCTACAATGCCAAGAAGGATTATAACCAGGCCATCCCGGCGGCCAAGGGCAAGGCCGACAGGACCATCAAGATGGCCGAGGGCTACGCCATCAGCAAGGTCAACCGGGCCGAGGGCGACGCGGCCCGCTTTACGGCATTGTACGCCGAGTACGCCAAGGCCAAAGACGTCACCAAGCGGCGGCTCTACCTGGAAATGATCAGAAACGTCCTGCCCCAGCTGGGCCCCAAGTACATCGTGGACGCCAACACCAAAAATTTCCTGCCGCTACTCAACCTGGGAAAAGGGAGCAGCATCGCAAAATGAAGGTCAAAGGAATACTCATCGTTGCACTTCTGGCGGCCGGTCTGCTGGTTTTCGCGTCCACCTACATTGTCGACGAAACCGAACAGGTGGTGGTCACCCAGTTCGGCAAGGTCGTGGGCCAGCCGAAAACCAAGCCTGGGCTTTACTTCAAAGTGCCCTTTATCCAGCTGACCACCTATTTCCCCAAAAACCTGCTGGAGTGGGACGGCGACCCCGGGCAGATCCCCACCCTGGACAAGACCTACATCTGGGTCGACACCTTTGCGCGCTGGAAAATCGTGGATCCGGTCAAATTTTTCCAGACCGTAAACAACACGGTGCGCGCCATGGCCCGCCTGGATGACATCATCGATCCGGCGGTGCGCAACTTCATCACCTCCTATTCCCTCATCGAAGCCGTGCGGCGCACCAACCGCGTACTGGATACCTACGAAATCGGCCTCGGCCAGGGCAGCGAGAAAGACCTCATCGACCTGCGCTCCAAGTTCAGGATTTCCACCGGGCGGGAGAAGATCACCGCAGGCATCCGCAAGCAGGCCCAGGCCAAGCTGACGCCTTTCGGTATCAAAATCGTGGACATCAAGATCAAGCGCATCAACTACGTGGAGTCGGTCCGCAAGTCGGTTTACAACCGCATGATCGCCGAACGCAAGCAGATCGCCGCCAAGTTCCGTTCCGAAGGCAAGGGCGAGGCCCAGAAGATTCTCGGTGAAAAAGAGCGCGATTTGAAACAGATCGAATCCCAGGCCTACCGCAGCGCCCAGGAAATCAAGGGCAAGGCCGATGCCCGGACCACGAAACTCTACGCCCAGGCTTACAGCGTGGATCCCGAATTCTACTCCTTTATCAAATCACTGGAGGTATATAAAAGCGCGCTGGACGACAAGACCTCGCTGGTTTTGTCCACCCAGTCCGATTTTTTGAAATATCTGCAGAATTACGCCAAGTAAGGACAACACCCCGTCAAGCCAAGCGGTTTGTAGGCCTGACTGAGATTCACAGGGCACCGGCGGATGCGGGCCTGCCACATTGGCTTCGGGCCGCCGGCAATACAGTGCGTCAGGCAAGATCAGAAGCCCGAGGGGGGTTGGCTGTTGGTTGTAGAACCTGAATTTTGCAAGCGTCGCGTTTGCCGCCTATACAAGGCGCAGGGCATGCAGCTGTGGTATACAGACGCAAATGCCCTGCGACACAGTAGAGGCGGTAAAATCGGCGCTCCTGCAGGGCAGACAATTTTGAAGTCAAAATGGAAGGTTTCCGAACATACCAATGACGCTAAAAATTATCGCGCTGCATCCATAGACAACCATGAGATAACATTACAATTTTATAAGTTTTCAAAATTGTCTGTGCAA